>Ga0299914_10000201_pt1 | contig 35408 bp, 33 predicted proteins | sample RVTome_10_FD_201361 | JGI IMG/M metagenome (GOLD analysis project Ga0299914, IMG submission 201361) | Soil microbial communities from uranium-contaminated site in the Upper Colorado River Basin, Wyoming, United States - RVT153D57 (version 2) ... | reverse complement strand
CAGCGCTGGGGCATACCGCTGTCGGGAACGATGGCGCACTCGTTCGTCATGTCGTTCGAGGACGAGCGGGACGCATTCCGGGCCTACGCCCGCAGCTTCCCGCAGCACGCCGTGCTGCTGATCGACACCTACGACACCGTCGACGGAGCCCGGCACGCCGCGGAGGTCGCCCACGAGTTGTCGGGCGAGGGCATCCGCGTCTCCGCAGTCCGCCTCGACTCGGGCGACTTGGGCGGGCTGGCGGTCGAGGTCCGAGCGGTCCTCGACGAGGCCGGGCTTCGGGACGTCGGGATCCTTGCGTCCGGTGACCTGGACGAACACCGCATCGCCGACCTGCTGGCCGCCGGTGCGCCCATCGATGCGTTCGGCGTGGGCACGCAGCTCGGGACCAGCGGTGACGCGCCCTGGCTGGGCGCCGTCTACAAGCTCGTGGACGACGCCCTGGGGCCAAGGATGAAGCTCGCCGAGGGCAAGGTCACGCTGCCGGGCCGCAAGCAGGTCTGGCGCTTCGCCGATCGCGACGTCCTGGGCCTGTACGACGAGCACGTGGCCGGGGGGCGGCCGCTGCTGGTGCGTGCCATGGCCGGGGGCCGGCGGGTCGAGCCGCCTGAGCCGCTGGCGACCACCCGAGAGCGCTGCCTGGCGGCGCTGGCGGGCCTGCCGCCGCAGCTGCGGGCGCTGGGGCCGGTGGACGATCCGCCGTGGCCGGTCGAGGTCTCGGACGGCCTCGGATCGCTGGCCCAGAAGTTGCGGTTGGAGCTGGAGGATCACGAGCGTTGACCGCCGACGTCGCCGGCACCACCTCGGGACCTCGGACCGGTGAGCGACTGGGCATCTTCGGGGGAACGTTCGACCCACCGCACGTCGGGCACCTAGTGACGGCCGTCAACGTCCGCTACGAGCTGTCGCTCGACCGGGTGCTGCTGGTCGTCGCCGACCGGCCGTGGCAGAAGGTGGGGACCCGAGACATCTCGCCGGCGGAGGACCGGTTCGCGATGGTCGAGGCCGCGGTGGGCGACGTCGAAGGTCTCGAGGCCAGCCGCATCGAGCTCGAACGGGGCGGCATGTCCTACACCGCCGACACCCTGTCCGAGCTGCTGGCCGGTGACCCGACCCGACACCTGTACGTGATCCTCGGGAGCGACGCCGCCGTCGGCCTGCCGGGCTGGGAGCGGGCAGACGAGGTCCGTGCGCTGTCCACGATCGTGGTGGTGGAGCGGCCGGGGAGCGGCGAGGGGTTGCCGCCGCCCGGCTGGTCGTGGGTCCGGGTCGAGGTGCCCCGGCTCGAGGTGTCCAGCACCGATCTGCGGGCCCGCGTCATCGACGGCCGCCCGCTCGACTACCTGCTGTCGCCGGCGGTCATCGACACCATCGAGCGCCGGGGGCTGTATCGGGAGCCGGTCGCCCCGTGAGCGGGCCACGCGTGAGGCGGGCGGCAACGATGCCGTGGGGTCGTGGTGGGGCCGCCCGGTGACCGGCGTGGTCGACAACGAGGGCCATCGGCCCCGCCACATGGCGCGCCGTAGCCCCGGCCCTGACCCGGGCTCCGACCAGAACGACTCGGACGGGTCGACGGCCGTCGGCGCGGACCACGACGCCGACGGTGCGACGGTGCCCGGCGCGCCGACCCGCCGACCACCGTGGCCGGCCAGCCGCCGCGCCAGGGCCATGGCGCGGCGACGGGCGCGACCGCCCGCACCCCGATCCGCACCGGGCACCGCCGGTGCGGCGTCTGCGGCACCGGGACCGCCGGCCGCGGCCGCCGCGACTGCCCCGCTGGAGACCCCGGTGGCGCTGCCCGCGGCACCGGACCAGGGTGGTTCCCCCGAGCGCGTCCGGCGCCGCCGCCGGCTGGTGCTGGCGACGATGGCCGCGCTCATCGGGGGAGGGGCGGCACTGACCGTCGTCGGCGTCAACCTGGTGCGGAACAGCACGGCCGGGCGGTACGTCGCCCCCACCGCCGGCCCCGACGACCCCGGCTACCAGGCCTACGTCGTCCCCACCCCGACCATGGCGGTCGTGCAGCGTGGCGACGACGGCGAGCTGGTCAGCGTGGCGATGCTCGCCATCGAGTCGAGCGACGACGGTGGCGCCGTGATCCTCGTGCCCGCATCCACGCTGACGAGGGTGGGCGGGCCGGTCGACCCCGGGTCGGGCGCCGCCGGCTCCGCGCAGTCGGACCAGCCGCGCACGATGGCGGACGTCTACCGCCAGGGCGGCGCCGGCGGCGTCGTGGCCGCGGTCGCTCACCTGCTGGGCGTCGCCATCCCGGAGCACCTCGAGGTCGACGACACGCGCTGGGCGTCGCTGGTGGCCCCGGTGGCACCCGTCGACCTCCAGCTCGCCAAGACCGTGGGGGAGTGGCGGGCGGGCGACGTCTCGCTGGCGGCCGATGACGTGGGGCCCTTCCTGCGCGCCCGGGCGGCGGGCGAGTCGGAGGCCGAGCGCATGGACCGGCAGGCCGACTTCTGGACCGCGTGGTTGCCGCTGGTGCGGGACGCGGGGGTGGACGCCCTGCCCGGCGAGGCCGACGTGGGCATCGGGCGGTTCGTGCGGAGCCTGGCCGACGGCTCGCCGTCGATCGTTCCGCTACCGGGGGAGGCCGCCGGTGGAGACGGGTCGGTCGCCGAGACCTTCGGCCCGCACTACGAACGGCTGGCGGAGCTGGTGGTGCGCGCGGTGCCCTACCCGGTGTCGCCCAGCCCCGGGCGGCGCATCCGCGTCCGACTGCTCAACGGCACCACCGACCCCGAGCTCACGAGCGCAGCCGCCAATCGGCTGGTGCGGGGCGGTGCCGAGATCACCATCGCCGGCAACGCCCCGACCTTCGACGAGACTGAGACGCTGATGCTCTACGGACGCGCAGACCAGCGCGACATGGCGCTGTGGCTGGCGACCGGGTTCGGGGGCGGACAGATCGAGCGGGACCCGGCCGCGTCGGGTGAGGTGGCCGACGACGAGATCGATGTGACCGTGATCCTGGGCGCCGACGCCCCGGATCTGATCGGGAGGTAGGACAGCGAGCAACCTGACCAACGAACGTGTGCAAGCCCGGGACCTGGCCGCGGTGGCCGCCCGCGCCGCCGACTCGAAGGGAGCGCGCGACGTCGTGATCCTCGAGGTCGGCGACGTGCTCGTGGTGACCGACGAGTTCGTGATCGCCTCCGCCCCGAACGACCGCCTGGTGAAGGCGATCGTCGATGAGGTGGAGCGGGTGGTCGCCGAGGCGGGCCATGCGAGGCCGCTCCGGGTGGAGGGCCTCGACGACCGCCATTGGGTCCTGATGGACTATGGCGACGTCGTGGTGCACGTGTTCCTCGACGAGACCCGCGACTACTACGAGCTCGAGCGCCTCTGGGGCGATGTGCCCCGTGTCGAGTGGGTGCCGGCCGCTGCGGTGCAGCGGCCCTGAGAGGCCGAGCGGACAGGGCGGTGCGTGGGCACCGAACTGTACGGGCTTTGCAGCGCAAGCCCGAGCCCCACAGCTCGGCCTCCCGGCAACACTGACCACCGTGCGCCGAGACGACGTGCCTGTCCGCGCACCCAGTAAGGCGTCCCGACGCGCAACCGAGCCGGCGCCACTGGCGATCGGCTCGGGGAGGGTGGAGCCGACGCGATTCGAACGCGCGACCTCGTCCATGCCATGGACACGCTCTACCAACTGAGCTACGGCCCCGTTGCGGAGGAGTGAGCCTATCGTCGGGGCGGCGTTCCTGTCACACGCCGGCCCGTGGGTCAGCCCACCACGAAGTTGATCAGGCGGCCGGGGACGGCGACGACCTTGCGCACGGCGCCGTTGGCGTCCAGCAGTGCGGCGACCTGGGGATCGGCGCGGGCCGCGGCCTCCATCGCGGCTTCGTCGGCCTCGGCCGGCACGTGGATCCGGGCCCGAACCTTGCCGTTGATCTGGACCGGGACCTCCACGGTCTCGTCGACCAGCCACTGCGGATCGGCCTCCGGGAAGGGCTCGGTGGCCAGCGAGTCGGGGTGCCCGAGGCGCGACCACAGCTCCTCGGCGATGTGGGGCGCGAGCGGCGCGAGCAGCAGCACCAGCGCTTCGGCCGCGGCGCGGGGCACGCCGTCCCCGAGATACCGCGCCGTCAGGTGGTTGTTGAGCTCCGTGATCTTGGCGACGGACACGTTGAAGCGGAGCTTCTCCATGCCGTCGCCGACGGCCGCGATCGCCCGGTTCAGGGCGCGCTGGGTCTCGTCGTCGAGCTCGGCGTCGGTGACGGTTGCCTCGCCGGTCTCCTCGTCGACGACGTTGCGCCAGATGCGCTGCAGCAGTCGGTACACGCCGACCACGTCCCTGGTCTCCCAGGGCCGGCTCTGGTCCAGCGGCCCCGAGAACATCTCGTACAGCCGCATCGTGTCCGCGCCGTAGCTCTCGTACATCTCATCGGGCGCCACCGCGTTCTTGCGGCTCTTGCCCATCCGGCCCAGTTGGCGGTTGACCTGCTCGCCGCCGTGCCAGTACGCGCCATCGTGCTGCGTGACCTCGTGGGCATCGACGTAGAAGCCGCGCCGGTCGGTGTACTCGTAGGCCTGGATCAGGCCCTGGTTGTACAGGCGGTGGTACGGCTCGAACGACGACACGTATCCCAGGTCGTAGAGCACCTTGTGCCAGAACCGGGAGTACAGCAGGTGCAGGACGGCGTGCTCGGCACCCCCGACGTAGAGGTCGACGCCGCCGCAGTCGCCGTCCCACCGCGGGCCCATCCAGTAGCGCTCGATCTCGGGGTCGACCGGCGCCTTGTCGTTGTGGGGATCGAGGTAGCGCAGCTCGTACCAGCACGACCCGGCCCAGTTGGGCATCGTGTTGGTGTCGCGCCGGTAGGTCTTGGGCCCCTCGCCCAAGTCGAGCGTGACGTTGACCCAGTCGGTGGCCCGCGACAGCGGCGCCTCGGGCTCGGACGTCTCGTCGTCCTCGGCGAACGTCTTGGGTGAGTAGTCGTCGACCTCGGGTAACACCACCGGCAGCATCGACTCCGGCAGGGCCCGCGGCAGCCCGTCGTCAGGGTCGTAGACGATCGGGAACGGCTCGCCCCAGAACCGCTGCCGGCTGAACAACCAGTCCCGCAGCTTGTAGGTGACCGTGCCGGTGCCGATCCGGCTGCGCTCCAGCCACTCGGTGATCCGGTGCTTGGCGTCGGCGATCCCCAGGCCGTTCAGGTCGACCGACTCATTGGCGCTGTTGATGGCCGGGCCCTCGCCCAGGTAGGGCTCGTCGGGCCAGCCCTCGGGGGGCTGGACGGTGCGCACGATCGGCAGGTCGAAGGCCTCGGCGAACGCCCAGTCGCGGTCGTCCTGCCCGGGCACCGCCATGATCGCCCCGGTGCCGTAGCCCATGAGCACGTAGTCGGCGATGAACACCGGGATCTCGCCGCCCGTGGCCGGGTTGACGGCGTGGCTGCCGACGAACACACCGGTCTTGTCGCGCGACTCGATCTGCCGCTCGACATCCGAGCGCCTGCCCGCCTGCCGGCGGTATGCGGCCACGGCGTCGGCCGGGGTGGCGTGCCCGCCGGTCCACCGCGCGGGCGTGCCCTCGGGCCATGCGGCCGCGGTCAGCTCGTCGACCAGCGGATGCTCGGGGGCCAGCACCATGTACGTGGCCCCGAACAGCGTGTCGTGCCGGGTGGTGAACACCTCGATGCCGGGACCGGCGGCGGTCGGGAACGTGATGCTCGCCCCCTCCGACCGTCCGATCCAGTTGCGCTGCATCAACTTGATGGGCTCGGGCCAGTCCAGCATGTCCAGGTCGCGCAGCAGCCGCTCCGCGTAGGAGGTGATGCGCAGCATCCACTGACGCAGCGGGCGGCGGAAGACGGGGAAGTTGCCCCGCTCGCTGCGGCCCTCGGACGTGACCTCCTCGTTGGACAGCACCGTCCCCAACGCCGGGCACCAGTTCACCGGCGCCTCGCTCACGTACGCCAGGCGGTGCTCGTCGACCACCAGGCGCCGCTCGGTGGCCGTCAGGTCGCCCCACGGCCTGCCCGTCGGGTTGGTGCCCTCGGCGGGCTCGCGGCTGCCCGCGTCCAGCTCGGCCACCAGGTCCTCGATCGGTCGGGCGCGGTCGGCGTCGGCGTCGTACCAGGAGTTGAAGATCTGCAGGAAGATCCACTGCGTCCAGCGGTAGTAGCCCTCGTCGATGGTGGCGATCGAGCGCCGCGAGTCGTGGCCCAGCCCCAGGCGCCGCAGCTGGCGGCGCATGGTGACGATGTTCGCCTCGGTCGTCGTGCGCGGGTGCTGGCCGGTCTGCACGGCGTACTGCTCGGCGGGCAACCCGAAGGCGTCGTAGCCCATCGTGTGCACGACGTTGTGACCGGTCATGCGCAGGTAGCGGGCGTAGACGTCGGTGCCGATGTAGCCCAGGGGGTGGCCGACGTGCAGCCCCGCACCGCTGGGGTAGGGGAACATGTCCAGCACGTAGCGCTTGGGCAGGTCGGCCACCTTGTCGAAGCCCTCGCTCAGGTCGCCGACCGGGTTGGGCGCGTAGAACGTCCCTTCACGCTCCCAGCGGTCCTGCCAGCTGGTCTCGATGGTCTCCGCGAGCGCGGCCGTGTACCGGTGGGGTGGCTGGTCGGGCGACGGCGACGGCTCGGACATGAACGCGAAGGGTATCGGCCAGGGTGCTGATCGTCCGAAGCGGAAAGCGGCGGGCGCGCCTGTCCGATTCGGGTGTGTAACCGGCCCTCGCGTCGGGGAGTCGGACGAGTAATGCCTTGCTTGCTGCCACGCATCGAGCGCGCGGCGGCGCGCGCTACGCACATCACGTTCGTCGTCGATGGCGCCGAGGATTCGCTGTCATGGGGCGAGCTCCACGAGCAGGCCAAGGGTTACGCCGAGGCCCTCCAGGCGCAGGGGGTCCGCACCGGCGACCATGTCGCCCTCCTCTCGCCCACCACCCGGCGCCTCGTGACCGCCATCCAGGGCACGTGGCTGGCGGGCGCCACCATCGTGGTGCTGCCGCTGCCGATGCGGCTGTCGTCGATCGAGGAGTTCGTCGCCCAGACCCGCCGGCGCATCCGTCACGCGGACGCCAGCCTCGTGGTCGCCGATCCCGAACTGGCCGGGTTCGTCGTGCCCGAGCCCGGCGATCCACCCATGGTCGGGTTCGACGACCTGGCCGGCGGCGATCCCGCACAGTGGGTCCGGCCGCCCGACGACCCCGAGCGGCTGGCGATCCTGCAGTTCACCAGCGGATCCACGTCCGACCCCAAGGGGGTCATGCTCCCGGACCGCGCGCTCTGCGCCAACCTCGACGCCGTGGCCGAGGCGGCTGGCCTCGATCCCGACGACGACGTGCTGGTGTCGTGGCTGCCCCTGTACCACGACATGGGATTGGTGGGCCTGCTGACCCTGCCGATGTCCACGGGCACGCGCCTCGTGCTCGGCGCGCCGCAGGACTTCACCGCCCGGCCGTCCCGCTGGATGGAGTGGGTGTCGACCTATGGCGGCACCGCGACCGCCGGCCCCAACTTCTCCTGGGTGCTGGCCACGCGGGCGCTCGACCGCAGCGAGCCGCTGGACCTGTCGCGCCTGCGGGTGGCGCTCAACGGGGCGGAGCCCATCGATCCCGACCAGGTCGAGGCCTTCGTGGCGGCCGGGCGCCGTCACGGGCTGCGGCCGGAGGCCGTCTTCCCTGCCTTCGGCATGGCCGAGGTGGCGATCGGCGGCACGTTCCCGGCCCCACTGTCGGGGATGGTGACCGATTGCGTCGACCGCCGCGTCCTGGAGACCGAGCGCTACGCGGCACCCACGGAGCCCGGAGTCGAGGGGAGCCGCCGCCTGCCGCTGCTCGGCCGCCCGGTGCCGGGGCTCGAGATCCGGATCGTCGATCCCGACACCGGGATGCCGCTGCGGGAGCGCGAGGTGGGTGAGCTCGAGATCCGCGGCACGTCGGTCACGCCGGGCTACTACCGGCGCCCCGACGCCAACGCCGAGCTGTTCCACGACGGGTGGCTGCGGACCGGAGACCTCGCGTATCTGCTCGACGGGCAGCTGGTCATGTGCGGCCGCATCAAGGACGTCATCATCGTCGGCGGCCGCAACCTCTTCCCCGAGGACGTCGAGCGTGCGGTCGGCCAGCTCGAGGGGGTGCGGGCCGGCAACGTCATCGCCTTCGGCGTCGAGGGCGATCGGGGCCGCGAGTCGCTCGTGGTGGTGGCGGAGTCCCGCGCCGTCGACGACGACCTGACCGCCGTGCGGCGGCTGGTGGCGGAGCGCGTGCGGGACGCCGTGGGCGTGCCCGCCAGGGACATCGTCCTCGTGGCGCCGGGCACCCTGCCCAAGACCAGTTCCGGCAAGCTGCAGCGCTCGCTGTGCAAGCGGTACTACCGGGACGGCCGCCTCGCCCCGGTCCACACGCCCGTCTGACGCCTCGCCACCCGGGCCCACCCCGCCGGCCGGCGTTCGTTTGCGCCGGTTTTCGGAGTTTTGGGACGCCGGTTCGGGTTTCAGGCGGCCTTGAGGTCGGCGATGACCTCGTCCCACTGGGCACGGTCGGTGTCGTAGGGGGCGTAGAAGCTCAGCCGGTCGAGCACGTCGCCCCATCGGTCCTTGAGCGCGCCGGCGACCCGATCGAGGGGCGCGACCACCGCGAAGGTCGCGAGCATGTGGTCGTCGATCAGGTCGCCCATCTCGGCCCAGCGACCCTCCTTGGAGAGCCGGTTGAGCTGCTCCTGGAGGTCGCCCCAGCCGTGGAGCTCCAGCACCGGGCGGTACGCCGGCGTCGAGCCGTAGAAGGCGATCTGGCCCTTGACCCCCTTGGCCGCCTCGGCCATCTCGGCGTCGTCCCGCCCGGTGACCACGAACATGGGCCCCGCCAGCTGGAAGCCGTCCATGGCCTTGCCGGCCTTCGCCCGGCCCTTGGCCAGGTTGGGGAGCGTGACCTCGTCCAGGTACTGCCGGGTGGTGAAGCCGTGGCACAGGAAGCCGTCGGCCACCTCACCCGCCACCTGGGTCATCAGCTCGCCGACCCCGGCGAGGAAGATCCGGGCGTCGCCGTGGGGGTTGGGACCCGGATTGAAGAACGGCGTCATCAGCGTGTGGCTGTAGAAGTCGCCCCGGAAGTCGAGCGTGGTGCCCTGGTTCCACGACTCCCAGATGGCCCGGATGGCGAGGATCATCTCCCGCATGCGGGCGGCAGGGCTCGACCACGGCATCGAGAAGCGCCGGGTGATGTGCGGCTTGATCTGGCTGCCCAGCCCGAGGATGAACCGGCCCTGCGACGCCGCCTGCAGGTCCCACGCCACCTGCGCCAGCGTCATGGGGTTGCGGGCGAAGGCGACGACGATGCCGGTCGCCAGGTCGATGCGCTCGGTGTGCTCGGCCGCCAGGATCAGGGGCAGGAACGGGTCGTGGCTCGTCTCGGGCACCCAGATGCCGTCGTAGCCGCGCGCCTCCTGCTGGGCCGCCGCCCGGCCGGCCTTGTCGAGCCCGCCCCAGATCCCTCCGTCGATCTTCATGGCGAGTGACCGTAGCGTCGGCGCCCGTCGTCAGAACATGCGCGGATAGGTAGGTCATCTCGGCGCACCGTTGTCAGCGTTGCCGGGAGGCCGAGCTGTGAGGCCTGGGCTCACGCTGCAAATCCCGTACTGTTCCGTGCCCACGTGCGGGCCTATCCGCTCGGCCTCTCAGGCCTCGCCGCCGCGCTGGTCGCGCAGGAACTGCTCGAGCTCGGCCACCAGCTCGTCGCCCGTGGGCAGGTCCTCGGGGGCGAACGACCGCGGCGCCGCGGCCTCCTCGTAGGCCGTCTCGAGCTGGTGGAGCATGGCGACGTGCTCGGGGTTCTGAGCGATGAGCTCGTCGAGCCGGTTCCGGGTGGCCTCGGCCCGCCCCGGCAGGTCCCCGAACGGCAGCGACAGCTCGCCGATCCGGGCCAGCGCCTCGATGAGCGCCACGCTGCCGGCGGGAAACGGCATGGCGGGCGGCAGGTAGTGGGGGATCTGCGCCCACAGCCCGACCGACCCGATGCCGCGGCTGTGGCAACCCTGCTCGATGGCGGCCTGGATGCCACCGGGGAAGTCGAGCGACGCCCGCAGGAACCCGCCGTCCGCCAGGCTCGGCGTCGAGGCGGTGCATGCGACCCGTGGCGGCCGGGTGTGGGGGGCGGCGAAGGGATAGGCACCGAGCCCCACGCACATGCGGGCGCCGAAGTCGAGCGCCAGGTCGACCACCTCGCCGGTGAACTGCTGCCACAGCCGGTCCGGCTCGGCGCCCACCAGCAGCAGGAGCTCCTTGCCCTCGAGGTCGGCAGCCGCCCGCAGCTCGAGGGAGGGCCAGGTCAGCCCCCGCAGCACCCCGTTCTCGAGGTGGGCGATGGGCCGCCGGGCCCGGTAGTCGAGCAGGTCGTCGGTGGAGAACCGGGCGACCGTGATCGTGTCCAGCTGGTCGGACAGCACGTCGGCGGCCGTGGCCGCGGCCAGGCCGGCGTCGATCCAGCCCTCGACCGCCAGCACCAGGACGGGGTCGTCGAGGTCCGGTTGCTCGATCAGCTCGTACAGCGGCACGGCGCGGCCTCCTCGCCTCGCCTAGTCCAGCCGGCCGAGGGCGGCGCCGGCGGCCTCGGCCAGCAGCTCCACTTGGTGGGCGAAGCCCTCGAAGCCCGAGGCCGAGCCCATCGCCCCGCCCCGATACCGGGCGAAGACGCCCTCGAGGATGCAGGCGAGCTTCCAGTAGCCGAACGCCACGTAGTAGTCGACGTGGCTCACGTCGCGCCCCGAGGCGGCCCCGTACAGGTCCATCAGCTCGGCGCGCGTGACGAAGCCCTCGGCCAGGGTGGCCGCGTCCAGCAGCGCCGGGTGCGCGTCGCCGGGCTCGGTCCAGTACACGAGCAGCAGGCCCACGTCGGCCAGCGGATCGCCGAGCGTGCAGAGCTCCCAGTCGAGCACCGCGGCGATGGTGCCGTCCGGCTCGAGCAGGCAGTTGTCGAGCCGGTAGTCGCCGTGGACGATGGTGGCGGCACCCTGCTCGGGGACCCGGGCGGCGAGGGCATCGTGCACCTCGTCGACGACGTCCAGGTCTCGGGTCTTCGAGCTCTGCCACTGCCCGTACCAGCGGCGCAGCTGACGCTCGATGTATCCCTCGCGGCGGCCCAGTTCGCCGAGGCCGACGGCGTCGGGGTCGACGGCGTGGATGCTCGCCAGCACCTCGGCGAGCTGGCGACTGGCGGTGCGGCGCTGGTCGACTCCCAGGTGCTCGGCCGCGGCGCGATCGCGGACGACCAGGCCGTCCACGAAGCCCATGACGTAGAACGGCGCGCCGTTGACGTCCTCGTCGGTGCACAGGCCGACGACCGGCGCCACGGGGACATCGGTGGGTGCCAGGGCCGAGATGATGCTGTGCTCCCGCCTCATGTCGTGGGCGGTGGCCAGCACGTGCCCTAGGGGCGGCCGGCGCAGGACCCATGACCGCCCGCCGGCGTCGGTCACGCGGTACGTGAGGTTGGAGCGACCCCCGGCGATGAGCGAGAACCGCAGCGGTGGCTCGACGCCGGGCGCATGGGCCTCGAACCAGCCGGTGACCCCGTCGGCGTCGATGCCCTCGGGCACCTCGCTGGTCTCGATCGCGGACGTATCGGTCATGGTTGGTTTACCGTAGTGGCACCTCGGCGCGACCGGGCCGCTGGGTGCCCGCCGGTCGGGACGGGGCACCCCCGTCGATAGCCTGGCTGGCGATGACCATCGACGTCAGCGATACCACGTTCCAGACCGAGGTCCTCGACCGCTCCCAGACCACACCGGTCGTGGTCGACCTCTGGGCCCCCTGGTGCGGGCCCTGCCACCAGCTGGGGCCGATCATCGAGAAGGTGGTGGACGAGACCGCGGGCGAGGTCGTGCTGGCCAAGGTCAACGTCGACGAGAACCCGCAGGTATCGGCCGCGTTTCGGGTGCAGGGCATCCCGGCGGTGTACGCCGTGTCCGGCGGCAAGGTGGTCGACGGCTTCATCGGCGCCCAGGGCGAGACCGCCGTGCGGGAGTTCGTCGACCGGTTGCTCCCCAGCGAGGCCGAGGCAGAGGTCGAGAAGCTGGTGGCAGCCGGCGACGAGGCTTCCCTGCGGCAGGCGCTCGAACGCCAACCCGACCACGCCGGTGCCATCGTGGCCCTCGCGGAGCTGTTGGCCGGCCGGCGGGGCGAGGGCGACATCGACGAGGCCCTCGGGCTGCTCGAACGCATCCCGGAGACGCCCGACACCCGCCGGGTGGCGGCGCTGGTGCGCACCGGCGGTGACGAGGCGTCGACCGACGAGATCACCACCGAGCTGGACGCCCTGCTCGACCAGGTCAAGGCCGACGAGGACGCCCGGCAGCGCTACGTCGACCTGCTCGAGGTGCTCGGCAACGACGACCCCCGCACCGCCGACTACCGGAAGCGCCTGACCGCCCGCTTGTTCTGATCGGCGTGTAGGGGGAGCATCGGGCCCGAGGTCGGCGGTGTGAAACTCGAGCGCCACGACGGCTACTGGTTGCTGGTCGGTCCCGCGGCGCCGGGGGCGTCGGCGACCACGTTGGGGCCTCTGATCCTCATGCGCCCCCGCGGTGTGGGGGACGCCCGCCTGCTGCGCCACGAGCTCGAGCACGTGCGCCAGTGGCGCCGCTATGGCGTCATCGGGTTCCTGCGGCGCTACCTGGGGGCGTACCTGGCCTGGCGGGTGCGGGGCTACGGGCACAAGGCGGCGTACCGGCGGATCCCGTTCGAGATCGAGGCCGAATGGCGGGCGCGCCGGGCACCCATCGACGGCGGGCTGCCGGAGGCGGATCCCGAGGCAATGGGGACCGGCGGAGAGCTCGCAAGCCGGTAGTGGTCCGGCTCGCCCGGCCGCCCCACCGTCCGGGCTAGTCTGCGGGCTCCGGACTTCCCCTCCCGACGTCCCGGCGCGCCCGGAGGGTTGCCATGTCCGTCCCCACGCCCGAGCTCCCGCGGCCCCTGCCGGCGCGCACCTGGCGCGAGCAGTTGGCCGGCCTGGCCGAGTCGTTCGACGTCTCGCCCCGGCGTCTGTTGGTGGGCGCCGTCGCGCTGGCCTGCATCGGCGTCGTCGGCTGGCGGCTGCTGGCACCGCCGCCCCCGCCGGCCGAGATGCGCCTCCCGTTCGCTCAGCCTTCGCAGGCCGGAGACACCGGGGCCGACCCGTCGTCGGACACCGCGGGTGGCGATGGCGACGGCGGCAGCGGTGGCGGCAACGCGAGCACGACCGCCACCGGGCCCACCGAGGTCGTCGTCCACGTGGCGGGCGCCGTCGTGTCTCCCGGGGTGCGGCGCCTGCCGCCGGGCAGCCGGGTGACCGATGCGCTCGACGCCGCCGGCGGGGCCCTGCCGGGCGCCGACCTGCCGCGCATCAACCTGGCGGCGCCCCTGGTGGACGGACAGCAGGTCTACGTGCCCAAGCCCGGCGAAGAGCTTCCGGTGGCGGCCGGCGCCGGGCTCCCCGGTGGGGCCGGTGCCGCGGGCACCGGTGGCCCGGTCCCCGGCGCGCTCGTCGACCTCAACAGCGCCACCGCAGAGCAGCTGGACACGCTGCCCGGCGTCGGGCCGGCGACGGCGGCGGCGATCATCGCGCACCGGGACCGGCACGGGCCCTTCACCTCGGTCGACCAGCTGCTCGACGTGCGCGGCATCGGCGAGGCAAAGCTCGAGCAGCTGCGCGACCTCGTCTCGGTGTGAGGCACGTCCGTGGTCGATCGCTGGGTGGTCGCCCTCGCCGTGGCGACGTTCGCCGGGTCGCTCGCCGCCGCGGACGGCCACGTGGCGCGGGTGCCGCTGACCCTTGTCGCAGTGGCGCTGGCACTGGGCCTGGCCACCCGGCGGCCTGCCGTCCTGTGCGTCGGCGCCGCATTGCTGGCCGCCTCGCTGGGACAACGGTCGATCGCCGGGCTCGTGGCGCCGCTCGACACCGGCCCGGTCACGGCCGAAGTGACCCTGGTGTCGGACCCGATCCCGGACGGGCGCGGCGGCGTGGGCGTCGACGTTCGCATCGACGGACGCCGGCTGCGGGCGCATGCGCGCCTGGCGCCGGCGGCGGCGCTCGATGACCGGCTGGCCGGCGAGCGGATCCTGGTCGTCGGGGAGGTCCGCCCCCCGGGGCCGACGGAATCGGCCCTGCGCTACCGCCACCTGGCGGGGCGTATGGAGGTCGACGCCGTGGTGGGTTGGCGGCCGGGCGGCGGCGTCAGCCGTGTGGCCAACGGCTTGCGCCGCACGCTGGCGCGGGGCGCCGAGGTGCTGTCCGACCGTCACGCCAGCCTGCTGGCGGGGCTGACGCTGGGGGACGATCGTGACCAGCCGGCCGACATGACCGACGCTTTCAGGGCGGCGGGGCTGACCCACATCCTGGCGGTGTCGGGGCAGAACGTGGCGTTCGTGATGGTGCTGGTGGCACCGGTTCTGGCGCGGCTGCGGTTCGGTCCCCGGTTGGTGGTCACGCTGGCGGTGCTGGCCGGCTTCGCGCTCGTGACGCGGTTCGAGCCGTCGGTGCTCCGCGCCACGGCGATGGCCGCCGTGGCCGCCAGTGGCGCCGCCCTGGGCCGGCCGGCGTCGTCCCTGCGGGTCCTGGCGCTGGGAGTCGCCGGCGTCCTGCTGGTCGACCCGCTGCTGGCGACGTCCCTGGGCTTTCGGCTGTCGGTCGCGGGCGCGGCCGGGATCGTCGTGGGCGCGGGACGGCTCGAGCGGGTGCTCCCGGGCCCTCGCTGGCTGGTGGCGCCTCTGTCCGTCACGCTGGCCGCCCAGTTGGCGGTGGCCCCCCTCCTGGTGGCCGCGTTCGAGGCAGTTCCGGTGGCTTCGCTGCCGGCCAACGTCCTGGCCCTGCCGGCGGTCGGTCCGGTCATGGTGTGGGGGCTCACCGGTGGACTGGTCGCGGGGCTGGGTGGGCCTGCGGTGGCCACGGCCTTGCACATCCCGACGCGTGCCCTCGTGGCGTGGATCGACGGCGTCGCCACGGCCGCTGCCCGCTGGCCGCTGGGGCAGCTGCGGGCGAGCCACGTGGCGCTCCTGGCCGTGGCCGCCGCGGCCGCGGTGGCCACCGGGGCGCGGCTGCGCCCGGACCCGGACGGTGACGCCGAACCGCCACAGGGGCCCGCGCCGCGCCGGCACGTGAGCGCCACGCGCGGGGGCGCCGCACTGCTTGCGGTTGTCGTCCTCGTGCATGCCGCCGCCGCGGCCGGGGGTCCCGGCGCCATCGACGGGCAGGCCGCGGGCCCGGGTGCGCAGCTGTGGCAGGGCGGCGGGGCGGCGGCCGTGATCGTGGACGGGCGTGCCCGCGAGGAGTCGCTCCTGGCGGGCTTACGGGACCGCGGCGTGGTGCGCCTCGACATCGTCGTGCTCCGAACGGCGGCGCTGGGTGCCGCCGAGGTTGCGGCCACGCTCCGGCGACGTTGGCCGGGCGTCCTCGTGCTCGGGCCCGCGGGCTCGGCTGCGGCGGCACGTCGGGTCGCCAACCTCGGCTCGGTGGCCGTGCCCACCGCGGGCACGGTGGTCGACGTGGGCGGCCTCCGGTTGACCGTGCGCGGCAGCCGGACGGATCGGCTCGATGTCGGCATCGTGATCCGCGGGGCGCCACCGGACTCCGCAAGGGCGCCACCGCTGCCCGGCCGATAGCTTCCCCACGATGATCGCGTCCGCCCCGCCGCCGGTGCCACGGGTCGAGCTGGCGCTGACGCTGGGCGTCAGGACGTTCGACCTGAGGTGGCGGGCCCTGGTGGGCGCCGTGGTCGCCGCCCCGCGGTTCGGTCGGGAGAGCGAGGTGCTCGCCACGGTCCGCGCTGCCGGCCAGGCGGGTGCCGACATCGCCGTGACGTCGCTGCCGCCACGGCTCGTCGGTCCGGCCGCCCGCGCCGGTGGCGTGCCCATCGCCGCCCGGGTGTCCTCGATCGAGGCGGTGGAGGCGGCGGCGGAGGCCGGGGCCGCCCTGGTGCTGGTACCGGCCGACCTCGTGGGCGCGGTGGCCGACGCCGGCGCCACCACGGCGCTGCTGGTCGACAACGTCGGCGACATCGACCGTGCCCGGACCGTGGTCGGTGACCGTCCCGTGCCGTTGGCGATCGACACGTCGGCGATCGCGACGCGTGAGGAGGCGTTGGCGATCGAGTCGGTCGCCGTCCCCTGGGGGTGCCGGCTGCTCTGCACCACCGACGTTCGGCGGACCCGGCGAGTCGTCGAAACCGTCGCCGCCCTCCTGGCGGCGCAGCACGGGCGGGCTGATCGGCAGTGACGGCGGTCCGCTCCGATGCGCCGGTGTACCTCGTCCGGGGCGACGACGATGTGATCCTGCGGGACGCCACCCGCGAGCTGATCCACCGGCTCCTCGGGGACCTCGACGCCGGACTGGCCGTGGACGAGATCGGCCGTGACCGGTTCCAGCCCAGCGACGGGTCGGAGCCCAGCATCGCCCCGTTGGTCCAGGCGGCCCAGACCCCACCGTTCCTGACCGACCGACGGGTCGTCGTGGGGCGCGACCTCGAGCTGTTCACGCGGTCCGAGCAGGTGGCGGCGCTGGTCGCCTACCTCGAGGACCCGCTACCGACGACCTCGCTGGTGCTGGTGTGGGGGCAGGGGCGGGTCCCGAAGGCGCTCACCGACGCCGTCAAGGCCCACGGAGGCGAACAGGTCGACACCAGCCCGGGCCGCAAGATCGCGGCGTGGGTCGACGAGCAGCTGCGAGACGCTCGACTGCAGGTCGACCGGGCCGGCACCGATCGGCTCGTGGGGTGGCTGGGCGACGACCCCCAGCGGCTGGTCGGGCTCATCGCCACGCTGGGCGGGGCCTTCGGCGAGGGCGCCCGGCTCGGGGTCGAGGACATCGAGCCGTTCCTGGGCGAGGGCGGCGGCGTCCCCCCATGGGAGCTCACCGACGCCCTGGACCGCGGCGACATCGCCACGGCGCTCGCCAAGCTGCGGCGCATGCTGGACGGTGGCGGCCGTCATCCCCTGGTGGTGATGGCGACGCTGCACGGGCACTACGCCCGCATGCTGCAGCTCGACGGGGCGCCGGTCAGCGGGGAGAGGGACGCAGCGCAGCTCCTCGGGCTCCGGGGATCGACCTACCCGGCCCGCAAGGCGCTGCAGCAGGCCCGCCGGCTGGGCCACGATCGGATTGTGGATGCCATCTCCCTGCTGGCGGCCGCCGACCTCGACCTCCGGGGCGCCAAGGCGTGGCCCGAGGACCTCGTGCTCGAGGTGCTGGTCGCCCGCCTGGCGCGCCTGGCGCGCTAGTGGGGCGGCTAGGGCCGGTCAGTCCTCCGTGGGCTCGCCGGCCACGTCGTTGACCCGGGCGTGTAGCCGGGCCTTGCGCCGCGCCGCCTGGTTCTTGTGGATCACGCCCTTGGCCGCTGCGCTGTCGATGCGGCTGACGGCCTCGCGGAGCTTCATGTCGGCGTCGTCCTCGCCGGCCTCGGCCGCGGCGACGGCCGCCTTGGCGCGGGTCTTGAGCTCGGAGCGCACGGCCTTGTTGCGCTCGTGGCGCACGAGGTTCTGGCGGTTGCGCTTGATCTGGCTCTTGATGTTCGCCACGGACGGACCTGCTCTGCTCCTAGCCGCAATCAGCCGGGACAGGCTAGCGGCGGCGCCGCCGGATTGTCACACCCGGGGACCAGGACCGCGCGCCGCTAGCATTCGACAGCCCCCTATGGACCGCTCGCGCATCCGCAACGTCTCGGTCATCGCCCACATCGACCACGGCAAGTCGACGCTGGCCGACCGCCTGCTGGAGCTCAGCGGTGCCGTCGATCCCCGGGACATGCGCGACCAGTACCTGGACTCGATGGAGCTCGAGCGGGAGCGGGGCATCACCATCAAGCTCCAGTCGGTGCGGCTCGGGTACCGCGACTACGTGATCGACCTCATCGACACGCCGGGCCACGTCGACTTCGGCTACGAGGTCTCCCGGTCGCTGGCGGCCTGCGAGGGCGTGATCCTGCTGGTCGACGCCGCCCAGGGCATCGAAGCCCAGACCCTGGCGAACTCGTACCAGGCGCTCGAGCACGACCTCGAGATCGTCGCCGCGCTCAACAAGATCGACCTGCCCGCCGCCGACCCCGACCGCTACGCCGCCGAGATCGAGAAGGTGCTGGGCATCCCGGCCGACCAGATCCTGCGCATCAGCGCCAAGACCGGCGAGGGCGTGCCCGAGCTGCTCGATGCCGTCATCGAGCGGGTGCCGCCGCCCGCCGGCGACCCCGACGCGCCGCTCCAGGCGCTGATCTTCGACTCCCACTACGACGCCTACCGGGGCGTCGTCTCGTCGGTCCGGGTGGTCAACGGCAACCTCACGACCGGACGCCGCCTGCGGTTCATGCAGGCGGGTGCCGTCCACGACGCCGACGAGGTCGGGGTGCGCACGCCGGCCAACATGCCGGTGGCGTCGCTCGGCCCGGGCGAGACCGGCTACCTCATCGCCGGGATCAAGGACGTGGCCGAGGCCCGGTCGGGCGAGACGGTCACCGAGACGGCCCGTCCCGCCGCTGCGCCGCTGGCCGGCTACCGCGACCCCAAGCCCATGGTGTTCTGCGGGCTCTATCCCGTCGACGGCGACCAGTTCTCCGACCTGCGGGACTCGCTGGAGAAGCTGCGCCTCAACGACGCCAGCTTCACCTACGAGCCCGAGACGTCGGGGGCGCTGGGGTTCGGGTTCCGCTGTGGCTTCCTGGGTCTCCTGCACATGGAGATCGTCCGGGAGCGACTCGAGCGCGAGTTCGACCTGAGCCTCATCTCCACGGCCCCCTCGGTCGCCTATCGGGTGCACCGGACCGACGGCACCGTCGTCGAGGTCGACAATCCATCCGCCATGCCGCTGGCCCAGGAGATCGACCACATCGAGGAGCCGTTCCTCACCTGCACGATCCTCACGCCCACCGACTACACCGGCACGCTCATGGAGCTGTGCCAGCAGCGCCGCGGGGAGATGTCCAAGCTCGAGTACCTCTCGCCCGAGCGGCTCGAGCTGGTCTACCGGTTGCCGCTCGCCGAGGTGGTGCGTGACTTCTTCGACCAGCTCAAGTCGCGCACGCAGGGCTACGCCAGCCTGGACTACGAACCCGCCGGCTACGACCGCTCGGACCTCGTCCGCGTCGACGTGCTGCTCAACGGGGTGGCGGCCGACGCGTTCAGCGCCATCGTCCACAAGGACAAGGCCCACGACTACGGCCGCCGCATGGCCGAGAGGCTGCGGGAGCTGATCCCCCGGCAGCTCTTCGACGTGCCCATCCAGGCCGCCATCGGCGGGCGCATCATCTCGCGAGAGACGGTCAAGGCCAAGCGCAAGGACGTGCTCGCCAAGTGCTACGGCGGCGACATCACCCGCAAGCGGAAGCTGCTGGAACGGCAGAAGGAGGGCAAGAAGCGGATGAAGTCGATCGGGCGCGTCGAGGTGCCGCAAGAGGCGTTCATCAGCGCGTTGAAGCTGGATGACTGAGGATCGATCCCGCGGATCCATGCAAGAGCCGTTCCGACGGCGATCCTGGGCCGCGAGCGCTCGGCGGGAATCGGTCCTCATCGAGGGTCTACCTCGTTACCGGGGACTTAGCACTCGGTAGACTCGACTGCCAGATGTTGGACGAGCGCAAGGCCGCGATCCTCCGAGCGGTCGTGGAGGAGTACATCGAGACCGGCCAGCCGGTGGGCTCCGGTCACGTGGCCCGTGCGCCTGGCGTGGACGTGTCGTCGGCGACGGTGCGCAATGAGATGGGGCTGCTGGAGTCGGAAGGCTTCCTGCGCCAGCCCCACACCTCCGCCGGGCGGGTTCCGACCGAGAAGGGCTATCGCTTCTTCGTCGACCACCTGCGCCGCCCGGCGCGCCTGGCCACCAGCTCCGACGAGGAGGTGCGGGCGTTCTTCGCACGCGCCCACGGCGAGGTCGAGCAGATGCTCTCCGAGACCAGCCGATTGCTGTCCGACCTCACCCACCTCACCAGCGTGGTCGTGGCGCCCGCGGCGATCGAGACCACCGTCCGGTCGCTGCAGCTCGTCGGGCTCAGCACCACGTCGGCCGTGCTCGTCGCCGTGCTGAGCGACGGCTCGGTCGAGAAGCACACCATCGACCTGCCGGCCGGAGTCGGCGACGAGCGGGTGGCGACGGCCGGGATGCACATGACCGCCCACCTCTCGGGCGCCGCCCGCGAGGCCCTGCCCTCGGTTCCCGACACCGGCGACGCCCCCATGGACTCGCTGGTCGAGCGGGCACTCGGCGCCCTCGCCGATCCTCCGGCGGGTGATCCCGAGCACGTCTACGTGGGCGGGGCCGCCCGCATGGCCCAGGCGTTCGACGCCATCGAGACGGTCCGCGAGGTCCTGGGGATCCTCGAGCAGCAATATGTGGTCGTGTCGCTGATACGCGATGTCATCGATCGTGGGTTGCACGTCGCCATCGGCACCGAGACCGGCATGGCGCCCCTCGCCGAGTGCGCCCTAGTCGTGTCGTCCTACGAGGTCGAGGGCGAGCGGGCCGGCACGATCGGCGTGCTGGGTCCCACGCGGATGAACTACCCCCAGGCGTTGGCCGCCGTTGCCGTCGTGGGCCATCGCCTCTCCGACCGCCTCACCGAGGGCTAGCCGCCGTTGCCGACCGACTACTACCAGCTGCTCGGCGTCTCCCGAGACGCCTCCCAGGAAGAGATCAAGCGCGCCTATCGCCGACTCGCCCGCCAGCTCCACCCGGACACCGGGCACGGCGACGCCGAGTCCGAGGCGCGGTTCAAGGAGGTCACTCGCGCCTACGAGGTGCTGTCCGACCCCGAGAAGCGCCAGCGCTACGACGCCTACGGCCCCGCCGGCGTCGAGGGCAGCACCGTCGGTGGCGATCCCTTCGGCTTCGGCGGCGGCATCGGCGACGTGTTCGAGGCGTTCTTCGGTTCCAGCCCCTTCGGGGGCCGCCGGCGTGGTCCGGCCGGGCCGCCCCGGGGCGAGGACCTCGAGCAGGTCGTCGAGCTGGAGTTCGAGGAGGCCGTCTTCGGCTCGCAGCATCCGGTCACCGTCAAGACCGCCGTGGCCTGCGACGCCTGCGAGGCCACCGGCGCCGCCGACGGCACCCAGCCGATCGCCTGCCTCGAGTGCGGGGGCACGGGCCAGGTGCAGCGGGTCCGGCAGTCGTTCATCGGGCAGATGGTGACCTCGTCCCCGTGCGCCCGCTGCGGTGGTTCGGGCCAGGTCATCCCCAATCCCTGCCCGGTGTGCCGGGGTGAGGGCCGCCGCATCCAGGAGCGCACCTACACGGTCGACATCGTCGCCGGCGTGGACGACGGCTCGACGCTGCGGCTGGCCGGGCGGGGGGCCGTGGGGCCTCGGGGTGGCGCCGCCGGCGACCTGTACGTGCACGTCCGGGTGAAGCCCCATCCCCGCTTCGAGCGCCAGGGCACCGACCTGGCAACCGTGCTGACCCTGCCCTACACGCAGGCCGCGCTGGGAGCGACGATCGTGTTCGAGACGCTCGAGGGCCCCGAGGAGCTCGAGATCCCCCGCGGCACGGCGTCGGGCACGACGTTCCGGCTGCGCGGCCGCGGCGTCCCCCACATCGAGCGGCGATCGCGGGGCGACATGCTGATCGACGTCGTGGTCGACGTGCCCACCGAGCTGAGCGAGGAGGAGGAAGAGGTCATCCGCCAGCTCGCCGAGCTGCGGGGTGACGAGGTCGCCCCCCCGCCGACCGGCCTGCTGTCGAAGCTGCGGTCGGCGTTCAAGTAGCGGCGCGCATGGCTGCCGGCGCCGGGCGATCCGCCAGCGGCGAGGTCACTCCCGTGGCGGCGCGGGCCCACGTGTTCGTCGTCGACCTGGACGCCCCGGTCCTCGACGAGGGCGACGAGCACCACCTTCTGCGGGTCCTGCGACTTGCGCCCGGGAGCGACGTCACCGCCGGCGACGGCGCCGGGAGCTGGCGACCCTGCCGCCTCGCCGGCGGGCCGGTCCTCGAGATCGCCGGGGCGACCGTCGACGATCCCCGAGCGGAACCCCCGATCACCGTGGCGTTCGCCTTGGTGAAAGGGGAGCGCCCGGAGTTGGTGGTGCAGAAGCTGACCGAGCTGGGGGTCGATCGCGTCGCGCCGTTCGTGGCGGGACGGTCGGTCGTGCGGTGGGAGCCGGGCCGCGCCGACCGCCATGTCGGGCGCTGGCGGGCAATTGCGCGCCAGGCGGCCATGCAGTGCCGGCGCACGTGGCTGCCGGAGGTGGCGCCCATGGCCACCTTCGACTCGGTGGCGGCGTTGCCGGGTGCGGCGCTCGCCGATGGCGCGGGGGCTCCGCCCACGCTCGACCGGCCGGTCGTGCTCATCGGGCCCGAGGGGGGCTGGACACCGGAGGAGCGGGGAGCGGGCCTGCCCACCGTTCGCCTCGCGGCCCACGTGTTGCGGGCGGAGACGGCGGCCATCACCGCCGGTGCGGTCCTGACTGCGTTACGAGCGGGCATCCTGGCCGAGACGCGCCGGTCTGATCACCGGTCTGATCACCGGTCTGATCACATCGTGCGATGAGCTCCGGGCCTCGCTGTCATGATCGCCACGATTGGCGGGTACAGCTGGACGCGCAGTGATTGTCGCGGGCCGATCGCAGTGCCTTAGAGTAAGCCCCCGCCTGGACCGCGCGAGTGCCGCACTGGCGCGGTTGCCGTCCCGCTGGGGGGCGGCATCAAGGGGAGGAACATATGGATAGCGACCTCGAGGTTGAACGCGAGAGCGGCTACGCCATCAAAGTGGGCGCCCGGCTTCGTTCGATCCGGCGTCAGAAGCATCTCTCGCTCCAAGACGTCGAGGCGGCATCGGAGCACGAGTTCAAGGCGTCCGTCCTGGGAGCCTACGAGCGAGGTGAGCGGGCGATCTCGGTGCCCCGATTGCAGCGGCTCGCCCGGTTCTACCGGGTACCGGTCGACCAGATGCTGCCCAGCGACGAGGAGTTGGGCGGGCGATCGAACAACGACGACGACGACGAGATCGTCGACCTGCGCTCCCTGCGCGCCGCCCGCCGCGACGATCGGCCCGTCACCATCGACCTCGGTGCCGTCGAGCAGCTCGGTGGGCAGGAGGGCGAGATGCTCGCCCGGTACCTGCGCATGATCCAGGTGCAGCGGGGCGACTACAACGGCCGGATGCTCACCATCCGGCGGGAGGATCTGCGCGCCGTTGCCTGCATCCTCGACTGCCATCCCGAGCAGGTGCCGGCCCGGCTCGACAGCCTGGGCCTGTGCCTGGTCCGCTGATCACCGCCTGATCCCGGCGATCACGGGCGGAGCCCGCCGTTAGACAGGCGCGGGCACGGCCTGCTTCGCTCGCGGCCATCAGTACCGACCCGCCGACCCCGTTTGGCGTCTACGTCCACGTGCCGTTCTGCTCGGCCCGGTGCGACTACTGCGCCTTCGCCACTTGGACGGACCGGCACCATCTGCAGTCGGCATACCTCGACGCCTGTGCGCGCGACGTCGAGCGCCACGTGGCCGGCGGGCTGCCCGTGGCGACGAGCGTCTTCGTCGGCGGCGGCACCCCGTCGCTGGTCGAGTCGGACCGGCTGATGGCGGTGCTGGACGCGGTGCCGCGGGCGCCCGACTGCGAGGTCACCGTCGAGTGCAACCCGGACACGGTGACGCCGGACCTGATGGCGACCTACAGGCAGGGGGGTGTGAATCGGATCAGCCTGGGCGTCCAGTCGATGGTCGACCACGTCCTCCGATCGCTCGGCCGGACCCACGACCCGTCCAACGTGAAGGGCGCGGTGGGGGCGATCCGCAGCGTGGGCATCCCCACGTTCAACGTTGACGTGATCTACGGCGCCGCGGGGGAGTCGCCCGACGACTGGCGGCGAACGCTCGACGCCGCCCTCGCCCTCGACCCGCCGCACGTCAGCGCGTACGCCCTCACCGTCGAGCCGGGTACGCCACTCGCAGACGATCCGGCTCGGCACCCGGACGACGACGACCAGGCCGCGAAGTACCTGGCCGCCGCCGAAGCGCTCGAGGCGGCGGGACTCTCGTGGTACGAGATCTCCAACTGGGCCCGGCCGGGACACGAGTGCCACCACAACCGGCTCTACTGGTCGATGGGCGAGTATCAGGCGTTCGGCTGCGCCGGGCACTCGCATCGGGACGGGCGGCGGTTCTGGAACGTGCACACGCCAGAGCGCTACATCGCCGCCATCGGCGAGGGGCGTTCGCCCGAGGCGGCCGGGGAGCGTCTCGACGCCGAGGCTCGGCGCCTGGAGGCGCTGCAGCTGGCCGTGCGGACCCGCGCCGGCGTGCCGGCGGCCTCCCTCCCCGTCGACGAGCTGGACGACCTCGTCGCCCTGGACGGCGACCGCGCCGTCCTGACCGTGCGGGGCCGCCTGATGGCCAACGAGGTGGCGCTCCGTCTCCGCTGACGGCGCGGAGTGAATGCGAGACTCTGCCGTCATGCCGTTCCACCCCACGACGGAGGAGTGGGACGCCGACCTGATCGCCGGCGACCCCCTCGGCTTCCCGGGGTACGCCGCGCAGCGGGACGCGCTCGCGGCCTCCGGCGAGTCGGTGCGGACGGGACGGACCGAGCACTACGCCTTCATCGAGGGCCGGTTCGAGGTGCTGGGTGGCACGATGGGCGCAGCGGCCGGGGAGAAGGTGGTGCGGGCGTACGACCGCGCTCGCGACCTGCGCCTGCCGATGGTGGCGCTGACGCGAACCGGCGGCGCCCGCCTGCAGGAGGGCATGGTGGCGCTGGTCCAGCTCGCCCGCACCGCGGCGGCGGCCCGCCGGCACGCCGGTGCCGGATTGCTGTCGCTCGCCGTGTACGGCTCGCCCACGACGGGCGGCGTGCTGGCCTCGTACGCGTCCTTGGTCGACCTGCGGGCCGTGGTGGGGGGAGCGGTCATCGGCTTCGCCGGACCCCGGGTCGCCGAGGGGACCCTGGGCGTCCCGCTGCCGCCGGGGTCGCATACGGCGGAGTCGATCTACGAGCACGGGTTGGCGGACGCCCGGCTCGGGGTCCACGACGTCGCCGCCTGGGTGGAGGCGGCGCTGGGGCTGACCGACCGGCCCCTGCCGGCGCGGTCGCTCCCCACCTGGGAGGCGGCGCTCGGCGGCGGCACCGAGGCCGGCGTCGGCGGCTCGGACGCCTGGCTCGAGGTGCTGCGTTCCCGTGCCGTCGGGCGGCCGTCCGGCATCGACCGGGCGGCGCGGCTGTGCTCGTCGTGGGTCGAGCTGCGAGGGACGGATCCTACGGTGCGGGCCGGACTCGCGCGAGTGGCGGGCCGGCGTTGTGTCGTGGTGGCGACCGACCGCTACTGCGCCTCCGGGCGTCCGACGCCGGCGGGCTTCCGCCTCGCCCAGCGGGCTGTGGGGTTGGCGGGACGCCTGGGGATGCCGGTGGTGACGCTGGTCGACACCCCCGGCGCCGATCCCTCCCCGGAGGCCGAGGTGGACGGGGTGGCGTCGGAGATCGCCCACACGCTGGCGGCGCTGGCATCGTGCCCGACGCCGACGGTGTCGGTCTGCGTCGGGGAGGGAGGAAGCGGCGGAGCGCTGGCCCTGAGCTACACGGATCGCCTGTTGATGTGCGAGCACGCCACGTTCTCCGTGATCGCCCCCGAGGGTGCGGCGGCGATCCTCGAGCGGGATGCCACCAAGGCGGCCGAGGTCGCGGATCGCCTGCGGCTCACGTCGGGCGACATGGTCGAGCTCGGGATCGTCGACGAGGTGATCGGCGAGGACCAGCAGGCCCTCGACGAGGCCGTGGATCGGGTACTCCGGGAGGCCACCGCGGGCGAGCGCGATCGGCGCTGGGACGCCGTCACCGCGCGCTGGCTTCGCCGGCGCTGACGCCGAGCCGAGTCCCGAGCGGTCGGTGCGGTGCCCTCAGCCGCGGGGATCGGGCAAGACGAGCTCCTGGCCGGGCACGAGCAGGTCGGGATTGCCGGGGTCGAGGAGGCGGCCGCGGTTCGCCTCGACCAGGCGCCGCCAGTAGCCGATCACCCGGCGCTCGTTCGTCGCGTCCCCGGCCGGGGCCACGGTCTCCGCCGCGATCGACCAGAACGAGTCACCGGCCTCCACCGTCCACGCGAGCGGAGCGGCGACGGGGTCGCGGGTGGCACGTGCCGGTGGCGCCCGTGATGCCGGCGGCGCGTCGGTGGCGGGCAAGCGCGTCATGACGGCGGTGGGCATGTCCTGGGCCGGCCGGCGGGTCATGACGGCGGTGGGCATGTCCCGCGGGCCACGCGTCATGGTGGCGGTGGGCGGCCTCGGGTCCTGCATGGCACCGACGACCGAGGCGGCCGCCGGCCTCGGTGCCAGTGCCGCGGACGCCATGCCAGTGGAGGGGAGGGCGCCCAAAAGGGTTCCGGCCGCCAACCCGAGGCCTCCACCGCTGGCAACGAGGCGGTGGATGATGGCAGGTGTCGCCCGGGCCGCCGCCGAGGCCACACGGGTGCGCCCGAACGGTCGGGTGAGCGCGAGCGCCAGCGTGCACACGGCCAGGTACCAGCCGGCGGCGAGCGCCACCAGCCGCACGATGGCTACCGCCATGACCTCAGGAGGGGTGCGATCGAGCCAGGCGGACAGTTCCTCGGCCGAGGAGAGCGGCACGCCGAGCGTGCCCCCGCCGAGGGCGTGCATTGCACGGAGGCCGAGGGCCAGGGCCGCCGTCCAGGCAAACAGGCGCCAGCGCGCCGTCATGGCCGAACCTCGACGCTCGCGGTCGCACCCGACCCCAGGTCGACCACCAGGTCGTCGCAGCCGTCCCCCGCCGGCTCGCCCCGGACCGCCACCGCGCCGGGGAGGCGGTCGCGCGCCTCGACGGTCACCGGCTCGCCCTCGGCAGCCCAGCCCGGGAACACGAACACGTCGCCGGTCGCCGGTCGCAGGAGCGCGGGTGCCGCCCGCCCGTCGCAGTCCCAGTCCCCGACGGCGATCACGTCGCCCGGCTCGCCCAACGTCCAGCGGGCGCGGCCGGCCGAGACGGCGCCGCCGTCGACGACGAGCGCCTCGGGGCAGCCATCGCCGTCGACGTCGGCGGCTGGGGCGGCAACGACCGGGCAGCCCGCCTGGCCGGCCGGCGCGCCGGCCCGGACGGCGTCGGGGGGTGCGGCGGACCCCCGAGAGCCCCAGCCGCCGGCGAAGACCGCGCCGGCCGCGATGGCAGCGACCGCCACGGCTCCGGAGCCCGCCGCCACGCGTGCGCGGGAGCCGCCGCCATCCTGCGCCGGTGGCGGCTCCCGGCCGGCGGCGCCGGCCGGTTCGGGCGGATCGTCGCCGAACGCCTGCGCCCACCGCTCGTCGTCGGTCAGCTCGTGGCTGAAGACCAGGTCGAGCAGCTCCTCGTCGGGCGGCACGTAGGCGGGCTCGGGCGCGGGGAACGGCTGGCCGGTTGCTGGCAGCTCGGCGCCGGGAACGGCGGAGAGGATCGAGCGTGCCAGCAACCGGGCGTTGGGTCGTCGGCTCGGCACGGGATCACAGGCCCGAGCCAACACGTGCTCGAGCGCCCGCCGGTGGGCCGCGCTCGAGCGCCCGCGCCGGGGCCACGACCGCGGCCCTGGGGTTGCCCGCGCCAGCACCTCGCCCAGCACCCGGCCCAGGGCGGCGACGTCGTCGTGGGGCGCCGACACCCCGGGGTGGGAGAGCCCGCAGAGCCGTGGCCGGCCGTCGTCCCCAACGAGGATGTGCGTGGCGTCGAGGCGGCCATGGACCACACCGATGTCGTGGAGGTCGGCTAGCGTGGCCGCGACGGCGGCACCGAGCCCGGCGACGGCGCCGACCGAGCCGCTCCAGTGCGACACGGGGTCACCGGCGAACCGGGTGCGGAGCTCGACGCCGGCGCGCGCTTCGACGCTGTCGTCGGCGCCATGCTCGGCGCCGCGGTCGGCCCGGGCCCCGTCGACGCCCTCGTCCGCCGCGGGCCCGACGACTGCGACCAGCCCGGGATGGGCGGCGCGCTCGAGGCGCTCGGCCTCGAGGCGAAGCCGGGCGACGTCGTCGGCACCGGTGGCGGTCTTGACCGCGACCGGCCCCTCGGCGTCGAGCGCGACCGTCACCTGCATGCTCATGCAATGAAGCATGCTTTAAGATACCGAAAGTTGTCAAGAAGTATCGGATTGTCAGGGGGTGGGCACGGCCGTGGCGGTCGCGCTGGCGGTGACCTCGGTGCCATCGGGGGCGCCGGGGACGACGTCGGCGAAGATATAGTCGGCCTCCAGCGCCAGCTCCACGCGCACACCGGCGGCGGTGACCGTCACCACGGGAGGCCTGGCCAGCTCGGGTGCCAATTCGCTCGCCGCCACGACGTCGGCGACGACCGCGCGAGTCCTCTCGGGATCGAGCACGTAGTCGTGCGTCGTTCGCAGGCGTCCCTGGTCGACACCCGCCGTGGCGGCGTCGTTGGCGGCGGCGGCCGCCAGCTCGAACGCCTGGCGCTTGCGCAGGTGGACCAGCGACATGTCGACCGCGATCGACGCGAGCACGAGCACGATGAGCAGGCCCGCCGGCATGAGCATGAGGGCGCTGCCGCGGTCCCGTGGTCTCGCCGCCCGGCTCACGAGCAGGCCTCGGCGCTGCCGGGCACGCCGTCCCGGTACGGGTCGATCAGTTCGGAGTGACGGCTGGTCACGTCCAACCCGGAACCGAATCCTCCGACCCACGGCAGGCGCAGCACCGGCACGTCGTAGCGAGCGGTGAACGTGGCCCGGGCGCAGCGCGTGAAGCCCGCCCGCCCGGCGGGGGACTCGAGCCCGGTCAGCTCCACGCTCGACCGCTCCTCCCCGCGCCCATGGGCTGCCAGGGCCTCGTAGCCGGCCCGCAGGGCTGCGGCCTCGGCATCGCCGAAGTCGCCGGCCGCCGGCACGTCGGCCTCGACGAAGTGGCGGGCGGCCTCGCGGGCGGCGGCGTCGACGGCCAGCTTCGCGTCGACGACCGCCCACGCGTTGGCCACGAGGAGGGTTCCGACGACGAACACGAGCAGCCCGAACGGCAGCACCTCGATGCCGCCGACCTGCCCGCGGTCGCCGCCGCGGTGGCGGATCACCCCGCCGGTGTCGGTCGCTCGCCCGCGGCGCGGGCATCGGGGGGCATGCCGCCGGGGGAGGGTGGTGGGCGGGTGGCTCTGCGACTGCTCACGGCCCCTTCCATAGCATCCTGGCGAGTGATGCGCACCCGGCCGATGCGCCGGCCCTGGATCCGCTGCGCCGTCAGCAGCCAGCCGTCCACCACGACCGACTCGCCCTCGACGGGCACGTGCCCGAGGTGGTGGTAGAGCAGGCCGCCGATGGTGTCCCAGTCGCCCTCGGGCAGCTCGGCGTGGAGCAGCTCGTTGACCTCGTCGAGCGCCGTGCGGGCATCGACGCGTACGCCGCCACCGGCCAGGGGCTCCACCAGTGGGTCCTCGACGTCGAACTCGTCGACGATCTCGCCCACCAGCTCCTCGATGATGTCCTCGAGCGTCACCAGGCCGGCGGTGCCGCCGTACTCGTCGACCACGATCGCCATGTGGAACTTGTCCCGCTGCATCTCCCGCAGCATGTCCGGGACCCGCTTGGTCTCGGGCACGTAGCGGGCGCCCCGCACCAGCTGGGCCACCGGCAGGTCCTCCTCGCCGTCGCGCTCGGCCCGCATCAGGTCCTTGGCGTAGGTGATGCCCACCACGTCGTCGATGCTGTCGCCGATGACGGGGAGGCGGCTGTAGCCGTTGAGCAGCACGACCTCCATGACGTCGGCCACCCGGAAGTCCTGGCCCACGGTCACCATGTCGGGCCGGGGAACCATGACCTCGCGCACGACCGTGTCCCCGAACTCGATGATCGACTCGATGAGGGCGCGCTCCTGCTCCTCGATCACACCCTCTTCGACGCCCAGCTCCGCCACCGCCAGCAACTCCTCTTCGGACACGTACGGCCCCTGCTTCAGCCCCTTGCCCGGCAGCAGCAGGTTCGTCAGCCCGATGAGCGCCCGGGTGGTGAGGCGGAGCAGTGGGAACCGGATCAGCGCGCCCACGGGCCCGGCGGCGGCCAGCGCGGCGCGGTCGGGATTGAGCACCGCCCAGGTGCGGGCCGAGGCGGTCAGGACGAACACGACGACTATGTCGATGGCCATGCCGATCGCCAGGCCCGCGAGCCCCCACAGCCGCTCGGCGACGATGCCCACCAGGGTGGCCTGGGCCAGCTGGCAGACGAGCAGGGCGAACAGCAGGGGGTTGACGAACTGGTCGGGGCGGCCGGCGAGCTCGAGCAGCCTGCGCGCGCCGCGTCTGCCCTCCGCGTCGAGGACCTGGGCCCGAGACTTGGGCATGCGGCCGAGGGCCGTCTCGGCGCCGGCCAGCAGCATGGTCACGACCAGCAGCGCGCCGATGGCGACCAGCATCCATCGGTCGCCCACGGACAGGCTCGCAGCGAGGATCGCGCCCGACACTTCCCTCACCTCCGCTGATGGAAGCGCTGCAACAGCTCGCGCTCGCGGGCCTGCATGGTCGCGGCCTCGTCGAGCCCGGCGTGGTCGTGGCCGAGCACGTGCAGCACGCCGTGCACGACCAGCAGCGCCAACTCGTCGTCGTAGGTGCCGGCGTGCTCGGGTGCCTGCCGCTCCGCCACCGCCGGGCAGACCACCACGTCGCCGAGCAGCAGCGGCTCCGGCCCGGGCGACCCCGCGTCGGTGCCCCCGGCCTGATCGTCGACCGGATCGTCGATGGGGAACGCCAGCACGTCGGTGGGCCCGTCCGCGTCCATGAAGCGCCGGTTGAGCCCACTGATCGTGGCCTCGTCGACGAACAACAGCGACAGCTCGGCGTCCCCGGCCACACCCTCGGCCAGCAGCACGTTCCGGGCAAGCCCGACCCAGCGCTCCACGTCGACCGGCGCGGCTTGCTGCTCGTCGGCACCGAACACCTTCACCTCGCCCACCTCGCCGTCGGGCGGGCTCATCAGGTGCCGGGCGATCGGCGCCCGTCGGGTGGTCGGGTCGGCTCGGGCTCGGCGCTGCGGTCGAGGCCGACGGGGTTGTCGGTCCGTTCGTACGCATCGACGATGTCCTGCACGATCTTGTGGCGGACGACGTCGTGCGATGTGAGGTGCACGAACTCGAGGCCGTCGATGCCTTGGAGGGTCCGGGCCAGGTTCGTCATGCCGCTGCGGCCGGTGGGCAGATCGACCTGGGTCGTGTCGGCGGTGACCACGACCTTGGACCCGAACCCGATCCGGGTCAGGAACATCTTCATCTGCTCGGGCGTGGTGTTCTGGGCCTCGTCGAGAATGATGAAGCTGGCGTTGAGCGTGCGGCCCCGCATGAACGCCAGCGGCGCGACCTCGACCGTCCCTCTTTCGATGAGGCGCTGGGCACCCTCGGGCTCGACCATGTCGAACAGCGCGTCGTAGAGCGGGCGCAGGTAGGGATCGATCTTGGCGGCGAGGTCGCCTGGCAGGAATCCCAGCCGCTCGCCCGCCTCCACCGCCGGCCGGGTGAGGATGATCCGGTCGACCTCCTTGGCCTGCAGCGCCTGCACGGCCATCGCTACCGCAAGCCACGACTTGCCGGTGCCGGCGGGGCCGATGCCGAACGTGATCACGTTGTCGCGTATGGCGTCGACGTAGCGCTTCTGGCCGGCCGACTTGGGGCGCACCGTCCGGCCCCGCGAGGAGCGCAGCACCTCGGCCGTGAGCACCTCGGAGGGACGCTGGTCGGCGCGCACCATGTCGATGGTGCGCACGACACTTGCAGGCTCGAGCCGCTGCCCCCGCTCGAGCAGCAGGACCAACTCCTCGAAGAGGTGGCCCACGCGGTCGGCCTCGGCGCCTTCGATGGCGATCTCGTTGCCCCGCACGTGGATCTCGACACCCTCGAATGCGGACTCGACCACACGCAGCAGCTCGTCGCGCTGGCCGAGCAGATCGACCATGAGATGGTTGCCGGGTACGGAGATCTTGACCTGCGTGGTCGCCACGAGAGGCCCAGCCTAGGCCCTGTCGCCGCGACCCCGCGGGCCGGTCCTCGGGCCTCGAGTCAGCAGTCGACTCTGGAGGTGAACTCGTCCCAGGCGTTCGTCAGTTCCTCGCTCGCCGAGGACAGTTGCTCCTGTGCCTCGGCGAAGGTCGTGTCCCGGTCGAGGTCGTCGACCGTAAATCACTTTGCCGGGTGACCCGCCTCGCCGAAGTAGCGTCCCGAGCCCGTGGACGGTCCATCGGCCGACGACGTGGGCGAGGCGGCGACCGTGGCCGGCCTCTTGGGCGACGGTTTGGCCGGTCGGATCGACCGCTGGGCCGCCGACGCCCGCGTCGACGAGGCCGCCCGGCTCCGGGCCCGGGAGCGCTGGCTGCGGCACCAGGCGGAGGAAGAGGGGAGCCTGGCCGGCGTGCTGGCGGACGTCGCCGACCGTGGCGCGTCGGTCGCTCTGCACGTTCGGGGCGGGCGCCGGCACCGGGGCGAGGTCGCAGCCCTGGGTTCCGACTTCGTCGCCCTGCGATCGGCCGGCACCGATGTCATCGTCGCCCTGGCGGCGGTGACGTCGGTGCGCACCCTTCCCGGCGAGGCGTCGACGATCGGTGACCGGTCCATCGCCACCTCGCACCGCCTTGTCGACGTCCTCGCCGGCCTGGCGGCGGAGCGGGCGCCGGTGTTGCTGGTGCTGGCAGACGGCGACGAGGCAGTCGCCGGTGCACTCCGATCGGTGGGTCAGGACATCGTGGGCATCCGGGTGGCCGGCGGCGCCCCCGTCACGGCGTACGTCTCGGTCGGCGCCATCGTCGAGGTGGTGGTCGACGGCTGATCGATGGCTCGATCAGCTTGCGGCCCGGAGTAGGTCGACCGCCGCTTCGTAGCGCCGCACGGCGAGGAGATCGGCGGTGCGGAAGCTGGCGATCCTCGTGCTCCACGAGTCGATGACCTCGCGGCCGTCGCGGCGGCGGAAGAACGTGGTCATCGGACCTTCCTGCTGGTACGCGTCGGCGCCGTCGACGGTCTCGACGCTCCGGTCTCGCAGCATCACCTCGAACGTCGGCATGCCCCGCACGGTACGGCCGGTGCGCTGTGAGCTTCGAGAGGACAAGCCTGTGAATTCGGCGAGTTGTCCACAAGCTGCCGGCGACCGCGCCGGGCGTCGCCATCGCCGACGTTGGCCGGCGGGTGGCGGGGCGGCTCACATGTCGTCGTCGCTACCGCGGGTGGCCGGCTCGGGATAGAGGTGCTCGAGCTCGCCCGGCTGGATGCGTGACCGCCCGATGAAGTCGTCGACTTCGTGCGCCCGGAGCCGAATGACGCGGCCGAACCGGTAGGCGGGGAGCTCGCCATGATCGATGAAGCGATACAGGGTGCGGGGCGTGATGCCGAGGCGACGCGCCGCTTCCTGAGTCGAGAGCCACTCCGTCTCGTCGGTGTTCACGGCACAAACCTTACTCCCTCGCGTGGTGTTTTGGCATCTTTCGGTCTAATTCTCACGGGAGCCGAAACGGTCGGCTAGGGTGTAGTCGCTTCCTCACGCCTCGTGAGGAAGGGCGATCGGGCTGTTGGGGCGCCGGACCGCGCGGGGGGAGGTGCTCAACGGACACGATGGTGACGCGAGCGGCACGAGCGGTGATCCGATGGCCATGACGCGCCAGGGCAACGGTGTCGACGCCCCGGCGCCTGCTGGCGTGACGCGCCGCGTCGTCGGGCGGCAAATGGGCCTCCCCGGGGCGCGCGCCATCGTCGGCGGCCTGCTGGTCGCGATCGCCGGCGTGTGTACCTTCGTGGCTTGGCAGCAGGCATCGGGCGCGGCCGACACGTCCTACGCGGTGGCCGCTCGCCCGATCCTCCCCGGCCAGTCGCTCACCGCTGACGACGTTCGTTTCGAGCCGCTCGACCTGACGGACGGGCTGGCCGCGGCTGCGTTCAGCGACGCCTCCGCCATCGAGGGGCGGGTGGCGCTGGGGCCGATCGGTGACGGCGAGCTGGTGCAGCTCGGTCAGGTCAGTGATACGGGACAGACCAGCCCCGCTGCGGAGCTGTCGTTCTCGATCGCCCGGGATCGCGCGGTCGATGGGCGGCTGCGCAGCGGCGACCTCGTCGACGTGTTCGTGACCGACGACGCTGGCACCACGGCGGTGGCCGAGGGGGTGCAGATCGTCGACGCCACGGCCGACGACGGGGGATCGTTCGGCACCACGGGCGAACTGACCGTCACGCTGAGCGTCGCGGATCCGGCGCTGCGGGAGCCGCTCATCCAGGCGGTGCGCGAGGGAGAGGTCACGCTGGTTCGCAGCACCCACGTGTCCGGGGCTGGTGGCTGATGGCCACCGACCGCTACGTCGTCCTCGGGCTCGCCCGGGCGCGCGCCGCCTGGTTCGGGCAGGTGGCGCGCTGGGCCACCGCCGCGGCGCTGCCGGTCGACTTCGTGAAGACGGTGTCGGGCGAGGAGGCCCGTGCCCGCCTGCGCTCCGGCCGGCCGTTCTCGGCGTTGCTCGTCGACGGCGGACTGGCCGCGCTCGACCGCGACTTGATCGAGCTGGCCGGCCGGCATGGCTGCGCGGTCATCGCCGTCGACGACGGGCGCTCGGCGCGGTCGTGGCGTGACCTCGGCGTGGCGGCCGTGCTCCCCGCCGACGTCGAGCGCGGCGTGCTGCTGGACGCCCTGCGCGCGGTGGCGCGGCCGATCGCGCGCCACGACGACCTGCCGGCTGCCTCGGTCCCGGCGGAGCCGGCACCCGCCCGTTGGCGGGGGCGGTCCATCGCCGTGACCGGGTCCGGCGGCGTCGGTCGCTCAACGCTGGCGATGGCGCTCGCTGCAGGCTTGGCGGCGGATCCGCGGGATGCGGGGCTGGTGGTCCTTGCCGACCTGGCGCTCCATGCGCAGCAGGCGCTACTGCACGATGCCGGTGACGTCGTGCCCGGGGTCGTGGAACTGGCCGACGCGTACCGGGGCACCGCCCTCGACGCCGCCGCAGTGCGGAGCATGTGCTTCTCCGTGCCGGGTCGCGGCTACGACCTGTTGCTCGGCCTGCGGCGCCACCGTGACTGGACGGCGTTGCGCCCCCGGGCGCTGGCGGCCGCCCTCGACGGCGTGCGGCACGTCTATCGGGTGGTCGTGAGCGACGTCGATCCCGACGTCGAGGGCGAGGCGGAATGCGGGTCGCTGGACGTGGAGGACCGGAACCTGCTGGCGCGTGCGGCACTGCGGGACGCGGAGCTCGTCCTGGTGGTGGGCCTACCGGGCGTGGCCGGGGTCCACGCGCACCTGCGCGTGGTGCGCGAGCTGGTGGAGTTCGGCATCGCCGGCGCCCGGATCGTGCCCGTCGTGAACCGGGCACCCCGCGGCCCGCGCCAGCGGGCCGAGCTCGGGGGTGCGCTCGCCGGCCCCTTGCTCGCGGCCGCCTGCCCCGGTGTGACGCTGGCGTCGACGCCGATCTTCGTCCCCGAGCGGCGCCGGCTCGACGACCTGATGCGGGACGGGACTCCGTTGCCACCACAGATCGTTCGCCCCCTCGCCGGCGCGGTGCGTGGCTTGCTCGATCGCACGCCCGAGCTG
>Ga0299914_10000200_pt1 | contig 35440 bp, 33 predicted proteins | sample RVTome_10_FD_201361 | JGI IMG/M metagenome (GOLD analysis project Ga0299914, IMG submission 201361) | Soil microbial communities from uranium-contaminated site in the Upper Colorado River Basin, Wyoming, United States - RVT153D57 (version 2) ... | reverse complement strand
GCCGCCCGACGCGAAGACCGCTGCACTCACGGTCCAATCCAGTCCTGACTGCTCGCGCTGGGTGCCTCAGATCGCGTTAGTGACCCGGGCTCCTAGCGGACGCCCTCGAGCTCGAGCAGCGCTTCCTTCATCGGCAGGCCGCCGCCGTAGCCGCCGAGGGCGCCGCCGCTGCGCAGGACGCGGTGGCAGGGGACGACGATCGGGATCGGGTTGGAGCCGCAGGCCGTGCCGGCCGCCCGCACGGCGCGCTCGTTGCCGGCGCTGCGCGCGACATCGGTATAGCTGCGCGTCTGGCCGTAGGGGATGCCGGCGATCGCCCGCTGGACCCGCATGCGGAAGCCGTCGGTGAGCGACCAGTCGAGCGGCAGGCCGAACTCGGTCAGCCTGCCCGCGAAGTAGAGGTCGAGCTCGCGGCGCGCCTCCTCGAGCCTGGCCGGGGCCTCCATGAGGCGGGGGGAGACCCTGGCCGCCAGCTCTTCGAGCGTCTCGTCGGGGTCGTGGTTGGGCAGGTTGAGGCGGACGATGCCGCGCGGCGTGGCGGCGACCAGCAGCGTCCCGAAGGGCGAATCGACGTCGGCGTAGGCGACGTCGAGCAGGCCCTCGGCGCCGGCCCGCTCGGCGAGGCGATGCAGCGCGTCCTTCATGCCAGCTCCCTCCTCAGTCGCTTCATGCCCTCGTGCAGGCTGCGGCGCGCCGCCTCGGGGGTGCAGCCCAGCGCCGCGGCGATCTCGGCGTGCGGCAGGTCGCAGGCGTAGCGCAGCGCCACCGCCGCGCGCTGCTTCGGCGGCAGCGCCCGGACCAGCGCCCAGACCTCGCCGCCGGGCTCGGGCTCGCCGGTCGGCGCCGCCGCCATCTCCGCCACCTCGGCCACCGGCAGCGGCCGCCGCCCGTTGGCACGGTGGTGGTCGATCGCCTTACGGTGGGCGATCGTGAAGAGCCAACCGCGCAGGTTCTCGGCGCGGTCGAGCTTGGGGTAGGCGCGCAGGGCGGCCAGGAACGTCTCCTGGAAGCAGTCCTCGGCGTCCTCCCGCCCCACCGCGCCCCGCAACACCCCCATCACGTCGGCGGCGTGCTCGTCGAGCAGGGTCTGGAACGGCGGCAGCACGGTCACTCTTGGATTAAACGCCCCGGGCGCGCTGAGCGTGAGATCGCCGGCGTCTCCCCACTTGCGATCTGCTTGCAGCAAGGTTTGAAAAATGCCTGCAAGTAGAGTCTTCTACTTGAAATGGAGCAGGTCGCGATGAGTGGCACGGATGCGCGGGACGCAGTTGCTCGCGCCCTGGCTGAGGATCTCGGCTCGGGGGACGTGACGGCGGAGGCGACGGTGCCCGAGGGCGCGCGGGGGCGGGCTCGGATCGTGCAGAAGGCGCCCGGGGTCGTCTTCGGGCTCGAGGTGGTCGCCGAGGCGATGCGGCAGTGTGGGGTGGAGGACGTGGACGACCTCGTCGTCGAGGGGCGGTGGCGGGAGGAGGTCCCGGCCGAGGTGCTGCTTGCCAGCGGCTCCGCCCGGGGGCTGCTGGCGGCGGAGCGCACCGCGCTCAACTTCCTCGGCCACCTCTCCGGCGTGGCGACCCTGACGGCGCGCTTCGTCGCCGCCGTCGCCGGCACCGGCGCGGCGATCCTCGACACGCGCAAGACGACTCCAGGCCTGCGCGAGCTGGAGAAGGCCGCGGTCCTCGCCGGCGGCGGGCGCAACCACCGCATGGGCCTCTACGACGCGATCCTGATCAAGGAGAACCACATCGCCCTGGCGGGCAGCCTCGCCAGGGCCGTCCACGCCGCCCGCACCGCTCACCCGGAGCTGGCCGTCGAGGTCGAGTGCCGCGACCTCGACGAGGTCGCCTACGCGCTCGGCACCGGCGCCGACGTGCTGCTGCTCGACAACATGGACGCCGCCACGCTGCGCCGGGCGGTCGAGCTGCGCGACGGCCATGGCGGCCGCCCGGGGGGCGGCCCCTCGCTCGAGGCCTCCGGCGGCGTCAGCCTGGAGACGGTCCGCGCGATCGCCGAGGCAGGAGTCGATCTCATCTCCGTCGGCGCTCTCACCCACTCGGCGCCGACGCTCGACTTCAGCCTCTTGCTGGAGCCGATTTGACACCGCGAAGGGGGCGGCGGGGGAGGGCTCGACGGAGCCTCCCCGCTGTTGCTCCGGCGAGCCCTCCCCCGTCGTCTACTTCAGCAGCCTCGAGAGGCGGCGGTCCTTGAGGACGCGGCCGCCGGTCTGCTCCCGCGGGCAGTAGTTGGTCTGGTGCTCTGAGAAGTAGACGGCCTCGATCGTCGTTCCGCAGCGCGGGCACGGCTCGCCCTCACGCCTGTGGACCCGCAGCGGCATCGGCAGCCTGTCGGGGAGCTCGGCCCCGATCGTCTCCTCGTAGCGGTCGATCGCGTCGCCGAGCACGCGCAGCGCCGCGTGCAGGCGGGCGACCTCCTCCTCGCTCAGCTCCGCGCCCTGCTTGAAGGGGGAGAGGCGGGCCTCCCAGAGGATCTCGTCGACCCAGGAGCGGCCGATGCCGGCGATGTCGCCCTGGTGGCGGAGGAGGGGGTGGAGGTGGCGGGGCTGGTCGACCAGGGCGGCGAAGACGTCCGGGGGCGGCGCCGGCCAGGCCTCGGGACCGAGCCGCGCCACCGCCTCGTCGGCCTCGACGCCGTCCGCCGCCAGCAGCTTCGCCCAGGCCCGCTGCCTGGTGCCGAGCTCGCGCAGGCGCAGCTCGCGCCCGTCCTCGAGCCGGACGAGGACGCGCGAGGCGCGGTCCTTGCGCGAGGCCCGCTTCGCGGACACGCGCAGCCGCCCCGCCGACATCAGGTGGATCAGCAGCGCCAGGTCGCCGTCGGCGGCTCGCGACGACGTACGTCGTCGCGAGGAGCGGGCGGATGCGAAGTGGACCACCGGCATCTTGCCGATCCGCCTCACGCCGGCCACCTCGAGCCCCGCCAGGGCGTCGAGCGGCGGCTCGAACGTCTTCATCACGTTCATCCCCGGCGCCAGCGCCGACTCCACGGAGGCTCCCGCCAGCGCGGCGTCGAGCCTCCTCGCCGTGATCTCGACCTCGGGCAGCTCGGGCATCTGACTAGACTTATACGTAGTTCATTCGACTGGACTCCGGCGCACGCCGTACCAGCGAACATCCGACCGAGAGGCCCGTCAGGGGCCTCCGAGGCAACCGCGATGAGAGAGCTGCCCACGATCAACGAACCGGTCCCCGTCCTTCGGCTCGAGCGCGAGGAGATCGAGTCGCTGACGGACGAGGTGCGCGCCCTGGCCGGGCAGCGCGACGCCGTGGTCCTCGCCCACAACTACCAGGTGCCCGAGGTCCAGGAAGCGGCCGACTTCGCCGGCGACTCGCTCGGCCTCTCGCGCCGGGCGGCCGCCGCGGACGCCTCGGTCATCGCCTTCTGCGGCGTGCACTTCATGGCCGAGACGGCCTCGATCCTCTCCCCCGAGAAGACCGTGCTGATCCCCGACCTCGAGGCCGGCTGCTCCCTCGCCGACTCGATCTCCGCCGGCGAGCTGCGCAACTGGAAGGCGCGCCACAGCCCCGACGCGGTCGTCGTCATGTACGTCAACACCTCGGCCGAGGTGAAGGCGGAGACGGACTACTGCTGCACCTCCTCCAACGCGGTCAAGGTGGTCGAGCACATCCTCCGCGAGCACGGGCCGGACACGGAGATCCTCTTCGGGCCGGACATGTGGCTCGGCTCCTACGTCGAGCGGGTGACCGGCAAGCGGATGCACGTCTGGCCGGGCGAGTGCCACGTCCATGCCGGCATCCGGCCCGACGACATCGCCGCCCAGCGCGCCGCCCACCCCCGGGCCGACTTCCTCGTCCATCCGGAGTGCGGCTGCGTGACCCAGGTCATGGAGTACGTCGCGGCCGGCGAAATCGAGCGGGAGGGCGTCCACATGCTCTCCACCGGGCAGATGATCGACCACCTGAAGAGCCACCCCGAGGGCGAGTACATCGTCGCCACCGAGAACGGCATGCTGCACCCGCTGCGCCAGGTGGCTCCGCGGGCCACGCTGGTCGAGGCCAACCGCATGGCCCTCTGCAAGTACATGAAGACGATCACGCTGCCGAAGCTGCGCGACAGCCTGCGCGAGATGCGCTTCGAGGTGAGCGTGCCGGCGGAGGTCGCCGAGCGCGCCCGGGTGCCGATCGAGCGCATGGTCGCGATCGGTTAGCCGCCGTCCCCCGCTGCCCCGAGATAAAGTCCGGCGGGTGAAGGAGCTCGCCCAGCAACTCCGCGTCGACTCGGTTCGCGCCGCCGCCGCAGCCGGGTCGGGGCACCCCACCTCGGGCATGTCCGCCGCCGACCTGATGGCGGTCCTCTTCTCGAGGTACCTGCGCTACGACTTCGCCGCCCCCGAGAACAGGGCCAACGACCACCTGGTCTTCTCCAAGGGGCACGCCTCGCCGCTGCTCTACGCGCTCTACAAGGCCGCCGGCGCGATCGACGACGCCGAGCTGCTCACCTTCCGTGAGCTCGGCTCGCGCCTGCAGGGCCACCCGACGCCGGAGATCCCCTGGGTCGACGTCGCCACCGGCTCGCTCGGCCAGGGCCTGCCGATCGCGGTCGGCATCGCCACCGCCGGCGCCAGGCTGGAGCACGCCGACTACCGCACCTGGGTCCTCTGCGGCGACTCGGAGCTGGCCGAGGGCTCGATGTGGGAGGCCTTCGAGCACGCCGGCTTCCACGGCCTCGCGAACCTGATCGCGATCGTCGACGTCAACCGGCTCGGCCAGCGCGGCCCGACCATGCACGAGTGGGACACGTCCAAGCTGGCCGCCCGCGCCGCCGCCTGCGGCTGGCACGTGCAGGAGATCGACGGCCACGACTTCGAGCAGATCGACGCCGCCTACGCGGCGGCGCTGGAGGCGGATCGCCCCGCCGTCGTCTTCGCCCGCACCAGGAAGGGCTCGGGCGTCGCCGCGGTCGAGGACAGGGAAAACCAGCACGGCAAGCCGCTGCCCGACCCCGAGGCCGCGATCGAGGAGCTCGGCGGCATTCGCGAGATCGGCGTCGCGGTGCAGCCCCCGCCCGCGCCGAAGCCCTACGAGATCGCCCGCGCCGAGGTCGAGCGGCCCGGCTACGAGGTCGGCGAGCAGGTCGCCACCCGCGGCGCCTACGGCGACGCCCTCGCCTGGCTCGGCTCGATCGACGAGCGGGTCGTCGCGCTCGACGGCGAGGTCGGCAACTCGACCTACGCCGAGCGCTTCGCCGCCGCCCATCCCGACCGCTTCTTCGAGATGTACATCGCCGAGCAGCAGATGGTCGCCTCGGCGATCGGCCTGCAGGCCCGCGGCTGGAAGCCCTTCGCCTCCTCCTTCGGCGCCTTCCTCAGCCGCGCCTACGACTTCGTCCGCATGGGCGCGATCTCGGCCGCCGACCTGAAGCTCTGCGGCTCGCACGTCGGCGTCTCGATCGGCGCCGACGGCCCCTCGCAGATGGCGCTCGAGGACATCGCCTCGCTGCGCGCCGTGCTCGGCAGCGTCGTCCTCTACCCCTGCGACGCCAACCAGACGGTCGCCCTGCTCGACGCGATGCGCGAGCACGAGGGGATCAGCTACATGCGCACGACGCGGGAAAAGACGCCGGCGATCTACGCGGCCGGGGAGAGCTTCGCGATCGGCGGCAGCCGCGCGGTTCGCTCCGGCGAGGACGACGCGGTGACCCTGATCGGCGCCGGCATCACCCTGCACGAATGCCTGAAGGCCGCCGACGCCCTGGCCGAGAAGGGGGTCGCCGCCCGCGTCATCGACCTCTACTCGGTCAAGCCCGTCGACGCCGAGGCGATCCTCAGGGCCGCCGAGGAGACCGGCGCGATCGTCACCGTCGAGGACCACTGGGCGGAGGGGGGCATCGGCGAGGTGGTCGCCACCGCGCTCGCCGAGGCCGGCGCCGCCACCTCCCTCAGCCGCCTCGCCGTGACCGAGCGCCCCGGCAGCGGCCCCCCCGACGCCCTGCTCGCGGCGGCCGGGATCGACGCGGCGAGCGTCGTCGCGGCGGCGGAGCGCGCGCTGCAGCGCGTCGGCGCCCCAGGCTGACATCCCTCGCCCCCGGCCGCGCAGCCCGGTCGCGGAGTCCCGATCCGCGGAGCCCCGATCCGCGGAGTCGGCCGACGGGTTCCGGGCATCTCGGCAGATTGTTAGCGTTCGCTCATAATAAGCTAACCTTCCGCTCTTCGATCTGGGCGCGGAGTTGCGCGCCCGGCGGGGCGCAGGAGTCATCCTGTGCACGGAGAAGGATCGCGGGCGATGGGCATGCGCAAGAGGCGAAAGCAGGGCGGCGAGGAGCCGCCGCGACGGCGGGCCGGCGGCAAGCCGATCGTCGAGCTGCGCGACGTGACCAAGGTCTATCCCGGCGGCCACATGGCGCTGGACCGGGTTTCGCTGGCGATCGACCGCGGCGAGTTCGCCTTCCTGGTCGGCCCGACCGGCTGCGGCAAGTCGACCCTGATCAAGATGCTGATCCGCGAGCTCGGGGCGACCGAGGGGGCGGTGCGCATCGCCGGCCGCGACATCGGCGCCCTGCCGGAGCAGAAGATCCCGCAGCTGCGGCGCAACATCGGCACCGTCTTCCAGGACTTCAAGCTGCTGCCCGACCGCACCGTCTACGACAACGTCGCCTACGCGCTGCAGGTGATCGGCGCCAGCCGCGCCCAGATCCGCACCCAGGTGCCGGAGACGCTGCGCCTGGTCGGCCTCTCGACCAAGCTGCACAGCTACCCCGACCAGCTCTCCGGCGGCGAGCAGCAGCGCGTCTCGATCGCCCGCGCCTTCGTCAACCACCCGCCGCTGCTGCTCGCCGACGAGCCCAGCGGCAACCTCGACCCGGTCACCTCGATCGGCGTCATGCAGCTGCTCTACCGGATCAACAAGACCGGCACCACCGTCGTCGTCGTCACCCACGACCGCGAGATGGTCGACAACATGCGCCGCCGCGTGATCGAGCTCTACGAGGGGCGCGTCGTCCGCGACGAGGTCAGCGGCGGCTACACCGAGGAGTCGACGACCGAGTTCGGCGTGCGCATGCGGGCCGAGATGGGCGTCGCCCCCGAGGGCCAGACCAACGGGCACGACTCGCTCTTCTGACCGATGGCGCGGATCTTCTTCTTCATCCAGGAGGCATTCCGGGCGCTGCGCCGCAACGCGGCGCCGAGCATGGCGGCGATCGTCACCACGGTGACCACGGTGATCCTGCTCGGCGTCCTCATCCCCGTCTTCCAGACCACGCAGGCCAAGAGCGAGCAGGTGCGCGACGACCTCGAGATCCGCGTGGCGATCTACGACGACGCGACGCGGGGGGAAATCGGCGCGCTCGAGCGGGAGCTGCAGGCGATTCCCCAGGTCGAGTCGGTCACGCTGATCACCAAGGCGGCGGCGCTCAAGGAGCTCGAAGAGGACCTCGGCCAGGCCAAGAGCCAGGATCTGCTCGCGCAGCTGCACGACAACCCGCTGCCGGCCAACTTCCGGGTCAAGGCCGACGACGCCGCCAACCTGGCGGCGGTGCGGGCGGCGGTGACGCCGCCCGGCCCCGACGGCAAGCCGAGGCCGATCTCGCCGATCGTCCGGGACATCTTCGACCGCCAGCAGGAGTCGCAGCAGATCGAGCAGGTGACCAGCGCCCTGAAGATCGTCCTGACGACGATCACCGCGCTGCTCATCGTCGCCTCGCTGATGCTGGTCGGCAACACGATCCGCCTCTCGATCTACACGCGCCGCCGCGAGGTGGAGGTGATGCGGCTGGTCGGCGCCAGCCGCTGGTTCATCCGCTGGCCCTTCATGATCGAGGGCGTCGTCGTCGGCTTCGCGGGCGGCCTCGTCGCCATACTGATCCTGTGGCTGGGCAAGATCACCATCGTCGACCCGCTGAGCGACACCTTCGCCTTCCTCGCGGCGCAGAACAGCAGCACCCTCTCCTTCCCGGCGCTGGTGGCGATCCTCTTCGCCGCGGCGGTGCTGGTCTCGGCGATCGGCTCGGGGATAACCCTGCGCCGCTTCCTCAAGGTCTGATCCTGCGATGAGGGGCTGGGGGACCGCGGCCCTCGGGGTCGCGATCGTCGTCTTCCTCTGCGCCGGCGCCTGGCTGGGCGGCCACCCCGCCTCGCTGCCCGAGCCGCTGCGCGAGGTCTTCGTCGACGACTCGGCGGGGCTGACCGCCGAGGCGACCGAACTGATCGAGGACAACTACTACCGCGCCGTGGGCGGCGCCGAGCTGGCCGACGCCTCGCTGCGGGGCATGGTCCGCGGGCTGCGCCGGGCCAACGAGGACCGCTTCTCCGAGTACTTCTCGCCGCGGCAGCTGGAGCGCTTCGAGGAGGCGATCTCGGGGCGCTTCTCGGGCATCGGCCTGAGCGTCTCGCAGGTCCCGCGGGGGCTGCGGGTCGACCGCGTCTTCGCCGGCTCGCCGGCGCGGGAGGCGGGGATCGCGGTCGGCGAGCTGGTCGTCTCGGTCGAGGGCAGGTCGATCGCCGGCGAGAGCAGCCGCCGCTCGACCGAGCGGATCAAGGGCCCGGAGGGGACCGAGGTGACGATCGGCGTGCGCGACCCGAAGACGGACGGGACGCGGCAGCTGACGATCGAGCGGGCGCAGATCGCGCTGCCGATCGTGACCAGCCGGGTGGTCGAGGCGGGCGGGGAGAGGCTCGGCTACGTGCGCATGGCGGGCTTCACCGAAGGCGTGCACGGGCCGCTGCGCGAGGCTGTGGCGAAGCTGCGGCGCCGGGGCATCGAGGGTCTCGTGCTCGACCTGCGGGCAAACGGCGGCGGCCTGCTCGAGGAGGCGGTGCTGAGCGCCAGCGTCTTCCTGCCCGAGGGCGAGGTCGTCGTGCGCACCGAGTCGCGCACGCAGGGCGACGCCGTCTACGAGACCGTGGGCGACAACCTGCCGGCTCTGCCGATCGCCGTGCTGATCGACCGCGGCACCGCCTCTGCGGCCGAGATCCTCGCCGCCGCGCTGGCCGACAACGCCGGTGCGGTCGTGGTCGGGACGCGCTCCTTCGGCAAGGGCGTCTTCCAGCAGGAGGTCGGCCTCTCCAACGGCGGCGCGCTGAAGCTGACGGTCGGCGAGTACTTCACCCCGGGCGGCGTCAACCTGGCGAGGAGCCGCGGCGTCCACCCCGACGTGCGCGCCCGCGACCTGCCCGCCACCGGCCGCGACGAGGCCCGCCAGCGCGCCCTCAAAGCCCTGGCGGCCCGGACCCGATGAGCTTCCAGTGCGCCTTTTGGACCCCAGGGGTTCATAAAGCGCACCGGAAGGGGGTGGGGTGGGGGTGAGCCGGCGGGACTGGCGCTACTACCGGGCGCGGCAGCGGGCGCGGGGGCAGGCGCGGGGGCGGGGACGGTGGCGCGCCGAGCCGCGCAACGCCCGCGAGGCGGTCGAGGCGCTGCTCGAGGAGCGGTTGGAGCGGCGCGGCTTCGCCGCCGCGCTGGAGGTCGAAGCGGGACGGGCCGCCGACGCCGCGCTGGAGCGCGAGGCGGCGGGGACGGCTGGCGCGACCGGGGGGAGCCCGCGGCGCCGCGACCTCACCGGGCTGCCCACCTTCACGGTCGACCCGGCGACGGCGCGCGACTTCGACGACGCCGTCTCGGCCCGGCGCGAGGGGGACGGCGCGCGCCTCTGGGTCCACATCGCCGACGTCGCCGCCCACGTGGCGCCGGGCACGCCGCTCGACCTCGAGGCGCGCCGGCGCGCCAACAGCACCTACGTCCCCGGCGCGGTCGAGCCGATGCTGCCGCGGGCGCTGAGCGAGGAGGCGTGCAGCCTGGCGCCGGGGGCGGAGCGGCTCGCCGTCACCGCGGAGGTCGAGCTCGGCCCCGGCGGCGAGCCGCGCGCGGCGAGCTTCTACCGCAGCCGCGTCCGCTCCGCCGCGCGCCTCGACTACGACGAGCTGGACCTCGTCTTCGCCGGTCGCGCCAAGCCGCCCGGGGCCGTCGCCGAGCCGCTCGCGGTGGCCCGCGACGCCGCCGCCGCGCTGGGCGGGCGGCGCGGCACGACCAGCCTCGACGTCGAGTCCTTCGAGCCCGAGTTCCGCTTCGACGCCGACGGCGGCGTGACGAGCGCCCGCGCCGTGGCGCAGACCGAGTCGCACCGCCTGATCGAGCGCCTGATGATCCTCGCCAACGAGCAGGTCGCCCAGCTGCTCGAGCGCAAGCGCGTGCCGGCCGTCTACCGCGTCCACCCCCAGCCCGACCCGGCCCGGGTCGAGCGGCTGGTCGAGCAGCTGCACGCGCTCGGCGTCCCCACGCCGCCGCTGCGCCAGGGCCTGGCGCCGAGCCAGGCGGGCGAGGTCGCCGCCGAGGCCAGCCGCCTCGTCGGCCCCGAGGCGGCGCGGCGCGGGCACGGCCGCGAGGCGTATACATCGCTCGTGCTCCGCTCCCTGATGCAGGCTTCCTACAGCGACCGCAACAGCGGCCACGCCGGCCTCGGCAGCCCTGCCTACTGCCACTTCACCTCGCCGATCCGGCGCTACCCGGATCTGCTCGTCCACCGGGCGCTGCTGGCGACGCTGGGCGAGGGGGAGGCGGCGCCGCGGGCGGCGGAGGCGCGCGAGGTCGCCTGGCGCAGCAGCGAGCGCGAGCGCGAGTCGGCGAAGATCGAGCGCGACGCCGACGACGTCTGCGCCGCCTACCTGCTCGAGCGGGAGCTGGCCGAGCGGGGGGCGGAGACGGAGTTCGAGGGCGAGGTGTCCGGCGTCGTGCGCCCCGGCGCCTTCGTCGCCTTCGGCGGCGAGCTGGGCGACGTCTACGAGGGCTTCGTCCCGGCGCGCACGCTGGGCGGCGAGCGCTTCGAGCTGAACGAGGCCGAGACGGCGCTGGTCGGCGCGGAGTCGGGCGCGGCGCTGCGGCTCGGCGACCCGGTGTCCGTCCGCGTCGGCGGCGTCGAAGCGCCGCGGGGACGGGTCGACCTGGAGGTCGCCGGTGGCTAAGAAGGCGAAGAAGCAGCGCCAGCCCGCCTCGGGCGACGTCGCCACCAACCGCCGCGCCCGGCACAAGTTCGAGGCGGTGGAGAAGATGGAGGCGGGGATCGTCCTGCGCGGCTCCGAGGTCAAGTCGCTGCGCGGCGGCAAGGCGCAGATGGGCGACGCCTACGCGGTGGTCGAGCGCGGCGAGGTCTGGCTTCGCAACCTCCACATCCCTCCCTACGAACCGGCCAGCCGCGAGAACCACGAGCCGGAGCGCCCGCGCAAGCTGCTCCTGCACCGGGGCGAGATCGAACGGCTGGTCGGCAAGACGGCCGAGAGGGGGTTGACGCTGATCCCCACCCGGATCTACTTCAAGGGGCCGCGGGCGAAGGTGGAGCTGGCCCTGGCGCGGGGCAAGGAGGGGCGCGACCGGCGCCGCGAGATCGCGGAGCGAGACGTGCGCCGCGAAGTCGAGCGCGAATTCAAGGGCAGAATGAGGTAGCTTCGAGGCCGATGCGCTCACGCCACGCCCTGGTCCTGCCGTTGCTCGCGCTCGCGGTGGCGCTGATCGGCCCCGCGCAGGCGCAGGCCGACTCGTTCCCCAGCGAAGCGGGCGACTTCGTCGGCGACAACATCCAGTACTTCGTCGGCGGCCTCGTCGCGGCGGTCCTGCTGCTCCTGCTCATCGTCAGCGTCAGCCAGCGACGCAGCAAGGAGAGGGCAGCGAAGAAGGGCGCGCCGGGCGCCGCCCCTCCCACCGCCGCGAAGCAGCAGGCCCCGCCGGCGCCGCAGACCGCCCCGTCGACCCAGACGGCCGAGCTGCCCGCCACGCCGCCCCCCGGCGGCCCGGCGGCCCCGTCCGCGGCGGGCTCGACCCCGCCGCTCAGCGGCAAGGAGAAACGCAAGCGGGCACGCGAGCAGCAGCGCGCCGCCAGGCAGGAGCAGCGCAAGCGGCGTCAGGAGGAATCGAAGCGTCGCCGCCAGGAGCGGGGGGCGAAGCGCGCCGAGCGGCGCCACAAGCCCGCGACGGGCCGGCGCCGCGGCAGGAAGGCGCGTCGAGAAGCCGCCAAGGCGGAGCGCCAGCTTGCCGAGGCGCGCGCCGCGCAGGAGCGCGAGCAGCTCCACCGGGACGCTCAGCAGGCGCTCACCGGCCAGCAGCCGGGTCAGGCGCCCCAGGCGCCCCAGGCGGCCGTCCCACCCCAGCCAGCCGTCCCGCCGCCGCCCGCCGCGTCGCAGTATCCGTCGCCACAGGTCCCGCCGCCGCCCCCGCAGGCCGCGCCGCCGCCCGCCGCGCCGACGGGCTACGAGGACCCGGCCGTGGCCGAACAGCGGGTGCGCGCCAAGGTCGAGGAGATCCAGCGCGAGGAGGAACGGATCCGCGCCGAGGCGGACCGCCGCATCCAGGAGGCCGAGCGCCTGCAGCGCGAGGCCGAGGAGCGCGCCACCCGGGCACGGGGGCTCGAGGCGACGCAGAGCATGGAGGCGCCGCTGCCGCCGGCTGCCGCTCGGCCCCCAGCGGAGGCCGCGTCGCAGCCCGGCACGCCGGGCTCGGAGCTGTGGACCGCCGAGCAGCGACTTCAGCGGGAGCGCGAGGCGCAGGAGCAGGCGATGGCCGAGGCCCAGGAGCGCCTGCGCCAGGTCGAAGAGCGCACCAGGGAGGCGGAGCGCCGCGCCGCCGAGGCGCAGCGGCTGGCTCAGCTCAAGTCCGACGAGGAGGAGCGCGAGCGGCGGCTGCTCGAGATCCGTGACAGCGTCGCCCAGGCCGAGGAGCGCGCCCGCGAGGCCGAGCGCCGCGCCGTCGAGGCCGAGCGCGCCGTGGTCGAGTCGGTGCAGGGTCAGCCGCAGCCCGAGCTGGCGCCCCAGCCACCGCCTCCCTCACCGGCGCCGACGCCGGCGCCTCCATCGCCACCGCCGCCCGCCCCCGAGCCGCAGCCGGGCCCGCCGCCCGCCCCCGAGCCGCCCGCCGCGCAGCTGACGCCACCGCCACCGCCCGAGCCGCCGACACCGGCGCCCCCCAGACCGCAGGCGACCGCGCCCGCGACGCCGCCGGGAGGCGCGATCGACCTCAACACGGTCACCTTCGAGCAGCTCCGCGCCGTGGGCCTCTCGGTGACCCAGGCGACCCGCCTGCTCGCCCACCGAGAGCGCCTCGGCCGCTTCGGCTCGCTGGCCGACCTCGACGACATCCCGGGCATCCCCGGGGACGTCCTCGAGGACTTCAAGCGGCGCGCAGCGGTTTGACGAGCGTCTCGGCTCGGATCGCTACAAGCCGTAGGCCTCCAGCAGCTTCAGCCAGATCTCGCTGCGACTGGGGTAGGCGGCGACCGTGTGGCGAAGCCTCGACACCGGGACCTCGGCGGCGATGGCGACGGTGGCGGCGTGGAGGAGGTCGGCGGTCTCGAAGCCGGTGAAGGTGGCGCCGAGGAGCACCTGGCGGCGCTCGTCGACGAGGATGCGGGACGTGCCGCCGGTCCCCCGGCCCTGGAAGCTGGCCCCGGCGGTGCCGTCTGTCGGCACGTCGACGGCGCGGGCCTCGATGCCTGCCTCGCGCGCCTGGCCCAGCGTCATGCCGACGGCGGCGACCTGGGGGTCGGTGAAGGTGACGCGGGGGGAGCCGGCGGCTTCGGCGCGCGCCTCGACCGAGCGCCCGAGCGCGTTCTCCGCCGCGATCCAGGCCTGGTACTTGCCCATGTGGGTGAAGAGGGCGCGGCCGTTGACGTCGCCGACGGCGTAGAGCCACTCGCGGCCGCCGACGCGCATGCGGTCGTCGGTCGCTAGGAAGCCCCCCTCGCCGGACTCGACGCCGACCGTCTCCAGCCCGATCGCCTCCGTGCGGGGCTTGCGCCCGACGGCGACGAGGACCTCCGCCGCCTCCACCGCGGCGCCGTCGTCGAGGTCGACGACGACCCGGCCGCCCGCGCGGCGCGCCCGCCGGGCCAGGGCGCCGGTGCGCACGTCGACGCCGTGGCGCTCGCGCAGCGCCGCCGCCACCTCCTCGCCGGCGAAGGGCTCCTCCCGCCCGAGCAGCCGCTCGCCGCCCTCGACCAAGGTCACCCGGCAGCCCAGCGAGGCCCAGGCCTGGGCCAGCTCGCAGCCGACCGGCCCGCCGCCGAGCACGACCATGCTCTCCGGCACCTGCCCGGCGGCGGTCCCCTCGCGGTTGTTCCAGGGACGCACCGCGTCGAGCCCGTCGACGGGCGGCATCGCCGCGCCGCTGCCCGTCGCGACGACGACGGCGCGCTCGGCGGCGAGCACTTCCCCGCCGACACGGGCCCGGCGCTCCCCGTCGAGCCGGCCCGCGGCGCGGAAGAGCTCGATGCCGCGCTCCTCGAGCCAGGGGAGCTGGGCGGAGTCGTCGAGGTCGCGGATCACCTCGTCGCGGCGGTCGAGCACCGCCTTCGGGTCGAGGCCGCCGCCGGCGGCGACCGGCACTCCCGGCACCCGCCTCGCCTCGGCGAGCACGTCGCCGGGCCGCAGCAGCGCCTTCGACGGCATGCAGGCGTAGTAGGAGCACTCGCCGCCGACCAGGTGCGGCTCGACGATCGCCACCGAGAGGCCGCCGTCGGCGAGATACCCGGCGCAGACCTCGCCGGGCGCCCCGGCACCCAGCACGATCGCGTCGAACCGCCGCTCGACCATGGGGTATTCCTACCCCACCCCGTACAATCGGTCCACATAGCACGGGGGCGACAGGCTTCGACGCGGTCGGTTCGTGCGAACGGTCGCAGGTCGAGGTGGCCGGAGGCCTCGTAAAACACCGGCACCAACCAATACGTGCGGACCATGAGTTCGCCCTCGCCGCTTAGCTAAGACCTAAGCGACGAGAGTCGGTCCTCCCTCGCCCGCGGGGAGGGCAGCCGGCTTCAAACCGCGGGCTCACCCGGGCGGATCGCCCCGTCCGCCAGGGGAAATCTCAGAGGGCTTTGTCCCCCGCAGTGCCCGCCGGCGCGGACCCCGGGAGACGAGAATCAAGCGCCGGCTAAGCCTGTAGAAGCCTTCGCGCTACGACCTCGGACGCCGGTTCGATTCCGGCCGCCTCCATCCCACGCCCCGTCGGCGGGGGATCGGGGCTATGGCGCGCAGGGTTGGGCGCTCTCACCGAGGCTCGCGCGGACAGCCCCCGCCGATCCGCTTGAGCAGCGTGCGCGGGGTGGTGAGGAACGTCGGCGTCGGGTCCCCCCGTGTCGGGATCGACCTCGAGGACGTGCTTCGCGAGGTAGGTCAGCTTGTGGTCCAGCGTGAGGCGGAGGTCGAGCAGCGATCTCACCCCGCCTTTGCCGCCACCCTCGGCGTCCTCCGACCCGTCCTGCCTCCGCGCCAGGCTTTCGTAGGCCGAGCGTCACCGATTGATCCGCGCGCCGACCCGCGTCAGGTCCCGTGGAGGGATGGCGATCAGGCCGAGGACGAGGAAGCAGGCGAGGCCGATGCCGGCGCCCGCCAGCGCGACGTCCGGCGCATGTCGCCGGCGACGAGGAAGCCGGCGCCGATCAGGCGGGCGACCGCGGCGATCACCGCCACAGGCAGGGCGAGCCCTCGCCGCGCCGCGGTGGCTCGATCCCTACCATCGCTGGTCGACTTGCTTGCGCCCAAGGTGACGAAACCCTTCCACGCCCGCGCCCCTTCGCGCAGCTGCCCTTGAGCGAAGCGACGCGCTACGCCGCTTTCCTGCGCGGGATCAACCTCGGCGGCCGTCGCGTCAAGAACGAGGAGCTGCGCGAAGCGTTCGAGCGCCTCGGCTTCGAGGGCGTCTCCTGCTTCCGCGCCAGCGGCAACGTGGTCTTCGCCGCCGTGGCGGAAGGGGAGGGGGCGCTGCGCGACCGGATCGAAGCCGGCCTGGGCGAGGAGCTCGGCTACGAGGTGGCCGTCTTCCCGCGTGGCGCCGAGGAGCTGCGCGCCGTGGCGGCGCGGCGGCCCTTCGACCCCGCCCACCTCGCCGCGTCGCGGGGCAAGCCGCAGGTGGCGTTCCTGCCCGCGCCGCCGCCGCCGGCCGCGCGCGAGCGCGCCCTGGCCCTCGCCAGCGACGAGGACCGCCTGGCGATCGAGGGCCGCGAGCTGCACTGGCTGCCCAGCGGCGGCATCTCCGAATCGGAGCTCGAGCTGAGCACGCTCGAGTCGCTCCTCGGCCCCTGGACGATGCGCACCGCGGGCACGGTCGAGCAGATAGCCGCCAGGCACTTCGCCGCCTGAGCTACCGCGAGGGCGAGGCGTCGGCGCGGGGCAGGGCGGCGAGGCGAGCGTCGCGGCTGACGGCGCCGATCTCGCCGGGGAGGGCGGAGAGCTGGGCGCCCGAGACGAACTCCATCGGGTCGCCGAGGGGGCGGAAGAAGTTGTCGTAGTGGGTGGGGACGACGACGGCGGGGTCGAGGCGGGGGAGGACGCGCTGCCAGTAGCCGTCGGTGAAGTTGCGGCCGGCGACGCCGGCGAGGAAGACGTCGACGCCGCGCTCGCGGATCGCCTCGTCGATCAGGTTGGCGCTGCCCTGGTGGTAGAAGCGGACGCCGGCGACCTCGATCGAGATGCCCCAGACCTGGCCGCAGCGGTAGGCGCCGGGGGTGAGCCCGTCAAGGTGCTCGCAGGTGAGGTCGCCGTCGTAGGGGACGGCGAGGCCGAGCAGGAGCTTGGAGTGGACGCTCGGCGTGAAGCTCACCGCGAAGGGGCCGAGCTCGTAGGTGCGGTAGGGCTCCACCTCCACCGCCGCCCCGGCGAGGCCGTGCAGGCCCATCAGCGCCAGCAGCGAGTCCGAGCCGTAGGCCTTGCAGCCGAAGCGCCGCGCGATCGCGGGCGCGTCGACGGCGTGGTCGAAGTGCGTGTGGCCGACCAGGACGCCGGCGACCTCGCCGGGGGCGCGGACGAAGCGGTTGAGCGCGGCGGGATCGGGCAGCGTCGGGCGTTTGCGCCAGAGGTCGCCGAACGGCACGCGGGAGAGATAGGGGTCGACGAAGATCGTCTGTCCTTCGCAGCTGATCCGGTAGCCGGAGACGCCGAGCCATTCGACCTCGAGGCCCGGTGGCAGCTCGAGCGGCGACGCCTCCAGCTCGCCCAGGGCCTGGCCGTCCTCCCGCGCCGCGGATCGCCTGCCCAGCCTGGCCTTCGCCAGCTCGCCGAGATGTCGCAGCGGACCCGCCACAGATCCCCTCTACGCCGTCTCGATCGAGGCCGAGAGCTCGGGCGGGCTGGCCAGCGTCTGAAAGACGACGCAGTAGCGCTCGGTCAGGCGCAGCAGCGTGGCGAAATCGTCCTCGCTCGCGTCGGTGTCGAGCTCGAAGGCGAGGCGGATGGCGCCGAAGCCCACCGGCGCCTCGCGGTCGACCGCGAGCGTGCCGCGGAAGTCGATCTCGCCCTCGGCGCGCACCGTGCCCGACCGAACCTCGATGCCGAGCGAGGTCGCTACGGCGCGCAGGGTCACGCCCGCGCAGGCGACCAGGGCCTCCAGGAGCATGTCGCCCGAGCAGAGCTGGCTGCCGTCGCCGCCGGAGGCCGGGTGCAGGCCGGCCTCGGCGATTGCCCGGCCCGTCTCGACCGAGCAGGAAACCCCTTCGCCGAGCTCGCCGCTCGCCGAGAGGGTGACGGTGGCGGCCGCCGGCTCCTCGCGGTAGCGCTCCTTCAGTGGCGCCTGGACCTCGCGCAGCTGCTCTCGTCTCACCCCCGGGAGGGTACGCCCAGCCGGTCGGGGCCGCGTAGTGTCAGGGCATGGCGATCGCGACGGCCACCACGATCGACGTCTACGCGGGCGGGGAGCTGCTCTTCGCCGACGTCTCCTTCAAGCTCGAGCCGCGCGAGCGGATGACGCTCTCGGGCCGAAACGGGGCCGGCAAGTCGACCCTGCTGCGGGTGCTGGCCGGCGAGCGCCCGCCCGATGCGGGCAGCATCGCCCTGCGCAAGGGGGCGCGGGTCGCCCTGCACGACCAGCGGCCGCCACGGGACGCCGAGGTCTCACTCGGCGAGTACGTCCTCTCCGGCCGGGCCGAGATGCTGGAGGCGGAGGCGGAGCTGGCCCGCCTCGAGGGGGAGATGGCCGCGGGGGAGCCCGACGAGGAGACGATGCGCGCCTACGCCACCGCACAGCAGCGCCTCGAAGCGGGCGGCGGCTACCGCTGGCGCGACGAGGTGCTCGCCGTGCTGGGCGGGCTCGGCTTCGGCGAGGAGGCGGCGTCGCGGCGCCTCTCGACCTTCTCCGGCGGCGAGCTGACGCGCGCCTCGCTGGCCCGGGTCCTCGCCGCCCGCCCCGACCTGGTGCTGCTCGACGAGCCGACGAACCACCTCGACATCCCCTCGCTGGAGTGGCTCGAGCGCTACCTCTGCGGGCTCGACGCCGCCGTCGTCCTCGTCGCCCACGACCGCTGGTTCCTCGAGGCGGTCGGCACCTCGGTGCTGGAGCTGGAGGCGCGGCGCGGGCGCTTCTTCGCCGGGCCGTGGCACGCCTGGCGCAAGGAGCAGGCAGCCCGCGAGATCGCCCTCGGCAAGGCGATCGAGCGCCAGCGAGCCGAGATCGAGCGGATGGAGCGCTTCGTCGAGCGCTTCCGCTACAAGGCGACCAAGGCGCGGCAGGCGCAGTCGCGGCTGAAGCAGATCGAGAGGGTCAAGCGCGACGGGGCGAAGGCCGAAGCGCGGGACCGGCGCAACCTGCGCTTCTCCTTCGCGCCGCCGGAGCGGCCGGGCCGGGTCGTGCTGAAACTCGTCGGCGCGACGATCGAGGTGCCTGGCCGCACCCTGCTCGAGGGCGCCGAGCTGGAACTCGAGCGCGGCGAGCACGTCGTCCTGGTCGGCCCCAACGGGGCGGGCAAGACGACCCTGATCGAGACCCTGGCCGGGCGGCGCGAGCCCGCCGCCGGCTCGGTGCGGACGGGGCACAACGTCAAGCTCGGCTTCCTCTCCCAGCATGCCGAGACGGCGGCGGGAGAGGGCACGGTGCTCGAGGCCGCACAGCGCCAGACCGGTCTGACCGGCCAGAAGGCCCGCGACCTGCTCGGCGGCTTCCTCTTCTCCGGCGCCGACGTGGAGAAGTCGCTCGACGACATCTCGGGCGGCGAGCAGCGCCGCCTCTCGCTGGCGATCCTCGTCGCCTCCGGCGCCAACGTCCTCGTCCTCGACGAGCCGACCAACCACCTCGACATCGAGAGCCGCGAGGCGCTCGAGGACGCGCTCCTCTCCTTCGAGGGCGCGGTGATCCTCGTCTCCCACGACCGCGCCCTGCTCGAGGCCGTCGGCAGCCGCACCCTCGTCTGCGAGGACGGTCGGCTGGAGAGCCATCCGCGCGGCTGGGCCGCCTACCAGCGGGAGAGGGACGAGCGCGAGGGCGCCGAGGCGGCGGCGGCCGTCGCCGCCAAGCGGGAGCGAACCGCGGGCAGGCGCCAGCGCTCGGGCGCCACCGCGAAGAGCGCCGCGCGCAAGGCCGGCCGCCTGGCCGAGCGGATCGAGGAGGCCGAAGCGGAGCTGCGCGAGATCGAGGAGGAGCTCTCCGATCCCACCGCCTGGTCGACTCCCGCCAAGGCGGAGCGCGCCGGCGAGCGCCACGAGGCGGCGAAGCGCAGCCTCGCCGAGCTCTACGAGCGCTGGGAGGAGGCCGAGCGATCGGTCAGCGCAGCGGCCGATCCAACCTGACCCGGGCGCCTCGACCCGGGGCGAGGGTGATGTTGCGGACCTTGACCTTCTCCGGCCTGGGGTCGGGCGCGCTGAGCTCGGCGCGCCCGACGAACTCGCGCAGCACGACCCGCATCTCGTACTCGGCGAAGGCGGCGCCGATGCAGCGGCGCACGCCGCCGCCGAAGGGGATCCAGGCGTAGTTGTCGGGCCTCTCCTCGCCGAGGAAGCGCTCGGGGCGGAACTCCTCCGGCTCGGGGAAGAGGTCCTCGCGGTAGTGCAGGGGCGCGATCGCCGCCATCGCGAAGGTCCCGGCGGCCAGCCGGTAGCCGCCGATCTCGATCGGCCGGGTCAGCTTGCGGGCGACGTCGACGATCACCGGCCGCGCCCGCAGCGTCTCCTTGACCGTCGCCTCGAGGTACTCCTCCTCGCCCGCGGCGAGGGACTCGCGCAGCCTCGCCAGCACGCGCGGCGCGCGCAGCAGGCGCTCCATCGCCCAGGCGAGCCCGGTGGCGGTCGTCTCGTGGCCGGCGCCGAGCACGGTGACCAGCTCGTCGCGCAGCTCCTCGTCGCTCATCGGGCTGCCGTCCTCGTGCTCGGCGGCGAGCAGCAGCGAGAGCACGTCGTCGCGGTCGCCCTCGCCGCCGGCGAGCTCGGCGCGCCGCAGCGCGATCTCCTCGTAGACGAACTCGTCCAGCGCGGCCCGCGCCTTGACGAAGCGCGCCCAGGGGCTCCAGGGGCCGAGGTCGCGGCGCAGCATCGGGAGGGCGAGCACGGCGCTGACCCGCTCGCTGAAGCGCTCGATCAGGCGCTCGGCGCGGTCGAGCCGGTCGGGGTCGTGGACGCCGAAGACGGCCTCGAGGATCACCGCCAGGGTGATCCGCTGCGTGTGGGGGCGCAGGGCGAAGGGCTCGCCGACCGGCCAGCTCTCCATCTCCTTGCTGGCGATCTCGCGGATCAGCTCTGCGTAGCCGCGCACCCGCTCGCCGTGGAAGGGCGGCAGCAGCAGCTTGCGCTGGCGCATGTGGGGGCCCTCGTCGAGGGTGAGGATCGAGTTCGGGCCGAGCGCCGGCTCGAGCACGGTGGCGTTCGCCTCGCCCGCGTGCATGAGCTGCGGCGAGCCGGTGAAGAGCTCTTTGACGAGAGCCGGATCGGCGACGTAGACGAGCTTGCCGAAGTACGGGAAGGCCATCGTGAAGACGTCGCCGTGGCGGCGCTGGAGGCCGATCAGGTAGCCGAGCGGGTCGCGCGCGTAGCGCAGAGCCTGGATCGCCGCGGGCGCCCGCGGCCCGGGCGGCGGCTCCTGGCGGGCGCGCGCGCCGGGCGTGCGGGAGATCGTCGCCTGCTCCACCCCCCGACCTTACGGCATCGCCAGGCTGGCGGGCCAGCCAGCCAGCCTGGCGCCCGCTACAGGGGATCCGGCAGTCAAATTGACCAATGGCACACACGGGGGGCCGGGCCGCCCGGAGGCGCTCAGAAGACGATCGTGCGGGCGCCGTCGAGCAGGACGCGGTCCTCGAGGTGGGCCTTGACGGCGCGGGAGAGGACGAGGCGCTCGATGTCGCGGCCGATCCGCTGCAGGTCGCCGGCCTCGTCGCGGTGGCTGACCCGGGTCACGTCCTGGTCGATGATCGGCCCGGCGTCGAGCTCCTCGCTGACGTAGTGGGCGGTGGCGCCGATCAGCTTGACGCCGCGCTCGTGGGCGCGCCGGTAGGGGTCGGCGCCGACGAAGGCGGGCAGGAAGCTGTGGTGGATGTTGATCGCCGGCGCGCCGAGGCGGCCGAGGAACTCGCCGGAGAGGATCTGCATGTAGCGGGCGAGGACGAGCAGGTCGACCTCGCCGATCGCCGCCAGCGCCCGCGCCTCGGCCTCGGGCCGCGCCTCCGGGTCGACCGGCACATGGTGGAAGGGCAGGCCCAGCGAGGCGACCTGGTCGCCGTGGTCGGGATGGTTGGAGACGACGACGGCGACCTCGGCGCCGAGCTCGCCGCTGCGCCAGCGCCAGAGCAGGTCGGAGAGGCAGTGGTCCTCGCGCGAAACCATGATCGCCAGGCGGCGGCGCTCGCCGGCCTCGGCGAAGCGGTGCTCCATCTCGAAGCGGGCGGCGATCTCCCGCTCGAAGCGCTCGCGAAGGGACCGGCTCTCGTCCGGGGCGGGCGAGTCGAAGACCATCCGCATGAAGAAGCGGCCCTCGTCGCTGGAGTGCTGGTCGGCGTCGACGATGTTGAGCCCGGCCTCGGCGAGGAAGCCGCTGACCGCGGCGATCAGGCCGGGCCGATCCGGGCAGGCGAGGAGCAGGCGCGAGGTATGGGGCTGGCTGGCGATTGCCGAATCATCGCCGGTTCGGGCGACAGCACGCGAACTGCATCAAATTGTCACCCTGGGAGGGTGACAATTTGATGCAGTTCGGCTTGCAGGGGCCCAGCATCGCACCCCGGTGACAGCCGGGCGTGTGCCTGGAGTGTGTGCCGATCAGCACTTGTTTGTGAGAAACGTGCGCGCGGTCACGTTTTCGGGAGCGGAACCCCGCCACGGTTCCGCGCTTGCTTGCAAAACGCACACATTTCATTCCCGTCCTTGTCCTTTGCGCCGCCTTCCCGGCGGTCGCGCTCGCGGCCTCCGGCGGGGATTCCGCCGCACCCCGGATTGGCGTCGCCGACGCGGAGCCGGTGAAGATCGCCGTCCTGCACCGGCCAGTCGCCAGTTTCCACCAGACGATCCGCACCACCGTCGAGCGCATCGAAGCGGCTCGCCGTGCCCGCCTGCGCCGCGAGCGCCGCCGGCTCTTCGCCAGCCTCCCCGGCGGCGTGTCGACGGCCACCCTCGAGGCGATCGCCGCCTGCGAGTCCGGCGGCGACCCGACCGCCGTCTCCGCCGACGGCAGCTATCGCGGCAAGTACCAGTTCAGCGTCGGCACCTGGGAATCCGTCGGCGGCTCCGGCGACCCCGCCGCCGCCTCCGAGCGCGAGCAGGACCACCGCGCCGCGCTCCTGTACGCGGCCTCGGGCTCCAGCCCCTGGCCGGTCTGCGGCTGACAGGAGAATACGCCGTACCGACTTTGACCCACCCCGGCGTGGTCAAAGTCGGATGCGCCGTCAGGGACGGGACGGGGGGCGCCCGATGGCTCGCTTACGATCATCGGCGTGAGCGAGGCCGTCCCCACACCGGATCCCAAGGGGCCGACCCGCAAGCCGCCCAGGGAGGCGATCGCCGAGGCGCGCGTGCGGGCGCCGACCCGCGGCAACCGCAGGCTCGAGACCTTCCTCGACGCGGTCAACGCCGACGAGCAGGTGCGGGCCTGGTGGTACATGGCCCAGGTCCACGCCGAGCGGCTGGGCATGTCCGACCACTCCTGGGTCCACACCCAGATCGTCCTCAACATCGCCCTGCGCCTGCTGCGCCTGCTGGTCAAGGGAGGCGTCGAGCCGGCGATGGTCGCCGACCACGGCATGTCGGCGCGCGACGCCGAGGTCGTCGTCGCCGGCGGCGCGCTCCTGCACGACGTCGGCATGTCGATCCACCGGACAGACCACGAGGCATACAGCCTCTTCCTGGCCAGCGGCGCCCTGGAGCGTCTCCTCGCCGACTGCTACCGCGAGCCGGAGCGGACGATCGTCGCCGCCGAGATCCTGCACGCGATCATCGGCCACCGCCGCCGCGGCAAGCCCTACACGCTGGAGGCGGGCGTCGTGCGGGTCGCCGACGCGCTCGACATGGCCCAGGGGCGGACGCGCATCCCGCTCGAAGCCGGCCAGGAGGGCATCCACTCGATCTCCGCCGCGGCCGTCGACGAGATCCGCATCGAGGCCGGCGAGGAGCGGCCGCTGCGGATCGAGATCGAGCTCAACAACTCGGCCGGCATCTTCCAGGTCGACGACCTGTTGGCGACGAAGATCCGCGACACCCCCCTGGAGGGCAGGGTCGAGGTCGTCGCCAAGATCGAGGGCGAGACCGAGAAGCGCCTGCTGAGCGGCTTTCGACTGAGCTGAGGCACGAGGCCCAAGCAGATCATGAGGATGCAGGGAGCGCCGCGTGCGCCGCACGCAAGCGACCGAAGACGCAGATATGCGCCGGGCCCCGTGCCTCAGCCGTAGCGCTCGAGGTCGTAGCGGCGCCGTTCCTTGCGCTTCTCCAGGCTGCCCTGGAGAAGCGAGAGGACGATCACGAGGACGGCGAAGAAGCCGATCACGCCGAAGCAGAAGAAGGTGATCGTCTTGTCGGTCACCGGCCCCGCCAGGCCGATGCCGTTCTCGGCCATCGCCGCCGGCGCGGCCAGCAGCGTCGCGAGCAGGGCGGCGCAGAGGGCCAGCGCGGTTGCGGCTCGGCGGGAGAGAGCGTTCACGCTCGGCAATCTAGCGCACCGGGGCGCCGCCGCCGGGCGCCCGCTCCTGCCCGGGGTGCCGCGTAGGATGCGCCGCCATGTCCGAGCTGGAGGCACTGCTGCTGGGGATCGTCCAGGGGCTGACCGAGTTCCTGCCGATCTCCTCCTCGGGGCACCTGATCGTCGTCCCCTGGCTGCAGGACTACACCTTCCTGCTCGAAAACGAGGAGTTCAACAGGACCTTCGACGTGGCGCTGCACGCGGGCACGCTGCTCGCCGCGGTCGCCTACTTTCGCCGCGAGGTCGTCGTCCTCACGCGCGGCTTCCTCGCCGCGCTCGCGTCGCGCTCGATCTCCACCCCCGACCAGCGCCTCGCGGTGGCGATCGCGATCGGCACCGTGCCGGCGGTGATCGCCGGCGGCCTCGGCTCGGGCCTGATCGCCGACCACCTCGGCGAGCCCTGGATGATCGCCCTGCAGCTGATCCTCTTCGGCGCTCTGCTGCTGCACGCCGACCGCCTGCCCCAGCGCAAGGCGCTGGAGGGGACCTCGCTGCGCGACGGCCTCTACATCGGCCTCGCCCAGGTGCTGGCGCTCGCCCCGGGCACCTCGCGCTCGGGGATCACGATCACGGCCGGCCGCTACCTCGGCCTCGACCGCGACGCCGCCGCCCGCTTCTCCTTCCTGCTGCTGATCCCGATCGTCGCCGGCGCCACCGCCTTCGAAGCGGCGAGCGCCGTCCGCGACGGCCTGCCCGCCGGGGTCGCCGGCCCGATGGTCGTCGGCACGATCGCCGCCGCCGTCTCCGGCTACCTGGCGATCGCCTTCCTGCTCCGCCTCGTCCGCACCGCCAGCTACCGCCCCTTCGTCTACTACCGCTACGCGGCCGGCCTTGCGATCCTCCTCGTCATCGCCACCGGTCTGCGCCCGGCGACGTTCTGACCCGCCGCGGTCGGTGCACCCGGGCGCCCGTTGCGCCCGTTGCGCCGGTGCGCCTGTTACGACCGCAACCCATTCCCGACCCCCATTCCGCCCGATCCCCTACCGACTACCGCCCGACCCCCAGAAAGAGCGAACGGCCCGGGGCAGTGGGCCGTTCGCGGTGACGAGAGAGGAGTCTCGTGGGCTCGAAGTCTGCGGCACGGGGGCGGGCCGCGGGTGAACATCCGGAGAATCCTGAGCGGCGATTCCGCCGCCGATCCCGCAAAGTCGGCGCTTTTGCCTGTGAAAATCCTGTAAACGCAGGGGAATTCGCCAAGCGACCGCCGCCGCGGGCGCTTACAATCGAACTCGTCGCGGCCCAACGCGACGCCACCCGCCGAAGGCGGCGCAGCCCTTGAATCCACAGCAGACCATCCGGCTCGCGGTAATCGACGACGACAGCGGCTTCGTCACCGTGCTCTCCAAGCGCACCGAGGCGGCCGGCTGGCAGCAGCGCGTGACCGGCAGCGCGATCCCGCCCGAGGAGCTGGTGGCGATGAAGCTCAACGCCCTGCTGGTCGACCTCTCGGTGCTGGGCGAGGAAGGCTGGGGCTACCTGGAGCGCGTCTGCGGGATGCTGCCCGACCTCGGCGTCGTCGTCTGCTCGGGCCGCTCGACCGTGGCCCAGCGGGTGCGCGCCCTGCGCCTCGGCGCCGACGACTGGATCGGCAAGCCCTGCCATCCCGAGGAGGCGATGGCGCGGATCGAGGCCGTCTCGCGCCGCCGCCGCCGCAGCCGCGCCGGGGTCGAGGCGGGCCCGCTCGTCGCCGGCGAGCTGGAGATCCGCACCGACCAGTTCCAGGCCTTCGTCGGCGACGGCAGCCTCGACCTCACCCGGCGCGAGTTCGAGCTGCTGCAGCTGCTCGCCGACGCCAAGGGCCAGGTGCTCGAGCGCGAGGCGATCTACCAGCGCGTCTGGGGCTACGCGATGGCCCACGGCGACCGCTCGGTCGACGTCTTCATCCGCAAGCTGCGCCAGAAGCTGGAGAAGCGCTCGCCCGGCTGGCGCTACATCCACACCCATTTCGGCGTCGGCTACCGCTTCGACCCCGAGGCGCTCGCCCCCCCGGCGCTCGCCGCGGGGGCGCCGCTCCCGAGCGAGAACGTCGAGCGGACGCCGGCCGCGTCCGCCGCGTCCGCCTGAGCGGCTTCACAGAGCGTTCACAACCGCTTTACGCAGAGATAACCGCCCGTGTCCGCACGGCGGGCATGCTGGGCGATCATGGGCGCCGAGAACGGCAACGGCTCGCGGCCGACGGGTCGCCTGGAGATCAGGCCCGAGGAGCACGCCGCCCTGGTCGACGGCCGGCCGCTGAGCCTGACCATGCGCGAGCTGCAGCTGCTGAGGGCGCTGGCGGCGCACCCGCAGCGCATCCTCACCCGCGAGGAGCTCTACGCCGAGGTCTGGGGGCGCGAGCCGCGCCACGACGACCGCTCGGTCGACGTCTACGTCAGCCGCCTGCGCTCGAAGCTGAGCGAGGCGCTGCCGGGCCGCCGGCTGATCCACACGCACAGCGGCATCGGCTACCGCTTCGCGCCCGATGATTGACCCGATTTGCGGCATCGTGGCGGGGCTTTTTACATCTTTTTCACAAGCCCGATACAGCCGGGTAACAAGCTGCCCGGAGCCCGCTGAGAGTGTTGGCGCGTCAGCGGCCCGCGAGGCCGTCAACCGGAGTGAACAACGAGAAGGAGACAGAGTGACTAGCTCTAGGAAGCTCGTGGTCCTCGCCGCCGTCGCCGTCCTGGCGGTCGGGGTTGCGGCCTGCGGCGACAGCGACGACGAAACCAATGGCGGAGGCGATCTCTCCGGCTCGATCCGCATCGACGGGTCCAGCACGGTGGCCCCGTTGAGCGAGCCGATGGGCGAGCTCTTCAACGAGGAGAACCCCGGCGTCAACGTCACGGTCGGGACCTCCGGCACCGGCGGCGGCTTCGAGAAGTTCTGCAACGGGGAAACCGACATCTCCGACGCCTCCCGCGCGATCGAGCCCGACGAGGAAGAGGCCTGCCAGGCGAACGGCATCGAATTCGAGGAGATCGTCGTCGCCAACGACGCGCTCAGCGTCGTGGTCAACCCCGACAACCCCGTCAGCTGCCTCACGGTCGAGCAGCTTGGCGAAATCTACGGTCCGAAAGCGACCGCGACCAGCTGGAGCGACATCAAAGGCCTCGACGCTGAATTCAGCGAGGACCTCGAGATCTTCAGCCCCGGGGCGGACTCCGGCACCTTCGACTACTTCACCGACGCGATCAACGGGGAAGAGGGCGCGCAGCGCTCCAAGAACGTCAACGTCGTCGGCGAGAACGACAACGCCACCGTCACCGGCGTCTCCGGCTCGCCGGGCGGCATCGGCTACTTCGGCTACTCGTTCTACAACGAGAACCGCGACAAGCTCAAGGCGCTCGAAGTCGACGGCGGCGACGGCTGCGTCGAACCGGCGCCCGAGACGACCCAGGCGGGCGAATACGCCCCGCTGGGCCGCCAGCTGTACATCTACCCGTCGGCGCAGGCGCTGGAGAAGCCCGAGGTGCTGGGCTTCGTCAACTTCTACCTCGAAAACGTCAACGACGTAACCGAGCAGGCCGGCTTCATCGCGCTCACCGAAGAGCAGCTCGAAGAATCGCAGTCGAAAGTCGACGCCCTCGCCACGGGTGGCGGCGAATAGGGCTCCGCGCCCGTTAGCGACGGTCGTCGTGGCGCCTCGGGACATGCTCGCCTCCAGCCGGCCTGGGATCTCTCCCAGCCGGCTGGAGGCCCCGAGCCGTCGCCTCGGCGAGAAGGCGATCCAGGGGCTGCTGGGCGCTTGCGCGGCGATCTCGGTCGTCACGACCACGGCGATCGTCATCTCGCTGCTCGGTCCCTCGCTCAGCTTCTTCGGGGAGGTTTCGATCGCCGACTTCCTCTTCGGGACGGAATGGTCGCCGGCCCTGCGGCCGCAGAGCTTCGGCGTCCTGCCGATCGTCGTCGGCACGCTCAGCGTCACCTTCTGGGGCCTGCTGTTCGCGGTGCCGATCGGCCTCCTCTCGGCCATCTACCTGAGCGAGTACGCGAGGCCCCGGGTGCGGAGGACCCTGAAGCCGCTGCTCGAGGTCCTCGCCGGCATCCCGACCGTGGCGATCGGCTTCTTCGCCTTCTCGTTCGTCACCCCCGCCCTGCAGGAGGTTTGGCCCGGCTTCCTCGGCGACGAGCCCAACATCTTCAACGCCCTGGCGGCGGCCCTGGCGATCGGCCTGCTGATCGTGCCGATCATCGCCTCGATCTCCGAGGACGCGATGTCGTCCGTCCCGAGCGGCCTTCGCGAGGGCGCCTACGCGATGGGCGCGACCCGGATGAAGGTCGCGCTGCGGGTTGTCTTCCCGGCGGCGCTCTCGGGGATCGTCGCCTCGATCGTGCTCGGCGTCTCGCGGGCGGTCGGCGAGACGATGGTGGTGCTGATGGCCGCGGGCGCGACGCCGAACCTCACCTTCAACCCGGTTGAATCGATCGAGGCGATGACCGCCTACATCGCAATCACCGGCACCGGCGACATCGCCACCGGGACCCTGGAGTACAACACGATCTTCGCCGTCGGCCTCGTCCTGTTCGTGATGACGCTGGGGATGAACATGCTCAGCATCCGCCTGGTCCGCAAGTACCGCGAGGTGTACGAGTGAGCGACGCCATCCGCACCGAGCGCACCCGGCTCGCCGTGGCCGGGGCCCGCTCCGTCGCCCTGGGCTTGAGCCGGCAGCCGCGGGCAGACGTTGCGAAGGGGGGCGTCTTCCTCGCGCTGCTGCTGCTGGCCGTCGGCGTCGCCCTGACCGGGCTGGTTCTGCTCCTCGCGGACGCGATCGTCGACGGCGGCGGCCGCTTCGGGATCGACCTGTTCACCGAGAAGGCCTCGAGCCTGCCGTCGCGGGCGGGCTTCCAGGACGCGATCCTCGGCACCCTCTGGGTGATCGGCGGCGTGATCGTCTTCTGCCTGCCGATCGGGATCGGCGCCGCCCTCTACCTCGAGGAGTACGCCTCCAAGGAGCGCTGGTGGAACCGTTTGGTCGAAGTCAACATCCAGAACCTCGCCGCCGTGCCCTCGATCGTCTACGGCATCCTCGGCCTCGCCTTCATCGTCCGCGGCCCGCTCGACCTCGGCTTCATCGTTCTCGCCGCCTCGCTGACCCTGACCCTGCTGGTGCTGCCGACCGTGATCATCGCCTCGCGCGAGGCGGTTCGGGCGGTCCCGGACTCGATTCGGCAGGGCTCGCTGGCCCTCGGCGCGACGCGGTGGCAGACGATTCGCCACCAGGTCCTGCCCGCCGCGATCCCCGGCGTGATGACCGGCGTGATCCTCGCGATCTCGCGCGCGATCGGCGAGTCGGCGCCGCTGCTGCTGCTCGGCGCCGCCACCTTCGTCACGGCCAACCCGACCAGCCCCTTCACGGACGGCTACACGACGCTGCCGGTGCAGATCTACAACTTCTTCGCCCGCGCGCAGGAGGACTACATCCAGCTTGCGGCCGCGGGGATCATCGTCATGCTGATCGTCCTGCTGGCGATGAACTCCTTCGCTATCTGGCTACGAAATCGTTACGAGCAGAGGTGGTAGGTGGTCTAGGGTGAACGAGAAGATGGCGACCGAAGAGAGCAGGGCGAGCAGCGGGCGCGACGCGCGCGAGGCGGCCGCGGCGCGGGCCGGCATCGCGGTGCGCCCCGACGAGTTCCAGCACCGCGACGGCGCGGCCGGCAAGGAGAAGGTCTTCGAGCTGAAGGGCGTCGACGTGCGCTACGGCGGCGTCGCCGCGGTGAAGGGGATCTCGATGGACATCCACCGCAAGGACGTGACGGCGCTGATCGGGCCCTCCGGCTGTGGCAAGAGCACGCTGCTGCGCTGCCTCAACCGGATGAACGACCTGATCCCGAACGCCGAAGTGCGCGGCGGGCTGCTCTACCACGGCGAGGACCTCTACGGCCCCGCGGTCGACCCGGTCCAGGTCCGCAAGCTGATCGGCATGGTCTTCCAGAAGCCCAACCCGTTCCCCAAGTCGATCTACGACAACGTCGCCTTCGGCCCGCGCATCCTCGGCCGCAAGGACGACCTCGACCAGACGGTGGAGGAAGCGCTGCGCGAGGCGGCGCTCTGGGACGAGGTCAAGGACCGCCTCGACGACAACGCCTTCGGCCTCTCCGGCGGCCAGCAGCAGCGCCTCTGCATCGCTCGCTGCATCGCCGTGCAGCCGGACACGATCCTGATGGACGAGCCCTGCTCGGCGCTGGACCCGATCTCGACCGGCAAGATCGAGGACCTGATGATCGAGCTGAAGCGGGAGTTCTCGATCGTCATCGTCACCCACAACATGCAGCAGGCGGCCCGCGTCTCCGACCGTACCGCCTTCCTGATGGTCGAGCTCGACGCCGACGAGGACAACCGCTGGGGCCGCCTGGTCGAGTACGACGAGACCGAAAGGATCTTCACCAACCCCTCCGACAAACGCACGGAGGACTACGTCTCCGGCAAGGTCGGCTGATGTCGGCGGTCGAAACCCGCGTCCACTACCAGGAAGAGCTGGAACGGCTGGAGGCGAGCGCGCTGGGCGGGCTCGACCTGGTCAGCGCCGCGCTGGAGCGGACGATGGAGGCGGTCGAGCACACCGACGTCGAGCTGGCCCAGCTGGTCATCGCCGACGACGATCGCATCGACGGCCGCTACCTGGAGGTCCACCAGTCGCTGATCACGCTGCTGGCGACGCAGTCGCCGGTGGCCACCGACCTGCGCCTGATCTCCGCCCTGCTGCACGTGCTGAAGAACGTCGAGCGGATGGGCGACCAGTGCGTCAACGTCTGCAAGCTGCTGCCGCTGAGCGGCAACGAGCCGCCCGCCGACCGCGAGATGGTCTCGCGCATCCTCACCATGGGCAAGCAGACCAAGACGCTGATCAGCCAGGCGAAGCGCGCCTTCGAGGAGCGCGACGTGGCGATGGCACGCGACCTGGTCCGCCAGGACGACGTCGTCGACAACCTCAACCGCGAGTGCTTCGGCCTGGCGCTGGAGATCGGCGACGACGCCGACAGGCGCGAGTGGGCGATGACGATGCTGCTGGCGGCGCGGGCGATCGAGCGGATCGGCGACAACGCGGTGGACATCGGCGAGCAGGTCGCCTTCGTCGTCACGGGCTTGTTTCGGGAGTTCGAGGACGCTTCGCATCCGAGTTCCTGAGGCGGGCGGAGCCGGTCGTGCATCGCCGGACACCCAGCCTGCGGCTGGGTTGAGCGTCCGGCGACGCACGACCGGCTCCGCGTCCTCCGGCGCTTGAGATCCGGGGCGTCTGGGAATATCCGAGAGGACGCCCGTGACGCTCTGCGCCGCCATAGATATTGGGTCGAACACGACCAGGGTGCTCGTCGCCGAGCCCGTGGAGGGGCAGCTGAAGAAGGCGATGGAGCAGCGGGCCTACACGCGGATCAACAAGGCGGTGGACGCGGACGGGGAGATTCCCGAGGCGAAGGTGGCCGAGGTCTGCGAGGTGGTCGCGACGCAGGTGAAGCTGGCCCGGGAGCTGGGCGCCGAGGAGATTCGCGCGGTGGCGACGGCGGCGGTGCGCGAGGCCGCCAACGGCGCGGCGACGGCCGCGGCGATCGGCGACGCGGCCGGGGTCGAGGTCGAGATCCTCAGCGACGAGGAGGAGGGGAGGCTCTCCTTCATCGGCGCCACCAAGACGCTCGGCCACCCGGTCGACGGCAGGGTCGGCGTCGTCGACGTCGGCGGCGGCTCGACCGAGTTGGTCCTCGGCAGCGTGCCGGGCGGGGCCGAGCAGGTCCTCTCCTGGAAGGTCGGCTCCGGCGCCCTGGCGGACGAGCTGATCGCCTCCGACCCGCCCTCGGCGGCCGAGATCCGCAAGGTGCGCGACCGCATCGACGACATCTTCGCCGGGGTGGAGATCGAGCCTCCTGCGCAGGCGGTCGCCGTCGGCGGCAGCGCCACCTCGCTGCGTCGCCTCGTCGGCGCCGTGCTCGAGTACGAGACGCTGGAGCGCGGCATCCGCGTGCTCTGCGGCGACCCCGCGGCGGACGTGGCGCGGCGCTTCGAGCTCGACCCCGAACGGGTGCGGATCCTCACCACCGGCGTGCTGCTGCTGGAGAAGCTCTCCGATTTGCTCGGCCAGCCGCTGCGGATCGGCAAGGGGGGCCTGCGCGAGGGCGTCATCCTCGACATGCTCAACGGCAGCGTCGAGGGCCCGCGCCTGCGCCTCGCGGCGTAGGGCCCGGCTCGCCGCGCAGGCTGGGCGCCGGCCGCGGCTTCCCCTGGCCCCGGCGTGGGCTCTGCTCTAGCCTCAGGCCGTGGCCAGAGCGCGCAAGGTCGAGCTCGACTGCGAGGCCCCGTTCGCGGAGGCGGCGGCGCGGGTGGTGGAGGTCCGCGCCGAGGAGCTCTTCGTCCGGTCGCGCGGCGTCCTCGACCTCGAAGACGTCGAGCGGGTGCACGACATGCGGGTGGCGACGCGCCGCCTGCGCGCCGCGCTCGAGGTCTTCGCGCCCTGCTTCCCGCGCAAGCGCCACCGCAAGGCGCTGAAGCGGGTCAAGCGGCTCGCCGACGCGCTCGGCGAGCGCCGCGACCTCGACGTCGAGATCGAGCTGCTCGAGGGGTGCCGGGACGAGGTGGCCGGCGAGGACGCGGCCTCCCTGGAGGCGCTGATCGAGGACCTGCGCGCGAGGCAGCGCCGCGCCAACGACGACCTCGCCCCCCACGTCGCCAAGCAGCGCCTGAAGAAGCTGCGCCGGCGGCTCGCCGGGCTCGTGGGGGCGGTGCGGTGAGGGCGCGCCGGGTGGAGGGGCTCGACCCCGGGGGGGTGCTGCGCCCGAACGCCGCCCGCATCGTGCGCACGAGGCTCGAGGAGCTGCGCGACCTCGCCGGCGCGGCCCTCGCGCCGGGCGCGGTTGAGGCCCAGCACGACGCGCGGATCGCCGCCAAGCGCCTGCGCTACGCGCTGGAGGTCTTCGGGCCCTGCCTGGGCGCGGAGGCGGAGGAGGCGCGACGCGCCGCCCGGCGCCTGCAATCGACGCTGGGCGACCTGCGCGACTGCGACCTGATGCTGCCCCGGGCGGAGGGCGTCGAGTCCCTCGCCGCCGCCCTGCGCGAGCGCCGCGAGCGCCACTTCCGCACCTTCGTCGAGCTCTGGCAGGCCGCGGCCAGCAAGTCCACGTGGGCCGCCCTGGAAGCCGCGTTGCGGTCGTAGTTCTGCCCGGTATCCGGGCAGAAATACGACCGCACGCGTCACCGAGGGGCCCCCACGCGTCGCGGGATGTTCACGGGCCGTTCCCCGGTCGTTCACAACTTTTCCCTGCATATGGGGAACCATGGAAGCGATTGGACGACCATGAGCGATGGGAGACGCCGATGATTTCCCGAGTCGACCTGCATTGCCACTCCACCGCCTCGCAGATCTCGCGGCTGGGGGTGCAGCGCTCGCTGGGGCTGCCCGAGTGCGCGACGCCGCCCGAGGAGGTCTACGAGCTGGCCAAGCGGCGGGGGATGGACTTCTTCACGATCACCGACCACGACACGATCGACGGCGCCCTCCAGCTCGCCGATCGTCCCGATTGCTTCGTCTCCGAGGAGCTGACCGCCCGCTTCGCCGGCGAGCCCCAGGCGGTTCACGTCCTCTGCTACGGGATCACTCCCGGGGACCACGAGTGGCTGCAGGCACACGCCGGCGACGTCGAGGCCTGCGCCGCCTACCTGCACGAGAGCGAGATCGCCTGCGCCCTGGCGCATCCGTTCTACAGCGTCGGCGCGCCGCTGCTGCCCCGTCACCGGCGCCGGCTCGCCGACCTCTTCGGGGTCTGGGAGGTGCGCAACGGCTCGCGCGCGGCGGAGCTGAACATGCCCGCCGCGATCTACGTCGAGACGCACGGCGGTACCGGCATCGGCGGCTCCGACGACCACGCCGGGGTGGACGTCGGCCGCACCTTCACCGAGGTGCCCGGTGCCGCCACGCCGGACGAGCTCCTGCGGCGGTTGCGTGCCGGCGAGGCCGCCCCCGGCGGCGAGCAGGGCAGCGCCGCCAAGTGGGCCCACGCGGCGATCGCCCTCGCCACCCGCGCCCTCGACCTCTCCCCTTCCGGTGCGCCTTATGGACCCGTGGGGTCCAAAGAGCGCACCGGAACGGTGGACCCGGCGGCGGTGTTGAAGATCGCCCAGCGGGCGATCGCCGAGGGCGCCGAGCGGGAGGGCAAGGTGGCCGCCGACATCGGTCCCGACGACGCCCGCGCCCTGCTCGAGGCCTGGCTGCGCTCGGTGGGGCTCGACCTGCGCGGCCGCGAGCTGCTCTCCCACCTGCAGGAGGAGGGCTTCTCCCACGCCGACCTATACCGGCGCGCCCGCCGCGTCCACGAGCGGCGCCTGCGCGCCGCTGTCGCCGGCGGCGCCGACGCGGTGGCGCGGGGCGACCTCGGCGGCGCCCTCGGCGACCTCTTCGAGGCGATCGTGCCCGCCGTTCCCTACGCGCCGGCGGCGGCCTTCCTCGGCGCCGAGAAGGCGAAGCTCGCCTCGCGCGCCGGCGAGCGCCCGCGGATCGCCCTGATCGCCGACGGGATCGGCTCGATGCACGGGGTGACGGCGACGATCGAGCGGATCCGCGAGCTGGGCGTGCCCGGCTTCGAGGTCGAGGTGGTCGGCACCGACCCCGGCGTCGACCGGCGGCTGCCCGCGGCGGCCGAGCTGGAGGTCCCCTTCTACGCCGGGATGAGCCTCGGCGTTCCCGGCCTGCCGGGCCTGGTCGAGACCCTCGCCGAGGGCCGCTACGACGCCGTCCACGTCACCGCCCCCGGGCCGGCCGGCGTCGCCGCGACCCTGCTCAACCGCATCGCCGGCACGCCGCTGCTGGCCAGCTACCACACCGAGCTGGCCGCCTACGCCGGTCTGCGCAGCGGCGACGGCGACCTCGAGGGGATGGCGAAGGCGGCGCTCGGCGCCTTCTACGGCGCTCCCTCCCTCGTCCTCTCGCCGAGCCCGGCGGCGGACTGCTCGCTGCTCGAGCTGGGGGTCGACGCCGGCCGGCTGGGCCGCTGGGAGCGCGGCGTCGACGTCACGCGCTTCCATCCCGGCAAGGCCGCCCGCGGCGAGTACCCCGGCGAGGTCAAGGTGCTCTACGCCGGGCGCCTCACCCGCGAGAAGGGCGTCGACCTGCTCGCCGAGAGCTTCCTGCGCGCCCGCGCCGCCGACCCGCGCCTGCACCTGCTGCTCGCCGGCGGCGGCCCCGAGGAGGGCGAGCTGCGTGCCCGCCTCGGCGAGCGGGCGACCTTCCTCGGCTGGTTGGAAGGCGAGGGTCTGGCCCGCGCCTACGCCAGCGCCGACCTCTTCCTCTTCTGCTCGACCACCGACACCTACGGCCAGGTCGTGCTCGAGGCCGGCGCCAGCGGCCTGCCGGTCGTCGCCGTCGCCGAAGGCGGCCCCGCCTCGTTGGTCGAGAACCGCCACACCGGCATGCTCTGCCGCCCCGACGCCGACCACGTCGCCGGCACCGTCCTGCAGCTCGCCGCCTCGCCGCTGCTGCGCCGCCACCTCGGCGCCTCGGCCGCCCGCGCCGCCCGCGCCCGCTCCTGGCAGCGCGCCATGGAGCAACTGGCCACCGGCTACCACCGCGCTCTGCCGGCCGGCGGGCCGATACGTCAAGGTGGCCTTG
>Ga0299914_10000199_pt1 | contig 35530 bp, 34 predicted proteins | sample RVTome_10_FD_201361 | JGI IMG/M metagenome (GOLD analysis project Ga0299914, IMG submission 201361) | Soil microbial communities from uranium-contaminated site in the Upper Colorado River Basin, Wyoming, United States - RVT153D57 (version 2) ... | reverse complement strand
ATGAGCGATCTGCAGGGTGATCGCATCGTGCGAGCGTCACTGATCGGCACAGGGCTGTTCATCGTCGCGGCTGCCGTCGGCACGGCGAACCTCGACTGGGTCGTGGTCACCGTCATCGTCTCGCTCTGCTTGTTCGCCGTTGGCACGGCAGCCTTCCTGCTCGCCTTTGGCCGAGCGATCAACCGCAGTCGGTATGAAGCCATCGGCATGGGTGGTCTGTTCTTTCTCACCGGTTCCGCGCCTCGTCGCGCGCAAGTGCTGCTGCTCGGCTCCTTCGCGGTCCAGGTCGTGGTCGGACTGGTGACCGCATCCGTGCGCATCTACACGCCGGTCGCGTTCGGACTGCTCGTCCCGATGTACGGCATCGGGCTCGCGGGGTTGTGGGGCGCGACCTACGGGGAGTTCCCGCCGCGCGAGCCCGCGCCTCGCGTTGGCTAACGTCTCCGTCTGTGGCTGAGCAGGCGAAAGAGCACACGACGATCGAGGCGCCGGTCGAAAAGTGCTTCGAAGCACTCACCGACTTCGAGAGCTACCCCGAATGGGCCGGTGACCTGAAACAGGCGAAGATCGTCGAACGCGACAGCGACGGGCGAGCGCTCGTGGTCGAGTTCCGCGCGGCGGCCATGGGTCGAAGCACCACCTACCGACTCCGCTACGACTATTCGGGTGCGCCGAACCGCCTGGGTTGGCAACTCGACACGGGTGACATCCAGCGTGAGCTCGACGGTGCCTACGAGCTCCATCCCGCCGACGATGACTCCGGGGCCACCGAGGTCAGCTACGAACTGTCGATCGATCTGATCATGCCAATCCCTGGATTCGTGAAACGGCGCGCCGAGGCTCGCATCCTCAAGACCGCCCTGGACGAGCTGAAAGCACGGGTCGAGAACGCACTTTTGCCGCGACGAGGTGGCTCGTCGAAGTCTGATGGCCCTCGGCGCCCCGACGAACGTGCGTGAAACGTGAGAGTCCTTCTCTTCACCGGCAAGGGAGGCGTCGGCAAGACCTCGGTGGCGGCCGCGACCGCGTTGCATTGCGCCGACCGAGGCGCGCGCACCTTGGTGTTGTCGACCGACCCGGCTCATTCACTCGGCGATTCCCTCGACACTTGGATCGGTGCGGCACCGACCGCTGTGACCGCGACCCTTTCGGCCCAGCAGCTCGATGCCCAGGAGCGAATGGAGGAACACTGGGGCGAGATCCAGGATTACCTCGTCGAGGTGTTCAACTGGGCCGGAGCCGAGGGCATCGAAGCCGAGGAGCTTTCGGTGCCGCCCGGGATCGATGAGCTCTTCAGCCTGGCGGACATCAAGACCCACGCCGAGTCGGGCGAGTGGGATGTCGTCATCGTGGACTGCGCGCCGACCGCAGAGACGATCCGGCTGCTCTCACTCCCCGACATCCTCGAGTGGTACATGGAGCGAATCTTCCCGATGAGCCGGCGGCTCAACCGCCTGCTCGGTCCCGTCATTCAACGAGTCAGCTCCCTGCCCGTGGCGGGGGATGAGGTGTTCGGGGCCAGTCGCCGGTTCTTCGACAGCCTCGAAGGTGTCAAGAAGGTGCTCGCCGATTCCGAACGTACAACTGTGCGTTTGGTGGTGAACCCCGAACGAATGGTCATCGCCGAGGCGCGCCGCACGTTCACGTATCTCTCGTTGTTCGGTTACCGGGTCGATGCCGTGGTGGCCAACCGCTTGCTCCCAGACGACGTCAGTGACCCGTGGTTCGCCCAATGGAAGCAGCTACAGAGCGAGCACCTCACCACGATCGAGAACGGCTTCGCGCCGATGCCCGTATTGCGGGCAAGGCTGGCCCAGTCCGAAGTCGTCGGTGTCGACAGCCTCAGGTGTTTTGCCGCCGAATTGTATGGCGACCTCGACCCCACCGAGATCCTGCATGACGGTGACCCATTGCGCGTCGAGATCACGGACGGCCAATACGAGCTCGTTCAACAGCTTCCGTTCGCCGATCACGACGATCTCGAAGTCGGACGTCGCGGCGACGAGTTGCTGGTGCGCGTCGGACCGTATCGGCGCGCGGTCATGCTCCCCGACACCTTGCGTCGGCGTCCGGTGGAGGCAGCTGCGCTGCGCGATGGCATCCTGCGGATAACCTTTGGGGCTACACGAACAGGCGGAGCACCTTGGGATACGACGACACGGGGGACCAACCGGTGAACGACGAACGCGCGGCCAAGGGAGTCGAACATCTTCAAGCCGCGGCCCAAGAGATGATCGAAGCGGCGCGCGCCTTCCTCGACGTGATCGAGGACTTCGTCGGTGACGAGGCGAAGATGGCTTCGGTGGCCGACGCCGTCACGTCGGTGGCGCGTGGCGCGACGCGCGCCGTTCGACCCGACTCGACCAGCGACGCCGGGGAAGACGGTGGCGCCGGGGAAGACGGTGGCGCCGTGCAGCACATCAGGGTGTCGTGATGCGACTTCTTCAGCTCAGCCCCGACGGGTCAGAGGAGTCCGCGCTCGACCTCCACCCGATCATCACGGTCGTGAACGGTCTCGGTGTCGGCGGCCGCGAGGTCCTGATTCGGGCGGTGACCTCGATCGCGCAGGGTCAGGCTCCGGGCATCGGCGGGCTCGTCGAGGCTCACGGCGTGATGCTCGATCTGTCGTCCGACACGTTGGCGTTGCTCGACGTGCGCACCGATCTCGATGTGTTGCTGAAGCCGAGTGACGTCCCGGTCGGGTCGTCCCCGGCCGCGCCACCGTCGACCATCCGCGTGTCGGTCGAACAGTTCCTCCACGCGGCCCCCCCGGGTCGATACCCGCGGCTGGACCAGGCTCGCCGCGGACAGGCCGACGCCGCCGAAGCGCTCGCAGTGTTGCGCGAGGCCGCCGAGAGATCCCAGAACGAGCACGGCCAATCGGTTCGGCACCTCCAGCGAGCGTTGGCCGAGCTCGAGGCGGCAACCGCCGCCGTGGCCGCCGACGATGCGGCGGCCGAGACGGCCAGATCAGCGCGGTCGACGGCCGACGAGGATCTGTCGGCGCTACGCACCGAGCTCGTCGAGCAAATCGAACAACTGCGAAGCGATCTCGATCGAATCGATCGCGGGTTGCGGGAGCTCTCCGCGATCGACACGCGACCCATCCAGGTGCTGCTCGATGCCATCGCCAAGCCCGACACCGTCGAGTACGTGCCATCCGAGCGGGCCCACGAGCTGGCCGACGAGTTCGTGCGCCTACAGGCGGCTGCCGCCGAGCTCGAGCACCGGTTGCAGGCAGAGGGACGCGATCCGGAGTCGGCGATGCAGCGGCTGGAGGCGGCGCGCACCGAGTTGCAGCAGGCCGAACGGAGCATGGCCAAGCCCGACCTGTCACCGGAGGACGTGGCCGAGCTCGAGGCCGCCCACGAGGAGGTCCTCGAGGCAGAGCGACGCGCGTCCGGGCGGTTCACTCGCGGGAAGCGAAACCTGGACGAGCTGAGGGCCAAGGAGCAAGCGGTTCTCGATCGGGTGGGCTTCCCGACCTGGAGCGCGTACGTGATGGGCGCCGGGCTGCTCGCGATCGATCCCGCCGCCGAGCAGCGACTCGAGACGGCGCGCTTCGAGTTCGAAGCGGCCGAGTCGCACTGGGCTCAGATCAGCGCGGCGATCGAGGAAGACCCGGAGCACAGCGCGCTGCTCGATCAGCTCGAAGCCGTGTACCTGGAAGCCTTTGACCTCCTCGGCGGCAGCGAGCCCGAGAACCTCGAGGCCGCCTTGCGCGCTCACACCGAGGCCAAGCGCGAGGTCACCACCGAAGAGCTCGTCGACGCGCTGGCGTATCAACTCGAGCTGGTGGGCCTCGAGCTCGGCGACGCGCCGAGTCTCGACCGGACGGTTGTAGTGGCCGAGGCGTTCCTCGCCGAAACCAGTGGCATCAACGCTCGGGTCGAGGAGCTGCAAGCCGAGCGGCACCACGTTGCCGGTGCGCTGGGTGAGGCCGAGGCTGAGTTCCAGAGCTTGCCGCTCGACGACGGGCAAGCCGGCGGACTGATCGACCTCACCGCGTCGCGCAACGAGCCGGTCGTCGAGTTCAGTCCCGAAGATGTCGCAGAGCTCGAGGCCGTGCTCGCCGCCGCGGCTGAACACGAACGAGAAGCGGCCGACCGGATGGAAGCGCGCGAAGCTCTCGTCGACGCGGCCACGCAGGTCCATGCGGTGGCCACGAGCAAGCTGATGAAGATCGCGGCGGAACTCGCGGAACAGCAGGGCGAGAACGAGCTGCCTTCGAGCGAGCCCGCCTTCGAGGTGCCGGTCGACGACCCCGGATCCGACAACGGGCAGGAAACCCTCGAGTTCTATCTGCTCGCTCGACTGGCGGGGCTGCGCAACGTGTCATTTGCGGGCGCAGTACCGCTGGTCGTCGACGACGCCCTGAGGAGCCTTCCTCCCGAGGGTGTTCGCAGCGTGTTGGCCAAGCTCGAGCGCATGGCCGACGCGGTGCAGATCATCTATCTCACCGACGACCGAACAGTCACCGAGTGGGCGACCGAGGTGGGCTTCGAGCGGGCGGCAGTGGTCGAAGCGACCGGCCCGTTCGCGTAGGGGACCGAGCGGCCGGTTCGGCCGGCCATCAGGTCCAGTAGTTGGGCGCCTGCTTGGTGATCGTCACATCGTGGGGGTGGCTCTCGCGGAGTCCGGCCGACGTGATCCGCACGAAGCGGGCGTGGTGCTTCAGGTCAGGAACCGTCGGCGTGCCGCAGTAACCCATGGACGACCGCAGGCCGCCGACCAGTTGATGGAGCACGTTGGTGAGCGGTCCCTTGTAGGCAATGCGCCCCTCGATGCCTTCGGGGATCAGCTTCTCGACATCATCGACGTCGTCTTGGAAGTACCGGTCCTTCGAGAACGAGCGTGCCTTCATGGCCCCCATCGACCCCATGCCGCGGTATTCCTTGTAACGCTCACCCTGCTCGAGAACGACCTCGCCCGGAGATTCGTCGACGCCTGCGAGCAAGCTGCCGAGCATCACGACATCGGCGCCGGCCGCGAGGGCCTTCGCGATGTCACCGGAGTGCTGGACGCCACCGTCGGCGATGAGGGGGATGTCGTGCCGGGCGGCGGCGGCGGCACAGTCGTGGATCGCGGTCACTTGCGGTACGCCCACACCGGCGACCACGCGGGTGGTGCAGATCGCGCCGGGTCCGATCCCGACTTTCACGCCGTCCGCACCAACACCCACCAGCGCGTCGACGGCCTCGGGAGTCGCCACGTTCCCGGCTATGACCTCCAGCGTGAAGCGGCTCTTCAGCTCCTTCACCATGTCGAGCACGCTCTGGGTGTGGCCATGCGCGGTATCGACGACCAGCACATCGACGCCGGCCGAGACCAGCGCGGTGGCCCGCTCGAGTGCATCGGATCCGACACCCACGGCCGCACCGACGCGCAGGCGGCCGCGATCGTCGCGCGTGGCGTGGGGGTGCTCGGACCGCTTCATGATGTCCTTGATCGTGATCAGCCCACGCAGCACACCCGTGTCGTCGACGATCGGAAGCTTCTCGATGCGATGCTCCCAGAGCTTCTGTTTGGCCTCGTCGAGCGTGGTGCCGACGGGCGCGGTGATCAGAGGCGGACGACGCATGACGTGTTCGATGGGCTGGTCCACCTCGTCGATGAAGCGCAAGTCCCGGTTGGTGAGGAGCCCGACGAGCCTGCCTTCGGCATCGGTGATCGGCACACCAGAGATGTGGTACCGGGCCATCAAGGCCAACGCGTCCGACACCATCGCGTGTGGCGGGAGCGTGACGGGATCGACGATCATCCCGGACTGGCTGCGCTTGACCCGATCGACTTCGGCGAACTGGTCGTCGATCGACAGATTGCGATGGATGATGCCCATGCCCCCGGCGCGGGCCAGCGCGATCGCCAGGCGGGCTTCGGTCACCGTGTCCATGGCGGCGGAGACGATGGGGAGAGCCAGCTCGATCGTGCGAGTCAGTTTGGTGCGGGTGTCGACGTCGGCCGGTAGGACCGAGGACTCCGCCGGCACGAGCAGCACGTCGTCGAACGTGAGTCCGAGCTTGGCGAATTTCGGGGCCCAGGTCGGGCGGTCGGGACCCTCGATGCCCTCGGGCGCTTCGGGAAACGGGTCAACTCGGCCTTCCATGGCGCGAGTCTAGGGGCGGAGGGTTGCAATGCCGTGCATCGCGGCCGGCGGCGGGTCCGACTGCGATGGCACGGCGGTGGGCGTACCATCACCCGAGAGCCCGCACCGGTGGGTGGCGAAAGAGAGGTGCCGTGCCCGCGATCACCGAGGACACCATCCGCCAGCTGGCCGGTTTCCGAAGTCGCGGTGCACCAGTTGTGTCCTGCTATCTGGATGTGGACGGTCGTCGTCACGTCCGGCGTCAGGACGTCGAGGCAGAGCTCGATCATGTGTTGCGGCCCGTGCGCAACCACGGAAGCCGTGACGAGACATCGAACGATCTCGCCAAGATCGAGCGCTACGTGCGAGACCGCCTCGATCGATCACGCGCGCGGGGCCTGGCTATTTTTTCGTGCGCCGCTCGAGGCTTGTTCGAGGTGATCCCCCTACCAGTGCCGGTTCCGAGTCGGGTGGTGATCAACAACGCGCCCGCGATCGGTCAGCTCGAAGCGTTGGTCCAGGAACTGGATCGCTTCGGCGTGCTGCTGGTCGACAAGCAACGAGCGCGCATGTTCGTCTTCCAGTTCGGCGAGCTCGTCGATCGTTCCGAACTGTTCGAGGCCAAGCCGCGCCAATACGACTCGATCGGTGAGAAGGACATGGTGGGCTACGACAAGGCCGAACACCACGTCGAAGAGTTGGTGAACCAGCATCTTCGTCACGCGACCAACGTGGCTTTCGAGCTGTTCCAGCACGACGGATTCGAGAGGCTCACGATCGGCGCTCCTGACGCGATCATGCCGACCATCGAGTCCCTACTGCATCCGTACCTGCGCGAACGGCTGTGCCAGTCGATCGACGTTCCGATTCACGCCGGTGTCGTCGAGATCCGCGACGCGGCTATGCAGGTCGAGATGGCTGTCGAGCGTCGAAAGGAAGCGATGCTGATCACGCGACTGCGTGATGCGGTCGGCAGCGGTAAACGCGGGGTCGCGGGACTGAAGGCGACATTGCAGAGCTTGGCCGAGCGACGAGCCGACATCCTGTTCGTCTCGGACGGCTATCGCGAATCGGGGTGGCGGTGCGACCGGTGTGGGTACTTGTGCCACAAGGGCCCGACGTGTCCGGTGGACGGCGCCAAGATGTCGCGGGTCGACGACATCGTCGAGGAGGCCGTCGACGTCGCGTTGAGTCAATCGTGCAAGGTCGAGATCTGCAGTGACAACGCGGATCTCGACGTCATGGGCCGCATCGGCGCGCTCCTGCGTTACTAGATGGTGCGCGGTCGGGTGCAGCCACCTCACCTCGTCGCGGGCGTCGACGTCGGCGGGACGAAGATCCTCGGTCGCGTTCTCGCCCCTGGCGACGAGAACGCGACGTTGGCCGAGCTACGCGTCGAGACGCCCCGTGGCTCGGAGCAGATCGCGACTGCCGTGGTGGATGCGGTGCAGCAACTGAACGGCGATCGAGAGGTTGCCGCGGCCGGTGGCGTCAGCGCAGTCGGCGTCGGCGTGCCGGGTCTCGTCGATCGCAACGGGACGTTGCGATTCGCGCCCAACCTTCCCGGCGTCGTCGAGTACCCCGTGCAGGAGACGCTGACACAGAGGCTCGGTATTCCTGTGGTGGTCGACAACGACGCCAATTGCGCCACCTGGTGCGAGTTCCGGATGGGGGCGGCATCGGATAGCCACGACGCCGTCTTGGTGACTCTGGGAACCGGCATCGGTGCGGGCATCGTCACCAACGGTCGACTGCACCGCGGCGCCCACGGATTCGCGGGCGAGCCCGGGCACATGCAGATCGATCCGAACGGTCCGCCGTGCCCGTGCGGGCGGCGGGGCTGCTGGGAGCGTTTCGCGTCGGGTAGCGGGCTCGGCCGGCTCGCCCGGGACGCCGCGGCCGCGGGGCGGGCATCGCGTGTGGTCGCCCTTGCCGGCGGGGACCCGGAAAGCGTCCGCGGTGAACATGTGACGCGTGCCGCGCTCGACGGTGACGCAGAGGCGCGCGCGATTCTGCGCGACTTCGGTTGGTGGTTCGGGGTGGGGATCGCCAACCTGGTCAACATTCTCGACCCGGATGTCGTGGTGGTGGGAGGTGGCCTGGCCCAGGCCGGCGACCTCTTCCTCGTGCCGGCGCGGGAGGCGTTCGCCAACCTGGTGTTCGCGACCGACCACCGTCCCGAAGTGCCGATCGTGGCCGCGGCGTTCGGGGCCGAAGCGGGTGCCATCGGCGCGGCCTTGCTGGCGCGCGATCAGCTCGACTGAGAGCGAAACGAGTCCCGAAGCGCTCGGGGCCGAGTACTAGCCTCGTGGTCATGGAGTTCCGCCGGATCAACTCGTTGCCGCCGTACGTCTTCACGATCATCGATTCGTTGAAGATCGAGGCCCGACGAGCCGGCGAGGACGTGATCGACTTCGGGTTCGGCAACCCGGATCTTTCCTCACCGGCTGTGGCGGTCGACAAGGTCGTCGAGGCCGTTCGCAATCCGCGCAATCACCGATACTCGGCCAGCCGCGGCATCCCGAAGCTGCGTCAGGCGGTGAGCGACCTCTACCTGCGCCGGTTCGGCGTCGAGCTCGATCCCGAGAACGAGATCATCAACACCATCGGAGCCAAGGAGGGCTTCTCCCACCTGATGTGGGTGCTGCTGCAACCGGGCGATGCGGCATTGGTGCCGTCACCGTCGTACCCGATCCACATCTACGGCCCGCTGTTCGCCGGCGCCGACATCCGCGAGGTGCCGCTCGGTACCGACACGGATTTCTTCGAGAACCTGCGCGAGGCATGGGAGTACTCGTGGCCGAAGCCTCGAGTGATCGTGATGTCGTTCCCTCACAACCCGACGACGACATGTGTCGACCTCGAGTTCATGCAGAAGGTCGTCGACTTCGCCCGTGAGAAGGAAGTCGTCGTCGTTCACGACAACGCCTACGCCGAGTTGGGCTTCGACGGCTACCAGCCACCGTCGATCATGCAGGCCGAAGGGGCGAAGGAAGTCGCGGTCGAGCTCTACTCGATGACCAAGTCCTTCTCGATGGCCGGCTGGCGGATCGCCTACCTGGTCGGTCGTTCCGACGTCGTGCAGGCCCTCGCCAAGCTCAAGAGCTACCTCGATTACGGGGCCTTTCAACCACTGCAGATCGCGGCGACGGTCACCCTGAACGAGTCTCCGGACTACCCGAAGATCGCACAAGAGGTGTACCAGAGCCGGCGCGACGCGCTGTGCGGTGGGCTCAGCCGCATCGGCTGGCCCATCGAGCCCCCGAAGGGAACCATGTTCGTCTGGTCGCCGATCCCCGAGCCCTACCGCGAAATGGGCTCGATCGAGTTCTCGTCGTTCCTGGTGCGTGAGGCCAACGTCGCGACGTCACCGGGAGTCGGTTTCGGCCCGGGCGGCGACGGGCACGTACGGTTCGCGCTGATCGAGAACGAGCATCGAACCAAGCAAGCCATCCGTAACCTCCGCAAGGCTCTGCCCAAGCTGGCCGAGTCCTAGGGACTGCGCTCAGCCGGCGTGCCATTTGGTATACGCCGGTGGCCAGCTCGGGCGCCCCTCGTACTTGGCCCACATGACGTGGTCGAGCAGGAACTCGAACAAGGTGTCGTTCTGGGTCGTCGTGCCCTGCGCGAGGTAGACGTCGAGCACGTGCTGACGCAGGCTTGGATCGCTGTCGATCGGCCGCGCGGTCCCGGCGACGTAGAACTCGTCGTCGACCTGCTCCGGCGGGAAGGTGTGCATGGCATACCGCGGATCGCGGCGTAGATCGGCGAGCTTCGGCGACTGGTTGCCGACGAAGACATAGAGCCCGTCGTCGACGATGACCGGGCACACGGGGTGCAGGCGAGGCCCGCCGTCCTTCCTGATCGTCCCCAGAAAGGCGAGCCCGGGCCCGTACTGGTAGAGGAGGGCGCGGCCGGCCTCGGCCATCGCAGGCTGCTGCTCGGCGAACGTCCCCCAACGCTGTGCTGTTGTCATGAACGCATTGTCCTCACAGCGTGTGACGCTTTGGCGAGTGTCACCGAGTGGCGTGGGGTCAGAGGCTGGCGGCGCCGAACGTGTCGCAGGCAGTCGGGTCGCCCGACTGGTATCCGATCGAGAACCACCGCTGCCGCTGCTCGCTCGACCCGTGGGTCCACGATTCTGGGTCGACCCGTCCACCTGAGGTCTCCTGGATGCGGTCGTCTCCGATCACGGCTGCCGCGTCCAGCCCGTCGGCGATGTCGCCCGGCGTCAGCTCCTCGATGAGATTTCCATCGACCGCGTGGTAGGCCCAGATCCCGGCGTAACAGTCAGCTTGTAGTTCGAGGCGCACGGATCCCGACGTCGGCCCGCTCTCGCGTCCGACTCGTGCGTTGGTCCCGAGGAGGTTCTGCACGTGGTGCCCGTACTCGTGGGCGATGACGTAGGCCTCGGCGAAGGCGCCACCGCGCGCACCGAACCGTTCCTGGAGCTCGTCGTAAAAACCGAGATCGATGTAGATCTGCCCATCGGCCGGGCAATAGAAGGGCCCGACCGCGGAAGAGGCCGAGCCGCACGCCGTGGACACGCCGCCCTCGAAGAAGACGGTGTCGGCCTCTTGGTAGCTGCGGACGGCCCCTGACCAGTACCCCTGCACCGAGTTCACGACCGCCACGATCCGACAGTCGTCCCGCTGGTTCGCGTCCTCGCCCGTCTTACACGACGCCGCGAGATCGCCCTGCCCACCAGCCTGGCCGAGCTGACCGGACGGGTTCGTGCCGAGCTGGAACGCGTTCTGGCCACCGCGACCGAGCACCGCGATGGCGACGATGACCACCACCACGACGATGGCGCCTGCACCACCGCCGATCGCCTTGCCGCCGAGCCCACTGGGTCCGCCCAGACCACCGAGCCCGCCCAGTCCGCCGCCACCTCCGGCGCCCCTTCGGTCCTGGACCTGGCCGGTGTCGAGCGATGCGTCGCGTCGGAAGCGCACCTAGCGTTTCTAGCCCGGTCGTGCCACCACCGCGTCGGGGACCAGCAGACCTTCGAGGACGAACGAGACCGCGGCGTCGGCCACCTCGTCGGCCCGTTCGTTGCGCTGATGGATGAACACACGCGCCAGGTGGGTCGTCACGCCCAGCACCGCATGGGCGAGCATCAACGCATCCGCGTCGCGAACGAGCCCGCGCTCGACCCCTTCGGACAGATGCCGCATCGCGTCGGCGACCGCCACTTCTTGTCCCTTGCGGATGGCCGAGATGAAGCGCTCGTCGGTGATGGCGAACTGGATCAATTGATTGACGTCACGGTGTTCGGCCGACCAACGCATGGACGCCCGGATACCCAGCTCGATCCGTCGGACCGGGTCGTCCTCACCCGCGATCGCCTGCTGCTGCGCCCGCCGGAGCGACTGCTGCGCGTCTCGCAGGATCTCGACGAAGAGCTGCTCCTTGCTGTCGAAGTACCAGTAGAAGACGCCCTTACCGACGCCGAGGCCCTGCACGATCTCCGCGACCGAGGTCGGGTGATAGCCGTTCTCGGCGAATCGGGCCGCGGCGTAGTCCATCAGCTGCTGCCGACGTTCCTTGCCTCGTTGGGTGAGCCGCCGCGTCACGGGCGCCACGGTAAACAGCACTTGACCAAACGGTCAAGAATGCTCGATTCCGTTCGCGGGACCTTCGTCGGAGCGAAACATCCCGTTCATGCACCTCACGTACCGTGCCCGGCCATGAGCATCACCTATGTCTTGCGGTTGTGGCTTCCCGACCGCCCGGGCGCTCTGGGCGCGGTTGCGAGCAGGGTCGGCGCGGTCGGCGGCGATGTCGTCGGCATCGACATCTTGGAGCGGGGCGCTGGTCGCGCGATCGACGAGCTGGTCGTCGAGCTGCCCGACAGTGGCCTCACAGACCTGTTGATCGAGGAGGTCCAGCAGGTCGACGGGGTCGACGTCGAGGACATCCGGCCCTCGACCGATGCCTTACACGACCCACGCCTCGACGCACTCGAAACGGCAGCCGTGCTCGTCGGAGCATCGACCACTGCGGAGGCCATCGACGCGTTGTGCGTCCACGCGGCCCGAACCGTCGGCGCATCGTGGGCGGCCGTGGTGTCCCTCGAGGGTGGCGGCACCGTCGCGGTCGAGGGGCCGGCGCCCAACGACGGCTGGATCCGTTCGTTCGTCGAAGGCAGCCAGAGCTCGGCGCGGGCGTGTGAGGCGGTCAGCGCCTCGGCCGACGCCGTCGGCGATGTCGCGTGGTCGCCGTTACCGGCCGCGGGCATGGCCTTGGTTCTCGGTCGCAGTGGTCAGGCATTTCGCGCACGAGAGAGGCGCCAGGCGGCGGCGTTGTCGCGGATCGTCGACACTCGGTTTCGTGAGCTGAAGCAGGCCGAGGCGCGCCAGTTCCATCCCGCCCGGCGCTAGGCCGTCCGGACGCCAGGCAGGCCGGAGCTCAGGACTCCGCCCAGGCAAGAGATCGTTCGACCGCCCGTCTCCACTGTTCGTAGGCCGCGTTCGCCTGATCAGGATCGGCCGACGGGCGGACTTCGATGTCGAGCGCCCAGTTGGACGTGATGTCGTCGGTGGAGTCCCAGACTCCTTCGGCCAGTCCGGCGAGGTAGGCAGCACCGAGCGCGGTGGTCTCCTGCACGGCTGGGCGCGCCACAGGCACCTGCAGCTGGTCAGCTTGGAGTTGCAGCAACAGGGCCATGGCCGATGCGCCGCCGTCGGCGCGCAACGCGGCAATCGCTCGTCCGGAACCTCGCACCATGGCGTCGACGACGTCACGGGTCTGGAAAGCCATCGCCTCCACGACCGCACGCGCGAAGTGGGCTCGTCCTGCACCTCGCGTGATGCCGACCACCGTGCCGCGAGCGTACGGGTCCCACCACGGACTCCCCAATCCGGTGAACGCGGGGACGAACACCACGCCCTCGCTGTCGTCGATCGACGCGGCCAGCGGGCCGATCTGGGACGCCTCGTCGATCAATCCGAGCCCGTCGCGCAGCCACTGCACCGCCGCGCCGGTGACGAAGATCGCACCTTCGAACGCGTAGTTCGTCGTTTCGACACCCGAGGGATCGGCGATCGTCCAAGCCACCGTGGTGAGCAGGCCGTCGACGGGCTCGGGGCACGCCTCGCCCACGTTCATGAGCACGAACGAGCCCGTGCCGTAGGTGTTCTTGGTCATCCCCGGCTCGAAGCAGGCCTGGCCGAACAGGGCGGCTTGCTGATCACCGGCGATTCCGCTCACCGGGATGCCGGCTCCCAGCGCACAGTCGTCGGTCGTGACGCCGAATCGCCCGCTCGAAGGACGCACCTCGGGAAGCACGTGCATCGGCACACCGAAGAGGTCACACAGCTCGGGCGACCAGGCCAACGTGCGAATGTCGAACAGCAACGTGCGGCTGGCGTTCGACACGTCGGTGACGTGCTCGGCCCCGCCGGTCAGCTTGTAGACCAGCCACGAGTCCACGGTGCCGAACGCGACGTCCTGGCGAGCGTCCACTCCCCCCTGGCCGAACATCCAGTCGAGCTTGCTGGCTGAGAAGTACGGGTCCAAGACCAAACCCGTTGCCGCCCGCACCAATGGGAGATGGCCCTCATCGCGGAGCTCGTCGCAACGACTCGCCGTGCGGCGGTCCTGCCAAACGAGGGCCCGGTGCAGAGGCTCACCGGTCGAACGGCTCCACACGATCGCGGTCTCGCGCTGATCGGTGATGCCGATGGTCACCGGCCGATGCGCGAGCCGGCCACCGAGGTCACCGAGCACGGTCCGCGCCGTCTGCCAGATCTCGTTGGCATCGTGCTCGACCCACCCGGGCTGCGGGAAGTACTGCGGGAACTCACGATACGACGACTCGACGACCTGTCCCGACCGGTCGAAGGCGATGGCCCGAACACCGGTGGTTCCGGCGTCGAGCGCGACGACGAGCGGTTCGTCGGATGTGGCCACGGACCCGAGACTAGAACGGGCGATAACCTCCGCGGTCATGCGCGTGGCGATGCTGACCGGCGGAGGCGACTGCCCAGGTCTCAATGCGGTCATGCGGGCGGTGGTGCGAAAGGGGGAGAGGCACTACGACGACCAGCTCGTCGGTTTTCGCGATGGATGGAAGGGAGTGATCGAGGCGCAGGCGATGGATGTGTCGGTCGAGACCTTCCGCGGCGCGCTTCCGAGAGGTGGCACCTTGCTCGGCTCCTCTCGTACGAATCCGTTCAAGGTCGACGGCGGCGTCGATCGATGCCGGACGACGCTCGACGACTTGGGTATCGACGCATTGATCGCCATCGGCGGTGAGGACACGCTCGGCGTCGCGGCGAAGTTGTACGACGACGGCACTCACGTCGTCGGCGTGCCCAAGACGATCGACAACGACTTGTCGGGCACCGAGCTGACGTTCGGCTTCGACACCGCAGTGCAGATCGCCGTGGAGGCGATCGACCGGTTGCACACGACCGCCGAATCGCACGACCGAGTCATGGTCGTCGAAGTGATGGGTCGCCATGCCGGCCACATCGCCACATGGGCCGGCATCGCGGGTGGCGCGACGATGGTCCTGATCCCCGAGGAGCCCTTCGACATCGATCAGGTGTGTGACGCGCTACAGCGTCGGCACTCTCGCGGTCGCTTTGCCTCGATCGTCGTCGTGGCCGAAGGCGCAGTGCCGAAGGAAGGCACGATGGAGATCGTCGCGAGCGAGACCGACCAGTTCGGCCACGTTCGGTTGGGCGGCATCGGAACCACGATCGCGCAGGAGATCGAGTCTCGAACGGGTTTCGAGACACGGGTGACGATCCTGGGACACGTCCAGCGAGGAGGCACACCTACCGCGTTCGATCGCGTGCTCGCGACTCGGTTCGGCATCGCCGCCATAGACGCGGCCCACGACGGCGCGTTCGGTCAGATGGTGGCCCTGCAGGCCGGCGAGATCGTTCGCGTCTCGCTTCGAGAGGCCGTTGGCCGCTTGAAGCTCGTGGATCCCGCGCTCTATCACGGTGTCGCCGAGCAATTCTTCGCCGGTTGAGCTGGACCCCTCACCCGCGGACCGAAGTCCTCACGGCGGCCGCGTCGGAGAGCGCACAACGACGAGTGGCCGGTGCGTTGCTCGCCCGCGGGATGAGCGGTGGTGATCGCGTCGCCCTCCTCACGACGTCGACCGGCGACATGCTCTCGGCGATACTCGGAGCGCTGCGGGTCGGGATCGTGCCCGTCCTCTGCCACGCCGATCTGCTCGAGCACGAGCGCGACGCCCTCCTCGCCGATGCCGACTCGCAGCTCGTCGTCGACGACGCCCTGCTGTCGCGGCTGCTCGAGGGGCCCAGTGCGGACTTGGCGCCGTTCCCGCTGGCCCGGCCGATGCATTACACCTCCGGCACGACCGGCGAGCCCAAAGGTGTGTGGACCGGCGTGCTGCGCGAGCCAGACGCCGCCGCACTGTTCGACGAGGAAGTCGAGCAGTGGGGTTTCGCCGCGGACGATCTGCATCTCGTCTGTTCCCCCTTCCACCACTCCGTCGCCATCCGCTTCGGTGGGGGAACGCTGCTGCAGGGTGGAAGCGTCGTGATCCTCGGCCGGTTCGATGCGGCCAGGGCGACCGAGGCCATCGTGGAGTTGAGCCCGACCACCACGTTCATGGTGCCGACACACCTCCAGCGCTTGTTTGCTCGGGCCGACCTGCCCGACCTGTCATCGTTCCGATTGCTGGCCCACGCCGGTGCCCCATGTCCCGACTCCCTCAAGCTGGCGGCGATCGACGCGTTCGGCGTCGACGCGGTATGGGAGTTCTACGGTGCAACAGAAGGTCAGTTCACGGCCTGCAGCGCCGCGGAGTGGCTCGAGCGTCCCGGAACGGTAGGTCGCGCCCGTCGGCACCGACGGTTGTTCGTCGACGACGACTCCGCGATCTGGTGTGAGGTGCCGCGGCATGCCCGTTGGACGTACTGGCGTGATCCCGACAAGACGGCCGGTGCGTGGCGCGGCGACGCCTTCACGGTCGGCGACCTCGGTCGCCTCGACTCGGACGGATATCTCTTTCTCGACGGTCGGCGAGACGATCTGATCATCACCGGCGGTGTGAACGTGTATCCGGCTGAGATCGAACGGGCCCTGTGCGGGATGCCCGGGGTCGATCAGGTGGCGGTGTTCGGGTTCGACGACGAACGATGGGGCCAACGCGTGTGCGCCGCGGTGGTGGGCGAGACCGACGCCGCGACGGTCCTGGCGTTCGCACGGGGACGGCTGGCGAGTTACAAGTGCCCGAAGGAGGTGTTCGTCGTGGAGGATCTGCCCCACACGTCGACCGGCAAGGTGCAGCGCGGCCGGCTACTCGAGCACCTCGGCCTCAGCCCACGCCCTCCTCGGAACTGAACGGGTTGAGGTTGCCGTAGTTCGACGGACTGACCGGACCTTCCACGTCGCCCTGTGGCGTTGGCACCGATGCGGCATTGCCGTCGATGAAAATTCTCACGCTGTTGATGTTCGTGAGATCGGTGGCGGTGAACACGATCTGGGCCATGGCCAGTCGCAGACTCGCACCCTCGATGCCGAGTTGGGTGAGATTGAGGTCGAGCACACCGTCGGGCTGACGGACAGCGTCGAGCACCTGCACGTCCGACGGCAGCTTGTTGGTGGCGGTGCCGGCGAGCCCGACGTCCTCGGGCCGGGTCTGGATCAGCCGGTCGATGACGCGACGCGGGAGCTGCGCAGGATCCACCGGACCCTCGATGCTCACTTCGGCCGGAACCAGTCGCTCCTGGGTATCGGGACCCGTCACGAAATAGATGGTCTCCTGCTGGGAAGTGCCCGCTGGCGAACTGGTCGTCGGCGTGTCTTCGCCGCGCGGCTCGAGCACCTGTTCGGGCAACGCCGGGTCGGGGATCGCCCGCGGCTGGTCGTCGCTCGAGATGCCGCACGCACCCGCGGCGAGGCCGGCGACGACGAACGTGACCACCGCGCGCCGGATCATGTCGGCACCACCACGTCCTCGGCGACGGACGGGGCCGGACCTTGTGTCGGCACGTCGACGATCGGCAGTTGCACGACGAAGCGCGCGCCGTGTTGGCCACCACGCTGGTCCTCGACCCACACCTCTCCGCCGTGCAATCTGATGTGCTCGCTCACCAGTGCGAGCCCCAACCCGACCCCGCTGTCGGACGATCGCTTCCCGCTCTCGGTCCCACGCGAGAAGCGATCGAAGATGCGGTCGCGATCGTCACTCGGCACACCGGGTCCGGCATCCTCCACCGCGATCTGCACGTTGGGTCCGACTCGACCGATTGTCACCGCGGTCGCGCCTCCCGCGTACTTCTCGGCGTTGTCGAGCAGGTTGGCCAAGACGCGCGCAAACCGGCGCTTGTCGACTCGTACCACCGCGTCGTTGACGTCCTCGTCGTACATGACCGGGGTGGCACCTCCGCCGATGGCGCTCACCGCCTGGATCACCATTTCAGCCACCAAGACCTCCTCGAGGTGGAGCTTGATGGCGCCGGCATCGAAACGCGAGATCTCGAGCAGGTCCTCGACGAGCTGTTGGAAGCGATCGACATCGGCCGACAGGAGATCGAGGGCGGTCTGGGCGCGGTCGGGCAGTTCGTCGCGCATGTTCTCGAGCACTTCGACGGTCGCCGACATCGTCATCAACGGCGACCTCAACTCATGGCTGACCTCCGATGCGAAGCGGGCGTCGCGCTCGATGCGGTCCTGGAGGGCCGTCGCCATGTGGTTGAACGGTGTGGCGAGCTGGTCGACATCGGCGTCGGTCCCGGTGGGCAGCCGGGTGTCGAGGCGTCCGCCGGCGATGGCGTCGGCGGCCCGACCGACGTCGATCAGTGGTCGAACGACGCGTCGCGATGCCCAGAACCCCAGCAGGCCGCCGGCGAGCGTCGTGAGCGCCGACGCGCCGAGCAGGCTGATGCTCAACCCACTGAGGGTGCTCTCGAGCTCTTCGAGCGACTGACCCTCGTAGTAGAACGCGTCGATGCCCTCCGGCTCCAGCGACTTGATCGGCACCCCCGTGATGAGGACCGGGCTCCCGTCGAGGTCGGTGCGCAGCCGGGCCGAGCTGCCGCCTTCGACCATCGTCACGAGGCTGACCGGGATGTCGTTTCGATCGAACGCAACCGAGTTGGCGCTGTGCCAGACCCCATTGCACTTGAGAACGAGTTGGGCGCCGCTGGGTCGGGCGAGGCTGCTCAGATCGTCCTCGATCTCGCCTTGTGCGTTGCACTCCACCCGGGTCGAACCCGCCGGTTCGAGCCGGTCGGCCATCCTGCCGGCGTTGTCGACCGCTTGGCGCACGGCGGTCTCTTCCCGCTCGTTCAGGAGGTTCTCACGGGTGAGCCCGAAGGTGATGACCGACATCGCCGCCGACAACAGCGCCGCACCCAAGGCGAACGTGAAGGTGACGCGCGCGCGCAGACCCAGTCTCGGTCGTTTCGGTGCCAGCCGATGTCCGGCCGATCCGTCTTGTGGTGAGCGCCGCAGCCGCACGATCTCGATCCCGCCGGAACCAGCGCTCCGGCGTCAAGGTTGAAGCTTGTATCCGAGACCCCGCACCGTCACCACGTGGCGTGGATTGGCGGCGTCGGTCTCGATCTTGGTGCGCAGGCGGCGAATGTGTACGTCGACCAGCCGCCCGTCGCCGAAGTAACCGTAGCCCCAGACCCGTTCCAAAAGGACCTCGCGGCTGAAGACCCGCCCAGGACTCGAGGCCAGCTCCACGAGCAGGCGAAACTCGGTCTTCGTCAGATGTACCTCTTGGCCGTCCCGCATGACCATGCCCTCTTCGGGATGGATCTCGAGATCGCCGAACTTCATGTGGGTGACACCGGGGTCCGACGTGCGAGCCCGGCGGAGGAGCGCCCGGATCCGGGCCGAGAGCTCCTTCGGCGCGAAGGGCTTGGTCAGGTAGTCGTCGGCGCCGGCCTCGAGACCGGCCACGACGTCATGCGTGTCGGCTCGGGCCGTGACCATCACGATCGGCACGTCGCTCGACCGGCGAATCGATCGGCAGACCTCGAACCCGTCGACACCCGGCAGCATGATGTCGATGAGCACGACGTCGGAGGGGTGACGGGTGAACAGGTCGAGGGCATCCTCGCCGCTGTCGGCTTCCTCGACGACCCAGCCTTCGTCTTCGAGGGCCATTTTGACCGCGGTCCTGATCCGCTCGTCGTCTTCAACAGTGAGGATCCGCGTTCCCACAGGAGACATGGTGCCTCATGGCTCGACGTTTTTGGCAGATACCCCGGCATTTCTGGCTCGACGTTTGGCGATCACGAGCTGTTCACGGTCCGCGTGGGTCTTGTAGGCAGGGTCGAGCGGATAACAACCCGACACCAGGCCGTTGCGGGGCGCGGTCGTGCAGTCGCTGAAGGTCCGACAGATGCGTCGACGATCGACGGGTCGGCCGGCGAGCACATCGGAAGGCAGGTCCGGATAGCTGAGCGCCATCCGCCCGATGCCCACCACGTCGACTGCGCCGTCGGCCACCTGGCGTTGCGCGACATGAGCCAACCAGTCCTGCAGGTAGCTGTAGGCCGAACCCACGAAGGCGAGGCCGGGATGGGCCCGTTTGAGCTGCGCCGTCGCGGCCAACTGACGGCCGACGCCGACGAGCGGATCCTCCGGCGGCGCGTACCCGTCCGATGGCGGGAAGAACGCCGGTCGTTGCACGTGAGGGTTGTAATACGGGCTGCCGGCCGTCGTGCACACGAGGCGCACGCCCAGATCGTTCAGCAGATCGAGGAGTCGGCTCGGTTCGCCCAGATCGACACCGAGCCCGGTGCCGTCACCGCCGAACGCCAGGTCGTAGTCGGAGCTCGCGAGCGGCACGCCCGGACCCCGCTCGGCCGCGAACGGGCTGAGGTCGAAGACGCTGAGCCGCACGCCAATCGCCAGATCCGGGACGGCCGAAGTGATGCCGCACAGCACCGAGCGAGTGAACTGCGTGCGCCCCTCGAAGCCACCGCCGTATCGGCCGTGCCGGTCGACGGCCGAGAGCAACTCGTGAGCCAGGTAGCCGTGGCAGTGCTTCACGTCGACGAAGTCGAATCCCGCCTGGCGAGCGAATCCGGCCGCGGCGACGAAGGTCTCCACCAGCTCGTCGAGCTCGTCGTCCGAGATCGGGGTGACACCGGCCGCGCCGACGAGATCGTCGAGCAGCCGATGGTGGTACGCGATCACCGGACGATGCACGCCGGCCGGACGGGAGAATCGCCCCGAGTGCGTGAGCTGGAGACCGACGAGCAGATCGTCGGTGCGATCGAATGCCTGCGCGTGCTCCTCGACGAGCGAGCGACGAAGATCGGCCAACGCGTCGACCGTCTGCTCGGTCACGACGATCTGATGCGGGTTGGCGCGACCTTCGTGGCACACCGCCGCCGCTTCACCACCCCAGATGAGCTTGGCGCCCGACGCGCCGAACCGGCGCCAACGGCGCTCCACCAACTCGGTCGGCCGACCGTCGGCGGTGCCGTCCCAACCTTCCATCGGAAGGATGGCGAAACGGTTGCCGACCCGGCGCTCACCGATCGTGATCGGATCGGACAACGGGCCATGCGGGTCGACGTCGTCATCCAGGGCGATCTGGACCCCGAGGTGGTTCAACCGGTCGCGCAGCTCCTGCGGCGAACGCAGTTGCTTCACCTGCACGATGCGACGGTCAGCGTTCACGACGCAAGCAGCTCGTCGAGACGCGCGGCGACTGGCCGCAGTAGGTCGATGTCGGAATCGGGGCGAACGGGCTCGCCCGGTCCTGCGCTGCTGTGGTCGAGCCATCCGCGAAGCTGCAAGAACTGGGCGGCACTGTGCCGGTAGGCCGGCACCGGAGCACGAAACGCGATGTGGCCGAGGTACTGCAAGGCATCGTTGAGGGCGAAGAACGACGGATCACCTTCCGCCCACATGGCGTCTCGAGCTGCGAAGGCGTCAGGCGCGAACGTGCTGAGCCCCAACAAGTAGTCGCTCCCGAACATCACCATGTCGATCGCCAGGTCGTTGCCGGTGAAGACGTGGAAGCCTGGACGGACCCGGTCACGCAACGCCAAACGTTCCCACTCGGGCTCGCGTTCGAGCGACGAGTGTTTGGCACCGACACACGCTTCGATCCGGAGCATGCGCTCGTAGGTGTTCAGACCCACGATGCGTCCTGCAGGATGAAACATCGTGCCGAGCTCGAAGGCTACGAACGTGTCGGCATGGTCGGTCAACGACTCGTGCGCGTCGATCCAGGCGTCGTCGTCGAGTGAAGCCAGGCCGAAAGAGGGAAATATGACCGGGACACCACCTCGCCGCGTGATCGCTTCGCACTCGGCCGACAAGGACTTCGCGTCGAACGCATCGCCGGGACGGTCGTTCACGACGGCTCCACCGAACCAACCGGGCGGTGCGAGTTGTGAACAAGTATCGAGCACGCGCGCGCGATCTGCGGCTTCGAGTAGGTGCACGTGCCCGGTGTCCATGTTCACCGCCGGGCGCAGTCCCGCATCGATGGTTCGCTGCAGATGCTCGGCGAACCCCGACCAGTCGATGGTTTCGTCGGCACGGAACGGAAGCAGTACGGCCGAGCAACCGTCGATCGCTCGGCGGGGCCGCAAGAGCTCGAAGACGCTCGGGGACGTCACGCGATGTGATCCCAATCGTCCGGATACACCTCGTGCTGCAAGGGTTCGCCCCGAGACCAGCGTTCGATCTCGTCGAGCGCTAGTTCGGCCAGTCGAGGAATCTCGGTGCCGGCCGCGCCCGCGATGTGAGGAGTCAAGAACACATTGGGCAGGTCGAAGAGCCGTGAGTCGGCCGGCAACGGTTCTGGGTGCGTCACGTCGAGCACGGCGCTGATTCGGCCGGATTCGAGCTCGACGATGAGCGCATCCTGATCGACGACGATTCCTCGAGCCGTGTTGACCAAGGTGGCATCGTCGCGCATGCGAGCCAGCTCGTCGCGGCCGATCAACCGTTCCGTGCTCGGCACCGACGGGACATGCAGGCTCACGATGTCCGAACGTTCGAGCAACGCCTCCAGAGAGACCAGGCCGACGTCGAGGGCATCGGCCTCGGCCGACGAGAGCAGCGGATCCGATACGAGGACATCGAGATCGAACGGTCGCAACAGCTCGATCACCAGCCGGCCCACGCGGGAAGCTCCGACCAGGCCTACCGTCTTGTGTCGGTTGCCGGCAGTCAGCGGTAGCAACATGTCTCGACGTTTCGCGCGGTAGCGCTCGTGCGCGGTGAAGACCTGCTTGTTGGCGAACAGGATGGCGGCGAGCGTGTATTCCGCCACTGGCACCGCGTTGGCTGCCGCCGCGGAGCTGACCCGCACACCGCGTTGCCACACTGACGGTGTCACGTGATCCTTCACGGTTCCGGCCGCGTGAGCGATGAGTGCGAGACGCGGAGCTCGCTCGAGTACATCGTCGGTGATCGGCGAGCACATCCATCCGGTCAGCAGCACATCGGCCTCACCGAGGAGATCGTCGGCCCGTTCGTCGTCGAACCGCTCGAGCGGTCGTTCGTCGGGCAGGTCGGCCATCGAGGTCAGTCGCTCGAGGCTCTCGCCCAGCAGATGTGGTGCGAGGCCGCCGAACATGGCCAGCACCACAGTCGGTCGATGGTCGGTTGCGCTCGTCATCGCGGAGCAGCCTTGCATGCGCAGCTCATGACGCGATCCATGAGCGCAGTGTCTCCGCATCGCGCAGGAGTACGTCGGGATCGTCGTTGGCCACGAACTCGAGGTATGCGCACACGGGGCGCTCGCGGTGGAGGCTCTCGGCTAGTGCGAGCGCCTCACGCCACGACATCTCGTGCGCGGCCAGCGGCAGGCGTCGGCTCTCGTCGTCCCAGGAGAAAACGTGCAGGTGCGCCAGCGAATCGAGCACGAGCACCAGTTCGTCGATTGCCGCCCGCCCGACGAGCCCCGGACGCGGCTGCCAGTAGGTGCGGAGGTTCGCTCGGTCGACCGCAGCGAGCAGTCTGCACGTGGACTCGGCGGTCTCGGTCAGGGTGTTCGGATGAAACTCGAGCGCAACGGTCGTATCGCGTGCAGCGGCGAGATCGCACGCCTTCCTCAAGGCATCGACCACGGCCGGGCTGCGCTCGAACGCCTCGTGTCTCGGGTCGCCGGGCGCCCACACTCGAATCGTGGTGGCACCGATCACCTCGGCGGTGTCGAGCAGTCGGTCGACTTCGTCGACGGCCGACTTACCTGCGAACCAATACGAACCATAAGAGGGACATGCCAGACCCGCGGCGACGCACCGATCGCGGATGGCCTCGGCTCGGGTCAGCTCGCCTGAGGGCAGATGGACATCGGCGCCCCATTCGATCGCACCAAGGCCGGCGCGTCGCGAGAGTTCGATGACATCGTCGACACCCAACGTTCGGAAGGTGACCGAGCACAAGCCGGCCACGACCGCAGGCGTCACGCGAGATCCGCGCCGGACTCGGACAGCAGTCGTTGCAGCGCGTCGAAGACACCCGGCGACGCTGCGAGTACGAAGTCAGTCGTCGGGGGTCCGCCATCGAGGTCGCCGACACGCGCGCCGGCCTCTGTTGCAACGAGAGCGCCGGCGGCGAAGTCCCAGCGTGCCAGCCCACGCTCGTAGAATGCGTCGACGCGCCCGCATGCGACGGAGCAGAGATCGACGGCGGCGGCTCCCATCCGACGGATGTCGCGAACCGCTGGGAGCACGCGCACCAGCACTTCGGCCTGTCGGCGCCGCCGATCGGGCTGATACGAGAATCCGGTGGCGACCAGCGCGTGCTCGAGTGTCGTCTGGTCAGCGACGTTGATCGTTCGGCCGTTGCGCGCCGCGCCGCCACCTCGGATCGCGGTGAACACGTCGTCGTGCATCACGTCGACGACGACACCCGCGACGATGTCTCCGTGCACCGCGGCCGCGATCGACACCGCGAACCCGGGGTAGCCATAGAGGTAGTTGGTCGTGCCGTCGATGGGATCGACGATCCATTCGACCCCGCTGGTGCCCGGCTGTGCGGTGCCCTCTTCTCCAACCACGGCGTCATCGGGTCGGGCCGCGCGGATCCGGCCGACGATCTGTCGTTCCGCGGCTCGATCCATGTCGGTGACCATGTCGGTCCCGGTGGTCTTGGTCTCGACGAGCGCACGCTGGCGATCGAGACCGCCGAGCAACAGGTCCGACGCCTCGCGTCCCACCGCTTCGGCGAGCTCCACGAGCTCGCGCGGACTGGGTGCGGCGCGGGCGGGATCGGCGGTCACGACGGCCATCATGCACCGCATCGGTTGGGCGCGGTCAGTCCGTCGCCGTGCTCGATGTCGGCGTTCTCGGGCGCCCGCCCATAGCCTCGTCGGGTGGCTTCGACTGATACTGGGACGTCCGACGGTTTGGTGGATCTGCGATCCGACACCGTCACCAAACCGACGGCGGTGATGCGGCGGGCGATGGGCAACGCCGAAGTCGGCGACGACGGGTACGGCGAGGACCCGACCGTGAGGGCCCTCGAGGAGGTGTTCGCCGACCGCGTGGGCAAGCCGGCCGCGGTCTACGTCCCGTCCGGCACGATGGCGAACCAGATCGCGCTGCGCCTCCTCGGACGGCCGGGGACGCGAGTGATCGCGGGCCGGCGCCAGCACATCGTGGTCTACGAAGCGGGCGGGGCTGGGCTGAACAGCGCGACACAGTTCCACTTGGTACCCGACGACGACGGACTCGTGGGTATCGAAGCCGTGCGGATGGCGTTGGCCGAGGCCGACCATCACCAACCGCCGGTGTCGGCGGTGTTCGTCGAGAACACGCACATGCCGGCGGGCGGTGTTCCGTGGCCGCTGCACGCACTGGTCGACATGGGCACGCTCGGCGTGCCCATGCATCTCGACGGCGCGCGACTCTTCAACGCGGAAGTCGCGACCGGTGTGAAGGCGGCCGAGCTCGCCGCACCCGCGACGACCGTGATGTGCTGCCTGTCGAAGGGTCTGGCTGCGCCGGTTGGCTCGGTGCTGGCAGGGTCAGACGACCTCATTGCGGCCGCGCGCGTGGAACGCAAGCGGCTGGGCGGCGCCATGCGGCAAGCGGGGGTGATCGCCGCGGCGGGCCTCGTAGCTGTGCAGGAAATGGTGGGGCGCATGAGGGAAGATCACGTGCGGGCCCGACGGCTCGCCGACGCGGTCGCGCAACGGTGGCCGCAATGCGGGCTCGACCCGACGAGCGTGCAGACGAACGTCGTCGTGTTCCGCCATCCGAATCCGTCAGCGTTGCTATCGCACCTTCGCGCCGACGGCGTTCTCGGCGGATCGATCAGTCCAGGAGTGGTCCGCCTCATGACTCACATCGACGTCGACGACAACGGCGTCGACAGGGCGGTCGCGTCCGTCGAGAGGGCGCCCTGAGGCCGACGCCCGTCTCACTGAACACGCGGAGGGCGGTTCTCCGGCTTGCCGGCCTCGCGTTCCTGGATGGTTCGCCACTCGCCCATCGCTCGTAGCGTCAACACGGTGACCACCGCCACACCGGCGGCGGCGAGAACGGCGCCGACGATGGCTCCGACGCCGGTCTGCACGGTGCAGTCACCCTCGCATTGCAGGTCGACGAACGAGTAGCCGATGAACCCGCCGGCCGCCCCCGCGAGCACGATCAACCCGAAGGCCAGCAGGCGTGAGCCCACCGACGGGAGCGCGCTCTGTGGTTCGTTGTGCGGGGCGGACTCCGGCATCGCCGAGATCGTACGGCGGTGACGCTCGACAGCAGCAACCCCGCCGTACAGTTACCGCCCGTGAAGCCGCTCGTCGTGCTGCCCACCTTCAACGAGGCCGAGAACATCACCGAGGTGCTCGAGCTGGTTCGCGCCGCGGCCCCCGAAGCCGATGTGCTCGTCGTCGACGACGCCAGCCCGGACGGCACCGGCGACCTGGCCGAGCGTTGGGGCCGAGAACACGGCGGGGCGTCGGTGTTGCGTCGGGCGGGCAAGCAAGGACTCGGTTCGGCGTATCGCGCCGGGTTCGCACACGGACTCGAACACGGGTACGGGATCCTCATCGAGATGGACTCCGACCTGCAGCACGATCCGGCGATGCTGCCGGCGCTCATCCATGCCGTGCAGGACGGCGCTGATCTCGCGATCGGGTCACGCTACGTGCCGGGCGGTGAGGTGCCGGGCTGGAAGCTCTCGCGTCGCGTGATCTCCCAGGGCGGAAACCTGTACGCCGCCATCGTGCTCGGCATGCACGTTCGCGACGCGACCGCGGGTTTCCGGGCTTACAGCGCGGACGCCCTGCGCAAGATCAACCTCGAGGCCATCAAAGCTGACGGCTACGGCTTTCAGATCGAGATGGTGTATTCGGTCGACCGCAACCACGGCCGGATCGTGGAGGTGCCGATCACCTTCGCCGACCGCGTGCGTGGAACCTCGAAGATGTCCACACGTATAGTGGTGGAAGCACTACTTCTAGTCACTTGGTGGGGCCTTCGCGACCGCATCGTGAGGCCCTTGCGTCGTGGGCTGCGTCGCCGCACCTCGTAGCAACGATCCGAACGACCCTGTTCTCACTGCGCGTCATCGCGCATACTTGTGGGGTGAGCGGATCCCAGGCGGCCTTGGTGCCGCCCCGTCGACTCGGAGGGTTCCTGCGGGACACGCGCGTCGGTCGCGGAGTGAGCATCGACGACTTGGCCGCGCAGTCGTTCTTCGCACCCGCCGATCTCGTGGCCATCGAGACCGGTGACCGTGTGCTCACGGATCGTGAGCTCGGTGAGGTTCTGAGCGTGTACCACGTCGAAGCCGAACAGCTCCTGCCCGAACGGGCCCAGTTGATGATCGACCTCGGCGAGCGGACGATCTCGGTCGGAGACCACGAGAGCGGCTTGGCCGGTAAGGCGCCGACGGCCGACGAGGTGCTGGCCTCGTATCTGTCGCTCGTCTACACGCTCCGCCGAGCCGAGCCGGGTCGACCGATCGTGCTCCGAGCGGCCGACGTCGAGGTGCTGGCGCGAGCGCTCGATCTGGCCCAGCCCACGGTGACGGCGCGGCTGCACGCGCTCATGACTGAACCGGCGGGCGAAGTGCAGCACCGCTCGCGACTGCTGCGCGGCCGAGTGCTCGTGCCGCTCGCGGGCATCGTGGTCGCGGCGACGGCCCTGGGCACGCTGCTGCTCGTCCAGGGCCATGAACCTCAGTCGGTCGTCACTGAGCGGGGCGCGCCTCAGGCGGCGTTCATCCTGACCAACCTCGACGGGACCACGACGCCCGTGTACATCGGTGACGGGCTCCGACCAGAGGATCTGCCTCCCGGTGCGGTCGCTCTGGCGCCGGCAACCCAGCAGTATCCCGGTGGGCTCATGGTGGTGAACGCCGACGGCCAGCCGGTGCCGGCCGCGTTGCCGCTCGACGAGGTGTGGCTCGGCGAAGCGCAGGTCACCGCGCGCGACGACGACTCGTAGAACACGTCGAGCTGCGGTGGGCGCGTGGCGGCGCTCGTCCGGCGATAATGCCTCGGTGCGCGAGTGGCTCGTCGGTGGCGCGGTGATCGAGACGCCGGACGGTGTACTCCTCGTACGGAACCAACGCCGCAACGGCGACCTCGACTGGACCCCGCCTGGCGGCGTGATCGACGACGGCGAGGAGCTGCTGGAGGGGCTGGCGCGCGAGGTTCACGAGGAGACGGGGCTGGTCGTGACGTCGTGGCGTGGTCCGCTGTACGAGATCCGGGCCGATGCGCCCGGACTGGGATGGCGTTTGCGGGTCGAGGCCTGGTTGGCCGTCGACTTCGCCGGCGACCTGCGAGTGGCGGACCCCGACGGCATCGTCGTCGATGCCCGATTCATGTGCGTCGACGACTGCGGAATGCACCTCGCCGGTGGCCACCCCTGGGTGGCGGAGCCCCTCTCGGAATGGCTCGCAGAGCGTTGGGACGGCACGCGCAGCTACGGCTACCGCGTCGACGGCACAGAACTTCGCGAGCTCGTGGTGACGCGCGTGTGAGCGGCCTGCGCGCCAGAGCCCTTCGTCGCGCCATCCTCCACGTCGACATGGACGCCTTCTTCGTGGCGGTCGAGTTGCTCGACCGGCCCGAGCTACGCGGGCGGCCCGTGATCGTGGGCGGGTCGGGCACCCGAGGTGTGGTCGCGGCGGCCAGCTACGAGGCGCGGGCGTTCGGTGTCCACTCGGCCATGCCGTCGGTGCGCGCTCGACGGCTCTGCCCCGATGCGGTCTTCCTCGATGGTCGCCACGCTCGATACGGTGAGGTCAGCCGGGCGGTCATGACCATCTTCCGTACCTACACCCCGCTGGTCGAACCGATCTCGCTCGACGAGGCGTTCCTGGACGTCACCGGTTCACAGCGACTCCTCGGTGCCGCGCCGCTCATTGCGACCAGCGTGCGCGCCCAGGTCCACGACGAGCTCGGTCTCACCTGCTCGGTCGGCGTCGCTTCGGTGAAGTTCGTGGCCAAGCTGGCGTCAGAGGCGGCCAAGCCCAACGCCACGCCTCGCGGTGCCGACGGCGGGCTCGGCGTGAAGGTCGTCGATGACGAGAGCATCCTGTCGTTCTTGCATCCGCTGCCGGCCCGAGCGCTGTGGGGCGTCGGACCAGCGACGCTCGCTCGGCTCGAGCGTCTGGGCGTGTCGACGGTGGGTGACATCGCGCGGTTGCGTGAGGACCAGTTGGTCGCAGCGATCGGCGATTCGGCCGGTAGGCACCTGCACGCACTGGCCAACGGTCGGGACGATCGAGAGGTGGAACCGGAGCGGCGGCCCAAGTCGATCGGCCACGAGGAGACCTTCGCCGAGGACTTCCACGATCGAACCGCCCTCGAACACGAGCTCGTTCGTCTGGCCGACAGCGTCGGGGCCCGGCTCCGCACCCACGATCTGGCCGGGCGCACGGTCAACATCAAGGTGCGGTTCCACGACTTCCGCACGATCACTCGCTCGGTGACCTTTCCGTCGCCGATCGACTCCGGCCATGCCATCGGGGCGGCTGGTCGATCCTTGCTCGACCACGTCGACCCTTCGCCGGGAGTGCGCCTGCTCGGCGTGAGCGTGAGCGGCCTGGCGGACGAGGCGACCCGGCAGCTGACGCTGGACGACGCCCTCGCCGCCGAACGTCCCGGCAGTGAGGGGGACGGTCCGTCGCGATGGTCCGACGCGAGCTACGCCATGGACCGGATCCGAGCTCGATTCGGCGATACGGCGATCGGCCCGGCGTCGGTTGCCGGCGAGCGAGGCTTGCGCATCAAGCGACAAGGTGATCAACAGTGGGGTCCGGGAGCGGCCGAACGCGACCCGTCGTAGGCAACCGACCCACGCTTGGGTAGAAAGGGCCGTGTGCTTCCATATCCTCCCTGGTGACGCTCTTGTCGCGTTGTCGACCCCAGTCCACTGTGGGAAGATGTCGGCCTGGGCCGCAAGGGCCAGTGACGTGTGAAGGGGGAGCGGTGCCGCTTTCCGAAGACGAACAGCGGATACTCAGCGAGATAGAGCAACAGCTCTACGAGACCGATCCTGCCCTTGCGCGCGACATCGCTGATACCACGATCTATACCCACGCGTACCGCAACCTCAAGTGGGCGATCTTCGGATTCGCCGTGGGCGTCGTCGCGCTCTGGTTCAGTCTGGGCACGTCATATGTCCTCGCCTTCGGCTGCTTCATCGTGATGCTGCTCTGCGCGCTGGCGATCGAACGCAGCGCTCGAAAAATGGGCAAAGCCGGTCTGCAGCAGATCACCAGTTCCATGAAGGCGGCGGGCCTGCGCGATGCGATCGGCAACGCCAATCAGCGCATGCGCGATCGCTTCAAGCGAGACGAATGAACCGAGACCACTAGCGCCAGCTCGACCGCGACGAACGTCGCGTCACCCTTTCGAGGTTCGGGCTTGCTGTCGCGGCCGCCCTCTGGCCGGTTGCACGAGGCGCCTCGGGTCGAGCCGGTGCCGCAACACGGTTTGCCAACGCACTCGCGACTTCACGGTCGACGCGATCGTGGCCGCCGCCGCGTCGGCCCGCTCGGCATCGGCTTCGACCGGGCCACCGGGTGAGTAGGTGACGACGTCGGCCAGCAGCGCCAACTCGTCCAGCTGGCCTTCACGTTCGGGCAACATCGAGCCCGCTCGTTGGGCGAACTCGGTGTGCGTCTCCTGTGGTCTGCGCACGATGCCCAACAACTCGAGATCCTCGACCGACTCTTGCCACGCAACCGCGACCTGCGCGCCCGGTTCGGTGGCTCGGTCCCGGCGCCGGCGCCGATGGAGCGCGGTGTACGCGAGCGTGCCGATCACGTACAGCACGACGAGCGCGAGCAGGAACAGCGCGACCAGTCCGAGTTTCACGACGAACGGTGCACCGTCGTCCTCGGAACCCGCCGCGTTGCTCGCGTCCTCACTGAGCAAGTCGAGGAGATCCTCGGGGTTCTGTGATGGTGTGGTCGTGGAGGACGTGGCCGGAGCCGTCGTTGCGGTGGTCGATGACGTGCTCGCGCCATCGCCCGATTGATCGGTCTGCTGCTGTTCGACGCCGGCGTAGGCCGCCATCGATGGCGCGCCCCGACCCGGCGTGGGCTCGAATGCAACCCACCCGACCTGCTCGCCCAGCCACACCTCGGGCCAGGCGTGAGCGTGCTTGCCCTTGACCTGATACGTGACCGTGTCGTTCGGATCGTCCGGATCGTCGACGTCGCCGGGCTCGACGTCGCCCCACGTGAACCCCACCGCGACGCGGGCAGGCAGACCGATCGATCGCGCCATGGCGGCGTAGGTGCCGGCGTACATCTCGCAGTAGCCGCGCTGGTCGCGTAGGAAGGTCTCGATGGCGTCGTTGCTGTGACCGTTCTGGACGTCGGTGTCGTACTGCCATGTGAACTCGTCGTCCGCGAACACGCCGGTGTCGCGGAAGAAGTCCTGCAATGCCAACGCGTCGTGGTACGGATCGGTCGCGCCTGCCTTGTCGCTGATATCGAGGGCCAGCTGCTCGGCCCGGGTGCTGAAGTCGGTGGGCAGGTCGAGGTAGGAGGTCATGTCCTCGGGCACCGTCGCGGTCGACGCTGCGAGCTGTTCGCCCGTCGGTGCTGGGATCTCGGACTGGACGTCGTAGCTGAGCTGATCCGAGCTGGTGTACCTCGTGTCGACGATGAGTGTGTCGGAGCTCCGCTCGTACCGGGGTTCGAAGCCCTGAGCCTCGATGTTCACGGGTTGGAACGCCGCCGGCAGCCAGAGGGCACCCAGCTGTTCGATCTCGAAGTGCTGCGTCAACGCGTCGACACCGGCGATGTCGGGCGTGTTCGCGCCGAGGTCTCCGCTCGCCTCGCCGTAGCGCCCACCCGATCGCCAGATCTCGCCATCGAAGGTGTCGAGGGCCGTCAACCGCCAATAGGAGGGCGCGGTGCTCTCGACGGTGAACAGCTCGACGTCGCTCTGGTCGACGAGTCGCCCGTTGATGTCGACGAGCGGGCTGACCGTCACCCGGGAGCTCGGACCGCCTCCGTCGCCTTCGCGGAAATCCAGCAACGGCCTGTCGTTGGCCGTCGGGAGCCGCGGCCCCACGATCACACCGCCGAGCACCGCTATCGCCGCGAGGCCTGTTCCGGCGCGAAACAGCCAGCGACTGCCCCGCTCGATATCGGCGGTGAGCCAGCCCGACGAGGTCTCGAGGCGAGCGACTCGGTGCACGAGCAAGAAGAAGAGTGACGCGGCACAAAAACCGAACGCCGACGTCAAGCGTTGTTGCTCCGAGCCGAGGAGCGTGCAGAAGACGAACAAGGTGAGCGCGGGGACGAGTGACTCAACCGGAGACCACAGCCGGAAGGCCGCCCAATCGGCTAGGAACACGGCGAAGAACACCGCTATGGCCGCGGCGATGACGAACCCTGTCTGCACCGGCACCGGCGCGGTCAACTCCTGGAAGGCACCCCAGGAATCGGTCAGCGACGTCGTGAACGCTGTCCATGTCGACGCGTCGGGGATGCCGAACGTCGTGCTCGACGCGAACCACATCCAGCTCGCGAGCACGATGAAACCGATGGTGGAGATCGCGGCGCTGACCGCGATACCGACTCCCCGGCGCCGCAGCACGACGGCGACGATGTGGGAATACGCCACCACGATCACGAGCGGCCAGAAGAAAGACCAACCGATGAAGAGTCGCGAAAAGCTCACGACAGCCGTCGTGGTCACCGCGGCCAGAGCGAGCTCGGCCAGCGGCAGGTGAGGTGCGGCCGGCTCCGTCGGTGAGGCGTTTGTCATCGGAGGGAGCGTTCGTGAGGCGCCCAGAGGTCGGGCTCGGCGGCTTCGTCTGCGCTGCGCACGAACGAACGACGCTCGCTTCGTCGATGCGGGCGAACCACCCGGTTCCACGCCTCCGCGAACGGTGAGGCTGCCGTGACGTGGATGACCCCTTCGCGGGATGGCGCCCCTGTCGCCACCGGCCCTGTCGATCCCCAGGATGACGGGTCGAACTGCACGATGCGAAGGGAGCCGAAGCGGTTGCGCAACCGCGTGACCTGTTCGATCTCCGGCTGCGGCATCATCGCGACCACCACGACCAGTGCTCCTCCGGTGGAGGAGCGGGCGATGCGGTCGATCACCCTGCGGTAGTTGGCCTCGTTGGTCGCGTGCACGCTGGCCAGATGCTCGAGGATCGACTCGACATGGGCATGGCCGGCGGCGAAACCGGAGTCCCCTCCGTCGGTCGACACCAGACGGACCAGGTCCTGCCGCCGGGCATTGGCGGTGATGATGCTGGCGGCCGCGCTGATGACCAACTCGAGCGACTCCGCGTTGTTCGTCGACGATCGCACGTCGAGGAGCACGGTCGCGCGGCCCTGCCACGGCAGTTCGTCCTGTCGCACCATGAGCTCGTCGTGTCGCGCCGTCGAAGGCCAGTGAACGCGGCGCAAGTCATCGCCGACCACGTACTGGCGCAGCGCGTAGAAGTCCTCGCCGTTGCGACCGAGCGCGTTCGGATGCTCGGCGCCGGCCATGGGGTCGTTGCCGGTCGTTTGGGGCACCGGTGCGACGTCGTCGATGTGCGGATAAACCGTGAGCTCCGAGATCCCCGAGGCTTGCATCGCCACGTTGGTGAGCCCGAACGGATCCGAGAGCATCACTTCGAGCGGTCCGACCGTCAGGATGCCGCGTCGTTCCGTAGGCAGCCGGTACGCAGCGCGGGCGACTCCCTCGGCCGCGAGCGGCGGCACGATCAGGTTCGCACCGCGTGTTCCCGATACACCGTCGCGCAGGTCGAGTACCGGCGACCGCAATCGACCGAGGTTGCGCACCCTCAGATCGATGCGGCTCGGAGCGCCGGCGTGGACGCGTGGCGGATGCAGCTCGCGAGCGACGTCGATCGACAGAGGGGTCATCTTCACGTAGAGCGCGGCACAAACTACGAGCAGACCGATGGTCGCGCCCAGGACGTAGAGCTCGGGCCGGCCGACCACTCGCCCGGCAACGAAGAACGCGAGAGCCACGCCGAGGCTGAGCCAACCTTTGCGGGTGAGCATTGCGAGCGTCCGCCGCTATTCGCCGGAAGTCGGGACAGGAACCGCGGCGAGTACCTCGGCGAGCGCCGTGGCGGATGAGAGCCCCTGTAGTTGGGCCTCGGGTGTGACCATGAGGCGATGGGCCAGTACCGGCTCGGCGAGTGTCTTGAAGTCGTCGGGCACGACGTAGTTGCGCCCATTGGCGGCGGCGCGTGCTCGGGCGACGCGTTGCAAGCTCAAGGTCGCGCGCGGCGACATGCCCAGCGCGAGGTGCGGATGCCGACGCGTCGCATCGGCGAGATCGACGAGGTAGGCCTTCAACGCGGGGGCAACGTGTACGGCGCGCGTGATCTTGATCATGTCCTCGACGTCAGCCCCGGTAGCGACTGCGGTGATGCTCTCGAGCGGACTCGTGTCACCGTGGGTGTCGAGTACGTCGATCTCGGCGTCACGAGCTGGATAGCCAACGGACACGCGCATCAAGAATCGGTCGAGCTGGCTCTCGGGGAGTGGATAGGTGCCTTCGTGTTCGATCGGATTCTGGGTCGCGATGACCATGAACGGGGGAGCGAGCTTGTAGGTCATGTTGTCAACGGTGACTTGACCTTCCGCCATGGCTTCGAGCAGTGCTGACTGCGTCTTGGGCGACGCCCGGTTGATCTCGTCGCCGAGCACGATGCTGGCGAAGATCGGTCCGCGTCGGAATTCGAACTGACTGTCGGACCGGTTCCACACCGTCACGCCCACGACATCCGACGGCAACAGGTCGGGCGTGAACTGCACACGGCCGAATGACGCATCGATCGAGCGCGCCAACGCCTTCGCGAGGCTCGTCTTCCCGACGCCCGGCACGTCCTCGATCAGGAGATGTCCCTCCGAGACCAAACAGAGCAGAACGAGATCGACGACCTCGGACTTTCCTTGGATCGCCCGTTGGATGCTCGCGGAGACTCCATCGAAGAGCTCGGCGAACCTCGCCGTGATGGCCTCGGTCTGCTGCATCGCCAACGTTCGGGTCCCTTCGTGCGGGCACCACACCCAAGTGGCCGGATCGAGCTTCTAGGTTAGGGGAGATGAGCACCGGCGCGACCGGCGGCATCGTCGGCGGTGACGGTGGTCGCCTTCTGGCCATCGATATCGGCGGCACGAAGCTGGCGGCTGGCATCGTCGACGCCAACGGATCGATCCTCGATCGGGGTCAGCGCCCCACCGAGGGAAACGGCTCGGCCGACGACCTGTTCGCCGACCTTCGCCAGTTGCTCGAAGATCTTTCGTGGCGGGCCGTACCCCTCGTGGCATGCGGCGTGGGCTGCGGCGGTCCGATGACCGCGGGTGGCGAACAGGTGTCGCCGGTCAACATCGCGGCTTGGCGGGGGTTTCGGCTGCGAGCGAGGCTGGCGGAGTTGACCGGGCTGCCCGTGTTCGTCGACAACGACGCCAAGGCCTTGGCGCTCGGCGAAGGTTGGAAGGGCGCGGCCGTCGGTGTATCCGACTATGTCGGCATGGTGGTCTCGACGGGCGTCGGCGGCGGCATCGTGCTCGATGGCCGCATGCTCGACGGCGCGCAGGGCAACGCCGGCCACATCGGTCACCTCGTCGTCGCTCCGGATGGACGTGACTGCGCGTGTGGAGGGCGTGGGTGCCTCGAGGCCGAAGCCTCGGGAACGGCCATTGCGGCCATCACCGGTCGACCGGCAAAAGAGGCGTCGGCAGAGGTTCGCCAACGCACGGGCCGGCTGGTGGGGCTCGCGATCGCGTCGGTCGCCAACCTGTTGGATCTGAAGCTCGCCGTCGTGGCGGGATCGGTTGCGCTGGGATTCGGAGACCCGTTCTTCGCCGCCGCGCAGGCCGAGATCGACGTGCGTGCTCGGTTGGAGTTCGCGCGCGGGACGGCGATTCGTCCGGCAGCACTTGGCGCCGACGGTCCGCTGGTCGGGGCGGCCGCCGTCGGTTGGCGCGGGCTCGGTCGTCGCGTTCTCGCGTAGCCGGGGCCCACCTCGGCGGCGCCCACCACCAACTCGCAGCCGAAGGGCATTACCC
>Ga0299914_10000198_pt1 | contig 35562 bp, 34 predicted proteins | sample RVTome_10_FD_201361 | JGI IMG/M metagenome (GOLD analysis project Ga0299914, IMG submission 201361) | Soil microbial communities from uranium-contaminated site in the Upper Colorado River Basin, Wyoming, United States - RVT153D57 (version 2) ... | reverse complement strand
GTAGCAGGTAAGGCCGCGAAGCGGCCGCAAGAGATTGTGATGGGCCGAGACACAAAGTGTCTCGGCAGTAGCAGGTAAGGCCGCGAAGCGGCAGCAAGAGATGAGCGATGAAGGTTCGAGCGTCCGTGAAGCCGATGTGTGAGCGCTGCCGGATCATCCGGCGGCGAGGCCGTGTGCTCGTGATCTGCTCGAACCCGCGCCACAAGCAGCGGCAGGGCTAAGGAGGTCTGATGGCACGAATCGCGGGAGTCAACGTCCCCCTCAACAAGCGGATCGAGATCGGCCTCACCTACGTCCACGGGATCGGCCGCTCGACCGCGGGCAAGATCCTCGACGACGTCGGGGTCGACCCCAGCACCTACGTCAAGGACCTGACCGACGAGGAGACGGTGAAGCTTCGCGAGGCCGTCGAGTCGCGCGAGGTCGAGGGCGACCTCCGCCGCGATCGCTCGCAGAACGTCAAGCGCCTGTCGGAGATCGGCGCCTACCGCGGCGTCCGCCATCGCCGCGGCCTGCCCACCCGGGGTCAGCGAACGAAAACCAACGCGCGCAGCCGCAAGGGCCCGCGCAAGATGAGCGTCTCCGGCCGCAAGCGGCCGCCGTCGCCGAAGTAGGAGCGGGCCAGGAATGCCTCAGCCAAAGCGCGGCAAGGGACGCTCCCGAAGGCGAGCGAAGAAGAACATCGCCTACGGGGTCGCCCACATCAAGACCAGCTTCAACAACACGATCGTGACGATCACCGACACCGACGGCAACGTGGTCTGCTGGGAGTCGGCGGGATCGGCGGGCTTCAAGGGCTCGCGCAAGTCGACCCCCTTCGCCGCCCAGGTGACCGCGGACTCCGCCGCCCGCAAGGGGATGGAGCACGGGCTCGAGCGGGTCGAGGTCCACGCCAAGGGCGCCGGCTCCGGCCGCGACACGGCGATTCGCTCGCTCCAGGCCGCCGGGCTCCAGGTGACCACGGTCAAGGACGTCAGCCCGCAGGCCCACAACGGTTGCCGCCCGAAGAAGCGGCGCCGGGTCTGAGAGGCAGGGGATGGCCCGCGACACCTCACCGCAGTGCAAGCAGTGCCGCCGCGAGGGGCAGAAGCTGTTCCTCAAGGGCGAGCGGTGCCTGACCGAGAAGTGCGGCGTCGAGAGGCGCTCCTACCCGCCGGGCGAGCACGGCCGGGGCCGGGTGCGCCAGTCGGAGTACCGCCAGCAGCTGCGCGAGAAGCAGAAGGCCCGCCGCTACTACCAGATCCTCGAGAAGCAGTTCCGCAACTACTACGACAAGGCCGCTCGTCAGCCGGGCGTCACCGGCGACAACCTGCTCCGGCTGCTCGAGCAGCGCCTCGACAACGTGCTCGTGCGGCTCGGCTTCGCGGCTTCGCGGCGCCAGGCCCGCCAGCTCGTCAACCACGGCCACTGGCTGGTCAACGGCCGCCGCGTCAACATCCCGAGCTATCAGGTTCGGCCCGATGACGTGATCACGATCCGGCCCGAGTCGAACGCCGCCGACGTCGTGCGCTCGGCCACCGAGCTCACCGCGACGGTGCCGCCCTGGCTCCAGGCTGACCACGACGCGCTCACTGCCAAGGTGCTCCGGCTGCCGGAGCGTGACGAGATCACCGTCCCGGTGCAGGAGCAGCTGATCGTCGAGCTCTACTCCAAGTAGGGCTCCCAGTACCACGACCGGAAGCGAGAAGAACCCATGACCACCCTGCCCGAGCTCCAGATTCCGCAGATCTCAAGCGAGAACGTCGACGACAACCAGGGGACGTTCACGATCGAGCCCCTCGACAAGGGGTTCGGCTACACGTTCGGCAACTCGCTGCGCCGCGTGCTGCTCTCGTCGCTGGGCGGCGCCGCGGTCAAGAGCGTGCGGATCGAGGGCGTCGCCCACGAGTTCTCGACCATCGACGGGGTCAAGGAGGACGTCACCGACATCGTCCTCAACCTCAAGGACATCGTCGTCCGGATGCACACCGACGCCGACGAGATCGAGGCGCCGCTCGTCGCCACCGGTCCCGGTGAGATCTCGGCGAAGGACATCGATCTCCCCGCGGGCGTCGAGATCCTCAATCCCGACGCTCCGATCGCGACGCTCGAGAAGCGGACCAAGCTCGAGATGTACCTGACGATCGGCCGCGGCCGCGGCTACTCGCAGGCCGACGAGAACAAGTCGGACGATCAGCCGATCGGCGTGATCCCGATCGACTCGATCTTCTCGCCGATCCGCCGGGCCTCGTACTCGGTCGACTCGGCCCGCGTCGGCCAGCGCACCGACTTCGACAAGCTGGTGCTCGAGGTCGAGACCGACGGCTCGCTCGAGCCGGGCGCGGCGCTGCGGGAGGCCTCGGAGATCCTGATCAAGTCGCTGGCGATCTTCACCGACGCCGACCGGGTCGAGGAGCTGACCGCCCGCGACGGCGCCAACGGCGCCGACCCGGGCGCCGTTGCCCCGGCGGCGACCGAGGGCGACGACCGGCTGATCGAGGAGCTCGAGATCGGCGTCCGCGCCTACAACTGCCTCAAGCGCGCTGGGATCCAGACGGTCGGCGACCTCGTCCAGCGCTCGGAGTCGGAGCTGAACGCGATCCCGAACTTCGGCAAGCGCAGCACCGACGAGGTCAAGGAGGCGCTCAACCAGCTCGGCCTCTCGCTCCGCGACGAGTAGGGACCCGGACGTGCGTCACGCCAAGCAGCGCAACAAGCTCAGCCGCAGCGCCGGGCACCGGAAGGCGCTGCTGCGCAACCTCTGCGCGCAGGTGATCGAGCACGAGCGGATCCGGACCTCGCAGGCGAAGGCGAAGGCGGTGAAGCCCGAGCTCGAGAAGCTGATCACACTCGGCAAGCGCGGCGACCTCCACGCCCGCCGCCAGGCGCTGTCCGACCTCGGCCAGAACAAGTTCCTCGTCCACAAGCTGTTCGAGGAGCTCGCGCCTCGCTACGCCGAGCGCAACGGCGGCTACACCCGGATCGTCAAGCTCGGCCCGCGCCGCTCGGACTCGACCGAGATGGTCTTCCTCGAGCTGGTCTAGGTCGCCACGCCGGCACGAACGGCGGTTTACCCACACATGCTGTGGGTGAATCCACGCTCGTCCGGGCTACGCTCCCGGCCCCGTGCCGACCTTTCGCCTGACGATCGCATACGAGGGCTCGCGCTTCGGCGGCTGGGCGCGCCAGCCGCGGCTACGGACGGTCCAGGGTGAGCTCGAAGCGGCGTGCGCGCGGATCCTCGGCGGCACCGAGGTCGAGCTCACCGTTGCCGGCCGCACCGACGCGGGCGTTCACGCGACCGCGCAGGTGGCGAGCTTCAGCGTCGGGCGTCAGCCTCCCGACCGGTTCGCCGAGCGGCTGAACGCGGTCCTCCCCCGCGACGTTGCCGTCGTCGCCGCCGAACCGGCTCCCGACGGCTTCGACGCCCGCGCCGAGGCGCGCTCGCGGACCTATCGCTACCGCGTCCTCGCCTCCCCGCTCAGGGACCCGCTCGAGGACGGCCGGGCGCTCTGGTGGCGCCACCCCGTCGATCGCGAGGCGCTCGAGCGCTGCGCCGCGGCCGTGGTCGGCAAGCACGACTTCACCGCCTTCACCCCGACCCAGACCGAGCACGTGCTGTTCGAGCGCAACGTCACCGCCTGCCGGTGGACGGCCGAGCGTCCCGAGCTCCTGGCGATGGAGATCGAGGCGCCCTCCTTCATGCGCAACCAGGTCCGCGTCCTGGTCGGGACGATGCTCGAGGTCTCGGCGGGGCGGCGGACTGTCGAGGACTTCCGCGGCCTCCTCGACGGCGCCCCACGCGACCGCGCCGGCGAGACCGCGCCCCCGCACGGGCTCTACCTCGTCGCGGTCGACTACGGCGACGGCGCGGGAGCGCGCCTCGGACCTGAATCGCCGGCTCCCGGCTTTTCAGCATCGACGTTGCCGGGGCGGCGTCGATGGTGAGGAAGCCCTGGCCGGCGCTGCGTTGACCGCTCAGCGCCGCTTGGCGCAGATCGCGAACGAGACGAGCGCCAGCGGACGGCCGCCGGCGAACTGATGGGCCCTGACCAGCCAGCCGTTGTCGGGCGCCTTTCCGCGATCGCGCGAGTCGAACGGCCGCGAGACGAGGATCTCGCCCGCGACCCCCTGCCAGCCTCCGCCGATCACCCTCCAGCGGTTCTTCTTCTTCGCCCGCTTCTTGCCGGGGCAGCGCGCCCGCGCCGCCTTCACCTGGTCCGCGAAAAGGACCCGCGTGGCGTAGCGGTAGCGCAGCTTGAGCTTCGAGCCGCCAAGGCAGATCCCGTGCACGAAGGCGCTGTGGGGTGACGCCGGCGAGCCGTTGACGTTGAAGGTCGTCTGCCACGCGGTCGAATCGACCTTGCCGTTGGACATCACGTTGGGGCCGTTCCCACGCAGCGATTCCTCACTGGCCAATCCCGTGATCCGCTGCCCGCCCCCGACGATCCTGGTGCCGGGGCAGGTGCTCACTTGGCCCGTGCCGCTGCTCCCGGTGAACGGGTTGAAGGCGCTGGGGGCGGACTGGTAGGCGAGGTTCGATCCCCCCGCCCCGCCGGCGAGGCAGATCGCATCCGCCCGGCCGAAGGCCGTCGCGCTGTGGCCGTTGTGGAGCTTGGCGACGGCAACGTCGTCGGGGTCGATGTCCGGATCGGGGCCGTCGGCGGGATAGCTCGCGGCGATCCGCGAGGACGGGCTCGAAGTGATCGCAGGCCCGGCGATCGTCGCCCCGACACCGGAGAGCCGTCGCGGCGCCGGGCAGGTCGCCGTCACCTGACCGCCCGTCCCGGCGGCCAACGAGGCGCTTGTCGACACGTAGGTCGCGAACCCCGACTTGAAGGTCGCCGCGGTTGCCGGCGACGGAACCGCTGCGGCAAGCAGTCCCGCAGCCACCGCTGCCAGGACGTACGCCCGCACGATGGTGCTTCGACTCACCTCATACCTCCCAGAGTGGCCAGTACCATCGGACCCTACATCACGACTGGGCGGTGACCTCCCTCAGCACCGACATCGCCGGACTGGCCGATGATGGGATCAATCACGTGGGGATCACGTGGCGGGCGGCGCTCAGCTGTCGAACCCGAGCCCGAGGCGGTCGAGGAGGCGGAGCCAGGCGCCGCGGCGGCCCTGGTTGCGGTCGGCCGCGGCGAGGCGGCTGCGGGTGAGCTGGATCGCGGCCCAGCGCAGCGGCTCGGGCGGGAACGGCAGTGGGCGGGAGCGCAGGTAGCGGGCGGGGATCCGGGGGTCGACGTCGCCGTCGAGCAGCCCGAGGGCGACGCGCGCTCCGAACCGGCTGGCGCCGACCCCGAGGCCGGTGTGGCCGGCGACGTAGCTCACCCGGCCGCCGTGCGAGGTCCCGTAGAAGGCGAAGAAGCGCGAGCAGGTGTCGATCGGCCCGGCCCAGCGGTGACTGAAGCGGATCCCGTCGAGCTGCGGGAAGGTGGTGAAGAAGTGCTGAGCGAGGACCGCGAAGCTCGCGTCGCGGTCTTCGAGCTCGGGGGCGATCCGGCTGGCGTAGTGGTAGATCGCGTCGTACCCGCCCCAGAGGACGCGGTCGTCGGCGGTCAGGCGGTAGTAGTGGAACTGGTTCGCCGAGTCGCCGAACCCCTGCCGCCGGCGCCAGCCGATCGCGTCACGCCGGGCGGCGGTCAGCGGCTCGGTGACGAGGACGTAGTCGTAGACGGGGACGATCCGCCGCCTGACGGCCGCGACCGGGGAGCGGTAGGCGCTGGTCGCGAGCACGGCTCGCTCGGCGACGAGGGTGCCGCCGCTCGCTCGCAGCTCGATCCCTCCCCGGCGCCGCCGAGCGATCCCGGTGACCCGGGTGCGCTCGTGGATCCGCACCCCGAGGCCGAGCGCGGCTCGCCGCAGGCCCGAGACGAGCCGCGCCGGGTCGACGACCCCGCCCGAGCTCTTGACCCAGATGCCGGCGCGGAAGGTCGGCGAGTCGAGCTCGGCCCGAACCGCGGCGCGGTCGAGCTCGGCGACCTCGTGCCCGAAGCGCCGCAGCGCCCGCGCCTCAGCGGTGAGCTCCTTCTCCTCGTGCGGCTCGAGGGCGACGAGGACGTCGCCGGTGAGCTCGAGGTCGCAGTCGATCCCGAGCCGCTCGACGGTCGCTGCGGTCTCGGCGAGGTTGTCGCGCCCGAGCCGCTCGAGCGTCTCGACCTCGTCGGGGTCGAGACGGCTGAGGCCGTTCGAGACCCCGTGGGTCAGCGACGAGAGGATGAAGCCGCCGTTCCGCCCGCTCGCGCCGCCGCCGATCGTCTCCGACTCGAGCAGGACGACGTCCAGCGACGGCTCTCGCTCCTTGGCGAGGACCGCTGCCCAGAGGCCGCTCAGCCCGCCGCCGACGATCGCGAGGCCGGCGTCGTGGCGCCCGGTGAGCGCGGGGAGCGGCTCGGGCGCCGAGTCGCGGTCGAGCCAGAACGGCCGCGGCTCGGCATCGGCGTACGAAAGCCGGTCGCGGTCGCTTGGAGGCCCGTCGCCCCACGGTAGGGTCATCGGGCTTGGTCGCTACCGTCCGCCGCCGCCGCGCCCGTCGAGCGGCCGGTCGGGCGGCGAGGCGTCCGACGTCAGCTCGACCTCGGCGCCGAGGCTCGCGGGGCGGTCGGGGAGCCGCATCGCGCTGCCGGTCGCGAGCGCGACGGCCTTGCCGTCGGCGTTCTCGATCCGGGCCTGGCAGACGGCGAGCGTGCGGCCGGAGTGGACCACGGCGGCGCGGGCGACGAGGTCGCGGCCGTCGGCCACCGCGGGACGCAGGTAGTTGACCTTGAGGTCGAGGCCGGCGATCGCCATCCCCGCCGCGGCGGTGGTGAGCGCGGCGTTCATCATCGTCATGTCGGCGAGCATCGCCAGCGCCCCGCCCTGAAGCCGCCCGACCGGGCTGTTCAGCCACTCGGTGGCCGGCAGCCGCATCGCCGCCTCGCCGTCGCCGACCTCGATCTGCTCGAGGCCGGTGAGCTGGTAGATCGGCGGCGGGGGGAGCTCGCCGGCCATCTGGCGGCGCATCACCTCGAACCCCGGGAGCTCGTCCCAGACCTCCTGTCCGAGCACGGCCCCGGCGGGCGCCGGGCGCTCGTACGGGCGTGGCTCGCTCTCGCCGGGGTCGCCGTCGGACGTCGCGGCGCCCCGAGTCGCGGGTAGCTCGTCGAGCGGGGGCAGGATCGCGAGGCGCGAGGTCCCGTGCGCGATCAGGCTCTCCCCCCGGGGGTCGAGCAGGAAGGCCTCCGAGAGCCCGACGCTGCGGCCGACGTGAATCGCCTGCCCGTGGGCGGTGAGCGTCGCGCCCGGACGCGCCGGGCGCAGGAACGTCAGCGAGAGCTCGGCCGTGGTGTAGGGAGTCGCCGCCGGGATCCGGGTCTCGACCGCGCAGCCGAACGCGACGTCGGCGAGGATCGCCAAGGTCCCGCCGCTGATCAGCCCGGTCGAGTTGACGAGCCATTCGGAGGCCGGCATCTCGGCCTCGGCGGTGCCGCCGCCGATCGCCGTCGGCCGCGAGCCGGTGAGGTACGTCAGCGGCGGCAAGGGACCGCCGTCGCGGATCCAGCCGGCGAGCCGGTCGCGTCCCGGAAGCGCGAGCTTCGCCGGGTCTGGATAGGAGCCGCGGACGGGCTCGCGCCAGACCTCGACCGGGCTCATCTCGGAAGCGCGTCGACCGGGCCGTCGATCCAGACGCGCACGTGATCGCCGGGGTGCCAGGCGGGAAACCCCAACCGCCGGGAGCGGATCGTCCGTCCCGACGAGCGCAGGCGCAGCTCGACGAGCTGGTCGTGACCGTAGAAGCGCCGGCCCGTCACCTCCGCCTCGGCGGCCGCGGACGGACCGTTGATCCCGATCGCGACCGACTCGGGGCGGACGAGGACGTCGACCGGTCCGCTCCGCGACGGGTCGATCGGGAGCGATCCGAGCTCGCAGGCGACACGGCCCTCGGATGCGTCCCCGGGCATGATCTCGATCTCGCCGACGAACTCCGCGACCCAGCGCGAGTTGGGCCGCGAGTAGATCTCCTCCGGGGTCCCCGACTGCTCGATCCGCCCGGCGCGCATCACCGCCACCTGCTCGGCGAGGCTGAGCGCCTCCTCCTGGTCGTGGGTCACGAACAGGGCCGTGACGCCGGCCTCGCCGAGGATCTCGCGCACCTCCTCGCGCAGACGCTCGCGCAGCCCCGCCTCGAGGTTCGAGAACGGCTCGTCGAGTAGGACGAGGTCCGGGGTCGGCGCCAGCGCCCTGGCCAGGGCGACCCGCTGCTGCTGACCGCCGGAGAGCTCGTTCACCGAGCGGTCGGCGAGCCCGCCGAGGCCGACGAGGTCGAGCACCTCCCGGATCCGCCGCGAATCCGCCCTCCGCCCGAGGGCGTAGGCGACGTTCCCGGCGACGTCGTAGTGCGGGAACAGCGCGTAGTCCTGGAACACGACCCCGATCCGGCGCCGTTCCGGGGGCACGAACTCGCCCGGCCCGGCGAGCGTCCGGCCGCCGACCGCCACCGTTCCAGCGTCGGGACGCTCGAAGCCCGCGATCAGCCGCAGCGTGGTCGTCTTGCCGCAGCCGCTCGGACCGAGCAGCGCGGCGATCGTGCCCTCGGCGACGTCGAGCGAGAAGCCGTCGACGGCGCGAACGTCGCCGAACGACTTGCGCAGATCGATGCAGGTGATCGAGCTCATCGCTTCCAATGTTGACCGATCGCAGCCCGCTGCCCGTGCCTCGGCCTCAGTCCCGCGCCGTCAGCCAGTAGAGCGGCAGGGCCGAGATCGCGAGCAGGACGAGCGCGGGTATCGCCCCGGCTTCGAAGAATCCAACCCGCGTCGCCTTCCAGATCTGGATCGCCAGCGTCTCGAAGCCGATCGGCGCCAGGATCAGCGTCGCCGGGAGCTCCTTGACGGCGGTGAGGAAGACGAGCGCGCCACCGGCGAGCACGCCGGAGGAGATCAGGGGGCCGGTCACTGTCCGCAGGACCGCGAACGGGCGGCGGCCGAGGCTGCGTGCCGCCTCCTCGACTCGCGGCGAGACCTGGAGCAGGCTCGCGCGGGTGATCCCGACCGCCAGCGGCAGGAACAGGACGACGAAGGCGAAGACGAGCATCGCGAGGGTCTGGTAGAGGTCGGCTACGACCCGCGTGCCGACGAACACGAGCGCCAGCGCGACGACGATGCCGGGGAGCGCGTGGCCGGTGTAGCTGAGCCGTTCGACCGAGCCCGCGAACGGTCCCCGGAAGCGCACCGCGAGCACGGCGATCGGGATCGCCGCGAGCGCCGCGACGACGGCGGCGAGTCCGGAGGCGAGCAGTGAGTTGCCGGCCGCGGAGGCGACCGCGGCCCAGTCGACCTCGCCGGCGACGCTCTGGAGCGACCAGTAGACGAGCACCGCGACCGGCAGGACGAGGGCGAGCCCGGCGACGACCGAGCAGAAGCCGAGCGCCGGCCAGCGCCAGCGCCCGAGCGGGATCGTCCGCGGCTCGCGCGCCGCGCCGGGGGCGCTGCGATAGAGAGCCCCCGGGCGCCGGGTGCGGGCCTCGAGCCAGAGCAGGACGAGCATCAGGACGACCAGCAGGGTCGCGAGCGACGCCGCGCCGATGCGGTCGAAGCTCGCCCGGTAGAGCGTGTAGATCGAGGTCGTGAACGAGTCGAACCGCATGATCGAGACGGCGCCGAAGTCGCTGAGGACGTAGAGCGCGACCAGCAGGCCTCCGGCCCCCATCGCCGGCACGAGCTGGGGCAGGACGACGGTCCGGAAGACGTCGGCCGGCCGGCGGCCCATGCCCAGCGCCGCCTCCTCGAGCTGCGGATCGAGTCTCCGCAGGGCCGCGCGAACCGGCAGGAACACGAATGGGTAGGTGAACAGGGCGAGCGTCAGCCAGGCGCCCGGGAACCCGGTGATCGATGGGAGGCGCTCGACGCCGGCCGGGGAGAGCAGGTCTTGGAGCAGCCCCTGGGGGCCGAGCGCCGAGAGGATCGCGTAGGCGCCGATGTAGCTGGGGATCACGAGCGGCAGCGCCGCGGCGACGGTCCACAGCCGCCGGCCCGGGAGGTCGGTCCGCACCGTGAGCCAGGCGAGCGGCACGGCGATCGCGATCGCCGTCGCGGTCACCGCCGCCGCGAGCCCGGCGCTGCGGAGGATCAGGCGGGCCGTCCGCGGGCGCCAGATCGCGTCGAGCGCCTCCGAGCCCGCGCCGGCGACGACGACGACGAGGTAGGCGAGGGGCAGCGCCACCGCCGCGCCGAGGACGGCGCCGGCGACGAGCAGGAAGGCGGGGGGCCTCGGCCGCGGCGGGCGACCGGCGGGGAGGCCGCGGAGCCGGTCGAGTGCGCTGCTCGCCTCTATAGCGCTCCCGACTCCTCGATCACGGTCAGGGTGCCCTGGAGGTCGTCGAGGTTCGACAGGTCGACGTTCGGGTGCTCGATCCGGGCGAGCGGAACGATCCCCGGGTCGACTTCGACGCCTTCGATCAGCGGGTACTCCTTGGTCTCCGAGGCGAAGTACTGCTGCGCCTCCGCGCCGAGCAGGAAGTCGACGAGCTCGGCGGCCTCCTGAGGGTGGTCGGAGCTCGCGAGGATGCCGGCGCCGGCGACGTTGATCATCGCGCCGATGTCGCCTTCGGGCGAGTGCACGTCGACCGGATAGTCGGGGTCCTCGGCCTTCGCCTCGGCGACGTAGTAGTGGTTGATCAGGCCGAGGTCGATCTCACCGGCGGCGATCGCGTCGCGGATCGGGATGTTGGAGTCGAACGCCACGGTGCCGCTGGCGACCATGTCCTCGAGCCACTGGCGCGCCTCGTCGTCGCCCTCGGTCAGTCGCAGCGCGGTGACGAAGGCTTGGAACGAGCCGTTGGTGGGGGCCCAGCCCACGCGGCCCTCCCACTCGGGGTCGGTGAGGTCGAGGACGGAGTCGGGAAGGTCAGCTTCGCTCAGCTCGCGGCTGTCGTAGGCGATCACCCGCGCGCGCCCGGACACGCCGACCCACCGGCCGTCGCGGGACCGGAACGGCCGGTCGACCCGGGCGAGCACCTCCGTGTCGAGCTCGCTCAGCAGGCCCTCGCGTTCGAGGGCGCCGAGCGATCCCGCGTCCTGGGAGAAGAAGACGTCGGCGGGCGCCGCGTCGCCCTCCTCGAGGATCGTCGCCGCGAGCTCCGCCGAGTCGCCGTAGCGAACCTCGAGCTCGACCCCGGTCTCGTCCGAGAACCGGTCGAGCAGCGGCCCGACGAGCCCCTCGTCGCGCCCGGAGTAGACCGTGAGCGTGTCGTCGTCGCCGCCGCAGGCGCCGAGGGCCAGAGCCGTGATCAGCAGCGTCCCGAGCGCGAGGGCGGCGCGGCGGGGGCGGGATCGATGCGGTCGATGCAAGGTGGTTCCTCCTGATCGGTCGGGAGCGGTCCTGCGACGCGCCGGATCGGCGGTTAGGCATGCCTAACGAGCGGGGCGTTAGGTTAGCCTAATTCCGACTCGCGCGGTCGGACTCGCAGCGCTCCGGGAGCGTCCACCCCGGGCTGTCATATTCAAGCGACGGCGATCGTGGGCCGATAGCACGATCAAGCCGCTGGTGGCCGGGGGATCCAGCTCAGATATGCGGATCAAGGCAGGACATAACGAGGCCGTGCGCCGGATCGCGCCCGCGACCCTGCTGGCGGCGGCGCTGATGCTCGCGGCGCTGCTCGCCGGGGACGTGCTCGAGGCGCCGGCCCAGTCGTCCCCCGAGCGCGTCCGCGTCGCTTCGACCGGGTTCGGCGCCGAGCGCCACAAGACCGTTCCGATCGCCCGTCAGCCGCTCGGCAAGCCCCGCAGCGTGATCTCGCTTCCGGCGGGCGACATCGGGCGGATCGAGTCCGGCGACCGGGTCGAGGGCAAGGCCGAACTCGAGGTCTCGACCACGTGCCTCGAGCCGATGCGCAAGTGCGTCGGCAAGATCTACCGCTACAGCCCGTTCGTGCTCAGCCGCCTGGTGCTCGCCGCCGGTCCCAAGGCGACCAAGGGAGTCGCTCTGTCGAAGTGGCGGAAGCTCCGCTGCTCGCAGAAGCAGCCGCATCGCAACCACCACTGCGTGATCGTCATCCCCGGCGCCCAGCGCGTGATCGATGACGTGTCCAAGCTTCCCTGCGGCGGCCAGTACTGCCGACTCAACCTGGTCGTCAGCGCTTACCACCCCACCGCCAAGAGCGGGCATCGACTGGTGATCGGGGTCGACGCCTCGGGCGGCATCTCCCAGAACAAGGGTCACGTCGCGGCCGCCGTCTACAGTCCGGCCACGGCGCGCAGCGGAGGCCGGCAGGTCGTGCAGCGCAAGCGGCGCCTGAGCAAGATCGGCATCGGCGGGAGCCAGCACATCGTCGCCGCGCGGCGGCTGAACCGCCTGCGTGCGGGCGAGCGCCTGGTCGTCGAGGCGAAGATGCGCGGCGGCATCGGGCACCTCAGCTACGCGAGCCTGGTCCAGTCGCGGCTGATCCTGGCTCGCAGCCCGCGGACGACGAAGCGCAAGCTGGCAGCGAACATCGGCAGCTTCCGGGCCCGGTTCGGGATGCAGAACGGGTTCAACTGCACGCAGGGCTACAGCGCCCACCGCACCCCGTGCCTGGTGCGCAAGGTCGGGACGATGCGGATCACCCGCGACGCGCGCAAGCGTCCTTTGCGGCGCGTCGGCAAGCGAGGTAAGCGGGTGCCCCTCTACGTCAACCTGATCGTCGGCGCCAACGCCGTCGGAGTTCAGGACCACCGGGCGCGATCGGGCGACAAGATGCGGATCAAGGGCGTTTCGATCAAGGTCCGCCGCTACGGCGGCTGAAGCTCCCGGCCGGACCCGGCGACGCCAAGCGCGGACCGCGGCGACAGGGGTCGACCGTCCCGGGATTGACCGCCACCGGCCTCACTGGCATTCGCTCCGCGGCGGCGATCCGCAAGGCGGTGGCCGCGGCGGTTGGCGCCGCCTGATCGCGCCCGGCTGCCGGACACGCCCGCGGGAGCCCTAATCTTGTGCCGATGGGCTTCTTCAGCTGGCTGCTCGACCGCATCGACCGCCCCGCCGACCAGAGCGTGCTGCGTGCCGGACGGAGGCGGGGCAGCGAGGCGATGATCACCGAGGAGGACCCGGAGCTGGCGAAGGCGGCGGCGGCGGGTGTGAGGCGCGACCGCGCCCGACGCACCCGGCGCTGGCGATCGTACTGAGCCCGCCGCCTCGACCGCGATGCTCGTACTGCTGACCAACGACGATGGGATCGGGGCGCAGGGGCTCCACGAGCTGCGGCGCGCGCTCGGCGAGCTCGACGGCGTCGAGGTCCGCGTGATCGCCCCTGACACCAACCGCAGCGGCACCGCGCGCAGCATCACCACCCGTTCGCCGCTGTGGGTCGAGGAAGTCAGGTTCGAGGACGGCGGCATCGGGTTCGCCACCGACGGCACCCCCGTCGACTGCGTCCGCTTCGCCGATCTCGGGCTGCTCGACGCGCGCCCCGACGTGATCGTCTCCGGGATCAACCACGGCTCCAACCTCGGCGACGACGTCACCTACTCGGGCACGGTTGCCGCGGCGCTCGAGGGCCTCGTCCTCGGGCTGCCGGCGGTCGCGTTCTCGCAACAGTCCGACGCGCAGGACATGGGCTTTCGGGGGCGGGCGTTCGACTTCACCTACTCGGCGAGCCTCGGACGCGAGATCGTCCGCGCGCTCGCCGAGCGGCCGCTGCCCGAGGGCACCCTGCTGAACGTGAACTGTCCCGCGGGCGAGCCCGCGGGGATCGAGATCACCCGGCTCGGCAAGCGCCTCTACGACGACGAGCTGAAGCTCGTCGAGGAGGCCGACGGCCGGCGCCGCTACGAGATCTACGGCTTCGAGCCCTCGTTCGAGGACGAGCCGGGCACCGACCTCGCCGCGGTCGCGCGGCGCCGGGTCTCGCTGACCCCGGTCCACTTCGACCTCACCGACCTGCGGGGGATCGAGCAGCTCGGGAGCTGGGACCTCGAGGCCCTCGCCCGCTCGATCGACCCCGCCCGGATGGGATGAGCACGGCGAACGACCGCGCCGCCGACCGCGCCGGCGAGCTCCGCCGCGAGATCGCCCACCACGACCACCGCTACTACGTCCTCGACGATCCGGAGATCGGCGACGACGTCTACGACGCGCTGCTCGACGAGCTGCGCGCGCTCGAGGCCGAGCACCCGGCGCTGCGGACCCCCGACTCGCCGACCCAGCGGGTCGGCGGGCGCCCGCTCGACAAGTTCGAGCAGGTCCGCCACCTCGAGCCGATGCTGTCGCTGGGAAACGCCCGCGGGGTCGACGAGTTCCGCGCCTGGGAGGGCCGGCTTCACAACCGGCTTCGCAGCCTCGACATCGCCCCCGGCGATCTGCGGTTCGTCTCCGAGCCGAAGATCGACGGGATCGCGATCTCGCTCGTCTACGAGCGCGGGCAGTTCGTCCGCGGGGCGACGCGCGGCGACGGAGTGATCGGTGAGGAGGTGACCCAGAACCTGCGGACGATCAAGGCGATCCCGCTGGCGCTCGACGGCGACGACGTTCCGGCGCTGGTCGAGGTCCGGGGCGAGGTCTACTTCCCTCGGGCGGCGTTCGCGGAGCTGAACGAGCGGCGCGCCGCGGACGGGGAGTCGACGTTCGCCAATCCGCGCAACGCGACCGCGGGGACGATCCGCCAGCTCGACCCGCAGGTCGCGGCGTCGCGCCCGCTCTCGATCTGGTGCTACGGGACCGGCGGCCACGAGGGGATCGCGTTCCCGACCCACTCCTCCGAGCTCGAATGGCTCGAGTCGCACGGGTTCAAGGTCAACGCCGACGTCGCGGTCCACGAGTCGGCGGACGACGTCGCCGAGCGATGCCTGTGGTGGGAGGAGCGTCGCGAGTCGCTCGACTTCGAGATCGACGGCGTCGTCGTCAAGGTCGACCAGCGCGCGCTCTGGCGCGAGCTCGGCGTCGCCGGCCGCGAGCCGCGCTGGGCGGTCGCCTGGAAGTTCCCGCCGATCACCACGACCACGCGGCTCAACAAGGTCGTCTGGAACGTCGGCCGCACCGGTCGCCTGCTGCCGTTCGCGATGCTCGAGCCGGTCCACGTCGGCGGGGTGACGGTGTCGACGGCGACGCTCCACAACGAGGAGGACCTGGCGCGGAAGGATGCTCGCGAGGGCGACGAGGTCGTCGTCACCCGGGCCGGCGACGTCATCCCGCAGGTGATCTCACCGCTGATCCAGCGACGGAAGGGAAAGCGACTGCGGCGCGCGAAGCCGCCGGCCAAGTGCCCGATCTGCGGGACGCCGACGGTGAAGCCGGAGGATTCGGTGTGGACGATCTGCCCGAACCGCCGCGGCTGCCCCGGCCAGAACTTCCAGCTCGTCAAGCACTTCCGCGGCGCGATCGACATCGAGGGGCTGGGCGAGAAGAACGCGATGCGGTTCCTCGACCAGGGCCTGGTCACCGACCCGGCCTCGATCTACGATCTGACGGCTGAGCGGATCGCCGAGCTCGAGGGGTTCGGCGAGGTCTCGGCCCGCAACCTGAGCGACGAGATCGAGCGCTCGAAGCAGGCGCCGTTCGGGCGGGTGCTCTACGCCCTCGGGCTGCCCGGGATCGGCTACGTCAACGCCCAGGCGATCGCCGAGCACTTCGGCTCGATCGACGCCCTGCTCGCCGCCGACGCGGAGGCGATCGCCGAGGTCGAGGGGATCGGCCCGGTGCTCGCCGACCAGCTCCGCGACGAGCTCGCCGACGAGGCGGTGCTCGAGCTGATCGAGCGCTTGCGCGAGCGTGGGCTGCGGTTCGAGCTCTCCGCCGCAGAGCGCCGCGCCGAGGGCGGCCCGCTCGACGGCAAGACGTTCGTCCTCACCGGGACGCTCCCGACCCTGAGCCGCGACGAGGCGACGAAGGCGATCCGCCGCGCCGGCGGCAAGGTGACGAGCTCGGTGTCGAAGAAGACCGACTACCTCGTCGCCGGCGACAGCCCGGGCTCGAAGCTGGCGAAGGCCGAGGAGGCCGGCACCGAGATCATCGACGAGCAGGGCCTGCGGGGGCTGCTCTCGGACGCCGGGGTCGCCGAACCTGCGCCGAAGCGGGGCTCGCTTCCGCCTCAGCGCCGGTAGCGGGCGATCGCCGTGGCCATCCGGTCCTGCGCCGCCCGGGCGGCGTTCGCGTCGACGTTGTTCATCAGGATCGAGAAGACGATCCGATCGCCGTCGACGGTGCAGTAGCCCGACAGCGCCGAGACGCCGCTCAGGGTGCCGGTCTTGCCCCGGCAGCTCCCCTCGGCTGCGCTGCCGCGCATCCGCCCGGCGAGCGTCCCGTCGCGGCCGGCGATCGCCAGCGACTGCCGGAACGGGACCCGGAGCTTGGTCCGGTTCATCGCCCGCAGCAAGCGCCCGACCTGGCGCGGGGAGGCGCGGTTCCCCCGCCCCAGCCCCGAGCCGTCGGAGGCGCTCACCTTGGTGCCGATGCGGCTCGCGAACCGCTCGAGCCGCCGCGCGCCGCGATTCGTCTTGCCCTTCTTCTTCGGGCCGGCGGCGAGCCGCTTGAGCAGCATCTCGGCGAAGAAGTTGTTCGAGGGCTTGTTGGTCGCGGCGGCGAGCGAGGCGAGCGGCGGCGAGGCGACGCTGCCGGCGGGCTTGCGGCGGTTGAGGAACTTTCGCTTGAGCGCCGTCCGGCCGGCGCCGCCGGTCACCCTGACGCCCTGCGAGCGCAGGGCCCGGCGCAGCGCCCGCGCGGCCTCGAGCTCGGGGGCGCTCGCGTATCCGCTCGACCCGTAGCCGGAGTTGAAGGACAGCCCGGAGAGCGGGCTCAGGTAGGTCCCGGCGCGATACCCCGTCGCCGGGATCCCGCGGCGCCGGTCGAAGATCGAGTCGTCGGCGAGCACCTTCCCCCGCACCCGGCGGATGCCGGCGTCCTTGATCGCCACCGCGAGCATCCCGATCCGGGTCAGCGGCAGGCCGTTGCCGCGCGCGAACGAGCCGGTGCCGAGGGCGGGATCGCCGTCGCCGCGGACGATCACGTTGCCCTTGAGGATCTGGCGCCGGGCGCCCTTTCGCTTGCCGCGCGCGTAGACGGCGGTCCGGAAGCGGTGGTCGGGCCCGAACCGGTCGAGGATCGCCGCGGTCGTGAACAGCTTCTCGTTCGAGGCGAGGATGCGGCCGTTGCGGGCGTTGCGCGAGTAGAGCAGTGGCTTCGACGAGGCGCCGGTGTCGAACACCCAGGCGCCGCTGTTCCCGCCGACCGACCGAATCGCGCTTCGCAGCTCCCTGCGCAACCCGGAGCGCGGCAGCGACCCGGCCGCCGACGCCGGCGCGCCGGCGTGAACGACGGGAGTCGTCGCGGCCCTGTCGGGCGTCGCCCCCGCCGGCGGCGACGCCGACGCCCCGCCGGCGGCCGCCAGCGCCGCGGCTGCGGCGAGCGGCGCGACGACCGCGCGAGCACCGATCGGGGAACCCGCCCTGCCTTGCGAACCTCCCGGCATCGCCCAGAAGCGTAGCGGCGGGAAGTGCGCCGGTACGCGTGGACGGACTGCGATAATCGGGGTCGTGAGGGTGCGGGGCAAGAGCCGATCCGTAGGCGGATCGTTGCGCGTGGCGTCGCCGGGGCGGGCCTGATGGGCAAGGTCGTCGAGCTCGAGGGACCCGGCTCGCGGCCGCGGGCCGGCCGCGGGCGCCGGTCGCGGCAGCAACGCTCGAAGACGGCGCTCGTCCTCGGCGGCGGCGGCTTCACCGGCGGCGTCTATGAGATCGGCGCCCTGCGGGCGTTCGACCTCCTGTCGACGAATCGCACCGTCAACCAGTTCGATGTCTACGTCGGGACGAGCGCCGGGGCGTTCGTCGCCAGCATGGTCGCCAACGGGATCACGCCCGAGCAGATGATGCGGGTGCTCAACCGCCACCTGCCCTCGCCGATCCGCGACATCGACCTCGGCACCCTGCTACGGCTCAACTACGGCGGGTTCCTGCGCAAGTCGCTGACGCTGCCGTTCCGGATCGCGGGCGTCGCGCGCGAGCTGGTCCTGAACCTCGGCGAGGTCTCGGCCGTCGACGTGGTCAGCGGTCTCGCCGGCGGGCTGCCGACCGGCTTCTACTCCGGACGCGGCATCGAGAGCTACGTCGCCGAGGTCCTCTCCGACCCCGATCGCAGCGACGACTTCCGCGAGCTCGCGCGCGAGCTCTACCTGCCCGCCACCGACCTCGACACGACCGAGCGCGTCGTCCTCGGCGAGGGCGAGTGGGCCGATGTCCCGATCTCGCGCGCCGTCGCCGCATCGGGGGCGCTGCCGATGATCTACGAGCCGGTCGAAGTCAAGGGCCGCGAGTTCATCGACGGCGGCATCCGCTCGACGACGAACGTCGACGTCGCGGTCGAGCGCGGCGCGAAGTTCATCGTCGTCATCAACCCGCTGGTGCCGTTCATCAACGACTTCACCAAGAGCATCCCGACGATGACCGGCACCCGTGCCCGTCATGTCTCCGACATGGGGTTCACCGCGATCGGCAACCAGGCGTTCAGGATGCTCTCTCACGACCGGCTCCACCGCGCGGTCGAGGACTGGGAGCGCCTGTATCCGGGCGTCGACATCGTGCTGATCGAGCCCGAGCTCGACGACGAGCTGATGTTCGGCACGTCGATCCTCGACTATCGCGCCCGGCTCGAGATCGCCAAGCACGGCTTCGAGTCGGTGACGCTGCGGCTGGCCCGCGACTATGACCGCTACAAGGCGACCGCGGAGCGCCACGGGATCGAGATCTCCGCCCGCCGCGTCCGGCACGTCCTCGAAGAGGTCGAGGCCGAGCGCGAGGAGATCTCGGCCTGGCGGCGGATCCTCGAGCAGACCACCGCCGCGCTGCTCGGCACCCAGCAGCAGGACGAGTCGGACGAAGCCGCCGGGTAGGCGCGCCGGGCGCCGGGCGCGCGGGGGCGCGGGGGCGCTCAGTCCGCGTAGAGCGCGTCGATCTCCTCGTCGTACTTGTCGGCGACGACAGCGCGCTTGACCTTCATCGTCGGCGTCAGCTCGTCGTCCCCGGGCCCCCAGTCGCGGCCGAGCACGCGGACCTTCTTCACCTGCTCGACGCGGGCGAACTTCTCGTTGATCCGGTCGACGTGGGCCTCGATCTCGGCGATCACCTCGGCGTTCGACTCCAGTGCCTCCGGGTCGGGCGGCAGGTCGTGGTCGGCGGCCCAGCGTTCGGCCTCGTCGGGGTCGAGCGTTACCAGCGCCACCAGGTAGGGACGGCGGTCGCCGACCACCACCGCCTGCGAGACGAGCGGGTGCTGCTTGATCTCCGCCTCGAGGTTGGCCGGGGTGATGTTCTTGCCACCGGCGGTGATGATGATGTCCTTCTTGCGGCCGGTGATCTTGATGAAGCCGTCGGCGTCGATCTCGCCGAGGTCGCCGGTGTACAGCCAGCCGTCGCGGAGCGTCTCGCGCGTCGCCTCCTCGTTCTTGTAGTAGCCCTGGAAGACGTTCGGGCCCTTGACGAGGATCTCCCCGTCCTCGGCGATCCGCACCTCGCAGCCGGGGAACGGCTTGCCGATCGTGCCGATCTTGAACTGCTCCGGAGTCGCGATCGTCGCTGCGGTCGAGGTCTCGGTCATTCCCCAGCCCTCGAGCACGAGCACCCCGGCGGCGTCGAAGAACCACAGGATCTCGGGATTGATCGGCGCCGCGCCGCTCGTCGCCTGGCGGAGCGCGCCGCCGAACAGCTCACGAATCTTGGACAGCACAAGCCGGTCCGCGATCGCGTGCTGTGCGCGCAACAGTGGGCCCGGGCCGGAGCCCGAGCGCTCGGCTTCCCGGTAGCCCTTGCCGACCCCGATCGCCCAGTCGAAGATCGTCTTCTTCAGTCCGCCGGCCTGCTCGGCGTTGCTGGTCGCGGCGGTGTAGATCTTCTCGAAGATCCGCGGGACCGACGGGAAGTAGGTCGGGTTGATCTCGGAGAGGTTGGGGATGATCTTCTGCGGGTCGCGCTCCCAGTATGCGAGCGTCGCCCCGAGCTCGAAGCTCCCGAGCTGGATCAGCAGCGCGAACGAGTGCGCGAGCGGGAGGTAGAGGTAGGTGAGCTCGTCGTCCTCGATCACCGAGGTCTGGATCACCATGTCGAGCATCGCGCGGTAGTTGCCGTGCGAGATCACGCAGCCCTTCGGCGGGCCGGTGGTCCCCGACGTGTAGATGAAGGTGCAGATGTCGTCCGCGGTGACCGACCGCCAGCGCCCGGCCCACTCGTCCTCCCCCCGGCCCGCCCCCCGTTCGACGACCTCGTCGAGGGAGATCGCCCCGCCGCCGGAGCCGGTCATCCGGATGACGTGGCGCAGCTTCGGGCAGCGGTCCCGGACCATGCGGACCTTCTCGAGCTGCTCGTCGTTCTCGACCACCACGACGCTGGCGTCGGAGTTCTCGAGCACGTACTGGCACTCCTCCGGCGAGTTCGTCTGGTAGATCGGCACCACGGTCGCGCCGACGCTGAGCGCGGCGAAGTCGAAGTACGTCCACTCGGGACGCGTGTTGCCGAGGATCGAGACCTTGTCGCCGTGGGCGACCCCGAGGTCGAGCAGGCCGAGCGCGAGGCCGCGAACGATCTCGCCCACCTCGGCGTAGGTGCGGCTGACCCAGGCGCCGCTCTCATCCTTGAACATCACCGCCCGGCGCGGCCCGTAGGCCTCGGCAGCCAGGGGGAGCAGGTCGGCGATCGTCTTGCTGGACGTCGTCCTCGCCGAAGCGACCGTCGCGGTCTCCATCTCCTCGTCCTCCTCGTCCGCTCAATGCCTTCGTCGCGGGCGGGAGAGCCCGCCCGCAGAGAAAGCTATCTCAGCGGATCGCGCGAGGCCAGAGGAGGCGGCGGCGCCCCCGGGACGACCGCCCTCGCTCAGGCCGCGGCGCGGGGCTGGTTCCGTTGGCCGAGCTCGCGCAGCGAGGACAGGAAGAGGGTCTTGTCGATGCGGCCGTTGAATATCGGTACCCCCATCTCCATGCACTTGGAGATCACCTCCCGCCGCTTCATGTTCGTCTCCTCAGCGAGCTCCGTCGGCGTCAGGTGAATGGCCACGTCGTTCCTCCTACTGTCGGATATGGAGAAGTGTTAACGCTGGCGCCGGACGTGTCAATCGATTTGGCCGGAAATTGCGGCCCTCGGGCGCCCGCGCCCGACCGCGTCACGGCCGCCGGCGCGATCAGATCGGATTCGGGACGTCGACGAACTCGTGCTCGATCCCGAACCGCTCGGCGACGAGCTCGCCGAGCCTGCGGATCCCGAAGGTCTCGGTCGCGTAGTGGCCGGCGGCGACGAAGTGGATCCCGCCCTCCTGCGCCTCGCCCATCACGTGCTCCGACGGCTCGCCGGTGACGAACGCGTCGAGGCCGAGCGCCACCGCCTCGGCGAGCGCCCGCGAGCCGCCGCCGGTGACGACCCCGACGGTCTCGATCCGGTCCGGTCCGGGGTCGAAGACGAGCGGCTCGCGCCCGACCGCGGCGATGACTCGCGCCCTGAGCTCGCTCGCGTCGACGCCGTCGCCGCTTCGGGCGACGATCCCGATCGCGCTGCCCCTGAACTCGGCGAAGCGGCGTTCGGTCGGCTCGAGGCCGAGCCGCTCGGCGAGCAGGACGTTGTTGCCGATCTCGGGGTGCGCGTCGAGCGGCAGGTGGTAGCCGGCGACCGAGAGCTCGGCGCAGAGCGCGACCCGCAGCCGCTCCGCCATCTGCTCGCTGAGCGCCGCCGGAGCGTCGCCGAAGATCAGCCCGTGGTGGGCGAGGACGAGCTGCGCGCCGCCGTCGCGGGCGCGGACGAGGAGCTCGCGGTTCGCGGTCACGCCGGTCGCGAGCTTCGCGACCTCCGATCGCCCCGGTACCTGGAGGCCGTTGGGCCCGTAGTCGGCGAACGTCGAGATCGCCAGGAGCTCGTCGCAGAAGGCGATGATCTCGTCACGGCGGGCCAACGGCACCGACTCTAGATCAACTGCGCGTCGAGCGAGGCTCGCCGCCGCCCGCGATCGCCGCCCACCTAGACTCAATCGAGTGGCCAGCGATCGCGAATCGGAGGCCCCGGCGGACGAGGGGCGTGGCGAGTTCATCGACTCGCTGATGGAGACCGAGCTCTACTCGATCGGCGCCTACTTCTGCGACGAGCATCCGGAGCTGGTCGACGAGGTCGTCGCCCGCAGCGCCGCGATCGAGAGCCGCGGGCTCGAGGCCTACGCTCGCGACGACGACGGCCCGGTCGAGGAGGCGTTCGAGACGCTCCTCACCGGCCTCGCCGTCCGCTACTACAAGGCGGTCGCCGGCTAATGGTCGCGGCGATCGCCTCGCGAGATCGCGGATGAGCGCCTGGGTGCCGAGACTGGCGCTCGCGGTGCTGACGATCGGCGTCGTCGCCGGCTTGGTCAGCATCTCGGTCGGCGAGGGCGGCCCGCAGCCGAGCGGCGTCGAGGGTACCTACGACGTCCAGCGGATCTTCGCCGGCGTCGACCAGGAGGGCGCCGGAGTCGGCCCCGCCGACGCCGAGGTGACGGTGACGGTGTTCACCGACCTCCAGTGCAGCCCCTGCGCCGACTACCAGCTCGACGTGGTCGAGCCGCTGGTCGAGGAGTATGGGCGTGGCGAGGAGGCGCTGGTCGAGTTGCGGCACTTCTCGATGGGCCGCAACGCGACGACGCTCGCCGCGATCGGCGCGACGGCCGCCGGCGAGCAGGGCCGCCAGTGGCAATACGCGGGCCTCTTCTTCCGAAACCAGGACCTCATCGACGCCCGCGGCGTGACCGAGGAGCTGCTGCGCGCGGTCGCGGGGGCGATGCTGGGATTCGAGGTCCCGGAGTGGGAGCGCGCGCTCGACGATCCCGGGGTCGCCGAGCGGGTCGAGGCCGACGCCGCGCTCGCCGCCGAGCTGCGCCTGCCGGCCGAGCCGGCGGTGATCGTCAGCGGCCCGGGCGGCCAGCGGGAGCTGGTCGACTCGCCGAGCCGCGACGAGATCGACGCGGCGATCGCCGAGGTCGGCTAGGCGCGGCCGGCGCGCTCGTGCTCGTGCTCGGGCGCGGGGCTCGCGACGTCGGCGGGGGTGCTGCGAGCGACGATTCGAGCGACCCTGCGGCCGAGCAGGAGGAGAGCGAGCAGCAGCAGCGCCCCGATCCAGAGGATCGGATCGGTGGGCGAGAGCGAGTCGAGGGTGCTGCCGACGTAGACGAAGACCGCGGTCAGCGGCAGGTAGCCGACCCCCGTCGTCCACATGAACGTCGTCGTCCGCACGTGGGCGGCGCCGGCGACGTAGCTGAAGAGGCTGAACGGGACCACGGGGACGAGTCGCATCGCCAGCAGCAGCGTCACCCCACCGCGCTGGACGGCGCCCTCGTAGCGCACGAACCGCTCGCGCCCGAACAGCCGATAGAGCAGCGGCCGTGCGGCGTGCCTGCCGATCCAGTAGGCGACGATCGCGTTCGCCAGCCAGCCCGCCATGACCAGCGGGAGCCCGAGCCAGAAGCCGTAGACGAAGCCCCCGGCCGCGTCGAGGATCTCGGCCGGGTACCAGACCACCGAGTGCGCGAGCGCCAGCCCGAGGACGGCGAGGACGCCGGCGGCGCCGAGGTCGCGAAGCTCCTCGCGCAGCGACTCGGTGTCGCCGCGCAGGGCGTCGCCGAGCCCGGCCCGGAGCGGCTCGACGGCGATCACCACCACCGCGAGCACGGCGACTCCGGCGAGCGTCAGGAACAGCCCGGTGAGCGGTGGACGGCCTCCGAGCGGCACGGGAGCGGGTCCGTCGTCGCCGGGCACGGCGTAAGTATCGCCAGCCCGGTCCACCGGGGCTCCACCGGGCGCGGATCGGGTCGCGCATCCGCCATACTGGGGGTCCTCGGGGCGTGGCGCAGCCTGGTAGCGCGCACCGTTCGGGTCGGTGAGGTCGCCGGTTCAAATCCGGCCGCCCCGATTAGGCGAGCCGGCGCCGGGCATACCGGCGCCGGCTCGCCGTAGGGCGCAGTTTCATCCCCGATCTCGGAGGTAGGCCCGGTTCCGATGCCCATCGAGCCCAAGGAGATCGACCGGCTGGCGGCGCTCGCCGACGGCGACGGCTGCGTCGGGCTGTCCGAGGTCGAGCAGGCGATCGACGCGGCCGGCCTCGACGAGGACGAGGTCGAGGAGCTTCACGAGCAGCTCCGCGGGCGCGGGATCGCGCTCCGCGACGACTGTGGCCGCGAGGCCCCGCCGACGGAGTACCGGCCCGAGGAGCTCGCCGAGGCGACGACCGACGCCCTGCAGCTCTTCCTGCGCGAGGCCAGCCGCCATCCGCTGCTGACTCGCGAGCAGGAAGTCGAGCTGGCGCAGCGGATTGAGCGTGGGGACCTCGCGGCGAAGGACCGGCTGATCAATTCGAACCTGCGGCTGGTGGTCGCGAACGCGAAGCGGTTCCAGAACCAGGGCCTGTCGCTGCTCGACCTGATCCAGGAGGGCGTCCTCGGGTTGATCCGGGCGGCGGAGAAGTTCGACTGGCGACGCGGGTTCAAGTTCTCGACCTATGCCACCTACTGGATCCGCCAGGCGCTCCAGCGGGCGCTCGACAGCCGCGCGCGGGCGATCCGGATCCCGACCACCCTCGCCCAGCTCGAGCGCAAGGTCGTCCGCGCCGAGCGCGAGCTCGAGGCGCGGATCGGACGGGCGCCGACCGACGGCGAGCTCGCCGCTGCGGTCGGGATCGACGTCGCCGAGCTCGAGCGGCTGCACGAGGCCCCTCGTGCAGCGACCAGCCTCGACCGCCCGGTCGGGGAGGAGGGGGAGACGAGCCTCGGCGAGCTGCTGCCGGCCGCGGGCACCCCGGTCGCCGAGGAGGTCGAGATCAGCCTTCGCGAGGAGGCAGTGCGGACGGCCCTCGAGCACCTTCCCGAGCGCGAGCGCACCGTGGTCGCCATGCGCTTCGGCATCGACGGCGACGCGACCCCCGCCGAGGCCGTCGCGCGCAAGCTCGAGATCTCGGCTCGCCGCGTGCGCGAGATCGAGTCCCGAGCGCTCAAGCGCCTCGCGACCGAGCGCGAGCTCGATCAGCTGATCGCGGCCTGAGGCGCCGGGCTCCCGAGCAGTCGCTCCAGATCGCGAGCCAGGCCGCGCGGGCCGTCGTGGAGCTGTCGCCAGGTGACGCGGATCACCCGCCACCCCGCGACCGCCGCCGCGCGGTCGCGGGCGCGGTCGGACTCGAACGCCGCCACGGTGGCATGAGTCGCCCGGCCGTCGAGCTCGACGATCAGCCGCTCGCCCGGCCACGCGAAGTCAGCCTCGATCCAACGGTCGCCGAGCTCGATCGGGAGGTTCACCTCCGGCCGGGGGAGAGGAAGGCGGTCGAGCAGCGCGAGGAAGCGGCTCTCGAGCTCGCTGCGGGTCGCCGCGCCGCCGACCCGCCCCGCGGCGAGCAGCTCGCGCAGCGCGGGGGTGCCCGGACGCCGCCGGTGCCGCGCGACGAGGTCGCCGAGGCTGAGCGGGTCGCTGAGCCTCAGCTGCTCGGCACGGCTTGCAGCCCGCCCGAGCCCGCCCCGGTCGACGACGGCCGCGAGGTCGAGCAGCGTCCTGGGGACGGTGGTGACCGGGATCCCGTCGACGACCGTGACCTCGTCCGGGGCCAGGCGGTCGCAGTGGAGCCGGATTCCGGGCCGCCCCCGTCGCCCGCGGGCAGCGGTCACGTCGATCGTCGCGCCGCTCGCCGCACGGACGTCCCAGAGCGCTGCGGCAGACCTGTAGCTGAGGACCGCACCCGCACCGGAGGCGAGGACGGCCGCGAGCCACCGGCCCTTCGCCGTCAGCACCGTGTGGCCGACGGCGTAGACGCCGCGGTGGATCCGGTGCAGGCGGCCGCCGGCGAGCCGGTGCTCGATCGCCCGCGGGCCGATCCCGAGGGCGACGAGCTGGGCGCGCGCGACGACCCCGTGCTGGAGGACAGCGAGCTCGGCGATCGCCGCGTCGGACGAGGCTCGGGCCAGCTCGGCGAGCCGGCCGGCGAGCGACCCGATGCAAGGTTCCCCCCCAATGACGAGGGCAAGTGCGTCCGCGCGGGGCATGGCGAGGCACGGTCGCAGCCGGCGCGTCGCGCGGGGTGCGGCGATCGCGACGAAAGCGCTACGAAGGCGTGTGGCGTCAGTGCGGCCGGCGGCCGGCCAGCAGGGCGAGGGCGTGGGGGATCGCCTCGGCGATGCCCGCGCCGGCCTGCTCGATCGCCGGCGGGTTGCCCGGGAAGTTGACGATCAGCGTCCGTCCGCGGGTTCCGGCGACGCCCCGGGAGACCATCCACATCCGGGTGTGCTCGCGCGAGGCGGCGCGCATCGCCTCCGCGAGGCCCGGCGCCTCGCGGTCGATCACCGCCCGCGTCGCCTCCGGGGTGACGTCGTCGGGGGAGAAGCCGGTGCCGCCGGTGGTGAGGACCAGCTCGCAGCCGCCCTCGTCGGACCACCAGCGCAGGCGGCCAGCGATCAGCTCGCGCTCGTCGGCGATCACCTCCGTCCCGACGACTGTCGCGCCGAGTCGCTCGGCGTAGGCGGCGAGCGCGGCGCCGCCCTCGTCGGTGCCCTCCCCGCGCGCTCGCGAGGTCGAGATCGTCAGCACGGCGGCGCCGATCTCACCCGGCTCGCGCGCCCCGTGGCTCACCGTCCCGGCTCCCGCGCTTCGGAGGTCGCCCCGCCGTCGCGAGTCCACTCGCCGCTCCGGCCGCCCGACTTGCGAACGAGCTCGATCGCCTCGATCGCGACCCCCCGCTCGAGCCCCTTGACCATGTCGTACACGGTCAGCGCCGCGACCGAGCAGGCGGTCATCGCCTCCATCTCGACCCCCGTCCGCGCGGTCGTCCCGGCTTCGGCGGAGAGCGCGACGATCCCGGCGTCCGAGTCGATCGAGCCCTCGACGTCGACGAAGTCGAGGGCCAGCGGATGGGCGAGCGGGATCAGCTCCCAGGTCCGCTTCGCCGCCCCGATCCCGGCCAGCCGCGCGGTGCCGAGCACGTCGCCCTTCGGGGCCTCGCCGCGCTCGACGGCGCGGGCGGTCTCGGGCGACATCCGCAGCCGCGCTTCGGCGCGGGCGCGCCGCTCGGTCTCGGGCTTCGCGCCGACGTCGACCATCCGCGCCCGGCCGCCGGGATCGAGGTGGGTGAGCTCGCCCCGGTTCGGCGTGGCGGCGACCGTCGACCCGGCCGGCGCCCCCTCCACCCAGCGGCTCGTCTCGCCCTCGGTTCCCGCCTCGACCTCGCGCTTCCAGATCGGCGCCTCGGCCTTGATCCGGTCGATCGCCTCGCGTGCCCCCGCGAACGCCTCGCCGCGGTGGGCGGCGGAGGCGGCGACGATCACGCTCGGCTCGCCGAGCGCGACCGATCCGGTCCGGTGCTCGACCGCGATCGCCTCGAGGCCGTGGCGCGCGGCGCACTCGCCGGCGATCGCGCGCAGCAGCTCCTCGGCCATCTCGGGATAGGCCTCGTAGTCGAGCCGGTCGACGCCGCGCGTGGTGCCGCAGAAGACGACCACCGCGCCGGCGCCCGGCCGGCCGACGGCGGCGGCCAGGTCGGCGACCGCGAGCGGGTCGGCGGTGACGCGGGCGTGCGGGCCCGAGCCGCCGCTCACCGGCGGGATCAGGGCGACCTCGTCGCCGGCCTCGAGCGCTGTGTCGTCGTCGGCGTACTCTCGGTTGACCGCCGTGCGCACCGGCAACCGCTCGACGAGCTCGCGGAGCCCGGGCTCGCGCGCGAGCGCGGCCCGGGCGTCGGCCACCGTCGCGCCGTCCGGCAGCTCGAGGTCGAGCGAATCGCGCCCGGCCGCCTCGCGCAGCATCGCGAACAGGCGGACTTGGACGGTGAGCGCCATCCCACGCATTGTGGCGGGCGGCGTCATCGCGGCTCGCTCGGCAGGGTCACGACCTCGACCCGCTCCCCCGCCCGCAGGCCCTCGCTCGCGGTCGGCGCGAGCGCGAGCGCGTCGGCGCCGATCATCGAGGTCAGCACGTGCGAGCCCTGGTCGGCGGTCGGCGTCGCGTGCCAGCCGTCCTCGCGCAGGTCGAGCCGGCAGCGGATCATGTGGGCGCGCCCGGGGCGCTTCGGGTAGTCGACGTCGAGCACGGCCGTCGTCGATTCGTCGGCGGGGTCGCCGGCGCCCACCATCGCCCGGATCGCCGGGCGGACGAAGAGCAGGAAGGTGACGATCGCCGACACCGGGTTCCCCGGCAGGCCGAAAACGGGGGTGGCGTCCTTGACCCCGAACCACGTCGGCTTGCCCGGTCGCAGCGCCACGCCCCAGAAGACCTGCTCGGCGCCGAGCGCGGCGAGCGCCGGGCGGACGTGGTCGTGGCGCCCGACCGAGACCCCGCCCGAGATCACGGCGAGGTCGGCGTCGAGGGCGCGCTCGAGCGCCGCTCGGGTCGAGCCCGGGTCGTCGCGCACGATCTCGGTCGCGGCGACGAGGCCGCCGCAGCGCTCGACCAGGGCCGGAAGCGTGTGCGCGTTCGAGTTGCGAACCCCTCCGGGGCGAAGCTCCTCGCCCGGCTCCTGAAGCTCGTCGCCGGTCGTCAGGACGTGGACCGAGGGCCGCCGGGCGCAACGAACGGCCTCGCGTCCGACCGACGCCAGCACCCCGATCTCGGCCGGCCCGAGCACCGACCCGGGCTCGAGCACCGTGTCGCCGCCGCGGATGTCCTCCCCGGCGCGGCGGATGTTGCGCTCGGGCTCGACCGCGACCTCGATCTCGACCCGCCCGTCGGCGGCGCTCGTGTCTTCTACCCGGACGACGGCGTCGGCGCCCGCCGGCACCGCGGCCCCGGTCGAGATCGCGATCGCCTCGCCCGCGGCGAGGGCCCGGCCGGCCGGATGACCGGCGCGCGACTCGTCGACGACGGCGAGGGTCACCGGCGAGTCCCGGCGCGCCGGGGCGGTGTCGGCGGCGCGGACGGCGAACCCGTCCATCGCCGAGTTGTCGAACGCCGGCACCGGGCCGGCGCTCGCGACGGGCTCGGCGAGCACGCGGCCCAGCGCGCCGGCGATGTCCACCTCCTCGGCCGCGAGCGGCTCGACGCGCTCGAGCACCGCGGCGCGCGCGGCGTCGACGTCGATCAGCTCATCCGCCGCCACCCGACGGAGGGTGGCAGACTGGCGCCGATGGAGGGCGCGCAGGCGGTCGGAGCGGTGCTCGCCGGGGGCGGGAGCACCCGGATGGGGCGCCCGAAGGCGACCGTCGCGCTCGGCGGCCGCCCGCTGATCGCCCACCCCCTGGCGGCGATTGTCGACGCGGGGCTCACCCCGATGGTCGTCGCCAAGCCCGACTCCGAGCTGCCGCCGCTCGACTGCCGGGTCGTCCGCGAGGCCGCCGAGCCCGTGCACCCGCTGGCCGGGCTTGCGGCGGCCCTCGACGCGGCCGGCGACCGCCCCGCCGTCGTCCTCGCCTGCGACATGCCGTTCGTCGGCGCGGAGCTCGTCGCCTGGCTCGCCGCGCTCGCCGACTCGATCGCGGTCGCCTACGCGGGCGGGAGGGTCCACCCGCTGCTGGGACGCTACGCGCCCGGGGTCGGCCGCCTGTTCGCCGCCGCGCTCGATGATCCGATGCCGCTCACCGAGGCGGTCGTCTCGCTCGATCCGAGGCTCGTCAGGGAGTCCGAGCTGGCCCGGTTCGGCGATCCGCAGCGAATCGCCTTCAACGTCAACTCGCCGGCCGACCTCGAGCGGGCGGAGCGATGGCTTCGACCGTGACCCTGGCGTTGTAGTCGGGGATCCCGGCGGCGGGCGAGCGCCGCTCATCGCCGATCAGGACGTTGCCCTCCGGCCAGTGGACCTGGACGTTCCCGGGGGCGATCCGGGCGAAGAGCGCCCGCCCGCGAAGCTCGCCCGCTTCGGAGCGGACCGTGACCTCGTCGCCGTCGGCGATTCCGAGCCGCCCGGCGTCGCCGGCGTTGATCAGGACCGCCTCGCGGCCCGCGCCGGTGAGCGCGTCGCGGCGCTCGTGGACCATGCTGTTGAACTGCTTGCCGCGCCGGGTCGCGAGCGCGAGTCGCCCGTCGCCGGCCACCGGCTCGGGAATCGGCACGGCCGAGAAGCGGGCCCGGCCGTCGGGGGTCGGGAACCGCCAGCCGGCGCAGAGGTGGCGGCCGCCGTACTGGAACTGGTCGCCGCGCTCCCGGAGGTCCTCGATTCCCCGGTAGAGGGGGACGACGTCCGCGATCTCCTCGCGAATCGCCGCCGTGCCGGCGAAGCCGACGCGGTCGGCGACCGCCGGTCGCACCCGCGCCGCGAGCGCGCCGAGCACCTCCCATTCGGGGCGCGCCTCGGCGATTCGCGGTCCGGGGATCTCCGGGCTGAAGATCACCCGCCGCTCGGTGCTGGTCTCGGTCACGCCTCCGGGGATCTCGTAGCGGGTCGTCGCCGGAAGCACGAGCACGGCGTCGGCCGGCTCGACCAGCATCTGGCTCGAGACGACCAGGTCCATGTGGATCCGCAGCGGGATCCGCCGCAGCGCCTCGCGGACGTGGCCGGGGTCGGGGAGGACCTCGAGGAAGTTGCCGCCGGCCGAGTAGAGCACGTCGAGGTCGCCGCCGCGGCCGGCGTCGAGCATCTCGGGCGCGGTCTTGCCGGGGGCCGCCGGAACCTCGAAGCCCCAGCGCTCGGAGAGCTCGCGCGCGTTCGGCTCGTCGATCGCCCGGCCGCCGGGGAACGCGGTGGCGTAGCAGCCCATCTCGGCTCCGCCCTGGACTCCGGAGTGGCCGCGGATCGGCATCAGGCCGCAGCCCTCGCGGCCGACGAAGCCCTTCGCCAGGGCGAGGTTGACGATCGCGCGGACGTTGTCCTCGCCGGTGGCGTGCTGGGTGACGCCCATGCTCCAGACGAGCACCGCGCGCTCGGCGCCCGCGAGCAGATCGGCGAACGCCTCGATCTCGGCCCGCGACGTCCCGGCGAGCCGCTCGAGGGTCTCCCAGTCGGTCGCCGCGAGCTCGGCGGCGAGCGCGTCGAAGCCGTTCGTGTGCTCGGCGACGAAGCGCTCGTCGAACTGCCGGCGCTCGATCATCGCTTTCAGCGCCCCGCTGAGGAAGCCGAGATCTCCCCCGGCCGAGACGGCGAAGAAGCGATCGCAGATCCTCGTCCCGAAGAGCGCGCTCTCGGCGTTCGAGGGGATCCAGTAGCGATCCATCCCGGGCTCGCGGTAGGGGTTCACGACCGCGACCTTCGTCCCCGCCTTCTTCGCCAGGTGGAGGTACTTGGTCGTCACCGGCTGGTTGTTGGCGACGTTCGAGCCGATGAAGACGACGAGGTCGGTGCCGATCCAGTCGGAGTACGAGCAGGTGGTCGCGGCGACGCCGAGCGCCTCCTTGAGGCCGAAGGTGCTCGGCGAGTGGCAGACGCGGGCCGCGTTGTCGATCGAGTTGGTGCCCAGCGCCCGGACCGCCTTCTGGGCGCCGTAGTAGCCCTCGTTGGTCATCCCGCGGCTGGTCAGGTAGAAGCCCAGCCGGTCAGGCTCGGAGTCGCGGATTCGCTCGGCCGCGAGGTCGAGCGCCTGTTCCCAGCCGATCCGTTGGAAGCCGCGCTCACCCGACCGGCGGAGCATCGGGTGGGGGATGCGGCCGAGCTCGCGGAGCTCGGCGCTCGAGCGCTCGGCTAGGGCCTCGGCGTCGGCGAGCAGGTCGGCGTCGAGCCCGCCGATCGTGTTCAGGCGCAGCAACCGCAGGCGGACGTTGCACAGGTGGACGCCGTCGATCGTCCAGTCGTGAAGGCCGCTCGTCCCGAGCGCGCAGCCGTCGCAGACGCCGTCGCGCAGGATCCGCCACGCGTACCCCGCCCGGTCGCGGTTCTCCAGCCCCGCGCGCAGGACCTCACGGTAGTTGTTCGGGCGCTGCTCTCCGATCCCGAACGGCTTCGCGCTCGCCCACAGCGACGGCGTCGGACGGCGCTTCGGCTTTCTCAGCATCGCGGTCGGTCTCCTCCTCTGGCCCTATGTTGTAGCGGGATGGAGGAGCGACCCCCCACCGACCTCGGCGATCCGCGGATGCTCGCGCGGGTCACCCGCGACGGCATCGCCGACCAGGTCGCGGTCGAGGAGCCGCTCGAGATCCGCGTCGACGGCGAGCCGATCGCGGTGACGATGCGAACGCCGGGCCACGACGCCGAGCTCGCGCTCGGCTTCCTCTACGGCGAGGGCCTGATCGACGGTGAGCGTGAGGCCGGTCCGAGCATCGACCTGGCAGCGAACGCGATCGACGTCGCCGGGCCGCTGCTGCGAGATCCGGGCGTGCGCCGGTTCTACACCACGTCGTCGTGCGGCGTTTGCGGCAAGGGCGCGATCGAGGAGGTCGCGGTTCACTCGCAGCCGCTCGCGCCGGGGCCCGAGGTGACCCGCGAGCTCCTCGCGTCGCTCCCCGACCGGCTCGCGCAGCCGGCCTTCGAGCGCACCGGAGGACTCCACGCCACCGGCCTCTTCGACGCCGCGGGCGGGGTGCTCGCGGTGCGCGAGGACGTCGGCCGCCACAACGCGCTCGACAAGGTCGTCGGCTGGGCGCTGCTCGCCGGCGAGGTCCCGCTCAGCGACCGGATCCTCTGCGTCAGCGGCAGGCTGGCCTTCGAGCTCGTCCAGAAGGCCGCCGTCGCCGGGGCTCCGGTACTGGTCGGAGTCGGAGCGCCGACCTCGCTCGCGGTCGAGCTGGCGGGCGAGCGCGCGATGACGCTGGCGGGGTTCGCCCGCCGTGGCCAGGTGAACGTCTACACGGGCGCCCACCGGGTGAGGTGAAGATGCCGCACCGCCACGCCTCCGCGACGCCACGCCGCCGCGCCCCTTAGGCTGCGCGCCGTGGCAACCGAGGAGGACCTCGCCGCCGGTCACGTCGAGCCGCCGCCGGGCGGCGCACTGGGCGGCTTCCCGCGGATCGCCGAGTACGGGTTCCTGTCCGACTGCCACACCAGCGCCCTCGTCGCTCCCGACGGCTCGGTCGAGTGGCTGTGCCTGCCGCGCTTCGACTCGGCAAGCGTATTCGGCGCGATCCTCGACCGCGACGCGGGCTTCTGGCGCTTCGGCCCGAGCATGCGCGTCCCGGTCGCCCGCCGCTACGTCCCCGGGACGAACGTGCTCGAGACCACCTGGTCGACCGGGCGCGGATGGCTGATCGTCCGCGACGCGTTGACGATCGGGCCCTGGCGCGAGGAGGCGGGCGATCCCCACGTCCGCAGCCCGACCGACGAGGACGCCGAGCACATGCTCGTCCGCACCGCCGAGTGCGTCCAGGGCGAGGTCGACGTCCGGTTGCTCGTCAACCTGCTCGCCGGCTACGGCCTCGATCGGCTCGAGTGGTCGCTGGCGGGGGACCGCCACCTCGCCGAGGCGAGCGACGGCGACCTGCGGCTGCGGTTCGCGACCGATCTCAACATGGGGATCGAGGCGAACCGGCTCGTCGCCCGCCACACGCTGAGGGAGGGCGAGGGAAGCGTCTGCGCGCTCGCCTGGGGCGAGGGCGGGCCGCCCGCCGACCTCGACGACGCCAGGCGCCGCCTCGACGCGACGGCGGAATACTGGCGCGACTGGCTCGAGCGCGGGAGCTTTCCGGACCATCCCTGGCGGATCCACCTCCAGCGGTCGGCGCTGACGCTGAAGGGGCTGACGTTCGCCCCGACCGGGGCGACGGTCGCCGCGGCGACGACGTCGCTGCCGGAGACCCCGGGCGGCGAGCGCAACTGGGACTACCGCTACACCTGGATCCGCGACGCGAGCTTCACCCTCTGGGGCCTCCACGTCCTCGGTCTCGACGCCGAGGCCCTCGACTTCATCGCCTTCGTCGCCAACACCTGCCGGCCGCAGCGGCTTCAGATCATGTACGGGATCGGCGGCGAGCACGAGCTCCCGGAGCGGACGCTCGACCACCTCTCCGGCTACCTGGACTCGACCCCGGTGCGGATCGGCAACGCGGCCCACACCCAGAGGCAGAACGACGTCTACGGGGCGTTGCTCGACGCCGTCTACATCCACCTCAAGACCCGCGAGCGCGTGCCGGATCTGATCTGGCCGCTGCTGACGGCGGCGGTCGAGGGCGCGGCGCAGGTCTGGCGCGACCCCGACCAGGGAATCTGGGAGGCGCGCGGCGAGCCGAAGCACTACGTGTCGTCGAAGATGATGTGTTGGGTCGCACTCGATCGCGGCGCCCGCCTCGCACGCTGGCGCGACGATGCCGAGCTCGCCGAACGCTGGGCGGCGGTGGCAGACGAGATTCGCGCCGACATCCTCTCCCGGGGCGTCTCCGACCGCGGGGTGCTGCGCCAGCATTACGAAACCGACGCACTCGACGCCTCGGTGCTGCTCGCGCCGCTGGTCCGCTTCCTGCCGCCCGACGACGAGCGGTTGCGGGCCACCGTGCTCGCGATCGCCGAGGAGCTGACCGAGGGCGGGCTGGTGCTGCGCTACCGCGTCGCCGAGACCGACGACGGGCTCCGCGGGGCGGAGGGGACGTTCACGATCTGCTCGTTCTGGCTCGTCTCCGCCCTGTCGGAGATCGGCGAGTGCGACCGGGCCCGGCACCTCTGCGAGCGCCTCCTCAACTTCGCCGGGTCGCTCAACCTCTACGCGGAGGAGATCGAGCCGCAGACTGCGACCCACCTCGGCAACTTCCCGCAGGCGTTCACCCACCTGGCGCTGATCAACGCGGTCTCACACGTGATCGCCGACGAGGCGATGCCGGATCGCGAGGAGCCGAGCGCGGTGTTCACCGAGATGCGTCAGCAGGACTGACGCGGTCGGCGGCGGCGCGAAGCTCGGCCAGCGGACGCCCGTCGCGACCGGCGAGGAAGCAGGCGATCGGCGCCGCGATCCGCTCAGAGGCGTGCGCGGCGGTGGCGGCGAGCTCGAGCAGCTCCCCGACCTCGTCCTCGCCCGGCGCCTCGGTGCCGAGCTCGCGGGCATAGGCCTCGAGCCATTCGGTTGCGTTCATGCGCTCCTCTCGTCGGCGGGATTCGGAGTGAGGTGACTACCACATGCCCGGCGGTCACGCCCGTCGCGGGCGGCGGTCGGGCCCGGGAGCGCTCGCAGCCGCGCGGGAAGGGGCCCGGCCGCGGCGACCCCAGCCGGCGCGCAGGGCGAGCGCCGCCGCCCCGGCCGCGAACCCGATCGCGAGGTTGCCGCTCGCCAGGGTCACGACGCCGACACCGGCGGCGACAACCCGGTCGCCGGCACGGTCGAGGCTCGCGGCGAGAAGCCCGTGCTGGATCGCGACGAAGAGCAGCATCCCGGCGAGCGCCCCCGGGAGCAGCAGCAGGAGCAGGGATGGGAGCGAGTCGCCGAGGGCGAGCGCGAGTCCAGCGAACAGGATCCCGGTCGAGAGCGTCGCGCCCGCGGTCCGGGCGCCGAGCTTGTAGTGGGCGGTCACCCCTCCGGCTCCGTGGCAGAGGGGCAGGCCCCCGGTGAGGCCGGCGGTCAGGTTGCAGACGCCGATCGAGGCCGCGAGCCGATTCGGGCGCACGCGGCTTGCCCGAGCGCCGAAGTAGCTCCGCTCGGCGTCGGCGGTGGCGACGATCGAGTTGCCGAACGTGAGCGGGAGCTGCGCGATGACGAGCGATGTCAGCGCGACGCCGAACGCGTCGACGTCGGGGACGGCGACGCCGACGGCGCCCGGTCCGAGGCTGAGGCCGCTCGGCAGGCCGCTGACGGCGACCCCGGCGCCGACGCCGGCGCCGAGCACCAGCA
>Ga0299914_10000197_pt1 | contig 35574 bp, 26 predicted proteins | sample RVTome_10_FD_201361 | JGI IMG/M metagenome (GOLD analysis project Ga0299914, IMG submission 201361) | Soil microbial communities from uranium-contaminated site in the Upper Colorado River Basin, Wyoming, United States - RVT153D57 (version 2) ... | reverse complement strand
GTGCGAGAGCCACCGAACAGCGGTTCATCGGCATGCCGGCGCGCGTGACGCTCCCGCTCGGTCCGGAGTCGGTCGGACGGATCATCGTCCGGCGTGGCGACCGGGAGCACGCGGTTCGTGCCCTCCCCCACCCAGGGGAGACGTCCGGCGACCCGGAGACGTGGACCGAGGTCGTGGTGATCGAGATGCGCGACGGTGTGGCCTACGTCGGGCCGGTGGATCCCGAGGACCGGGAGCTCCTGCCGTGACCGGCCCGATTCCCATGAAGGAGGCGTAACGGAAAATGGATCCGATCTCCGGAGCTCTCGTCACCGGCGGGGTCGTGCTCCTCGTCGCGATGATCGCGCTCGTCGCGATCCGCAACCTGATCATCATCGTGCCCCCGAACGAGGCCGCGGTCATCACCGGGCGCAAGCGGGCGCTTTCCAGCGGCGAGGCGGTCGGTTATCGCTCCGTCATCGGGGGACGCACGCTCCGCATCCCGATCATCGAGATCGCCGAGTACATCATGCTCGAGACGATCCCGATCGAGATCTCGGTCACGAACGCCTTCTCGAAGGGGAACATCCCGCTCAACATCGACGCGATCGCGAACGTCAAGATCGCGTCCGAGCCGGAGACGGTGTTCAACAACGCCGTGGAGCGGCTGCTCGACAAGACGCCCGAGGAGATCCGGGAGCTGGCCCGTGACACGCTGATGGGAAACCTCCGCGGAGTCGTCGCGACGCTCACGCCCGAGGAGGTGAACGAGGACCGGCTCGGGTTCGCGAAGGCGCTGTCCGACGAAGCGGGCGAGGACCTCGCCGCGCTCGGGTTCCACCTCGATGTGCTCAAGATCCAGAACGTGAGCGACGAGCGCGGCTACCTCGAGGCGATCGGACGCAAGCGGGCGGCCGAGGCGGTCCGCGACGCCGAGATCGCCGAGGCCGACGCCGGGGCCGCGACCCGCGAACGGGCCGCGGAGGCGAAACAGCGGGCCGAGGTCCGCGAGGCGCAGGCCGAGATCGAGATCGCCGAGGCGCACAACCGGCTCCGCGTACGGCAGGCCGAGCTCGACCAGGAGGCGCTCACCGCCGAGAAGATCTCGAAGGTCCGGGCCGAGGAGGCGGAGATCGAGGCGCTCCGCCTGCTCGAGACGAAGCGGGTCGCGCGCGAGGAAGAGCGTCTGCGGGCCGACGTGGTCGCGCCGGCGCTGGCCGAGAAGGAGGCGGCGCAGGCGCTCGCCGAGGCGGAGGCGGCGCCGATCCTCGAGCGCGGAAAGGCCAACGTGGAGGTGCTGGCGCTTCTCTACGACCGCATGCGCGAGGGCGGCGACCAGGCCTTCGCGGCGTTCCTCGTCGAGAAGCTCCCGGAGCTCCTCCGCATCTCGGTCGAGGCGGTGAAGGACATCGACATCGATCGGCTGGTGGTCCTCGACGGCGGCGAGGGCCAGGGGGTCGCGAACGCGGCCAACCAGCGCATTCGCGGCGCGTTCGGGACCATCGAGGGGCTGGGGGCGAGCCTCGGGCTCGACATCGAGGGCGCCCTGCGGGGCCTGAGCGGCCGGCTCACCGGCGAGGGGACCGGCCGAGGCGGTGAGCGTGTTCCGGCCCGTCCGGGTGGGGAATCCGGCGATGCCATCGGCGGCCCGCCCGCCCCCCGCCCGTCGCGCGAGTGAGCAACCTCCCCTTCCGATGACCGCCCGCGCCCGCCCGCGTGGGTGGTGGCCTACGAGCTGTCGCGGCCCGGCTGAACCCGCGCGCGAGACGCCACGATCCTGCCGGCGGCTCCCGTCGGCGATCGCGTTGCCCGGTCTCACGGGCCGTGCATACCTTGCGATCCGGCCCTTCCGGGCCGGCTCCGCACAACCACGACGCCACAGGAGGAAACGGCTCCATGAGCATCGGCTCGCTCCTCGTTGACCACATCCCGGTCCGCATCCTCACCGGGACGCTGCCCGCGATCGCCACGGCCCTGTCCCTCTTCGCCCCACCGAACCCCGCCGCGGGCCAGCAAGCCCCGGCGTTCGACGACGCGGACTTCGAGGCCCTCTCGTTCCGGTCGATCGGCCCGCCGCGTGGCGGACGCTCGACGGCGGTGGCCGGGATCACCGGGGAGCCGCTCACCTTCTTCTTCGGGGCGACCGGCGGCGGCGTGTGGAAGACGGAGGACGCGGGACAGAACTGGACCAACGTGTCGGACGGCTTCATCGAGACCGGCGCGATCGGAGCGATCGACGTGGCCGACAGCGACCCCAACGTGATCTACGTCGGCACGGGCTCGGCCTGTCTGCGCGGCAACATCTCGAAGGGAGTCGGGATGTACCGGAGCACGGACGGCGGCGACTCCTGGGAGCACATCGGGCTTCCCGACGCCGGCCAGATCGGGCGCATCGAAATCCACCCGAACGACCCCGACGTCGCGTTCGTCGCCGCGCTCGGCGACCCGTTCGGGCCGAACCCCGAGCGCGGCGTGTACCGGACGCGGGACGGCGGCGCGAGCTGGGAGCGAGTGCTGTTCGTGTCGGACTCGACCGGGTTCGTGGACCTCGCCCTGAACCCGAAGAACCCGCGCGTCGTGTACGCCGCGGCGTGGCGCGCCGAACGCAAGCCGTGGACGGCGATCTCGGGGGCGGAGGAAGGCGGCATCTGGCGCTCGAAGGACGGCGGGGACTCGTGGGAGAAGCTCGAGGGCGGGCTCCCGACGGGTCTCGTCGGGAAGGCGGCGGTCACGGTGTCGCGCGCCGACCCGGACCGCGTGTGGGTGCTCATCGAGGCGCCCGAGGACCGGGGCGGCGTGTACCGCTCCGATGACGGCGGCGACACGTGGGAGCACGTGAACGACGACCGCATGCTCCAGCAGCGCGCGTGGTACTACACGCACATCTATGCCGACCCCGTCGACGAGAACACGGTGTACGCGCTCAACGTCGGCTACTACAAGTCGGTGGACGGCGGACGCACCTGGGAGGGGTACGGGGTGCCGCACGGCGACGTCCACGACCTGTGGGTGAACTACGACGATCCGTCGAAACAGGTGGTCGCGGACGACGGGGGCGGACAGGTCACCCTGAACGGGGCCGAGACCTGGTCGACCTACTACAACCAGCCAACGGCCGAGATCTACCGCGTGTTCGTGGACGACCGGTTCCCGTACCGCGTGTACGGCTCGCAGCAGGACAACTCGACCATCATGGTGCCGAGCCGGAACATGCCGGCCGTCCAGCCGGCCCAGCACTGGGCCGCGGTGGGCGGCTGCGAGAGCGGCCACATCCAGATCGACCCGCGCGACCCGAACGTGACCTACGCGGGCTGCTACGGCGGGAGCATCAACCGGGTGAACCGGGCGACCGGCGACGAGCGCCAGATCCTGCTCTACCCGCAGCTCCAGCTCGGGCAGGCGCCGAAGACGCTCCGGCACCGCTTCCAGTGGAACGCCCCGATCCGACTCGACCCGCACGACCCGGACGTCCTCTACCACATGTCGCAGTACGTCAACCGGACTACCGACGGGGGTTACTCGTGGGAGACGATCAGCCCCGACCTGACGCGCAACGACACCACGAAGCAGGACTACGCCGGCGGCCGGATCACGTGGGACAACACCGGCGTCGAGGTCTACGGGACGATCTTCTCCTTCGAGATCTCGCCGCACGAGCCGGGCGTGCTGTGGGCCGGCTCGGACGACGGGCTCGTCCACGTGTCGCGCGATGACGGGGCGGACTGGGAGGACGTGACGCCCGCCGGTCTGCCGGAGTTCTCGACCGTCAACGTGATCGACCTCTCCGCCCACGCCCCGGGACGCGCGCACATCGCGGCGTACCGCTACCGGATGGCCGACTACGGCTCGTACATCTTCCGCACCGACGACTACGGGCAGACATGGACACGGATCGGCACCGAGGGGATTGCGGAGGGACACTTCGTCCGCGTGATCCGCGAAGACCCGGAGCGTCAGGGGCTCCTGTTCGCCGGCACCGAGTTCGGGCTGTACGCGAGCCTCGACGGGGGGCAGACGTGGCGGCCGCTCCAGGGCGAGCTCCCGGTCACGCCGATCACCGACATGCGCATCCACCGTGGCGACCTCGTGGTGGCCACGCAGGGCCGCTCCTTCTGGATCCTCGACGACATGTCGCCGCTCCGACACATGAGCGCGCAGACCGCATCGGCCCCGATCCATCTGTACGAGCCGCGTCCCGCGGTCCGGGCGCAGAACGTGTTCCCGAGCGGCGCGCCCATCTACTTCCATCTCGCCGACGACCCGGAGGAGGCCGTGGTGCTCGAGATCCTCGATTCGAGCGGTCGCCCGGTGCGGGTCTACTCGAGTCGTCCCGGCGACTTCAGCGATGATATGAAGGCGGAGCGAGGCCGCGAGGCCGACTGGTCGCCCGACCGCCTCGACGCCGAGGCGGGCCTCAACCGTCTCGTGTGGAACTTCCAGGGAGAGGGACCCGATGTCCTCGAGGATGCACGGATCTGGGGGTACACGGGGCGTCTCCCGGTCGTGCCGGGCTCCTACCAGGTCCGGCTGAGCATGGGTGCGCAGAGTCAGACGCGCGATCTCGAGGTGGAGATCGATCCGCGCGTGGCCGACGACGTCACGGTCGCCGACCTCGAGGCGCAACGGGATCTGATGGCGCGGGTGAGCGAGATGCTTGACCAGTCGCACGATGCGGTCCGCGACATCCGCTCCATCCGCACCCAGATGCACGACATCGCCGAGGAGGCCGACGAGGCCGGCTTCGGAGACGAGTTCGTCGGGATGGCCGAGGAGACGGGCGAGAAGCTGACCGACGTCGAGGAGGAGCTCTTCCAGACGAAGAACGAGAGCGGGCAGGACCCCCTCAACTTCCCGCCCATGCTCGACAACCAGATCGCGGCGCTGTACGGCTACATCCTCTCCACCTACGACCGTCCGAACGAGGGCGCCGGCGAGCGCCTCGAGGACCTCCGGACACAGCTCGACGTCCAGCTCGAGGCGCTGCGCGAGATCATCGAGACGGACGTGGCCGAGTTCAATCGCCAGCTGCGGGAGAAGGGCGTGCCGGGCGTGATCGTGCGGACCCTCGCGCGGGCGACGAGCTAGTGTGGGCATCCACGGGGCCGCCCGGGGCGCGCGCTGTCAGAAGCTCGGCCCTCCGCTCGTTTCTCTCATGCGACCGGTGATCCGGTCGCCGGGAATCGAGGGGCGGCCGTCGCGAACCGAACTGCGCGCTCCGCGGAAGAGACTCCGCGACGCGGCGGTCGTCCCGCGTTCCCCGGCCCGCCCTCCCCATTCTGTCCGCCCCCGAGCCTCGCGACGCCCGCGCTCGGGCGCACGAGCCGGTGCGGCCGTCTCAGGCGTCCGCGTCGATGCCCGACCGCGCGAGCCGTCTCCCCTCCGCCTCGTCCACGAGCCCGAGCAGCGCCAGACCCACGACGAAGAACGCGATGATCCCGCCCATGGCGGCGCGGTGGCTGCCGGTCGCCCCCAGGACGAGCCCGTACGAGAGCGGCCCGAGGACCGAGGCGAGCTTGCCCGAGAAGGCGTAGAAGCCGAACAGCTCCCCCTGCTTGCTCTCCGGGATGAACGAACCGAGTAGCGAGCGGCTGGCGGCCTGGTTGGGTCCGACCATCAGACCGAGCCCGATCGCCGCGATCCAGAACCACGTCCGCGTCGGGGCCCACAGCGCGAGACCGGTGGTCGCGATCAGGGTGACCAGCGTGAACGCGATCGTGCGGACCCCGCCGATGCGGTCGTTCACGAACCCGAACGCGATGGCGCTCGCGCCCGCGGCGAGGTTCACGGCGATCCCGAGCGAGAGCACCTCGCTCGTCTCCATCCCGAATACGGCCCCGGCGTAGATCGCGGCCATGGCGAACACGGTCACGAGGCCGTCGTTGTAGACCAGTCGCGCGAGGAGGAGCTTCCCGGCCTCCCGGTAGCGCCGCAGGTGACCCGCCGTGTCGCGCACGCGGCCGAACCCGCTCCGTACGTATTCGGAGAGCGAGGCGCGCCGCGGCGTCTGCCGCTCGCGCAGCCACACGAACGTCGGGATCGAGAAGACCAGGAACCATCCCGCCGCGAGGAGGTTCGTGGCGCGCACGTTCATGTCGTCCGTCTCCGGCAGCCAGCCCGTCACCATGGCCAGGGCGAGGACGAGGCACAGGAGGCCGCCGAAGTACCCGAGCCCCCACCCGAACCCCGACACGCGCCCCATGTGGTCGGGGTCGGCCAGCTCGGGGAGGAAGGCGTTGTACAGCGCCTGCGTCACCTCGTAGGCGATGTTCGCGAGGATGAAGACCGCGGCTGCCAGCCACGCGTCTCCCGGACCCATGAAGAAGAGCCCTGCCGTCGCCGTGACGCAGGCGAGCGTCGAGACGACGAGGAAGCGTTTCTTGCGGCCTCCGAAGTCCGCCATCGCCCCCAGCACGGGCGTGATCAGGGCCACGACGATGGCCGACGCCTGGACCGCGCGGGTCCACCAGATCGCGCCCTCGATGGGGTCCGGTGCGATCCGCTCCGCGTAGTACCGCGAGAAGATGAACGTGACGATGAGCGTGGTGAACGCGGAGTTCGCGAAGTCGAACAGAGCCCACGAGACGATCTCTCGACGCGGGGCGCGTGGACGGCGGGTCTCCGGGACCAAGACGTGGACTCCGAGCGAGGAGCCGGCGGCGCGCGGCGCGCGACCGGCCGCGGCGGCGCCGAACGTGGCGTGCCGATTCGCGCCTACGGTACGATACCCCCGCCCGGAAACGCCAACGGAGCGCGACGCGCGAGCCATGAAGGTCCGACATGCACGACACCCCCATCGCCCGCATCCTCGATCTGATCCCCGCCCACGCGCAGGACCTGAGGGAGTGCACGCCCGAAGAGACGGCCTACGCGCTCCGGCTCGACTTCGACGCGTTCGCCGCGTGGACGTGCGTGTACTTCGCGTCGGCGAGCTACACCGAAGCCCGCCAGCGGCTCGAGCCCCCGCCGGGCGCAACGGGATGGCCCGGGGAAGGCTTTCTCGAGAGCACCGACCCCGAGATCCGGCGCTCGCGGGCCGCGCCGCCCTCGAGGTTCTCGGGCGCGAAGCGGCCGTCACGGGGGCGGCCCCGACCGCGCCCGGCGGCTCGAGGCGAAGGCGCTTGTCTGACCCGGAGTCAGCGGGCCGCCGGTTCGCCCCCGATTCCGGGCCATCGAACCGCCGGGGAGGACGCGGCCCGACGGGCGAGCCCGAGCGCGAAATCGGGCCCGGGGTCGGTATCCCAGCGCACGAGCTCGAGCCCCGCGGCGGACACGAGCGCGCGTGCCGAGTCCGCGGTGTACTTGTGGCTCAGCTCGGTGCGGATGCGCTCGCCCTCCTCGAGCCGCACGTCCAGCGCGATCGACGCGAGGCGCGCGCTGACGGGGCGCTTCGCCACCAGGTACATCTCGATGCGCGCCTTCTCCTCATCGTACACGGCCACATGCTCGAAGTCGTCGAGCCGGAAGTCGCCGTCCAGCTCGCGGTTCAGGACCCGGAGCACGTTGAGGTTGAACCGCGCCGTGACGCCGCGCGCGTCGTTGTACGCCGCCTCCAGACGCGCCGTGTCCTTGACGAGATCGAACCCGATCAGGAAGCCGTCCGCCGGCGTCATCTGCGCGCGGACGCGGGAGAGGAATCCCACCGCCTCGTCCCGCTCGAGGTTCCCGATCGTGGAGCCGAGGAAGAGGATGAGTCGGGGGCGGTCCCGGAACGGAAGCGCCACGGGACGCTCGAAGTCCGCGAGCACGCCTTCGAGCTCGAGAGACGGGTAGCGCTCGGCGAGCCCCTGCGCCGCCTCGACGAGCGCCGACTCGGACACCTCCACGGCGCCGTACGCCTCGAGCAGGCCGTGCGCGCGCATCGCATCGAGCAGGACCCGCGTCTTGAGCGCGCTCCCGGACCCGAACTCCACGAGCGCCCGGGGCTCGACCTCCCGCACGAGGGCGTCCGCCACCCGTTCGAGGATCCGGCGTTCCGTCCGGGTCTGATAGTACTCGGGGAGACGCGTGATCTCCTCGAACAGGGCGGAGCCGCGCGCGTCGTAGAAATACTTGGGGGGAAGACGGCGCGGCGGCGCCGCGAGACCCGTGCGCGCGTCGTGCGGCAGCCCCACCATCGGATCCGGGGCGTCCGTCCCGCTCCGGATGAGGATGCGGTCGCTGGATTGTTGTACCGTCACTCCCGTCCTCCCTATGATGCGCCGGCGATCCAAGATCGGGCGCTGCCCGGTCACATGCGAGCACGCGGCGGAACGAACGGACGGGGGCGATGAGCGAGCCGGCGGTATCGTTCCAGGGCGTGGATGTCGTGCTCGGAGGCGAGACGGTGCTCTCGGGTCTCGACCTCGAGGTCGATCCGGGCGAGACCGTCGTCCTCCTCGGGCGGAGCGGGTCGGGGAAGTCCACCACGCTCCGGCTCGTGAACGCGCTCCTCCGCCCCACGCGCGGCGAGGTCCGGATCGGCGGCGTCTCCACGCGCGATCTCGACCCGATCGCGCTTCGCCGCCGCACGGGGTATATCCTTCAGGAGATCGGTCTGTTCCCCCATTTCACCGTCGCGCGCAACGTGGCGCTGGTTCCGGGCCTCCTCGGGTGGGGCGCGTCGGAGATCGACCGGCGGGTGGACGAGATGCTCGAGCTCGTCGGGCTCGGACCGGCGCTCCGCGACCGGCTCCCCGGGGAGCTCTCGGGGGGACAGCGCCAGCGGGTCGGCATCGCTCGCGCGCTCGCCGCGCGTCCCGAGCGCCTCCTCTGTGACGAGCCGTTCGGAGCGCTCGATCCCGTGACGCGCTACGAGCTCCAGCGCGAGTTCCGGGATCTCGCGGAGCGCGTGCGGACCACGCTCCTGTTCGTGACGCACGACGTGCGCGAGGCGCTCTTCCTCGCCGATCGCATCGCCTTCCTCTCCGACGACGGCGAGCTCGCGTTCGCGGGCCCGACCTCCGAGTTCCGGTCGAGCGCAGAGCCCCGCGTGGCCCGCTTCCGCGACGCGGGGCTCTAGCCAGGAGGCCCGGGTGGAGTTCCTCGAGTTCCTGGCCGCGAACCGCGCCGAGATCCTGTACCGCACGTGGGAGCACGTGTGGCTCGTGGGAGTGTCGGTCCTGCTCGCCTGCGTGTTCGGGATCCCGGCGGGCGTGCTCCTGACCAGGAGCCCGCGACTCCGCGGCCCGGTGCTCGGCGGCGTCAACGTGATCCAGACGATCCCGAGCCTCGCGCTGCTCGGGTTCCTCATCCCGGCGCCGTGGATCGGCGGGCTCGGCACGCGCCCGGCGATCGTCGCGCTGGTGGCCTACGCGCTCCTCCCCATCGTGAAGAACACGTACGAGGGGATCCGGAGCGCGGACCCCGCCGCGCGGGCGGCCGGGGTGGCCATGGGCATGACCTCGAACCAGCTCCTCCGGCAGGTGGAGATCCCGCTCGGTCTCGGGGTCATCATGGCGGGGATCCGGCTCGCCACCGTCATCGGGATCGGGGTCGCGACGATCGCGGCGTTCATCGGCGCGGGCGGGCTCGGCGCCCTCATCTTCAGGGGCGTGTCGATGGTGGACAGCCGGCTGGTCCTCGCGGGCGCGATCCCCGCCGCGCTGCTGGCGCTGGTGGCGGACCGCGGTCTGGGGTGGCTCGAAGGGAGGATGTCGAAATGGCGTTGAGCCATCGGTCGTGGCTCGTGGCCCTCCTGGTCGCGACGGCGTCGGCGGCGTGCTCGCCCGGGCCGGGTCTCGTGGTGGGGTCCAAGAACTTCACCGAGCAGGACCTCCTCGGGGAGATCGTGGCGCAGTGGGTCGAGGGCCGCCTCGGGATCCCCGTCGAGCGGCGCCTCCACCTCGGCGGGTCGTTCATCGCGCACCGCGCCGTCGTGTCGGGCGAGCTCGATCTCTACGTGGAGTACACGGGGACGGCCTACACCGCCGTGCTCGAGCGCCCGCCGATCCACGACCGGGACTCCGTGTACCGCGAGGTCGCCCGCGCGTACGAGACGCGCTGGGACCTCGAGTGGCTGCCGCCGCTGGGCTTCGAGAACACCTTCGCGATGCTGGTGCGTGAAGGGATGGCCGACTCGCTCGGCGTGACCGCGATGAGCGAGCTCGCGCCGCACGCGCCCGAGCTCGCGGCCGGCTTCGGCTATGAGTTCATGCAGCGCGAGGACGGGTTCCGCGGACTGATCGACACCTACGGACTCGAGTTCTCCGAACCCCCGCGCGAGATGGACCTCGGGCTCGTGTATCGGGCGCTGGCCGAGGGACGCATCGACCTCACCGCCGGGAACTCGACCGACGGGCGCATCGAAGCGCTCGAGCTCCGGATGCTCGAGGACGACCGCGGCTACTTCCCCCCGTACGAGGCCGCCATCGTCGTGCGGACGGACGCCCTCGAGCGTCACGAGGGGCTGCGGGCGGCGCTCGAGGAGCTCTCCGGCCGACTCGATACGCGGACGATGCGTCGTCTGAACGCGGCCGTGGACCTCGAGGGTCGGGACTTCCGGATCGTCGCCGCCGAGTGGGTCCGCGCCCGGCTGGCCCCCCCGGGGACGCCGGCGGCCATGAGCTCCGACACCGGCCCCGGGGGGCGCTGATAGCCTGTCGAAGAGCTACGGCGGGCCGCGCGCCCGGTCCCTTTCCTCCGGTCGGGCTCAGGGCCGGATGTTCTGGTTCATCCGGAGCAGGTTCGACGGGTCGTACCGCCGTTTGAGCTCGCGCAGTCGTCCCAGGTTCCCGCCGTACGCGTCCTCCACCCGCCCGCCTTCGTCCCCGGTCAGGAAGTTCACGTATGCGCCGCCGCTCGCGTGCGGGGTCATGTCGGTGAACAGCGACCGCGCCCAGCCGATGCAGGCATCGTCGTCGGCGGCGTCATCCCAGCGCCCGTGCACGTTCATCACGAACTCCACGCCGCGGTCGCGGTACGCGGTCTCCGCGGGCGCGATGCGTCGCATCGCCCCGCCGAGGTGCGCGAAGAACACCTCGCACTGCGGGCTCGGCAGACGGCGCGCGTAGTCGATCGCGATGTCCAGCGCCTGGTCGGACAGCGCGCCGAAGTCGTGCGACTTCCAGTAGTTCCGCGCCCCGGGACCGAGGAGTGGATCGAAGGCCGTCTGGAAGTCGGCGAACGGCATGGGGCCCATGTGGACGCCGAGCGGCTCCGCGAAGCCGGTCAGGGGCTCGCTCAGGACGCGTCCACGCTCGGGGTCGCCCGCGCAGACCGTGGCCAGCACGATGACGTCCGTCCCGTGCGTCTCCGGGGGGAGGAACGGGAGCGGGGGCGCCTGCCGCAGCACCGCCCACACGGTCTGCTCGTCGGGAGCCGCGGCGACCAGCTCGCGGTACCGGGTCAGCACCGGACGCGCGTCGTCGAGCGCATAGACGACCAGTCCGCACCACAGCTCCGGTCCCACGTCGTGGAGCCGGAACTCGAACGACGTCACCACCCCGAAGTTCCCGCCCCCGCCCCGGATGGCCCAGAACAGGTCGGGCTCCTCGGTGGCGCCCGCCCGCCGCGTCCTCCCGTCCGGGGTGACGATCTCGACCGCGTCCAGGTTGTCGATCGTCAGACCGAAGGACCGGGTGAGCCAGCCGAACCCGCCGCCGACCGTGAGACCCGCGATCCCGGTCGTCGAGTTCACTCCGGTGGGCGTGGCCAGCCCGTGCGGGGCGGTCGCCCGGTCGAGGTCCCCGAGCGTGGCGCCCGGTCCCACGCGCGCGGTCTTCGCGACCGGGTCCACGTCCACGGCGTCCAGGCCGGAAAGGTCGATCATGAGGGCCCCGTCGGCCACCGCGTTCCCGGCGATGTTGTGACCGCCCCCACGCACGGACACGAGCAAGCCGCGCTCGCGGGCGAAGTCGAGCGACCGGGCGACGTCCCGCGTCCCCGCGCAGCGGACGATCAGGGACGGGCGCCGGTCGATCATGCCGTTCCAGATCGACCGCGCCTCGTCGTAGTCCGCATCCGACGGCGTCACCGTGCGGCCCTCGAGCGCGGTGGCGAACGCGGCGATCTCGTCGCCGGTCACCCGGATGTCGGCTCCCTCGAGCCCTCGGAATCGCGCCTCGTCCATCGGGGTCTCCCCTCGTGCGGGTCCCGGCGGCCGGCCCGGAGCGCCGGCGCTTCATGGAGAGGGACCGGGTTCCGTCGGCGGTGGGCTCACACGACCACCGGCGGGCGGGGATGGCGCGGCCCGGGTCGCCCGGCGCGAACGTCGCGAGGTTGGCCTCCGCCGGTGCGCGGGCGTAACTTTTCCACAGGATCGGGGGGCCCGATGGCCCGCGTGGTCATCCGCGGATTTCCGGAGACTCGCGGCGGAGCTCCTCCGTCGAATCGTCCCGTTGGTTCGAGGCGGAGCGGCCGGCGCGAGCCGGCGCCCGCAGCGCATAGAGAGGTGCTCCCATGGCCGCGGACACGGAATCGAAGGGCCCCACCCGACACGTCACCGAGGCCGAGGCGCGCCGGGTCGCCGAGGCGGCGCGCGAGACCGACTGGACCGGACGCACGTTCGTCCGGAACCTGTTCCTCGGAAACTTCCGGCTGGATGCGATCGACCCGTACCCCGACCCCGAGCAGTTCATCTCGGATCGGGCGAGGGAGTGGACCGGGGAGCTGACCGAGTTCCTGCGCGACGAGGTCGATTCGGACGCCATCGACCGCGAGGGCAAGATCCCGCAGGACGTGATCGACGGACTGGCCGAGCGCGGCGCGTTCGGGATCAAGGTGCCCACGGAGTACGGCGGTCTCGGGTTCAACCAGACGGAGTACGCGAACGCGATGCGGGTCGTGGGCTCGGTGGACGGGAACCTCGTCGCGCTGCTCTCGGCGCACCAGTCGATCGGCGTGGGTCAGCCGCTCAAGCTGTTCGGCACCGAGGAGCAGAAGGCGGAGTACTTCCCCCGTCTGGCGAAAGGAGCGGTCAGCGCGTTCGCGCTCACCGAGGACGACGTCGGAAGCGACCCCGCGCGTCTCTCGACGAGCGCCGTACCGACCGAGGACGGCGAGGCGTATATCCTGAACGGCGAGAAGCTGTGGATCACCAACGGGACGATCGCCGAGCTGTACGTGGTGATGGCCCGCAACCCCGAGACGGGGAAGATCTCGGCCTTCATCGTGGAGCGCGACTGGGAGGGCGTCGAGGTCGCGATGCGGTGCCACTTCATGGGGCTCACGGCGCTCGAGAACGGCGTCATCCGGTTCACCAACGTCCGGGTCCCCGGGAAGAACCTCCTGTGGGAAGAGGGCCGCGGTCTCAAGCTCGCGCTCATCACGCTCAACACCGGCCGCCTGACGATCCCGGCCTCGTCGGTGGGGGGCGCACAGGCGGCGCTCGAGCTCTGCCGTCGCTGGTGCGCCGAGCGTATCCAGTGGGGCGTTCCGATCGGGAAGCACGAGACGATCGCGCACTACCTGACGTCGATCGCGGCGCGGACGTGGGCGATGGCGGCGGTCGCCGACCTGACCCAGACGATGGCCGACCGCGGCGGCTACGACATCCGGCTCGAGGCCGCGATGGCGAAGCTTTGGAATACCGAGATCGGCTGGCTGCTGACCGACGACGCGCTCCAGGTGCGCGGCGGACGCGGATACGAGACGGCCGACTCGCTCAAGGCGCGCGGCGAGGAGCCGATCCCCATCGAGCGCATGCTGCGCGACTTCCGGATCAACCGGATCTTCGAGGGCTCGAGCGAGATCATGCGGCTGTTCATCGCCCGCGAGGCGGTGGACCGGCACCTCCAGATCGCGGGCGCCCTGGTGGATCCGGAGCTCGGTCCGGGCGAGAAGCTCAGGGCCCTTCCGAAGGCGGCCGCGTTCTACCTCACCTGGTACCCGAGCCGCTGGCTGGGCTGGAGCCTGCCGCCCCGCTACTCACGCTTCGGCGAGGGGGCGAAGCACCTGCGCTTCGTCGAGCGCTCGAGCCGCAAGCTCGCGCGCACGATCTTCCACCTCATGGTCCGGCACGGCCCATCGCTCGAGCGGAAGCAGGGACTGCTGTTCCGCGTCGTCGACATCGGGGCCGAGCTGTTCGCGATCTCCGCGGCGGTGCTGCGCGCCGACATGATGAAGCGGCGCGGCGGCCCCGAGGCGGACGAGGCCGCGCGGCTGGCGGATTCGTTCGCGCGCTCCTCGACGCGGCGGGTGAAGGAGCTCTTCCGGGCCATCCGGTCGAACGAGGACGTGCAGAACTACCGCATCGCGCAGGACATCCTGGCCGGCAAGTACACGTGGCTCGAAGAGGGCATCGTGGGGCTCCAGACGATGGCGCTCGAGGGCCTCGAGGGGACGGCCGAGGCGCTGGCCGGCGCGACGCCGCGGTCCAGGGAGCGCCGCTCGGAGCCCGGGCCGTCGGAACCCGAGAGCGGTCAGGCGGATTCGGCCGTGGCGGCGGTCGAGGGCGCCTGACGCGCGGCGCGAGCCCCGGGCCGCGACCGGGGTCAGGGCCCGCCCCCGAAGCGGTCGATGAAAGTGCGCTCGCGCTCGTCGAGCGCGCCCCAGCCCAGCGAGCGGATCTTCGCCTCGATGCGCTCGTACTCCTCCCGATTCACCTCGTGCAGCGTGGACGGATCGATCCGGGACCAGCGCTCCTGGAGCTGCCGGTTGCCCATGCGCACGGCCGGGCTCTCGACCTTCTGCTGGAACTGACGCGATGGCGAGCGCAGCTCGCGCCCCCTCAGGTACAGCCACCCGCCCACGAAGCCGCCCAGGTGCGCGAAGTGCGCCACGTTGTCCCCCACGCCACCGAGACCCGACCACAGCGACATCAGGGTGAGCAGGATGATGAACAACCGGATCTCCATCGGGATGATGAAGAAGACGAGGATCCGGTCACGGGGCCAGTACCTGGCGTAGGCGAACAGGATGCCGAACACGGCTCCCGACGCGCCCACCATGGGGGCGTAGAGCCCGCTCCCGCCGATCGGAAGGAGCGTATACAGGATGTGGATGACGGCGCCCACCAGCCCGCTCACGAGATACAGACCGATGAAGTGACGCGCGCCCAGCCGGATCTCGAGCCGAGGGCCGAAGAAGAAGAGCCCGATCATGTTGAAGAACAGGTGACTGAAGCCCCCGTGCAGGAACTGGTACGTGAGCAGCGTCCACGGGCGCTGGAGGATCAGGGCCGGCACGAGCTGGAACTCCGCGAACAGCCGCGTCCCGGGCGGAGCGAAGATGAGCCCGAGGAGGTTGAGCAGCATGAGCTGCCCGACGACACGGGTCATCCCTTCACCAGCTCGAGAAAGCGCGACGCCAGCCGAGGCCCCACGCCCGCGTCCTCGTGCTTGAAGAACACGTACGCCGACTCCCAGCCCCCGGACGCGAGACGCTCGGCCCAGGCCGCGAGCGCGTCCTCGTCGTACTCCGCCTGCCTCAGCCGGAGATACGTCCAGTCGGCCGTGCGGACCGGCGGCGGGTCGTGCCCGCCCTCGTCCGTCTCGGCGATGCACAGCGCCGCGCCGCGGGCGGAGAGGAGCGAGTACACCCCATCGTCGAACCACGACGCGTGGCGGAACTCGAACGCCGAGCGGCCCGGGTTCGGGAGCTGGTCGAGGAACGCCGACAGCCGGTCGTCATCGCGCGCGAAGTTGGGCGGGAGCTGGTAGAGGATGACCCCGGCCCGGTCCGCGAGCGCCGAGGCGGTGCGCACGAAGTACTCCGTCTCCTCCTCGACGTCCTTCAGCCGCTTGAAGTGCGTGATGCGGCGCGAGGCCTTGAGGGCGAAGCGGAAGCCATCGGGCACCGACTCCGCCCATCCCTCGAGCACGCGCTCGTTCGGCATGCGGTAGAACGTGTTGTTGATCTCGACGGCGGGCAGGCGCGTGGCGTAGTACGAGAGCATGTCGGCGTTCGAGAGGTCTTCGGGATAGAAGCTCCCCTTCCACGCCGCGTAGCTGTAGCCGCTCGTCCCGGCCCACACGTCCATTCCACCCCCTCGAAGCCCGGCCTCTGGCAGGCCCGTCGATCGCCCGGACGGGGAAGGGGCCGCGCGGGCGGGCCCTCGCGCGTCCCTGCGCGACGCCCTCATCGCGCCCCCGGAACGGGCCGTGCATGATACGTCGTCGGCACCGGAGGGCCAACGTCGGCGGGTTCCCGGCGAACGGAGGACGAAACGGTGAGCGAGACCGAGAGACGACGGGTGGTCCTGGTGGGAGGAGGCCATGCGCACCTGCACGTGGCCGCGAACGCGGAGCGCTTCCGCGCGGTCGGCGCGGACGTCCTCCTCGTCGATCCGGAGGACTTCTGGTACTCGGGCATGACCCCCGGCGTCATCGGCGAGCGGTACGAGCCCGAGGCGTCCCGCGTCGATCTCGGGCGACTCGCGTCGCGGTCCGGCTTCCAGTACGTACGGGACCGGGTGGTCGGGATCGACACGGCCCTGTCGATGGTCCGGCTCGAGAGGAGCGAGGAGCTGCCCTACGACGCCGTCTCGCTCGATGTCGGGAGCGTCGTGACCGGCGAGGGCATCGAGGGAGCCGAGCACGCGACCCGGGCGAAGCCGATCCGCGGTCTCCTGTGGATTCGCGAGTTCCTCGCCGATCCCGCCGGGCCGGTGATCGTCGTGGGGGGCGGGGCCACCGGGTGCGAGGTGGCGGCCAACCTGGCCGTCCGGCTCGGACGGCCAGAGCCGGCGGGCGGTGCTCGCGTCGTTCTCGTCACGGCGGGGATGCGTCTCCTGGAAGACCTCCCCGCCGGCGCGGCCCGCCGGGCCGGCCGCCGGCTGCGCGCGCTCGGAGTCGAGGTCCGCACGAACGCGCCGGCCTCCGCGATCGCGATCCGAACGGCGGAGGACGGACGCCCCGGAACCACCGTCACGCTTCGGGACGGGGGCCGCCTCGAGGGCTCTGAGACGATCCTCGCCACGGGGCTCGCCGCGCCTCCGTGGATCGCCGCGCAAGGGCTCCCGACCGGTCGGGACGGGGGGCTCTCGGTGGACGAGTCGCTCCGGGCCGAGGGGCTCGCGAACGTGTTCGGTGGCGGAGACTGTGTCGACTTCGGCCCGCGGACGCTGCCGAAGCTCGGGGTGTTCGCGGTGCGCGAGGCCCCGGTGCTCCTCGACAACCTGCTCGCCACGCTCGCGGGCCGGCCGCTCCGTCCGTATCGCCCCCAGCCGCGCGCGCTCCGCATCCTCAACCTGGGCGACGGGACGGCGCTCGCGGCGTGGGGCGGGCTCGCATGGATGGGCCGGGGCCCCATGGCCTGGAAGGAGTGGCTCGACCGGAGGTTCGTGGCAGAGTACGCCGAATCGGACTGACCGCCGCGGCCGCTCCGCCGGAGGCCGCCGACCGCCGCGGCTGCCCCTATGCGACCTCGAGGATCAGCTTCCCGAAGGTTCGGCCGGTCGCGAGCAGCCGGTGGGCGCCGGCGGCGTCCTCGAGCGGGAAGACGCGGTCCACGATCGGCCGGAGCCCGGGCGGATCGGTTTCGAACCCGGACAGGAAACGCTCCCGGAAGAAGGCGGTCAGATGCGCCTTCTCCTCGGCCGAGCGCGATCGGAGCACCGTTCCCACGACGGTGGCGCGCTTCCGCATGAGGGCGCGCAGATCGGCCTCGACCCGTGCGCCGCCGAGGAGGCCGACCACGACGAGCGTCCCGAGCTCGGCGAGTGACGCGAGGTTCCGTTCCCAGTACGGTGCTCCCACGGTGTCGAGGATCACATCCACGCCGGCCCCGCCGGTCACCTCGAGCACGCGGGCGGCGAAGTCCCCTTCCCGGTAGTCGATGCCGACGTCGAGCGGCAGCCCTCGCTCGCGGATCGCCTCGAGCTTGGGTGCCGACGCCGTCCCGATGACGAGCGACGCCCCCGCCGCGCGCGCGAGCTGGAGCGCGGCAGTCCCGACCCCGCCCCCCGCGGAGTGCACGAGGACTCGCCCACCCGCCTCGAGCCCGCCCCGCGCGAACAGCGCGTCCGCCGCCGTCAGGTACGCCTCGGGGATCGCGGCGCCCTCCACGAACGACAGACCCGCGGGCACCGACAGCAGGTGGGCCGCGGGAACCGCCGCTCGCTCGGCGTAGCCGCCGCCCCCCACGATCGCCATCACGCGGTCCCCGACCGCGAAGTCGGCCGCCTCGGCATCGGGACCGAGCGTCTCGACCACCCCCGCGACCTCGAGACCCGGGATGTCGGCCGGAACCCCCGCGGGCGCGGGATACCGTCCGAGACGCTGGAGCAGGTCGGCCCGGTTCACCCCGGCCGCCCGCACGCGGACTCCGGCCTCGCCCGCGGCGGGGACGGGGTCGGGCACGTCGACCAGGCGGAGGACGTCCGGGTCGCCGGGCTCTCGGATCCGGATCGCCCTCATTCCCCTCCTCCCGGCGGACGTCCCCCGCCTCCCGCATGACGGCGCGCGCCCGCGCGGCCCGGACCCCTCGCACCGCACCGGCTCACGCGGCTCCTCCCTCCCCGCCCGGGAACGCGCGCCGCGCGGCCTCGAGCCGCTCGAGGGTCCCGATGTCGTGCCAGCGGGCGCCGCTCGCGTCGTGGACGGCGATCGTCTCGCCCTCGCCCACCAGACGCAGATATGTGTCGATGATCGAGAACGTGCCGCGCTCCTTCAGCCGCGCGAAGATGCGCGGGGAGACGACTTGCACGCCCGAGAAGCCGACCCGGCGGAGCGGGCCCGCCACCGCCTGACGCGGGTGCCGGGCCACCACCTCCCACCCCTCCGTGAGGTTCACCCGACCGCACACGCCCTCGTCGTCCACGAGCAGCGGGCGGGAGGTCGGCCGGTCGGTGACCACGAGGGTGGCGAGACGGAGGTCGTACGCCTCACCCGCCACGTGCGCGGCGTAGACCGCCGCGAGATCGAGGTCGGTGAGGATGTCGGCGTTGTGGAGGAAGAAGGGTGCGTCGCGCCGGAACAGATCCTGGGCCCGCGCGAGCCCCCCACCCGTTTCGAGCGGCCGGTCGGAATCGGCGTCCTCCCGGGAGAGCACCCACTCGACGCCCGGCCGCGCCGTCTCCTCCAGCCACGCGGCGATGCGGTCCGCGTGGTGGTGGGCGTTCACGATGATCCGATCGGCCCCCCCGGCGATCAGCGCGGCGGCCACCCGCTCGAGCATGGGGCGCCCTCCCACGTCGACCAGCGCCTTCGGCGTCTCGTCGGTCAGCGGCCTCAGCCGCCGGCCCTCGCCGGCGGCGAAGATCATCGCGTCCATGCGGGGCGCTCCCCCCCGATGTCGGACCGGCTCCCACGAGGCCGGGGCCCCGCCGTCCGTCCCGCGAATCTCACCTCACGACCGCCGCGGCCAGTCGCTCCGCTCGCGGTGGATCACCGCCACGTCCACGTCCGGGCGGCGCTCGCGGAGGCGCCGCGCGAGGCGCTCGGCGAAGTAGACGGACCGGTGCTGGCCCCCGGTGCACCCGAAGCTCACGCTCAGCGAGTGCTTGCCCCGCGCCAGGTAATCGGCCACGTGGGCGTCGACGATCCGTTCCACGGGCTCCCAGAACGCTCCCACCTCCGGGGCCGCCTCGAGAAACGCGATCGTCTCGTGGTCGAGCCCGGTGAGACGCCGGTACTCCGCCTCGCGTCCCGGGTTCGGGAGACCGCGGCAGTCGAACACGTGTCCGCCGCCGTGACCGCTCGTGTCCTGCGGGTATCCTCCGGAGAAGCGGAAGCTGTGGATGGTGACGGTGAGCCGCTCGGGCGCATCCCGGGCGGGGGCCTCGGCCTTCCAGCGCTCGACGATCCGCCCGAGGGCGCCCTCCAGCTCCGGCACCTCGACGGGAAGCCCGGCCTCGAGGAGACGCCCGAGGTTGGCCGCGGCGTACGGAACGCTCTGGAGGAAGCGCGGCTTGCGCTCGAAGAACCCCCGATAGCCGTACGCGCCGAGGGCCTGGAGCGCCCGAACGAGGACGTATGCCGGCCAGTGCTCCATGAAGCGACCGCGGTCGACCGGGCGCTCCCCGGCGAGCGCCTCGAGGTAATGCTCGAGGAGCTCCGTGCGCATCTCCTCGCCCAGGTTCGCCTTCGCGTCGTAGAGGAACGAGGCGACGTCGTACTGGAGGGCGCCCCGGCGGCCGCCCTGGTAGTCGATGAACCACGGCTCGGGCCCCTCGTCCCCTTCCCTGACCATCACGTTGCGCGACTGGAAGTCGCGATAGAGGAAGTGCGAAGTGTCCGCCTCGAGGAGGAAGCGGGCGAGCGCGTCGAAATCCCGCTCCAGCCGCGCCTCGTGGAACGGGATGTGGGCGAGCTTGAGGAAGTGGTACTTGAAGTAGTTGAGGTCCCACAGGATCGACTGGCGGTCGAAGGCGTCGCGGGGGTAGGCCACGCGGAAGTCGATCGCCTCCCCGCCCCGGACCTGGAACCGCGGCAGCATCTCGAGGACCCTCCGGTAGAGCGGCCGGATCGAGGCCGGGAACGCGTCCGAGCCCGGGTCGCGGGCTTCCTTGAGCGCCTCGAACAGGGTCACGTCGCCGAGGTCCTCGAGGAGCCACACCCCGGCCTCCTCGTCCACCGCGTACAGCTCGGGCACCGGAAGTCCCAGCGACCGGAACGTCCTCGTGTAGGAGAAGAACGCGTGGTTCTCGTCCGTGTCGGGCCCGTGCGCCCCGAGGGCGGTGCGGCCGTCGCGGGCGCGAAGTCGCCAGTACCGCCGCGTCGACCCGTCCCCCGTCACCGGCGACACGTCGTCGGGCCGTTCGCCGGCCCACTCGGCGAACAGCTCGGCGGCCCGATCGACCAGCAGCGCGCCGGCCGTCACGGCCGGGAGGCGTCCAGCGTCCCGACGAGATCGGTCAGCCGCGCGATCCCGTGGCGGGCCAGGTAGTCCTCGATCCCCGCGTGCGTGTCGACGGCCGCATTCGGGTCCACGAACGACGCCGTCCCGACCTGGACCAGCGAGGCACCCGCGATCAGGTACTGGACCGCGTCGGGGCCGCGGACGATCCCGCCGATCCCGATGATCGGGAGCGAGGACTCCTGACGGGCGCGCCAGGTCGCGTACACGCCCATGGGGAGGATCGCGGGCCCGCTCACCCCGCCGGTTCCGTGGCCGATGACGGGACGCCGACGATGGATGTCCACGAGCATGCCCGGGAACGTGTTGATGGCGCTCAGGCCATCGGCCCCGCCCCCCTCGCAGATCCGCGCGAACGCGCCCACGTCGGGCACGTTGGGGGTGAGCTTCACGATGAGCGGCCGGTCGGTCTCGGAGCGGAGCCGCTCCACGAGCTCGGCGAGCGCCCCCTCGTCGGTGCCGAACATCGTCCCGCCCTTCACGTTCGGACACGAGACGTTGATCTCGAACCCGAGAAAGCCGTCGTGCGGATCGAGACCCGACACGACGCGGGCGTACTCGTCCACCGTGCGGCCCACGACGTTCACGAACGTGTGCGCCCGGACGAGGTGCTCGCGGAGCCACGGCAGCTTGTCGGAGATGAAGCGCTCGAGCCCCACGTTCTCGAGCCCGATCGCGTTGATCATTCCCCCGGGCGTCTCGGCCACGCGGTGCGGCGGGTTCCCGCGCCGGGGCTCGACGCTCACCGCCTTCGTGAAGATCCCGCCGATGTCGTCGAGCGGGATGAGGTCGGCGTATTCGCGTCCGTACCCGCACGTGCCCGAGGCGAGGAACACGGGGCTCGGGATGTCGACCCCGAACAGCCGCTGCGAGAGGTCGGGACGGACGGCGGGGTCGGTCATCACCCGCTCCACGCGAGCTCGGTCGACCGGAAGACGGGGCCCTCCACGCACGCCTTGATCCAGCGGCCGTCCGCGCCGGGGACGACGCACCCCTGGCACGTCCCGATCCCGCACCCCATGTGCTCCTCGACCGACACCTGGAGATCGCGGTCGTGCGCCGCGGCGAACGCGGCCAGGGCCCGGAGCATGGGCGTCGGCCCGCAGCCGCAGAGGGCGGCGGGGGACTCGGGATCGAGCCCCGCGGTCACCAGACCCGCCCTGCCCGCGCTCCCGTCCTCGGTGTAGAGCTCCGGGACGTGCCCGGTCAGCTCCTCGAGAAGCTCCGGGTCGAACACCGCGCCCGCGTCGCGCTCGCCGTACAGGAGCCGGAGCCCGCCGGCCGTCGCGGGGTGCTCCGCGGCGAGGAAGATGAAAGGGGCCAGCCCCACGCCGCCCGCCACGAGCTCGATGTCGCGGCCCGCGTCGACCTCGAACGGGCGGCCCAGCGGTCCGAGGAGGAGCGCTTCGTCGCCCTCGTCGAGCCGCGCGAGCGCCCGCGTCCCCGGCCCGAAGACGCGCAGCAGGAACCCGAGGCGGCCGTCCTCCTCCGAGCGCCACCCGATCGAGAACGGGCGCGGGAGAAGCCACGTGCCGGGCGTCTCGAGACCGAGACCGAGCATGACGAACTGGCCGGGGAGCGCGTCGCGGGCGATGTCGGGACAGTCGAACTCCAGCCACCACGTGTCCCGGGAGACGGCCCGGGTGGACACGAGCGGCGCGTCGCGACGGACCGGGACCGGCAGGGTGACGCGATCCGTCAGGAGTCGTCCTCCTGGGTCTGGCTGAAGCGGGTCAGCACGTCGGACCGGTAGGCCACGATCGCGTCGGCGATGGCGCTCGCCACGGCCCGCTGCCCCTCCCGGGTACGCAGGTAGCCCTCCTCCTCGGCGTTCGAGAGGAAGCCGACCTCGACGATCACCGACGGCATGCGGGCGAGCGCGCCGAGCAGCACCCACCACGGCCCCTGCTTCACGCCGCGGTCCGGCGACGCGCCGCCGCGCACGCGACGGATCTCGTTCTGGACGAACCCCGCGAAGCGCCGCGACTCGGCCAGGTTCTCGGTCCGGTCGAGCCCCGTGAGGATGAACATCAGGTCGTCGATCGACCCCGTGCCCTCGCCGTCCACCTCGGGGGTCCGGTTCTCCCGGAGCGCGACCGAGCGCGCCTCCTCGGAGCGGGCCGGGCCGAGGAAGATCGTCTCGAACCCGCGCGCCGATCGCGCCGACGCCGCGTTCGCGTGGATCGACACGAACAGGTCGCCCCGGCGGTCGACCGCGAGCGCGGAGCGGTCGTCGTGCCTCACGTACACGTCGGCGTCGCGCGTCATCGACGTCTCGATGTGGTCGGCGTCGGCGAGCTCCTCCCGCAGGGCGAGACCGATCGCGAGCACCACGTCCTTCTCGCGGCTGTTCCGTCCGAGCGTCCCCGGGTCGCGGCCCCCGTGCCCGGGATCGATGACGACGTGCCACGTCTGGCTCGGATCGATGCGCCGGGGCGTAGGCCCGTCGGGAACTTCCGCCGCGACCGTCGGACCCGCTCCGCCCACGACCCGGGGCAGCCAGGAGGTGACGAGCTCGGCCGGGATCCAGAAGGCGCCGCCCCACTCGTAGGGCGCGTTGGCGAGCTGGTACGTGCGTTCGTCGTACACGAAGAACGGCGAGCCCGCCTCCATGGAGAACTCCCGGCCGCCGAGCCGGGCGCGCAGGAAGGACCCGTCGATCCGCCCGGACTGGAGCACGCCGGGAGAGAACTCCGTGGCGTTGATGGCCGGGTACGCCCGGTGGTGCGCGAGGCGGAAGCTCGCGGCGCGGCCGGCGACCTCGGTCGCGAGCACCTGCGGACGCTGCTGGGCCGGGGCCCCCGCGGCACACGCCAGCGCGGCGAACACGGCCGCGGATCCGATCCACCCTCTCATCCTACCTCCCCCTCTTCGCATCCTGGACCGCCCTCTCCACCTCACGCTTCATCGCCCGCTTCTTGAGATCCTCTCGACGATCGTGCCGCTTCTTCCCGCGCGCCAGTGCCAGTGCGAGCTTCGCGTACCCGCGCCGGAAGTGGATGTCGAGCGGGATCAGGGTCAGCCCGCCTTCCTGCGTCCTGGCCCGCAGCCGCTCGATCTCGCGTCGCGAGAGCAGGAGCTTGCGCGTGCGCAGGGGGTCGGGCGCATCCACGCTCGCGTTCTCGTACGGGGAGATGTGAAGGCCGTGGATCCACACCTCGCCATCCTCCACCCGCGCGTACGTGTCCGTGAAGCTCGCCCGTCCGTCACGCAGCGATTTGACCTCCGCCCCCTCCAGAACGATGCCTGCCTCGAACTGCTCGAGGATCTCGTACTCGTGGCGTGCCTTCCGGTTGCGCGCCACGACCTTGACTCCGTCCGCCTCGCTCACCCGTCGCCACTCCCCGACCGCTTCACTCGAGCACCTCTCGCTGCCGCCGGATGAGCCGGTGGGCCTCCAGCGAGTGCGCCATCTCGCCGCCCACGAGGAACAGGATCGAGGCGTAGTACACCGCGAGCACGAGGACGACCACCGCGCTCAGCGTGGCGAATATCGACGAGTAGTCGGCGAACAGCCGGACGTACGTTCCGAACCCGAACTTGAGGAGCTCGAACGACACGGCGGCCACGCCCGCGGCCACCGCCGCCGTGCGCCAGCGTAGCCGGCGCGCCGGCACGAAGCGGTAGATGAGGACGAACATGATGTACACGGTCACGAGAGCGGTCAGCGTCGCCGTGCCTTCCTGTCCGAGGTTCGGGATCAGGTCGCTCCCGGGAAGACGGTATCGGTTGAGCGCCACCCACGTGGTGAGCGCGAAGTTCAGGACGAGGAGGACGGTCGACACGAGCACGAGCTGGAGGTCGAGGAGCTTTCCGCCGATCACCCCGTGGGTGTCCTCCATGTCGAACACGGTCGAGAGCGCCGTGCGCAGCGCGCCGAAGAGACGCGTGGAGAGCCACATGAACACCACGGCCGAGATGAGCCCGATCGAGCGCGACTGGTCGAGGATCGCGTCGATCTGGTCCTGGACCGCGCTGCGCACGTCCGGGGCGTCGATCGGGAAGATCCGCCACAGCCAGGAGAGCGCCTGCTCGCGGAAGGGCCCCGCATCCGCCCCCAGGATCCACGTGGGAAGCGAGACGAGGAGCAACAGGAACGGGATCGCCGCCAGGACCACGCTGAACGTGACCCCGGAGGCCAGGAAGAACACGCGGTCGTCGGCCGCCCGGTGATATACCCGGGCGGCGAACGAGCGAAGTGGGTGCGGCTGCGGTCTCACCGGCGGCCCGCGGAGACGACGCGGTTACGAGACCTCCGCTTCCTCATCCACGGACTCGGCGGCGCCGTTCTCCTCCTCCGCGAGCGCCGCCTTGTAGGCGGCCTTCGACTCGGCGACCCGCCGCTCGAGGTCGGTGCGGGCCTGCCGCGCGGCCTCCTTGCCGACCTTGAGGGCTTCCTCCGCGCGGTGCTTCTGCTCGCGGACCGAGTCGCGCGCGTGCGAAACCCGCTCCTCCACCTCCTCGCGCGCGCGCTCCCCCGTCTCCTCGAGGGAGCCGCGCAGCTCGGTGAGCCGCTCGCCCGCCTCCTCCTTCAGACGGCGCGCGCCCTCGCGCAGCTCGCGCTGGGTCTCCTCGCCGCTCTTCGGGGCGAGGAGGAGGGCGGCCGCGGCGCCGACCAGCGCGCCCCAGAAGAAGGCGGCGAAGCCGGAGCCGTGCTTCTCGACGATCACGTACGGTTGCGGTTGATGCTCGGACATGGTCCAGACCCTTCGGTTCACGTCCGGTCGACCCGGACACGGTTCATCAATCTATGGCGATGCGCGCGAAACACGAACCGCGCGCGACCCACGTCAGCCGCCGCCCCCCTCCACCACGCGGCGACGCGCGGCCGCATCCCACTCCGGACGCTCGTCCGCATCGGCCACTTCGAGACCCAGGAAGAAGATCAGCCGGGCGATCCGCGACGTCTTCTCGTACAGGATCCGGTCCGGCTCGTCACCGGGACCGTGGTAGTCCTCGTGCGTCCCGGTGAAGAAGAAGAGCACCGGCACGCCCTTGCGGGCGAAGTTGTAGTGGTCGGAACGGACGTAGAAGTTTTCCTCCGGCCACGGATCGTCGATCATCGTGAGCTCGAGCTCCGGGTGCTCGGCCACGACGGCCTCCATCGTCTCGCCCAGAGACGACTCCGCGCGGCCGATGGCCACGACGGTGTCGCGCCAGTTGCGACCGATCATGTCGATGTTCAGGTTCGCGACCGTCGATTCGAGCGGAAAGAGCGGGTGCTCGGAGTACCAGCGCGACCCCAGGAGGCCCTTCTCCTCGCCCGAGACCGTCATGAAGACCACCGACCGGCGGGGCGCCGTCGGGAGCGCCGCGAACGCCTCGGCCAGCTCCATCACCGTCGCGGTCCCGGAGGCGTCGTCATCGGCTCCGTTGTAGATGGAGTCGCCCTCCACGGGTCTTCCCACACCCACGTGATCCATGTGCGCCGTGAAGATCACGTACTCGTCGCGGAGCTCCGGATCGGAGCCCTCGATCCAGCCGATCGTGTTGAACCCCTCGGCCTCCCGGATCCGGGCGGAGCTGCGGAGCGTCGCCCGATAGTCCCCGCCGTCCGCGTCCGAGGTTCCGTCCAGCGCCGCGACGAGCGCCGGGGGCAGCGCCGCACGACGTACGAGCATGGCCGGCGCGGGAAGCTCCTCGGGGACCCCGACCGAGAGCCGCTCGCGGGCGAAGAAGCCGCGGAGGCCCTCGAAGTACGGCTCGGCGGAGTCGATGGCGAACAGCACTCCGGCCGCCCCCCGGTCGAGCACCCCGCGCAGCCCGCCCAGCGCATCGCGGAGCTCGTCCTGTGACACGGGGACGAGCGCCACGCGCCCGTTCAGGTCCTCGTCACCGGCGAACGACGTGACCACGACCTCGCCCGTTCCGGAGAGATCGCCGCCCCCCGGGAGCGCGACCCAGGCGGCCGCCGGAACCGACCCCCCTCCCGGCCCCTCGAGACGCAGGGTCTGGCGGGACGGATCCCCCGGGCCTGTCAGCGCGAGCGGGTAGGTCTGGAGGAAGGAGCCCGCATCGCCCGGCAGCAGCCCCAGGCCCTCGAAGTGGCCGGCGATGTGGCGGGCCGTCTTCTCCAGCTCGGGGCTCGGGGTGTTCCGGCCGCGCATCGAATCGTGCGCCAGCTCCCCGACGCGGAGCCTCAGGTCGGCCGCCGTGATCGTCTCGGCGGCGCTCCGGGCCGCATCGGGTCCGCTCTGCGCCGACAGCGAGCCGGCAGGCTCGGAGCAGGCCAGCACGGCGAGCGCCAGCAACGGGCTCGCCACGCACTCCACGCGTCGTGTCGATGGTCTCATCGAGCTCTCTCTCCAGAGGTCCGGAAACCGGGTCGGCCGGTGTCGGGATCGCGCGCGATCCGGCCGCCCCGGGTGTCCGCGGAGGGCGCCGGCCGGTTGGCCGCCGACCCGCGGTGTCGCTAGTCTTTCCCGATGAACGAGCCGACCGCAACCGCCCCGTCTTCCCTCGACGCCGCCAGCCAGCGTCTCGACCTCGCCAGCCCCCGCGCGGTCGCCGGTCTGGCGCACCTCGAGCTCACGGCCCGGGGCGTCGTCGAGGGGTTCCTGATCGGGCTCCACCGCTCTCCCTATCACGGCTTCTCCGCCGAGTTCGCCGATAACCGGCCCTACAACCGCGGGGACGACATCCGGTTCCTCGACTGGAAGGTGTACGCGCGCTCCGACCGTTTGTTCATCAAGCAGTTCGAGGAGGAGACCAACCTGCGGGCGTACGTGCTCCTCGATGTGAGCGGCTCGATGGCGTGGGTGTCGGAGGCCGACCGCTATCCGACGAAGCTGGCGTACGCCCGGCTGCTCGCGGCCTCGCTGTCGCTCCTGCTCATGCAGCAGGGCGACGCCACCGGTCTGCTCGCGTTCGACGAGAAGCTCCGCGCGCACCTCGCGCCGCGGACGACGCGCCGTCACTGGCGGCGGCTGCTCGCCGAGCTCGAGGCGCTCACCGCGGAGGGACGGACCGAACCGGGCAGCGCGCTCAAGGAGCTCTCCGGCCGCCTCCAGCGCCGCGGGCTCGTCATCCTCCTCTCGGACCTCCTCGTGGATCCCGACACGACCCGGACGGCGCTGCGCTATCTGCGGCACCGCGGACACGAGGTCATGGTGTTCCACATCATGGATCCGGGCGAGCTCGAGCTGCCGGCCGCGGGCGAGGCCGTGTTCTTCGACCCCGAGACCGGCGAGGAGCTGGGCACGAACTCCGCCGCGCTCCGGCGGCAGTACCGCGAAGCGGTCGAGGGCGCGATCGCCGGCTGGCGCCGCGAGACGCTCCGGATCGGGGCCGAGTACGCCCTCATCACCACCGACACACCGTTCGGGCTCGCGCTCCGGCGCTTTCTCCGCAAGCGCTCGCGGCTGGGATGAGCGTCCTCCACGCCTGGGCGCTGGCCCTCGGGCTGGCGGCCGCCGTTCCCTTCATCCTCCACCTCCGTCGTCGCCGCACGGACCGCCGGGTCGCGTTTCCCGCCCTCCGCTATCTGAACCGGGCCGAGGAGGAGCGGGCGCGGTCGTGGGTCGCCTCCGACGTCCTCCTGCTCGCGATCCGCATGGGGCTCGTCCTCGCGCTCGCGCTCGCGGCGGCCGGCCCCCTCCTCGGTCGCGGGGGCGCGGCCGATCACGAGCCCACCGACGTGGCGATCGTGCTCGACAACTCGGCCTCGACCGGGCGTCTGGTGGGAGACGGATCGCTGTTCGACCTCCTCGTGGAGCGGGCGCGGGCGTCGCTCGCGGCCACACGACCGGAGGACCGCGTGTGGGTGTTCCCGACCGTGGGTGAGGCGGTGGCGGCGGGGGTCGGGGCTCCGCACGCGGCCGAGGCGCTCGCCCGCGTGCCGCTCAGCGACGGGACGGCGGATCTCGGCGCATCGGTGCGACGTGCCGCCGCCGCGCTCCCCGGGGACCGGGACCGGCGGCGGGAGGTCCAGCTTCTCTCCGATGCGCAGCGGACCGGGTTTCTCGCGGCCGCCGACTCGGCGTCCCCGGACGTCCCCCTCGTCGCGTTCCTGCCCCCCGCCCCCGAGGAGGCGAACGCCGCGGTAGCCGCCGTCGAGCTCACCGGCGGAGCGACGGTCCCGTCCGGAATCGGCCACGGCGTGCTCGCGCGTCCGGTGCGCTACGGTCCCGGCGTCACGGATGCGGACTCGTCGGGCGGCGAGGCCGCGCTCCGGCTCCAGATCGACGGACGGATCGCCGGCGCGGCGCGCGTGCCGTGGGGAACGAGCGGGACGCTCGGGCTCCCCGAGCTCGCCGTCGGCCCGCACGTCGGGCGGGTGGAGGTCGATCCCGGGGGGGCGCGCGCCGACGACACGCGCTTCTTCTCGATCCAGGTCGTACCCCCACCCGTCGTCCGCTTCGTGGGACCGGACACGAGCTTCGTGGGCATCGCCATCGAGACCCTCCGCGGCGCCGGCCGTCTGGGGAGCGGACCCGCGCCCTCCGTGATCGTGGTCGAAGGGCCGCCATCTGGCGGCCGGGCATCCCCCGTCGCCCTCTCGTCCGCGTCCACGCTCGTGCTCGTCCCGCCGGCCGACCCGGTCGACCTGCCCGCCTTCAACCAGCTCCTCACCGGGCTCGAGGTCCCCTGGACGCTCGGCGTCGACCCCGACCGGGGGGCTCTGGCGCTCGAGGCATCCGAAGCTTCGCTCGGACTGTCCGGCATCGAGGTGCGGCGCCGGTACCTGCTCGAGCCCGGGGCCGCCGCGGGCGGGTCCGCCGCGGACTCGACGCTGCTCGCGACCGACGACGGTAAGCCGTGGCTCCTCCGCACGCGGGCCGGGACGGGCACCGCCCTGCTCCTCGCGTCGCCACTCGTACCCGAGGCCACCGACCTCCCCGCCCACCCCGCGATGATCCCGTTCCTGGAGGCGGCGCTGGTCCAGTGGTCGCACCTGTCGGGGTGGCCGCCGTCGGACTTCGACGTCGGGCTGCCGGTCGCGCTCCCCGCGTGGGCGCGCGAGGTGACCTCGCCCGCCGACAGCACGACTTCGGTGGAAGGCGGCGGCCGCTACACGCCGATCCGGTCCGGGGTCTACCGGGTGGGCGGCGTCGACGCCGAGGGCGTGGAGCGCGAGGCCCGCTTTGCCGCGAACGTGCCCGAAGCCGAGCTCGACCCCGCTCCCCTCGAGGAGCGGGAGCTGAGGGAACTGTTCCCCGGGAGACCGGTATTCATCGCCCGTCCCGCCGACGGGGGCTGGAGCGACGCGATCTTCCGCGCGCGGAGGGGGCGTGACGCCGCCCCATGGCTCCTCGGGCTCGCGCTCGTCCTCGCGGCGGCGGAGCTCCTTCTCGCGGCCCCGGGACGCGCCCGGCGGCGGGCGACGGGACGCGGGGCGCGAGAGGAGCCCGAACTCGAGGCGAACACCGGAGCGACGTAGACAGCTGACGGACCCACGCGCGCGCTTCGACCGGATACACCGGACGTTTACCGAGCTCGTGAGAAGGGCGGCGCTGGCCGACCGGTTCTCGCGAGACGGCCTTCGTGCATCCTCCTCCCCCCTCCCCGGCGCGGCGTCCGCGGCGCTCGCCTACGCGCTCCGCGACCTGGGCATCGGATCGCCGATCGTCCTCGTCGCGCGCGATCCGGGTGAGGCGGACGCCCTCCACGACGACCTCCTCGAGCTCGAGGAGGAGGGGGCGAAGTGCTTCCCTCAGCGCGAGACCCTGCCCTACGAGGATGCCGAGCCTCACGTCGAGATCGCGGCCGGGCGCGTCGATGCGCTCGCGGCGCTGCTCGCGGGCCGCACGGAGATCCTGGTCACCACGGGCCGGGCGCTCGCCGAACGCTCGCCCCTCCCCTCGCGTGCGGATGGCGGCTTCGCGCTCTCGCTCGCGGTCGGGGACGCGCCCGGTCTGGGAGCCATCGTCCAGCGACTCGAGGAGATGGGGTTCGAGCGCGTCGACGCCGTCCGCGAGGTGGGCGAGTACGCCGTGCGCGGCGGCCTCGTCGACGTGTTCGCGTTCGGCCACCCGGCCCCCGCCCGGATCGAGCTCTGGGGCGACGACATCGAGTCCATCCGCCGCTTCGATGCGCTCACCCAGCGCTCGACCTCGGGCGAGACGTCGATCGAGATCCTCCCCATCGATCTCCCGGCTCGCGAGGGAGCGACCGGGGAGCCCCGTGCGCTCATCGAGCTCCTTCCCGACACGACGCTCCTCCTCCGCCTCGATCCCGGGGGCGAGGCCGGCGCGCGCTCCCGTCTCTGGGAAGAAATCCGCGAAGCGAGACGAAGGGCCTTCGACTCGGCGGCGCCGGTCGAGGCGCTCGTGGCGCCGCCGGACCTCGTGGAGGCGCGGGTCGCGGCGCTCAGGCGGATCGACGTGACCCGGAACGGAGCGGACGAGACACCCGACGCCGGTCTCGACATCCGGCTCTTTCCGGTGCGCGAGCCGCCCGACATCGACCGCGACATGGCGCGGCTCGCGAGCACGCTGGCGCGGGCGATCGAGCGGGGCGTGACGCCGTTCATCCTGTGCGACAACCAGGGCCAGATCGAGCGGCTCGAGGAGATCCTGCGAGAGCGCGGCGGGACATCGCTCGTCGGCGGGGTGACGCTCGCGATCGGCTCGCTGAGCGGCGGCTTCGAGGTGGAGGGCCCGACCCCGCTCCTCGTGCTCACCGACCACGAGATCTTCCGGCGCACCTACCGCCGGGCCCGGGCGCGCTTTCGCGGCGCGGCGACGCTCGAGTCCATCGCCTCGATCACGCCGGGCGACTACGTGGTGCACATGGACCACGGGATCGGCCGCTACCGGGGCATCAAGCGCGTCGAGGCGGGCGGGGAGACGATCGAGACGCTCGAAATCGAGTACGCGGACGGCGAGGTCCTGCGGCTCCCCCACTACCGCCTCGATCTCATCGAGCGCTGGAGCGCTTCGGGGACGGCGCCCGAGAAGCCGCCCGCGGTCCACAAGATCGGGGGGAAGCGCTGGAAGCGGCTCCGGAAGAGGACCGAGGCGGCGATCGAGGCGACCGCGGTGGAGCTCCTCCAGCTCTACGCGCGCCGTCAGGTGGCCGAGGGACGCGAGTTCCGCGCCGACTCGGCGTGGCAGCGGGAGATGGAGGCGGCGTTCCTGTACGACGAGACGCCGGACCAGCTCGCCGCGTGGGGCGCCGTGCGCTCGGACCTCGAAGCCCCCACCCCGATGGACCGTCTCGTGTGCGGCGACGTGGGGTTCGGGAAGACCGAGATCGCGATGCGGGCCGCGTTCATGGCGGTCGAGGACGGCGCACAGGTCGCGATGCTGGCGCCGACCACCATCCTCGCGGACCAGCACCTGCACACGTTCCGCGAGCGGCTGGCGGGCTTCCCGGTCCGCATCGAGGGCCTGTCGCGCTTCCAGACCGCGGGCGAGCAGAAGCGGATCGCGGAGGGGCTCGCCTCCGGCGACGTCGACATCGTGATCGGCACGCACCGCATCCTGTCGCCGGACGTGTCGTTCCGGGACCTCGGGCTCCTGATCGTGGATGAGGAGCAGCGCTTCGGGGTGCGGCAGAAGGAGCGGCTCACGGCGCTCAAGGAGTCGCTCGACGTGCTCACGCTCACGGCCACCCCCATTCCGCGCACGCTCCATCTCGCGCTGGGCGGCATCCGCGATATGTCGCTGATCCGCACGCCGCCCCGCAACCGGATGCCCATCATCACGCACGTGCTGCCGTGGGACGACACGCTCCTCGAGGATGCCCTGAGGCGGGAGCTCGACCGTGGCGGTCAGGCGTTCTTCGTCCACGACCGCGTGCAGACCATCGACTCCATCGCGACCCGGGTCCGGACGCTGGTGCCCGACGCCCGCGTGGCCGTGGCGCACGGCCAGATGGCCGAGCGCGAGCTCGAGGAGGTGATGCACGCGCTCATCGAGGGAGCGGTCGACGTCCTCGTGTGCACGTCGATCATCGAGAACGGACTCGACGTCCCGAACGCGAACACGATGATCGTGCACCAGTCCGACCGCTTCGGTCTCGCGCAGCTCTATCAGCTCCGCGGGCGGGTGGGGCGCTCGCACCGGCGTGCGTACTGCTATCTGATCCTGCCGGCAGACATCCCGCTCGAGGTGGAGCAGCGCCTGCGAGTGCTCGAACACCACACCGAGCTCGGCTCGGGATACGAGGTCGCGCTCAAGGACCTCGAGCTCCGGGGAGGCGGCAACCTGCTGGGCGCCGAACAGAGCGGCTTCGCGAGCGCCGTGGGGCTCGATACGTACCAGCGGCTGGTCACGAGCACGGTCCGGCGGCTCAAGGGCGCGCCGTCCGAGGAGCGCTCCCGGACGACCCAGGTGTCGGTGGATGGCGCGTCCTATCTGCCGGACGACTACGTGCCCGCCTCGCAGCACAAGATGCATCTCTATCGCCGTCTCTCGCGTCTCACCGAATGGGGCGAGGTGGCGGACGTGAGGGCCGAGATCCGCGACCGGTTCGGGCCGCTCCCGGAGCCCGCGGAGCGCCTGTTGCTCGCGGCCGAGCTCCGCATCCTCGGGTCGAGCGTGGGGGCGGCGTGGATCCGCGCCTCCGACGACGACGCCCGCATCACGTTCGACGCATCGGCGAGCCCGCAGCTCTCGCTGCTTCGGAACGCGTTCGCGGATCGCCAGTTGGACGTTGAAGTGCGGCGGCTGGAGCCGTTATCGTTGGTACTGCGACGGGCGGGCACGGAACCCCTGTTGCCGACCCTGGTCGAGGTCCTTCGGCTTCTGGCCCGGGCCGGCGGGGAGAGCGTTTCGTTGACCGCGGGAGGAGTGTGAGGAGCATGAGAAGGTTCGGTGTGAAGCCCGGAGCAGGACGAACGGCGGCGCTGGCCGCGTTCGTCACCCTGGCCGGCGCGCTCGGCGTGGCGGCCCAGGAAGAGACGACCCCCCCCGTGGACCCCTTCCCACCGGGCGTCCAGGAGGTCGACCGGGTGGTCGCCGTCGTGGGCGACACGGCGCTCCTCCTCTCGGAGCTCCGGCAGGAGATGTTCCGGCTCCAGGCGGGCGGCGCGCAGATCCCGGCCGAGGGGACCGAGGCGTGGGATGTCTTCGCGCGGCAGGTCATCGATGCCGCCGCCGACCAGCTCATCATCCTTCAGGAGGCGAAGCGTGCGGGGCTCACGCCCCAGCCCCCGCAGGTCGACGAGCTGGCCGAGAGCTACTACCAGCAGGCCCGACAGGGCTTCGCCAGCGACGAGGAGCTCCGACAGGCGGTCGAGGGGGCGGGCATGAACATGCTCCAGTACCGCCAGATGCTGCGCTCCCGCGCGGAGTCGGAGTCGCTGGTCCAGTCGTACCACTACGCGCTCCAGCAGCGCACCGACCTTCCCCCCGTCGTGGTCGACGAGTCGGAGGTCGAGACGTACTACGAGCGCAGCTTCGCGAACCAGAGCCGTCCGGCGATCATCTCCTTCAACCAGCTCATCGCGGGACCGGCGCCCTCCGGCGCGGCGCGCGACAGCGCGATCGCTCGGGCGCTCCGCGCCCGTCAGGAGATCATCGACGGCGAGGACTTCGCAGTCGTCGCCCGGCGGCATTCCGACGAGGCCAGCACGCGGGAGGAAGGCGGGGAGCTCGGGTGGCTGAGGCGCGACGATGTGGTGAAGCCGTTCGGCGACGCGGCCTGGGGCGCCCGCCCCGGATCGGTCGTCGGGCCGGTCGAGACGCGCTTCGGGCTCCACCTCATCAAGATCGAGCGCGCGCGCGCCGGAGAGCGCTTCCTGCGGCACGTCCTCATCCGACCCGAGATCAAGGAATCCGACATCGAGGACGCCCGCGAGCTGGCCGCTGCGCTGGTGGACAGCCTCGAGGCCGGCATCGACCCGGAGCGGCTGCAGCGCGTGCCGGGGGTGCTGGACGAGCAGATCCGGTTCGACAACATCCAGCTCACGCAGCTCGCCAACCGGTTCGGAGACGCCTCGCGCGAGGCGCTCTCTTCACCGGTCGAGGACCGGGTGTACGGGCCGTTCGAGGTCCAGGGCGGCGTGCGCCCCGAGTTCGCGGTGGTCCAGGTGGTGCGCTTCCGGCCCGCCGGACCCGTCGAGCTGGACGAGGTGCGCGACCAGATCCGGCGCGAGATCCGGTTGACCAAGCAGATCGACCTGCTCCTGTCCGAGGTCCGCGAGAACACCTTCATCGATGTAAAGCTCTGACGCATCGTCCTGGGAGGCGGGGAGGATGACGAACAGACCGCGGATCGGGATCACGCTGGGGGATCCACGCGGGATCGGACCCGAGGTGACGGCGGCGGCGCTCTCCGGGCGTGCGAGGGACGAGGCCGAATTCCGCCTCCTCGGACCCGAGGGGCTCGCGACGGCCGGCGACCTCGAGGGGCTCGGCGAGTGGGAGCCCATCGGCGAGTGGCGGCCCGACGGCGATCCCCGGCTCGCGGGGGAGCTCTCGGCACGCGCCGTGGAGCGGGCGGTGGAGCTGGCGACGCGGGGCGAGCTGGACGGCATCGTCACGGCGCCGATCTCGAAGGCGGCCCTGAGCGCGGCGGGCTATCCCTACCCCGGGCACACCGAGTTCCTGCAGGCCCTCACCGGCGCCGCCGACGTCACCATGATGATGACGGCGGAGCGCACCCCGCTCGGCGGACCCATCCGGCTCGCGCTCCTCACCACGCACCTGCCCCTGCGGGAAGTGTGCGACGCGCTCGATGTCGCGCGCATCGTCCGCCGGACGAGGATCGCGATCGGCGCCCTGCGCGCCTGGTGGGGGATCCCGCGGCCGCGGGTGGCGTTCGCGGGGCTCAACCCGCATGCGGGCGAGGGCGGACTCTTCGGCCGCGAGGAGGCGGAGGTGTTCGGACCGGCGCTCGAGACGCTGTCGGGCGACACCGGCGTCGAGGTCCTCGGCATCTTCCCGGCCGACACCGTGTTCCGGCAGACCATCGAGGGACGGGCCGACGTGGTCGTGA
>Ga0299914_10000196_pt1 | contig 35629 bp, 41 predicted proteins | sample RVTome_10_FD_201361 | JGI IMG/M metagenome (GOLD analysis project Ga0299914, IMG submission 201361) | Soil microbial communities from uranium-contaminated site in the Upper Colorado River Basin, Wyoming, United States - RVT153D57 (version 2) ... | reverse complement strand
AGGCCCCGGAGACCTTGGTCTTCGACGAGGTCGACGCGGGCGTCGGCGGTACTGCGGCCACGGCCGTCGGCCGCGCACTCGCCGACATCGCCGCTGACCACCAAGTTCTGGTCGTCACGCATCTGCCGCAAGTCGCGGCGTTCGCGAGGCGTCAGCTCGTGATCACCAAGTCGACCCGCAGGGGCGAAACGCAGGTCTCAGCGCACCCGGTCGATGCGGAGAACCGGGTGGTCGAATTGGCGCGGATGCTGTCGGGATCACCCGAGTCGTCCAAAGCACGTGCTCACGCCCGTGAGCTGCTCACCGAGGCGGGCGGATGACACGCCGTTCCGGGCCGCTGTTCCATGTCGCGCTGCCGGAAGACTGGGACGAGGCGCTGCGATCCGGTCGTTACGTGATGTCGACCCGCGGACAGACGGTGGCGGAGGTGGGGTTCGCTCATCTGGCCTACGAGCACCAGTGTGCCGGCGTGTTGGAGCGCTATTACGCCGACCGGCCCGACGCGCTCGTCCTCCTGGTCGACCCGACCCTGCTCGTCGATGCCGTGAAGGACGAGGCGTCGGTCGAGGGAGGCGAGGCCTTCCCGCATCTCTACGGCGCCCTTCCAATCCACGCCGTGATCGCTCAGATGGAGGCTTGCGATATGCGGTGACCGACCTCCTCGGCTCGGATGCACCGCAGTGTCGTCTCCACGCGTTATGGTGAACTCCCGTCCTGGAACGTGCCGGAATTGGCGGCCGATGTTCCGAAGAACGTGATGTGGAGGAGGACGGGAAGTGACGAAGCACATCTTCGTGACCGGAGGTGTGGCCAGCTCGCTCGGGAAAGGCCTGACAGCCTCGTCACTCGGGCGGCTGCTGAAGTCTCGGGGTCTGCGGGTCACGATGCAGAAGCTGGACCCGTACATCAATGTCGATCCCGGCACGATGAATCCGTTCGAGCACGGCGAGGTGTTCGTCACCGACGACGGCGGCGAGACCGACCTCGATCTCGGCCACTACGAGCGGTTCATCGACGAGGGACTGTCCCGCGAATCGAATGCGACGACCGGCTCGATCTACTCAGCGGTGATCGCGGCCGAACGGCACGGCGACTACCTCGGTAAGACCGTGCAGGTGATCCCGCACATCACCGATGAGATCAAGCGACGTATCAAGGCATTGGCCACCGACGATGTCGACGTCGTCATCACCGAGATCGGCGGAACGGTCGGCGACATCGAAATCCTTCCGTTCCTCGAGGCGATCCGCCAATTGCGTCTCGACGTGGGTCGCGGGAACGTCTGCTACGTGCACGTCACGCTCGTTCCGTTCATCGGGCCGTCGGGCGAGCAGAAGACCAAGCCAACTCAGCACTCCGTGACCGAACTGCGCAGCCGCGGCATCCAACCCGACGCCATCGTGTGCAGGAGCGAGTCGCCGATCTCGCAAGATCTGAAACGCAAGATCTCGAACCTGTGCGATGTGCCGATCGAGGCGGTGGTCAACGCGGCCGACGCACGGAACCTGTATGAGATTCCGTTGGTGCTGCACGACGAAGGCCTGGACGAAGTTGTTTGCCGGCTTCTTGACTTCGCGGATCGTGATGTCGATCTGTCCGAGTGGGAGATCCTGATCGATCGCATCGAGACCGCCGTTCGCCCTGTCCGCGTCGGCATCATCGGTAAGTACGTCAGCCTTCCGGACGCTTATCTGTCGGTCGTGGAGGCCGTGAAGCACGGTGGCTTTCACCACGGCGCCCGCATCGAGATCGACTGGATTCAAGCCGAGCAAGTGGAAGGCCTGCTCGCCGAGGGACGTCTCCGCGATCTCGACGGGATCGTGATCCCTGGTGGATTTGGTGAGCGAGGGGTGGAGGGCAAGGTCGCAGCGGCCACGTATGCCCGCGAGAACGACGTCCCTTGTCTCGGCCTCTGCCTCGGTCTCCAGGCCATGACGATCGAGTTCGGCCGCAACGTGCTTGGGTTGGCCGGCGCCAACTCGAGCGAGCTCGATCCGCAGACTCCGCACGCGGTGATCGACTTGATGGAGAGCCAACGCGGGGTGACCGACATGGGAGGCACGATGCGCCTCGGCGCTTATGTCGCCGAGTTGACGCCTGGATCCATCGTCGCCAGGGCGTACGGCCGGGAGGTCGTGTCGGAGCGCCATCGGCACCGGTACGAGTTCAACCCGCGCTACCGGTCGAAGTACGAAGGCAGTGGGCTCGTCTTCTCGGGCAACTCGCCCGATGGTCGACTGGTCGAGTTCATCGAGCTCGATGGCCACCCCTTCTGGGTCGGCACGCAGGCCCATCCGGAGTTCAAGAGCCGACCCGACCGACCGGCGCCGTTGTTCCGCGAGTTCGTCGGAGCCGCCTTGGCCAGGGCCGAGGGTCGCAATCCGCATCTCATCGACCTCGACCTCGAGGCCACGCCCGCCCGACCCTGATGGCGGACTTCCGCAAGGAAAGCGAATCGCTCCTGTACGAGGGGCGGGTCATCTCGGTGGCCGAGGGACACTTCGTGGCGCCCGGCGGTGAACGTGTGGAACGCGAGATCGTGCATCATCCCGGCGCGGTATCGGTCGTCCCGTTGCTCGATGATCAGTCCGTTGTGCTCATCCGTCAGTATCGGGCCGCGCTCGATCGAGTGATCCTCGAGATACCCGCTGGCAAGCGCGATGTGGCGGGCGAGTCCGCCGAGATGACCGCGAACCGCGAGCTCGCGGAGGAGGTCGGCTTGCACGCGCGGCGACTGACCAAGTTGGCGGAGTTCTTCAACTCGGCCGGATTCAGCGACGAGCACTCGACGGTGTTTCTGGGCACGGATCTGGAGGTCGTCCCTTCCGATCTGCAGGGGGTCGAGGAGCAGCACATGACGATCGAGCACGTACAACTGACGGCGACCCGCGAGATGATCGAGCGGGGCGAGATCACCGACGCCAAGACGATCATCGGTTTGTTGCTCGCGCTCGATCAGCGGGGGTCGTGAATGGTGGGCAAGGATCCCGCGTGCGCGGCCATCGTCGAGCTGCCAATCGACGCCGAGGAGTTCCTCACCTGGCTCGCGGTGGAGCGAGGCCGATCTGCGAACACCCTTGCGGCCTATCGGCGGGATCTGCGTGCATACCATCAATGGTTGTCCGAGCAAGGCACGACGTTGGATGAAGTCACCGAGGTGACGATCGCGGCATACGTCGGACAGCTGCGCGCATCTGGCAAGGCCGCCTCGTCGGTCGCGCGCGCGATGGTCGCGGTCCGCGCCCTCCATCGGTTTCTGGCGGACGAGGAGTTGGCCACGAGCGACCCGGCGGCGGGCATGGATCTGCCTCGCGTTCCACGAGGACTCCCGAAGGCGTTGACCGAGGCGGAGGTCGAACAGCTGCTCGAGGCCGTCGAGCAAGGCGGCTCCGTCGCGAGTCGCGACCGGGCGATCTTGGAGGTCCTGTACGGCACCGGATTGCGGATATCGGAGCTCGTTGGGCTTTCGCTGGGTGACGTCGATCTCGACGGGGGATTGGTGCGTGCGCTCGGGAAGGGCAACAGAGAGCGCGTGGTGCCGCTCGGTCGTGTCGCCCGCCAAGCACTCGAAACGTGGCTCGAGACCGGTGGCCGCGACGAGATGGTGCCGGCACATTGGCGGCGACGGAGCGACGCCGACGCCGTCTTCTTGAACACCCGCGGTGGTCGAATGTCGCGCCAAGGCGCGTGGGGCGTGGTCCGCAAGTACGGCGATGCCGTCGGTTTGCGCACGCGACTGACGCCTCATGTGCTGCGTCACTCGTGCGCCACCCACATGCTCGACCACGGCGCGGATATCCGGGCGGTGCAGGAGCTGCTCGGACACGCGTCGATCAGCACGACGCAGGTGTACACGAAGGTCTCGACGGAACGCCTCAGGCTGGTCTACGAATCGGCCCATCCCCGCGCCCGGGCGGGGGCGAACGGGTAGCCTTGACCGCTGTGACCAACGACGCCGACCTGAGCGCTGCCGCGGAGTCATCGCTGCGCGGACGGCTGGAGGAGGAAGCCGAGCAGCTCGACTCGCAGCTGCGCGAGCTCGGTCGCGACGAGTCCTCGCTCGACTATGACGACAACTTCGCCGACAGCGGCCAGGTTGCGGCCGAGCAGGGTGAGAACCAGGCGTTGGCGGCGCGGCTCCGAGAGCAACTCGACGACGTCGAGCTCGCGCTGAGCAAGCTCGACAACGGCAGCTACGGCCGGTGCGAGGTGTGCGGGAACCAGATCGGTGAGGCACGGCTCGAAGTCATGCCGGCCGCTCGGTTCTGCATAGAGCACGCCGGTTGAATCACGCTGTTGGCGAAGCCGATCCACCTTGCGAAGCGGTTCTTCGGGTCACTCGTTCCACGCGGGCCCAAATCCGTGGATGCCGAGTGGGCTGACTCGATCCTGCTACCCGAGGAGCGCGACCTGTGGAGCCGGCTCGGACGCTCGGACCGACGTCATGCAGTCGGTGTGGCTCGGCGGGTCCAAGCCATGCTCGGCGATGATGCGAGTCGTCCGGTTCTCGCCGCAGCCTTGCTTCACGACGTCGGCAAGCTCGATGCCAATCTCGGTGTGTACGGCCGTGTGATTGCCACGCTTTCGGGCGCCGTCGTGCGCCACGATCAGGAGGTGATCCGCGATTGGACGCGGACGCGCGGCTTCACGCGAAGGGTAGGGCTGTATCTCCAACACCCCCGGCTTGGTGGTGACATGCTCGAGTTGGCCGGAAGCGATCCGCTGACCGTTGCGTGGACGCGCCAGCACCACCTGCCGCCGGAAGAGTGGACGGTGCCGATGGAGTTGGCGACGGCACTCAAGGACGCCGACGACGACTGACGCCGTCCTAGAGAGCGACGGTTTCGAGCTCGGTGTGCTGGGCGAGTGCGTCGAAGTCTCGATCTTCGTGAAGCACCGCGGCCCCGACTCGGATCGCCACCGCCGCGATGAGGCAGTCGAGGAGACTCCGGATGGTCACGCCACGAGTACGACAACGTCGGTGCAAGTCGGCCGCGCGCTCGTTGTCGTCGAGACCCACGACGGGGACCACGTCGAGCGAGTAGAGGAATTGTCGTACCTGCCGCAGGTCGGCACGGGAACGGGCGCCGGCCAGCACCTCGAGCAGTACCGGCTCGGTCACCGCCGGTGGGTCGTTTGCAAGCAGCTGCCTCATGCGCACGTTGGCGTCGGTGCCGGAAGCACGGAGGAACGCCACGACAGCTGAGGTGTCGGCGAGTATCAACGGCCCAGCCATTCGTCGAGATCGGGGTCCGGCGCGCGCATCTCGTCGAGGTCACCCCCCCAACCCCAACCCTCCATTGCGAGCATCTCTTTTTTCGTCATTCGCTCGCCGACCAGGCGCTCGAGCGCCAACTGGACAGCGGCACGCTTGGACTCGAGCCCGTACATGCGCATGGCTCGATCGACGAGCTCGTCGTCGATCTCGATGTTCGTTCGTGACACAGGGCCAGCCTACACCTTGATACACATCGAGGTGTAGACGTTCAGGCCAGGTCGACCAAGCCGAGGGCCTGCTTTGCTCTGGCCAGGGTGGGTGCCGCGACGGCATGGGCTTTCTCGGCCCCCTTGGCCAGGATCGCCGCCGTGCCGGTGGGGTCGGCGGCGAGTTCGCTGTAGCGAGCCTGGATCGGCCGGAGCAGCTCGACGACGGCGTCGGCGGTGTCGGCCTTCAACGGGCCGTACTGCTCGTACTCGCCGGCCAACTCCTCGGGCTCACGAAGGGTCGCAGCGCCGAGCATCGACAGCAGGTTCGAGACACCCGGCTTGGCGTCCACGTCGTAGCGAACTTCGTCGTCCGTGTCGGTGACCGCGCGCTTGATCTTGCGCACGACGCTCTTCAAGTCCTCGAGAATCGCGATGGTGCCTTGCGACGAGTCCGAGGACGCCGACATCTTCTTCGTTGGATGCTGCAGGTCCATCACGCGCGCCCCGACCGTGGGAATGGCTGCGTCGGGGACCACGAACGTGTGGCCATACCGATGGTTGAATCGCACCGCGAGATCGCGGGCCAGCTCGAGGTGCTGGCGTTGGTCGGCACCGACAGGCACGCGGTCGGTGTCGTACAACAGCACGTCGGCCGCCATCAGCGCGGGGTACGTGAACAAGCCGGCCGACACGAAGTCGGCGCTCTCGGACTTGTCCTTGAACTGGGTCATTCGGCGCAACTCGCCGAACGCGGCGGTGCATTCGAGGATCCATGCGAGCTCGGTGTGCTCGTGCACGTGACTCTGGATGAAGAGCGTCGCCACGTCGGGGTCGATGCCGACGGCGAGGAGCACTTGAGCCATCTCGAGCGTGCGACTTCGGAGCTCGGCGGGGTCCTGGGGGATCGTCAGCGCGTGAAGATCGACGACGCAGTAGAACGAGTCGGCTTCGTGCTGATCGTGCACCCAATAGCGGAGGGCACCGAGCAGGTTGCCGAGGTGTGCATCGCCGCTGGGCTGGATACCTGAGAACACACGCGCCATAGCGGGATGCTAGCGATCGATGGTGTGCGGGCCGGTCTCTTTCAGCCGTCAGGAGGACTCGTGCCGAGCAACCCGCACGCCTCCGCCAAGCGCCTGACGATCTCGCCAGCGGCGATGTTCGTCTGCGTGTCGACCGCGATCTGTTGATTCAGCGGGCCGGTGATGAGCAGGACCTGGTCGTCTCTGGGGAGCACGAGGATCTGCGATTCGAGACACTCCCGCTGTGTGTCCGACGCTGGTCCGTCCGGCGAGTAATTGCGCGCCATCAACCCCGACACGCTCGTCGACAGCGACTCGGGTGAAACACATCGATCCACGGCGACGTTGAGAGCACCGATGTCGCCCCGCGTGGCCTCGGCGCCGACCGCCTTTCGAGCCTCTGCATCGTCCCGGAAGGCCTGCGCCAGGCACCCGGCCGCGTCATCGGGCAGATCGAATTGGTCGGCGAGGACGCCGGCGGCTTCGTCGGCACCCACCGACGTGGCGTCGTCGTCCGAGCACCCAACCGAGGCGGCTGCCAGCGCCACCGTCAGGACGACCGCTCGGGGGAGACGCACCGCCGCGGGAGGGTACCGGCTCGGCCGGCGGGGCTGGGCGCCAGCGCTGGTCACTCAGGGTGGCAAGGTCCTGGATGCGCGAGTGCACCGGTGGTTGGCTCTATCGTGGGGCGGCAATGTCGTACGAGGTCCAAACACCGGTGTACCAGGGGCCCTTTGACCTGCTCCTGCACCTGATTCTGCGCGAGGACGTGGATCTCTACGAGATCTCGCTCGCACGCATCGTCGACGGGTATCTGGTCGAGCTGGAGCGCATGGACGAGCTCGACCTCGATGTTGCCACCGAGTTCCTGCTGATCGCCGCCACGCTGGTCGAGCTGAAGACCAAGCGTCTCCTGCCCGACGAACGAGACTCCGATCTGGACGACGAGTTCGCCTTGTGGGAGGAGCGCGACTTCCTGCTCGCCCGCCTGCTCGACTGCAAGACCTTCAAGGATGCCGCCAAGGTGCTCGCGGCCCTGGCCGACGAGGCCTCGCACTCCTATCCCCGGCTCGCCGGTCTCGAGGACCGGTTTCTCGATCTCGCTCCCGATCTACTCGAAGGCGCCACCGCCGACCAGATGCACGCAGCGTTCCTGCGCGCGACCGCACCGAAGCCGGTCCCGAAGGTCGACATCACGCACCTCGCGGCCATTCGTGCAAGCGTCACCGACGCGGTCGAGGAGCTCATCGATGAGTTGCCACAGCTCGGCCGGGTCACGTTCCGTGAGCTCACCGCGTCGCTCGTCGACCGCATCGAGATCGTCGTTCGCTTCCTGGCGGTGCTCGAGCTGTACAAGCAAGGGCTGATCGACATCGAGCAGGCGAGCTCCTTCGGCGCGATCCAGGTCGTGTGGACCGCGGCGCCGGATCTTCGAGTCGCCGATCTGTCGGCGATCGACGCATACGACGGCTGATGTCGGACGAGACGCGTCGGGCGGTCGAAGCGATCTTGATGGTGGCCGACCAACCGATCGAGGCCCAGCTGCTCGCGCAGGTGACCGAAACACCTCTGGAGCAGATGGATCAGCTATTGCGCGCTCTCGCGGACGAATACACGGGCGACCGCGGCTTCATTCTGGCGGAGGTCGCCGGGGGCTGGCGCTTCCAGAGCCATCCCGACCTGGCGCCGTACGTCGAGCGGTTCGTGCTCGAGGGTCAGACCGCGCGACTGTCGGCCGCTGCTCTCGAGACGTTGGCGATCGTGGCGTACAAGCAGCCGATCTCTCGCATGCAGATCTCGGCGATTCGTGGAGTCAACGTCGATGGCGTCGTTCGAACACTCGAGCATCGTGGCTACATCGGTGAGGTCGGCCGCGACCCGGGCCCGGGACAGCCGGTGCTGTTCGGTACGACCCCACTGTTCCTCGAACGTCTCGGGCTGGCCAGTCTCGACAACCTCCCACCGATCGCCGACTTCGTGCCAAGTGCCGACGTGGTCGAAGCACTCGAGCAGGGGCTTCGAGTCGAGCCCGATGTCATCGACGTCGACCAAGACGTGCAACACGGTGAGGACGCGGCGGCTGGCACTGACGACGGCTGAGCGCGGGTGACGCCCGGAGCAGCATCGAGCTCGGGATCATCCGACGGCGAACGCCTTCAGAAGGTGCTGGCGCGAGCAGGCTTCGGTAGCCGGCGCGCGTGTGAGCAGTTGATCGCCACAGGTCGGGTCAAGGTCAACGGCGAAGGTGTCGAGCTGGGTCGTCGGGTCGACATCGAGCACGATCACGTCGAAGTCGACGGCGTACCCGTCTCGGTGCGGCCCGGCCTCGTGTACTACCTGTTGAACAAGCCAACAGGCGTCGTGACCACAGCCGACGATCCGCAGGGACGACGAACCGTGCTCGAGCTCGTGCCGACGGAGCCCCGCGTCTTTCCGGTCGGCCGCCTCGACATGGAGACCGAGGGGCTCCTGCTCCTGACGAATGACGGCGACCTCGCGTTCGGGCTCACGCATCCAAGCCATGGGGTCGAAAAGGAGTACCTGGCTCACGTCGATGGCCAACCGAGTGCGAAGGCGGTACGCCGTCTACGCGACGGAGTCGAGCTCGACGACGGAATCACCGCGCCGGCTCGCGCCAACCTGGTGAGCCCGGGGGTCCTGAGACTCACGATTCACGAAGGGCGGAACCGACAGGTCCGACGGATGTGTGAAGTGATCGGCCACCCCGTTCGCCGTCTCGTGCGCACGAGGATCGGACCGCTCGCCGACCGCTCGCTTCGGCCGGGTGCCTGGCGAGCTCTGTCGATCGCTGAGGTGCGATCACTCGCACAGGCATCCTTCGGCACGGGTCAGCAGGCTCGACACAAGTAACATCGAACGCCGTGCCAAGTGTGCGAGCCCTCCGGGGAGCGACGACAGTCGACCAGGACACCAGGGAGCATGTTCTCGAGCGCGTGATGACATTGCTCGAGGCGATGCTCGAACGCAACGCCCTGTCGAAGGACGATCTCATCAGCGTTTTGTTCACTGCGACCGACGACATCCACTCGGTATTCCCTGCCTTGGCGGCTCGAAAGTTCGGGTTGGGCGACGTTCCCCTGATCTGTGCTCGCGAACTCGATATCGATGGTGGTACGCCACGGTGTATTCGTGTGCTCATGCACATCACCACCGACCTCGAGCGAGATGCGCTGCGCCACGTGTACTTCGAGGGCGCAGTCGGTCTGAATGACGACCTCCCGACCTGACCCATGGCTGGCACTGAGTTGTTCGAAGGGCGCCCGCCCCGCGCGGTCATCGTCGGCACCGGCCTGATCGGCGGGTCGATCGGTCTCGGCCTGCGTCGTTTCGGTTGGCATGTCACGGGGCGCGACTCGGACTCGGCGGCCGAGACCCTCGCGCTCGAACTGGGTGCGCTCGACCAGATCGGCCACGATCCGGAGGCTGACCTCACGTTCGTCGCCACGCCGGTGGGCGGCATCTCAAAAGAGATCGAGCGTGCGCTGGTCGAGACCGCAGGGTTGGTCACCGACGTCGGCAGTGTGAAGACACCGATGCTCGATCTCATGTCGAACGCAAGGTATGTAGGTGGCCACCCCATGGCGGGGTCCGAGCTCGAAGGCGTCGCCGGCGCACGCGCCGAGCTGTTCGAGGGCGCCACGTGGGTTCTCACACCTACGGTGGAAACGGATGATCACGCGCTGAACACGGTGCGTTCGGTGATCACCATGCTCGGAGCTGACGTGGTGTCGTTGTCGCCCGATCGTCACGACGCCATGGTCGCTTTGGTGTCGCACGTCCCTCATCTCACCGCGGCCACCCTCATGAAGTTGGCCGACGAACGATCGACTGAGCAGCGTGCCTTGCTCCGGCTGGCCGCGGGTGGGTTCCGCGACATGACGCGGGTCGCCGCTGGCCATCCCGGCATTTGGCCGGACATCTGCGCTGAGAATCGCACCGCCATCGTCGAGGAGCTCGACCAGCTCATCGCGGCGCTCAGCGAGATGCGGGCCGTCGTCGAGAAGGGTGACCGCGATGACCTGGTGGGCCTGCTCGAACGGGCGCGGCAGGCTCGCATGGCCATGCCGGCACGTTTTGCTCGACCCGACGAGCTGTCCGAGATCCGGGTGCCGATTCCGGATCGCACTGGTGTGCTCGCCGAGATCACGACGCTCGCGACCGAGCTCGACGTCAGCATCGCCGACATCGAGATCGCCCACTCGGCTGAAGGCCGAGAGGGCGTGCTGATCGTGTTGGTCGAGTCCGACCTCGGTGATCGATTCAGCGAGGGTCTGACCGCCGCTGGATTCAAACCGTCCCTCCGTCGCCTGCAATGACCGGGTCGTCTGCAATGACCGACCCCCTCCCGATCGAGCCACTCGACGGTCGACCCTTCGATGTCGAGATCTCGGTTCCCGGGTCCAAGAGCCTCACGAATCGTGCTCTCGTCTGCGCCGCCCTGGCGGACGGACACAGCACTCTGACGGGCGTGCTGTTCGCTGACGACACCGAGGCCATGCTCGGGGCGGTCGAGAAGCTCGGGGCACGGGTGCGCGTCGATCGGATCGCCAATCGCGTCGAAGTCGATGGGACCGGAGGTCGGCTGCCGGGTGGCCGCGTCGAGCTCGACGCGCGGGCGAGCGGGACAACGGCCCGGTTCCTGATGCCCGCGGTCGCGAGTGGCCCAGGCACCTATGTCCTGCGTGGCGACCCGTCGCTGTCGGCCCGTCCGATGGACGAGAGCGTCGGGGTCCTCACCGAGCTGGGACTGCGCGTCAGCGCGACCAACGGACGCTTGCCGGTCACGATCGATGGTGGTATCGGACCGGGCGGGTCGGTGAGCATCTCGGGGGCCGTTTCGAGTCAGTTCCTGTCGGGCGTGCTCCTGGCCGCTCCGACCTGGCCCGGGGGCCGCGAGGTCACGGCGTCGGGCGAAAGGGTCTCGCGGCCCTACGTCGACATGACGCTGGCAGTGATGCGTTCGTTCGGCGCAGTTGTCGACGAACGGGGCCCTGACGAGTGGGGTGTCCACGAGGGTGGATATCGAAGCACGGCGTACTCGATCGAACCCGACGCATCGACGGCGTCGTACTTCTTCGCCGCTGCCGCCATTTGCGGCGGTCGGGTTCGGGTGTCGGGTCTCGGTCGGGCGAGCCTGCAGGGCGACCTGCGCTTCGTCGATGTGCTCGAACGAATGGGCGCCGAGGTGATGGTCACCGACAACGAAACGCTCGTCCGGGGTAGGGGCGAGCTTCACGGTGTCACCGTCGACATGAGCGACTTCTCGGACACGGCACAAACCCTGGCCGTGACCGCGGTTTTTGCTGACGGCCCTACTCGCATAACAGGGATCGGCTTCATCCGAGCCAAGGAGACCGATCGTGTCGGGGCAGTGGTCCGTGAGCTCGAACGGTGTGGGATTCGCGCCGAGGAGGAGCCCGATGGTCTGGTGGTGTACCCAGGCACGCCAAGCGGTGCAGTCGTCGAGACGTACGACGACCATCGGATGGCCATGAGCTTCGCTTTGCTGGGGCTGCGCGTGCCCGGCATCGCCATCGCCGACCCCGGTTGTGTGGCCAAGACGTTTCCGGCCTACTTCGAGGTTCTCGACTCACTCCGTCGTTGAGACTGCTCAAGGGTCGTCGAGTTGTTCAGGGAGGTGGCAAACGTCGCCTAGGGTTCTGATCCCGATGCAGGTGATCGCGATCGACGGACCGGCGGGCTCGGGGAAATCCACCGTTGCTCGCACGCTGGCGAAGCGGCTCGAGCTTCCCTACCTCGATACCGGTGCGATGTATCGGGGCGTCACGTTCGCGACGTTGCGTCGAGGGACCGATCCCGATGACGTCGAACAGGTGGCGCGGATCGCGGTCGAATGTGAGCTCGATGTCGACCAGGATGGCGAGGTGACGGTTGACGGTGTCGATGCGACGATCGAGATCCGCGGCCCTGAGGTCACCCGGGCGGTCAGCATCGTGGCCGCCAATCCGGCGGTGCGTGAGGAGCTGCGTCGGCGTCAGCGCGACTGGGCCATCAGTCGGGATGGTGGGGTGGTGGAGGGCCGCGACATCGGTACCGTCGTCTTTCCCGACGCCGTATTGAAGGTCTTTCTGGACGCCAATCCGGAAGTGCGGGCGTCGCGACGGTCGAAGGAAGTGACGGAGCTGTCGTACGAGACGGTCGCCGCCGATCTGGCTCGACGCGATGCCCTCGACGAGGGCCGCGACGACAGCCCGCTGCGGGCAGCCAAGGACGCCGTCGTGATCGATACGAGTGACCTTTCGGTCGACGAGATCGTCGAAAGGGTCATGGAGCGATTGCCGTGACTGAACCTGTGCACGATCCGGCCAAACACGTCGACCTCTACATACCGCCCGGGCACGAGAAGGGTGAGGAGCTGTCGACGGTACAGCGGGTGTCCTATTCGTTCGTTCGCGGGCTGCTTGCCGGTGTGTTCAAGCTCTACTTCCGGGTCGAGGTGATCGGTCGCGAGCACGTTCCGGAGGCGGGCGGCTTCGTTGTCTCGCCGTCGCATCGCTCGAATCTCGACACCCCGATCATCTGTGTCATCACCAAACGACGGCTGCGCTACATGGGCAAGGAATCGCTTTGGAAGAGCAGGTTCGGTGGCTGGTTCCTGACCTCGTTGGGCGGGTTCCCGGTACAGCGAGGGAGCGCGGATCGGGAGGCGTTGCGCGCGGCGATGCAGGTGGCCGAGCGTGGCGAGCCCCTGGTGATGTTCCCTGAAGGCACGCGCCAGAGCGGACCGAAGATCGAAGCTGAGCACATGCACGACGGTCCGGCCTACGTCGCGTGCCGGGCGAACGTCCCGATCTTGCCGATCGGCATGGCAGGAACCGAGGCCGCGATGCCGAAGGGGTCGAAGTTCGTGCGTCCGGTGAAGATCGTGATCGTGATCCGCGAGCCGCTGTTGCCGCCACCTCACGATCCGGCCAAGCGTGTACCGCGGCGGGTGGTGCGCGAGCTCAGCGAAACCCTGAGGGACGACGTACAACTTGCCTTCGACGAAGCGCGAGCCAGAGCCGGTTTTCCCGACGGCTATTGATTCCGCTCCATGCGTAGCTGACGCGGCCCGAGGCCGCGCACCCTACGCATGAACGTTGGCGCGGGCGTCAGAGGAGCTTGGCGCGGGCAGTGACCTCGCGCACCAGCGGCTCGAAGTGCTCGAGCGGCAAGGTGTCATAGTCGGGATCGAACGATGTCTGATCCCATTCGTCGGCGAACTGTTCGGTGAGCTCGAAGAAGCTCTCGCCGCGATATTGATCCCGCGCGTTCGGGTCGGCACCGAAGTGCGCGTAGTAGTGACGGCCTTGAAAGTCCTGGTGGTACTTGATCATGCGGTAGACGTCATCACGGACGTACGGCCGGATCATCTCGGCCGCGATAGCGGGATGGTTGGGCACGCTCACCGCCTTGCCGATGTCGTGCACGAGGGAGGCGAAGACGAGCTCGTCGTCGGCGCCGGCGCGTTCGGCTCGAGTCGCGGTCTGAAGCGAATGGATGAGCTGGTTGGTCGCGAACCCATCGGTGACCGATTCCAGTGAACGGAGCATGTCGAGCATGTTGTCGGCCACCCGCCCCTGGTTCTTCGAGGTCTCGGCGCCGATCACCGCCCACTGCTCGGCGGTGGACTCGTCCATGCGGGTGAAGGTCGTTGCCATACGGTCCATGATCGCGCGCGCCGGGCGCCTCAGGGCAACAGGAGCGTGCGTAGGCGCCGACCGCCTACCTTCAGCCCGACGGTGCCCATCACCACCAGGTAGAGCGCGTTTAAGGCGAGACTCCAGCTCAGCTCGCCGAACACGAAGGCCCGCTCCAGAGCGACCCCTTGATAGAGCGGCGTGAGACGCACGATCCACTGCACGCCGTCCGGGTACTGCGACAGTGGAAAGAAGGTGGCCGACAGTAAGAACATCGGGAGCACGGCGAGGTTGATGAAGTCGAAGTCGATGAACGAGCGCATGAATGTGCTCGCTCCCAGCCCCGCGCCGGCGAATGCGTAGCCGATCAGGATGGCCGCCGGCAGGCACAACACCGCCCACCAGGACTCGATCAAGCCGAGGACTGCCATCGTCGCCAGAAACGCCGCGCTGTAGATGGCGGCGCGGATCAATGACCACATGACTTCGCCGACGATGACGTCGCCTGGGCCCATCGGTGTGGCGAGTACCGCGTCGTAGACGCGGAAGTACTTCATCTTGACGAAGAAGTTGAACGTCGCGTCGAATACCGGTCCGAACATGGCGGCGGCGGCCAGGAGCCCGGTGGCGACGAACTCGCGGTAGGGCACGGGTGTGCCGCCGGGGCCGTTGACGTCGCCGACGAGCTCGCCGACCCCGATGCCGATCGAGAGCAGGAACAGGATCGGCTCGAGCAGAACAGAGATGAAGACGAGCCAGATGCCCTTCCACGCCACGATGTTGCGCTCGACCAACCGCAGAGGCGGGGAGGTCGACGCGCCCGGCAGCCAGCGGGTCCATCCCGGCCGTTGAGGTACCTCGGGTTCGGCGGCTTCGACGACGAGGCTCATGACACGAGCCTGTGAGAGAAGGTCCGCGTGCCCCAGAATGCACCCGCGCCGATGAACGCCAGCAGGATCACGAGGTGAGCGAGCGCGCCGAACGCCCCGCCATCGGGCCACGAACCCGTGGTCGCGGCGCGACACAGCGCAACACCGTGCCAGAGCGGCGACACCCATGCTGCGACCTGCAACCAGGACGGCAGTTGCGAGATCGGGAAGAACGTGCCCGAGAACAGGAACATGGGCATGACGAGGAATCGCATGACCAGCGCGAAGCGAGCATCGGTCTCTTGTGTCGCGGCGAATGCCGTGAGCGGCGCGGCGAAGGCGAGACCCGTGAGCACGGTGGCGGGGAGGGCCAGGATCGCCAGCGGCGACGCCAGCGCGCCGAGTAGGGCCGCCACGATCAAGAACGCGGCGCCTCCCATCGTGAGGCGCACGATGAGCCAGCCGAGATGACCGAGATAGACGTCGGTCGGACCCAGGGGTGCGGCGACGATGCCGTGATAGAAGCGGATCCACTTCGTTCCAGCCATGACGGGCCACATCGAGTCGGCGGCAGCCAGCTGCAGTGCCGTCGCCGCCATCAGGCCGGGCGCGACGAACTGGAGGTAACTCAACCCGTCGACGTCGGTGTTGTTGGATGCGATGAGCCCGCCGAGTCCAAGGCCCATCGCGCCGAGGTACAGCGAAGGCGCGACGAACGTGCTGAACACGTTGCCGCGCCAGAGCCGGCGGTAGACGCGTGCTTCGCGTTCGACCACCCGGAGTGCGCCTGTCGCAGTCATCAGTCCTCGAGGGTGCGGCCGGTCAGGATGAGGAAGACGTCTTCGAGCGTGCTGCGCCGGACGAGCACGGACTCCGGGCGATATCCGTCCGAATGCAGGGCGTTGACCGCGGCATCGCCGTCGTCTGTGTAGAGGAGCGCGCGGTCGGCGAGCAGCTCGACTCGCGGCGCACGATCCCGTACCGGCGCGAGCGCCAGGTTCATTTCAACGTCGTCGTGGTACCGGACCTCGACGACCTCGCGGGGCGCGTGCCGAGCGATGAGGTCGCGCGGCGAGCCCTCGTCGACGACCCGGCCGCCATCCATGATCACGAGCCGATCACACAGGCGCTCGGCTTCGTCCATGTAGTGCGTCGTGAGCACCTGGGTAACCCCGCGTTGCTTCAACCGGTAGAGCCGCTCCCAGACCAAGTGACGGGCTTGCGGATCCAGGCCGGTGGTCGGCTCGTCTAGCAGCAGCATGTCGGGCTCGTTGATCAACGCACGGGCGATCGTCAGTCGCCTCTTCATACCGCCGGAGAGCGGGTCGACGCGGCTGTCGGCGCGATCGATGAGTTGCACGAAGTCGAGCAACGACGCGGCACGGTCGCGCAGGGTCGCGCGAGAGATCCCGAAGTAGCGTCCGTAGATCACGAGGTTGTCTCGCACGCTCAGCTCGGTATCGAGGCTGTCCTCCTGAGGGACTACGCCCAATCGGGCGCGAATGAGGTGGCCATCGGTCTGCGGATCGAGCCCGAAGATGCGCAGCGTGCCGGCGGTCGGTGTCGAGACGCAGCCGACCATCCGCATCGTCGAGCTCTTGCCGGCGCCGTTCGGGCCGAGGAAGCCGAACGTTTCACCCGGTTCGACGTGCACGTCGATGGCGTCGACCGCGACGAAGTCGTCGAATCGCTTCGTGAGCCCGCGGGCGAGAACAAGAGGTGAGCCGGAGTCAGGCACGGCGATTCACGCTATCGGCCGATGATCGGGTCGCCCTGCGCTTTTGGGGTGGGTCAGCCCAGATCCGCCAGCACGTCGCTGGCGTGGATCGAGCGGTCGTTCACGCCCGGCCGATCGTCGACCCGACCTCCGAGCATGAACGTCGCCGCCACGTCGACCGCCGCGAGAAGGTCCCGAAGGTTTCGAGGTGGCGGGAAGTATTCGTCCTCGCCCGTGTAGGAGACCTCCTCGACACCGTCGACCGGGTCGAGCGCGGCGATCACGGTCTCGACCAATTCTTCGGGTGCCGACGCTCCGGCCGTGACTCCAACGGTGCCGCGCAGATCGACCGGCAGCTCCTCAGGACCGTTGACGCGTACCACGCGGTCGCAGCCGGACTCGCTGGCAATGCTCGCGAGCGCCATGGTGTTCGACGAATTGGACGAACCGATGACGATGACGGCATCACATCGGGGTGCGATCGCCATCAGCGCCGATTGACGATTTGTCGTGGCGAAGCACAGGTCGGAACGGCCGGGCATCCAGAGCTCGGGAAAGCGGCCGGAGGTCGCATCGGCGACATCGGCCCAATCGCGGTGGCTCAGTGTGGTCTGCGCGAGCAGGGCGACGGGTTGATCGAAATCGGGCAGCGCGTCGACCTCGGCCACGCTCTCCACGCGATGGATGGCGTCAGGCGCGACCGCCATGGTGCCGACGGCCTCCTCGTGTCCTTCATGGCCGACATACACGATTTGGTATCCCTTGCCGGCTCGTACCTTCACTTCGTGATGCACCTTGGTCACGAGCGGACAGACCGCGTCGACGACGTAGCCCCCCGATGCTCGGGCCGCCTCGACGACCTCTGGCGCCGACCCGTGCGCCGAGAGCATGATCGGACGGCCCGGCGGCACGTCCTCGACGTCGTCGACGAACACCACGCCGAGATCGCGGAAGCGATCGACCACGCGCTGGTTGTGCACGATCTCGTGGTAGCAGTAGACGGGCGGTTCGAACGTCCGCACCATCCACGCCAGCGCCTTGATCGCCATCTCGACGCCTGCGCAGAACCCGCGGGGCGCGGCGAGCAACACCTTGTCGACGCGGGGTGCGGTCGGAGTCGCCATGACTTCAGGCTAGCGACGGCGCATGGCTGACCAGCACCTCGGGGTAGCCTGTGCAGCTGTATGTCCACGCCCCGCGTCGTCGCCGTCGCGCCCGGATCGGCCGCCGACCGAGCGGGAATCGAGCCGGGCGATGAGCTCGTCGAGCTCAACGGGGAACGGCCGCGCGACATCATTCGCTACCACCTGTTGGTCGACGAGCCGGAGGTCGCCGTCGCGATCGACCGGGCTGGTCACCGACTTCACGTCGACGTCCAAAAGGACGTCGGGGAGTCGCTCGGGCTCGAGGTGCACTCGGCCCTGTTCGACGAGGTGAGGACGTGTGACAACCATTGCGAGTTCTGCTTCATCTACCAGCTGCCGAAGGGTCTACGGCGGTCGCTGTACGTGAAGGACGACGACTACCGACTCTCGTTTCTCTACGGGAACTACACCACCCTCACCCGGTTCACCGAGGCTGACCTCGAGCGGGTGGTGGCCGAGCGACTCTCACCCTTGAACGTCAGCATCCATGCCACCGATCCCGACGTGCGGTCCGACATGCTGCGCAACCGCCGCGGGGCGACCAGCCTGCGTTGGTTGCGAGCGCTGCTCGATCACGGGATCGACGTGCACGGACAGGTGGTCGTTTGTCCTGGTGTGAACGACGTCCCCGTGCTCGACGACACGCTGGCGGGGGTGCTGGACCAATACCCCGAGCTGGCAACCCTGTGTGTCGTGCCGCTCGGTGTCTCGCGCTTCAATCACGAAGCACGCATGCGTCCCCACACGATGGCGGAGGTGCGGGCGGTGCTCGAGTCGGTTCACGAGTGGCAGCAGGTGTTCCTCGGCGCAATCGGTCGACGCCTGGTGTTCGCCGCCGACGAGTACTACTTGTTGGCTGGTGAGCCCTTTCCCGAGGCGGAAGCCTACGAAGGGTTTCCGATGCATGAGGACGGCATCGGCATGGCACGGACGTTCGAACGCGAGTTCACCGGTCAGACGGGTGAAGCGACGAGCGGACGGCCCGGGTTCTTCGCGTCGGTCGATGGCGCGCCCGCCGATGGCTACCGCGCACCCCGTCTCCCGGCGAAATTGGCGGCGAGTCACACCGGATCGGTACCAGGAGCCGCCAGTTTCGGAGGGAGTGGGGGCACCCAAGCCACTGCGATCATCACCGGCGAGTACGGCGCGCAGGTGTTGGCACCACTGGTCGCGGCATTGGGGCGAGACGACGTTCGCGTGCTCCCGGTACGCAACGAGTACTTCGGCGGGACGACTGCGGTGACCGGGCTTCTCGTCGGCGACGATATCGCTCGTGTCATGTCCACCGAGCCGCTGGGTGACCGCTACCTGCTGCCCGACGTCTGCCTGACGCGTGGACGCTTTCTCGACGAGACGACGCCTACCGATCTGCCGCATCCGGTCGAGGTCATCGCGGCCGACGGCGTGGCATTGCGCGCAGCACTCGGGGTGTGACATGGCGGCGCCGACCGTCGCCATCGTGGGGCGACCGAACGTAGGCAAGTCGACGTTGTTCAATCGCATCGTCGGCCGTCGAGAGGCCATCGTCGAGGAGCGCCCCGGGGTGACCCGCGACCGGAAGCAGCTCGAGGCGGAGTGGCAGGGCACCGAGTTCCTGTTGGTGGACACCGGCGGCTGGCTGCCGAGCGGCACGGATCTGGACGACAAGGTGAGCCAGCAGAGCGAGCGCGCCATCCGCGACGCGGCGCTCGTGTTGCTGGTCGTCGACGCGGTGGTCGGGGTCACCGACGAGGACGCGCGCATGGCGCAACTGCTACAGCGCGCCGGGCTGCCCGTCATCGTCGTTGCCAACAAGGTCGATGACGCCAATCGCGAGTCGGTTACATGGGAGTTCATGGGTCTCGGTCTGGGTGACCCGTCCTCGATCAGCGCCTTGCACGGCAGGGGCACGGGTGACCTTCTCGATCGTGTCGTCGCGGCGCTTCCGCCGCCGGCTGCCGGGGATCGGCCGGCCGACGCAGTCGCGTCCGACGAACCGGACGAGGGTCGCATGTTCTCCGTGGCCATAGTCGGACGTCCGAACGTGGGGAAGTCGACTCTGTTCAACCGGCTCATCGGCGAAGAACGTTCGGTCGTCCATGACATGCCCGGTACCACGCGGGACACCATCGACACGGTCGTAGAGACACCGGACGGTCCAGTGAAGTTCGTCGACACCGCAGGGATGCGCCGCAAGGCGCGGATCGATGAAGGCACGGAGTATTACTCGTTCGTGCGAGCGCTTCAGGCGGTCGATCGGGTGGATGTGGTGTTGCTCATCATCGATTCCGCCGACGGTGTGTCGCATCAAGACCAGCGGCTGGCCGAACGGATCGACGCCGCCGGATGTCCCATCGTGGTCGTGCTGAACAAGTGGGAAACCGTCGACGCGGAGCAGCGCGCCGAGGTGAAGTACCAGGTCGGCCAGCGGTTGCACTTCCTCGGCGAATCGCCGGTCATGCAGATCAGTGCCCTCACGGGCAAAGGCATCCATCGGTTGATGCCCGCGCTGCACGAGGCGATCGAGGACTATCACCGCCGCGTCCCGACGCGAAAGGTGAACGAGGTGATTCGCCAAGCGCAGTCGGCCCAGCCGGCGCCGCACGGGGCGCGAGTGCTCTACGCGACCCAGGGGGCCGTCGACCCTCCGACCTTCACCCTGTTCGCCAACCGGGAGCTGCCGAAGTCCTACCTGCGGTACCTCGAGCGCCAGCTCCGCGAACAGTTCGGCTTCGGCGCCACGCCCCTGAAGCTGCGGGTGCGCCGGCGATCGAGCTGACCTCTCGGGCTTGGGTGGCGAAGCATGAGACGCAACGACATGGCTCGAGAAGAGACAAGGCTCTGTAACGTGTTCGGAACCTGGACGCTCAGGCTCCTTCATTAGCATTGGCGCACCATGGACCAGCCCCTCTTGGCTCTCGTGTCCGTCGGGTGTCTGGTGGCGGCCGCGGTGTGGGGCCGTTCTGCGCGATATCGACAGAAGCTCTACCGCCGGTTGGAACGCGACTCGGGTGATGCCGACCTCAAGTCGCTGGCGCTGTCCGACTTCCGCAAGGACCTCCACACGACGGTCCTGTACGCCGTGCTCGCCTTGGCGACCGCGGCGACCGCCGTTGTGGGCGACGGCTCGGGAGTGATCGTGCTCCTGCTCGTGGCGATACCCATCGCGCTGTCGCTGATCTTCGGCCGGAACTTCATCAGCGAGGCCCGTCTGGAGCACAGCCGGTCCGAGCTCGAGCGTCGAGCCCAAGAGGTCCTGGTGCAGGAGGAGCTGGCGCCTCGACGTTGGGCGGCGCGGCTCGCCCCCGAAGATCTGCCGGCGTTTCCAGGTTTCGAGGTGGGGCGGGTGTACCAAGCGGGGTCGGGCCTCATGGCGGGCGACTTCTATGACGTGTTTCGTCCGGCTGAGACGCGACTCGCCGCAGTGATCGGCGACGTCGCCGGGCACGGGATCGAGCCCGCCATCACCGCCTTCCAGGCGAAGTACCTGCTCCGGGTGTTCCTGCGCCAGTTCCGCGATCCCGCGCAAGCGCTCGAAGAACTGAACGCGCAGATGGCTGCGATGGGGCGCGGGGAGGAGTTCATCTCGCTCTGCGTCGTGGTGTTCGACACGCAAGCGGGCACGTTGCGCTATTCGTCGGCCGGCCACCCGGCCGTTTGGCTGTGGCACGAGCGGGAGGTTCGACCGCTACGCGCCACGGGACCGTTGCTGATGCTCGACCCGGCCGCGGCCTACTACAGCCGTGAGATCCCGCTGGAAGCCAACGACCTGTGCTTGCTCTACACCGACGGCCTGTCGGAGGTACGGAGCGGAAACCAGTTGTTCGGGGAGGAGCGCATCGCCACAGCGCTGAAGCGTGACCCGGGCGTTTCGGCCGACGTACTGTGCAAGTCGTTGCTCGAGGCCGCCCGCGACTTCTCGAGCGGACCCATCAACGATGACGTCGCCATCCTCGCCATCCGACGAGTCTGAGCCCGACGCCGCCGGGCGAGATCTCGACGCCGGTCCCGCGTCGCGGGCGGAGCAACTGGCGGGCGCCGCCAAGCGGGCGCGAGCCGGGAATCTGGAGCGCGGTGGCGACAAGCTCGCTCAACAGAACAAGCTCTTCGTCCGCGATCGGCTCGACCTGCTGCTCGATGCGGGCACGTTCGTCGAGGATGGGTTGCTGGCCAACGCCGTTGCCGACGATCTGCCGGCCGACGGCGTGGTCACCGGCACCGGCACGATCGATGGTCGCCCGGTGTGCGTCATGGCCAACGATCCGACGGTGAAAGCCGGGTCCTGGGGCGCGCGCACGGTCGAGAAGATCGTTCGGCTCACCGAGCAGGCGTTGAGGGACGAGCTGCCGGTGGTGTGGCTGGTCGACTCTGCGGGCGCCCGAATCACCGATCAGGTCGAGCTGTTCCCGGGGCGTCGCGGTGCCGGGCGGATCTTCTACAACCAGGTTCGCCTATCCGGTCGTGTACCCCAGATCTGTTGCCTCTTCGGCCCGAGCGCCGCAGGCGGCGCCTACATACCGTCGTTCTGCGACATCGTCATCATGGTCGAAGGCAACGCGTCGATGTACTTGGGCTCACCGCGCATGGCTGAGATGGTGGTAGGGGAGATCACCACACTCGAGGACATGGGCGGGGCTCGTATGCACGCCACCGTGTCGGGCTGCGGCGACAACCTCGCGGTCGACGATGTCGACGCGATCGCACAGGCGCGCGCCTATCTCAGCTACTTCCCACAGTCATGGCGCGCCGATCCCCCGATCTATCGGGGCGCGGAGCCGGAGCGTGTGCTCACCGGCGAGATGGTTCCTGAGGAGGATTCTCAGGGCTACGACATGCACGACCTCATCGAGGGATTGGTCGACGCCGAGAGCTTCTTCGAAGTCAAGCCACTGTTCGCGCCCGAGCTGATCGTCGGCTTGGCACGACTCGACGGTCGACCCGTCGGTGTAGTGGCGAACAACCCGATGCAGAAGGGTGGTGTGCTCTTCGTCGACTCGGCGGACAAGGCTGCGCGTTTCATCTGGAACTGTGATGCCTTCAACATCCCGCTGATCTTCCTGGCCGACGTGCCCGGATTCATGGTCGGCACCGAGGTCGAACGACAAGGAATAATCCGTCACGGCGCCAAGATGATCACTGCGGTGTCGGAGGCCACGGTGCCCAAGGTCTCGGTGATCGTCCGCAAGGCGTACGGCGCGGGCTTGTACGCCATGTCGGGCCCGGCGTTCGATCCTGACGCGACCATCGCCCTGCCAACGGCGAAGATCGCCGTCATGGGACCGGAAGCGGCGGTCAACGCCGTATTCGCCAACAAGATCGCGGCCATCGAGGATCCTGACGAGCGGCACGCGTTCGTGGCCGACCAACGAGCGGTGTACGAGGCCGATGTGGACCTGTTGCGGTTGGCGTCCGAGAACGTGATCGACGCGGTCGTCGAGGTCGGTGACTTACGCCACGAAGTGGCGCAACGTCTGCGGCGGGCGGTAGGCAAGAGCCGCGAATTCAGCGACCGCCGGCATGGTGTGCCGCCCGTGTGACTGCCGAGCCTCTGAAAGCCCGTAATGCCTTGGTGTGAGGACTGCGACAAGTTCTGGAATCCAAACAGCCTTCCGCCGGACGGCACCTGTCCCACGTGCGGCCGGATGATCGGCGATCCGCCCGACACTCACATCCCGTGGCACTTCTGGATCCTCGTGGTCGCCGCCGCGATCTATCTCGGCTGGCGGGCCGTGCAAGGTGTCGAGTGGCTGTTGCACTGATGGATCCGTTGCACTGACGGTCCCGTTGCACTGACGGTCCCGTTGCACTGACGGTCCGAAACCACCTCCCGGCGATCTCGGCGTCACGACCAGCCGCCTGGCTGTAGCTTCCAGGGGGCAGAAAGCGGGGTGTGGATATGCGGCATGGACTCCGAGCGTTTCGTCTCACTGGCGTGGCCGTTGTGGCGCTCATCGTGGTAGCGGGTTGCACGACCAAGGAGCTCACGACGACCGACACGACCAGTCCGCCTACGACTTCGAGGGAATCGTCGACCACAACGACTTCTGGTCGCGGCACGACGTCGACGGCGGGTGGCGGTGGAACCACTACCGCGTCCAGTGCGACTTCGCCCTGGTCGCGGAACGCCGTCGAGTACCGCGGTGAGGAGGGCCGTCGGGTCACGGTCGAGTGCACACCGAACGGCGTGGTCGGTTCGTTGTGGGGCACCGACCCCTACACCGACGACTCGTCGATCTGCACGGCTGGTGTGCACGCAGGGAGCATCACCGTCGAAGAGGGCGGCTCGGTCGAGATCATCATCGCTCCGGGTCAGGAGGAGTACGAGGGCTCGACCGAGAACGGTGTGACCTCACGGCCCTACGGTCCCTGGGACGGCAGCTTCAGGATCGACGAGTAGGCGGCTCTGGCCCGAACGACGAGGAAGTAGAGTCGGTCCCTTCACGGGCTGTGGCGCAGCTTGGTTAGCGCGTCGGTCTGGGGGACCGAAGGTCCCGGGTTCGAATCCCGGCAGCCCGACCAACAACTCGTGCCGATCGGCAGTTGGGCGCGAAGGCTCATGACCACGAGGACCGTGAAAACGCGAGACGCGCTACTCGTCTCGATGGCTGGCGATGTTGATCACGTTCCCGTCTGGGTCCCGCACGAAGAACCTGCGGATGCCCCACGGTTCATCGGTCAGCGGATGAACGATCTCATAGCCGCGGCGCTGCGCTTCCGCGTAGGCCTCGTCGACGTCGTTCCCGACGTGCACTGAGAGCACGGAGTCCTGAGGACTTGTGGCGTCTCGGGTCACAAGCTGGACGCACGCTCGCCCGTCTGGTGACACGTAACGCGCGACCCATCCGAGGTTGAGATCCTCCACGTTCAGCCCGAGGTAGTCGGCATAGAAGCCGCGCGCTGCGTCGATGTCAGCGACTGGCAGGTTCGTTGTGACTCCGGTTACTCGCACATTGGCTCCTTACGTCGGGTTGGGCGGCGCCCTCGAACGAAGTCAGGTGGGCAACGCGAACGAGATGCCGCTGTCGAACCCCGGGCCGGCGAGCGATGTGCCGTCGGTGCCGAACACGAAGCTGTCGACGCCGCCGGCGCCGGCCAGGCAGTTCGCCAGCAGGGTGAGCGAGGCCGAACCCGGAACGATGTTGCCCGTCGGATCGATGGTGGACACATCGGTCAGCTTCTTCTCGGTTGGCTGGTAGAGGAACCCTCCCGAGACGTCCATGCCGACGCCGGGGCCCTTCGTGACGATGCCGTTGTCGATGTTCACGGCATCCGGGATGCCCGGCGTCTTCTCCATCCGGACGAAGGTCGACGACTTGACCGCTTTGCCCTTCGCGTCGAGCGCGGTCCACAACAACTCGAGCTTGCCGGCCAATGGGCGCGCCGGGTCCGACATCGTCGCGTCACAACTCATCGAGCCGATCGCCTTGCCCTTGATCGAGGTGAGCGGACCGGTCTCGGAGACGAGCGCTCCACTGCAGGAGCCGACGAGCGAGCTCTTGGCCGAAACGGTCACGGGCTCGACGAGGTTCGTGAGACTCGGCTTGATCTTTCCTTCGCCCGCGATCTGATCACATTCGACGAACGACGTCTGAGCCTCCACCAGTGTCATCCGGGCGGCGAGCTCACCACTGAAGGTGGGCAGCGCCACCGACGTGTCGCCGCCGCGCACGCTGAGCACTCCGCCGTCGGTCACTGCGCCGGAGTAGGGGTCGACCCACTCGACGCGCCATTCACCGTCGATCAAGCCATCGACCGTGAGCGTCGCCCCGGTGATCGAAGTGAAGTCGGGCTGATGCCACCAATTCGCATCGTTGCGCACCCATATGAGCGAGGTCCGTCGTCCGCGCAGCGGAAAGACCTCCAGCGGTGTGCCGTCAACCGTGGCTGCAGTAGCCCCGTCGCGAACGAAGTTCTCCTGGTCGAAGGCGACGCCACTCGTGAGGACGTTCAGGCCGTCGAGGGTGTCGTACTGGTCCAACGGATCGACGACGTTGTCCCACCACCACGTCATTCCAGATCCGTACCCGCCGCTGAACAAGCCGGTCCACAGCAGCTCGTGGAAGCCTTGGCCGTCAGGGTCGGCCGCGATCGTCTCGGCCGGACCTCGGAAATCGACACCCGCTTCGGCCACCAGCATCGGTTTGTCGAGCGCGAGCAACGGCGCGACGAAGATGGGCAGGAACGTGGTGAAGTCCAGCGGCGCAGCGTTGCCGATGCCGTAGAAGTGCAGCTGGCTCAAGTCGATCTGTGCCAGCTCGAACAGAGGAACCCATGCAGTCGGGTTGCCGAGGAGCTGCCCGTCGACGCTCGTCGTCTGCAGATGGTCGTACGGGTCGAGCGCCCGCAACCGATCGCCCATGTCGGCATGCCACGCGATGACGTCCGCCGGTGCGGCATTGGTCAGGTCGACCTCGTTCCAGAACTCCCAGACGAGGTTCGTTGCATACCCCCACCGGGCGACGATGTACCGCATTCGACGCTCGAACAGCTCCTTGGCCGTGTTGTTCGTGAAGAACTGTGTGGGGTCGGTCAAAGGCCCGCCGTTCGAAGCGTTGTAGGGGTTGTTGTCCCACTCGGCGTTGTGGTCGACCGAGAACGGACCGTGGTTCTGGAGCACCAGCTGCACGACGATGCCCCTTGCGCGTGCGGCTTCGATCACGTAGTCGAGCTGCCATGCCTTGTCGAGCCGAGTGGTGTAGTTGCCGAGCGAGTTCTGGACGATCACACCACCCGCACCGCGGGTGAGGGTTTCCAGACTGAATGCCCACGTCGGCATCCAGAGCCGGATCCAGGTTGCGTCGTGAGCGGCAAGCCGGTCGAGCCAGGTGTCGTAGGCGAACGTGCCGCGCTGGTCGTACCAGGAGAGGTTCTCGCCGATCGCCGTGTACGGAGACCCGTCGTCCCACTGCAAATGGCGCGAATCGTCCGGGCTGCGTCGCAAGAACCCATGCGACGACGCATCGAGCTCACAGGTGAAGGTCTCGGGCGGGGAGATGGTCGGCTTGCCGCCGTCGATCGACACCGACGAGATCCAGCTCCAGTCGCCCGGCTCGGTCGGCGTGTACCGCACCCGCCAGTGCCCGGAGCCTGTCGCGTTGAGTTGTTCCCGTTGCCCGACCAGTGCCCGGGTGTAGTCCTGCGTGAAGAATGCCGCGGTCGTCGACGTCGTTCCGCTCGGTGCTGTGAACGTGACCTGCACGTCGACCTCCGCTGGGTCGAACGGGTTCGCCACGGCAGGAACTCCGTCGACGGGTGCCTCGAAGGTCGGACATGTACCGATCGACGGGTCGTCGACCTGCGCTGCGATCCGGTCTGGGCTCGCAACCGAAAGCGAGGAGACGAGGAGCGCCACGACGAGAGAACCGGCGACTCGCGTGCGACGCATCTGCCCATACTGTCATCCTGCATTGGAGGCGAGCTTCCGTCATGGAGGACTGACGTGACCTCAACCCCTGGTAACTCGGCGTGGCCCGCCATCCCCGTGGCGCGGTGGCAGGACACACGCGACAGCCTGCAGCTCTGGACCCAGATCGTCGGCAAGGTGCGTATGGCCAATACCCCGTTGATCAACCATTGGTGGAACATTCCTCTGTACGTCACCGAACGTGGTCTCACAACGTCGTTGATCCCGTACCACGAGCGAGGTTTCGAGGTCACGTTCGACTTGGTGGCCCATCGCCTCGACATCACCGTCACCGACGGCAATCGACGCGACATGATGCTCGAGCCGCGCTCGGTTGCCGATTTCTACGCGGAGTTCATGGCTCATCTCGACGACCTGGGACTCTCGACTTCGATCTGGACGATGCCGGTCGAGATTCCAGACGCGATTCCGTTCGAGGTCGATCGCGAGCATGTCTCGTATGAGGCGTCGCGCGCACACGACTTCTGGCTTGCCCTGGTGCAGATGGACCGCGTTTTCACCGAGTTCCGGTCACGCTTCATCGGCAAGTGCAGCCCAGTGCACCTGTTCTGGGGTGCGTTGGATCTGGCGGTCACGCGGTTCTCGGGTCGTCGGGCGCCGCTTCATCCCGGCGGCGCGCCCAACTGCGGGCCCTATGTGATGCACGAGGCGTACTCACACGAGGTGAGCAGCGCGGGCTACTGGCCTGGTGGCGACGGCGAGGGTGTCTTCTACTCCTACGCCTATCCCGAGCCACCCGGCTTTCGCGACTTCCTCGTCGCGCCCGACGCCGCGCACCACGACGCGGAGTTGGACGAGTTCGTGCTGCCCTACGCGGCCGTCCGAACTGCGGAAGACCCCGACGCGGTGCTCCTGCAGTTTCTCCAGAGCAGCTACGAAGCGGCGGCAGAGTGCGCCTCATGGGATCGCGCCGCGTTGGAACGGCCTCACTGAGCCGTTCGGCCGCGCCGGGCTGTCGTCGGACGGTTGCGCACTGAACACTCTGCGTCGTAGTCTGACCACAGTGCGTACGTGGGCGACCTCGCCAACGGAGAGTCCGACCATGACTCGATCACAGAGTTTCGTTGCCCGGGCCAGGCTCGCGGCCCTTCTCGCCGGGGTCGCATCGACGGCGGCCCTGGCCGGCATCGTCCTGTCGACCGGCGCCTCAGCGACGAAGGGGACGCCTGACCACAAGGTGACGATCTGCCACCGAACGAACAGCTACAGCAATCCCTATGTCCAGATCACCGTGGACGTCGCCAGCATCCTGCATGAGGGTCACGGCGGCCATGAGGGACCGGTGTTCGACCCCGCTCTTCCCAAGCACACGGACTGGGGCGACATCATCCCTGCCTTCGATCTCGGGCCGGACATGCAATACCCGGGGATGAACCTGTCAGCCCAAGGTGAATCGATCTGGTCGTCCGGCTGCAACCCGACTGGCTCGACCACGACGACGGAGTCGACCACGACGACGGAGTCGACCACGACCACGGAGTCGACCACGACCACAGAGTCGACGACGACGACTACCTCACCGCCGGACACGTAGGGTCGAACGCCTCGGCGCCGCGGCGTTGGTGTTTCAAGCCGGATCGAGCCCGATGCGACGTCGGCCGCCTGAGTGCTGACTGGCGCGAGGCGTCTGACCGCCGGTGGCGTTGGGCAGGTTGTAGTCGCCAATGTCGAGATGAAGATAGGAGGCTCCATGGCTGCCACCACCGTTCGTGAGGTCATGACCCCATCGCCTCACATGCTGGATGCACGATCGACCCTGCAGGCCGCCGCCCAGATGATGCGAGATGAGGACATCGGTGATGTGATCGTCATCGACGACGACCAGCTCTGCGGCATCGTCACCGACCGCGACATCGCCGTCCGCGCCGTGGCCGACGGCAGGGATCCGACCGAAACCAGACTCGGTCACATCTGCAGCCGCGATCTCGTGACGATCGCGCCGAACGATCCAGCCGAACATGCCGTCGAACTGATGCGCAAGAACGCCATGCGTCGCATGCCCGTGGTCGAGAGCGGCAAGCCGGTCGGCATCGTGTCGCTCGGCGATCTCGCGCTCGATCGCGATCGGAACTCGGCGCTCGCCGACATCAGTGCGGCCCCGGCGAACAACTAAGAGGATTTAGTCGACCTGTAGTTTCGAGAGCAGTTCTTCGCGTTTGGTCTCGAAATCGTCGAAGCTGATCTCTTCGTTGTCGAACGCGGCGTGCAGCTGGGCGAGTTGGGCGAGGAGCTCTTCTTCGTCAACCTTCTCGACGGGTGCTTCGGGCGCGTCGGATTCCTCGCTCGTGTCTTCGTCCGTGGGCGCGTTCTTGTTCTGCCTTCGCTCGCGTTTGGCATTCGCCTTCTGCTGCTTGGCTCGCTCACGTTGGCGACGGTCGGCGGATTCTCGACTCTTCGCCACTACTAGATTTCCGTCTCGAGACGCTGAGTCGTTCCGAACGTCGAGTCGCCGGCACGCGGGCCGGCGACTCGAGGAAACGGAATGAGCAAGCGCTCAGATGACGCGGACGTTTTGGGCCTCTTCACCTTTGCGGCCGGGGGCCACGTCGAATTCGACCTGTTGACCCTCCTGCAGGGTCTTGAAACCCGTGCCCTGGATGTTCGAAAAGTGAACGAACACGTCGTCACCCTGTTCACGGGAAATGAAGCCGAAGCCCTTCTCGTTGTTGAAGAACTTCACAGTACCTGTAGCCAACATTCTCTCTCTTCAGTCTCGAAGCGGCCCCGTTGGCCGAATCGGTTGCCCAGAACCGTAGCCGAGAGGGCAAGCCCACCCAAGACTCTGCTGGCCGGGAGCCTCACCAGCGTCACGGACCACGCTGCTCGGCCCTAGGCTGTCGTGCGATCGGAAGACCCTGAGCGGGGCACAGCGAGGTGGAGCAACCCAGATGATCGAGACCGTTTCGCCGACTGGCGATCTCGATGAGCTCGTGCTCGACGCGTTGCAGGAACAGCTGGCGGCAGTTGGAGACGACGCCGAGCTCGTCCTCGACTTCTCCGCTGTGACCTTCTGCGGTTCGGCGTGCATCCGCCTGCTCATCGAGACCGACAACCGCCTTCGGAGCGGCGGCGGATCACTGATCATCCGCAACGCACAGAGCGTCGTGCGGCGAGCGTTCGCCGTCGGCGCCGTGGACTTCCTGCTCGAGCCCGAACCCGATGGCGACGATTTGAACGCGGCCGGCTGACCGCCTGAGGTTGCTCCGCCGGTGCGTCTACCCTCGCGAGTGTGGGGGAGGCGACAACAACTACGCCCTTGGCGAACCGACGAGGTTGTTGGGGCCGGTCGCGCAACGTCCTCAGTGTGCTCGCCCTTCTATTCGGTCTGTGGATGTTCCTCTGGGTCGTGGTGCTCGGATGGGCCAGCGACACGGTGTTCCATCGCGAGGAGTTCTCGAAGCGCACCGTGCAACTCCTCGACTCGTCGGCCGTTCGGTCGCAGCTGGCGAATCAGCTCTCGGACGAGATCGTCGAGGTCGGACCGAGTGCGCTGGTGTCGTATCGCTCGGTCCTCGTCATCGTCGTCGAAACGGTCGTGCAAACCGACGCTTTCAAGGAGGTCTTCAAGCAAGCGGTACGGGCCGGGCACGACGCGGTGTTCAGGGACGACGGCGAAAGCATCGTCCTCAACCTGGTCGACAGCCTGGGGGTCATAACCAGCACGCTGAGCGTCACTGCGCCCGATGTGGCCAACCAGATTCCGTCCAACGTCAGCGAGCTCGCGGTACAGATCACCGAGCAGGTACGGGCACTCGAGCTCGGTCAGGTGGGGCGCGATGTCGATGACCTGGTTGGCGAGAGCTTCCTGATCGCATTGGTCGCGATCGCCGCTTCCATCGCCCTGGCCACCAATCGCCGGCGCTCGGTCATGCGAGTCGGTTTCGGCATTGTCGGCGTCGCGGCCTTGGTGGTCATCGGTCTTCAGCTCGGCCGGCACTTCGGCACCAACGCCATCGCGGACCCCGGGTTGCGGGCCGCGGTGCGGTCGAGTGTCGATGTGTTCACCGGCGATCTGCGCACGCAGATGATCTGGCTCGGCGTGTTCGGCCTCCTCATTGCCGCGGTGGCGAACGCTTCCGCCGCGCGCGGGCGTCGGTTCGAGCTGAGCCGAGCGCGAGCGTGGATCGATCGGAGAGTGCTCGCCACGCCGTCGACCTCGTGGGGACGGGTTGTTCGGGGTCTCGGCTTCGTCGTCCTGGGCGTGCTGGTGTTGCTGAACACCCAGTTGGTGTTGCTCGCGGCCGTTGCGCTCACGGGCACGTGGATCGCGTACGTCGGATTCACCGAAGTCATGATCGTGGTTGGTCGAACGCCGTCCGAGGACGAAGCGTTCGTCGAAGCAACGGCGGCTGAAGGCGGCCCGGTCGGAGCCGCGACTGCGTCGAGCGGCTTGCGGTGGTGGCGCATCGCTGCGCTCACTGCGGCCCTCGTGGTGGTGATCGGCCTGGCCTCGTTCTTCACTTCGCGCTCTGCGAGCAACACCGCCTCCGCTGCCGGCGAGACCGAGTGCAACGGCCACGTCGAGCTGTGTGACAAGCGCGTGGACGAGGTGGTCTTCGCCACCTCGCACAACTCGATGTCGGCCGTTCGGGAGCCCGACTGGCTGTTCGGCGAACATTTCGGAGGCATCCGGGCACAGCTGGAGTACGGCATCCGCGGTTTCCTGATCGACACGCACTACGGCGTGCCGTCCGCCATCACCTTGCCGGGAACCGGTGGAACGCTCGTCCTCACCGACGCCGGCGAGGAGGTCGCCCGCGACCAGCTGACTGAGCCCTCGACGTCGCAGCAGGCACAACGGGTCGATGAGCTGATCCGAGGTCGGCCGGTGGGTGCCAGCGGTGCGGCCCCGGACGTATACCTCTGCCACAACTATTGCGAGCTCGGTGCCACCAAGTTCAGCGACGCGCTCGAACAGTACGAGCAGTTCCTCATCCAGAACCCGAATGAGGTCCTCATACTGTTCCTCGAGGATTACGTGACGACGGCCGACTCCGAGGCCGTGTTCCGCCTATCAGGGCTCGCCGATCGGGTCTGGACGCTGCAGCCCGGAGCCCCGCTTCCGACGCTAGGCGAGATGATCGAGGCTGACCGTCAGGTGCTGGTGCTCTCCGAACATCTCGGCCCGCTGCCTGACTGGTATCACCGTGGCTTCGAAGTGAGCGAAGAGACGCCGTACAACTTCACGACACCGTCCGAGTTCTCCTGTGGGCCGAACCGAGGTGGCACCGGAAGGTCGCTGTTCCTCCTGAACCACTGGCTCACGAGCGGTGCTCCCGACGTTGCTGCCTCGACCGAGGCGAACACCCGCGACGTCCTGATGGGCAGGATCGAGGCGTGCGAACGGGAGCGCGGCCGCAAGGTGAACATGGTCGCGGTGAACTTCTACGACCGTGGTGATCTGCTCGACGTCGTGGACGAGCTGAACGACGTGTCGTCCTGACCCTGATCAAACCTCCCGCTCCGGGTGGGTGACAGGCGGTACGTTCGCGGGCGACCAACGAGGACTCTGATGCCCGATCAACCCGATCCTGTTGCGCAGCCTGCGACGTCTGGCGACACCGATGCGGGCCGCGACGTACGAGCGGCCCGGATCGAGAAGCTGGATCGGCTACGCGCCGAGGGCGGCACCCCGTATCCGTATCGCTTCGACCGCGATCACATGCTGAGCGAGTTGCGTGGGCAGTTCGGCGAGCTGGAACCCGGTCAGGAGACCGACACAAGGGTCCGGGTCGCCGGTCGGCTGATGCTCAAACGCGAGCAGGGACGTCTGAGCTTCGGCAATCTGCGTGACGCGAGCGGCGAGATCCAGCTGTTCGTGGCCAATGCAGCCTTGGGTGAGGACAGATTCGCCGCCTTCAACGACCTCGACCGTGGTGACTGGATCGGGGTCGAGGGACTGGTCATGACCACCAAGAAAGGGGAGCTTTCGGTGAAGGTCGAGAGCTTCGAACTGCTCTCGAAGGCGCTTCGGACACTTCCCGACAAGTGGAAGGGCCTGTCAGACGTCGATACGCGCTATCGCCAGCGGTATGTGGACTTGATCGTGAACGACGAAGCCCGCCAGGTGTTCACCGTACGGCATGCCGCGCTCGACGCCATCCGCCTGTACCTGAAACAGCACGACTTCACCGAAGTCGAGACACCGATCCTCAATCTGCAGCAAGGCGGGGCGATCGCCCGTCCTTTCGTCACGCACTACAACGCGCTCGATCTCGACACGTACCTTCGTATCGCCCTCGAACTGCCACTCAAGCGTCTGGTGGTCGGCGGCCTCGAGCGGGTCTTCGAGATCGGTCGGATCTTCCGCAACGAGGGCATCGATACCCGCCACAACCCCGAGTTCACGATGCTCGAGGTGTATCAGGCGTTGGCCGACTACACCGACATGATGACGCTCACCGAGCGACTGGTGGAGGCGGCCGCCTTGGCCGCGAACGACACGACCAAAGTGACGCTGCGAGGCCGCGAGATCGATCTCGCGGCGCCGTGGCCGCGGGTCACGATGTCGGATCTGATCCGTCGCACACTCGATGTGGAGTTGCGACCGTCGATGGAAGTGGACGAGGCGCGTCGCGTTCTCGACGGTCTCGGCGTGCCGTACGACACCGGATGGGGGGCGGGCAAGCTCACGGCGGAGGCGTACGACGAGTTGGTCGAGCCGAAGGTGTTCGAACCGACAATCGTGATCGACCACCCGCGTGAGGTGTCACCGTTGGCCAAGCCACACCGCGACGATCCTTCGTTGGTCGAGCGGTTCGAGGTGATCGTCGACGGTCGAGAGCTCGCCAACGCCTACAGCGAGCTGAACGATCCGGTCGAGCAACTGGCAAGGTTTCGTGAGGAGGCGCGCCACAAGGCCGCGGGGGACCCCGAGGCGGGCGACGTCGATCTCGACTACATCCGCGCGCTCGAGTACGGCATGCCGCCGGCTGGTGGCATGGGCATGGGCATCGACCGCTTGGTGATGTTGCTAGCCGGCGTCGAGAGCATCAGGGAAGTGATCCTCTTCCCGACGTTGCGGCCCGAGGTCGGTCTCGGCGACGACGACTTTGCGTAGTCCGTCTGAATTCGGCGGAGCCGGGTACATGTATTTCGAGCCCAGCACGTCATGCTGGAGACAAAGGAGAGTCAAATGACCATCGGAGCAGCACTTGTTGTCGTGTTGGCTGGAGTACTCATCGCGGCGTTCTTGAACGCAACGATCGGTGTGATCGTGGCCGCGATCGGGGTGGTCGGATTGATCATCGCGTTGTTCTCGACGACGCGCAGTCGAGGCGTGGGCGTCTAGGTGATGCTCCCGCGGCGGCCCCCGTCTGGGCGCGCCTGACCCATGTTCGTGGGTGGCTGGGATCCAGAGGCTGTGGGGGCCTCTTGCTCGCCGGCTCGGCGGGCCAACGCCAGGGCGCCGACGGTTGCCGTCGTGGCCGAACCGATCAGCAGCGTCCAACCGATCACGGAGTGGACTCTGAAGCGCTCCTGATAGACGACGAGGCCAAGGACGATTCCGGTGACCGGTTCCAGGCCGGTTATGGCTGGGAGCGACGCGCGTAAGCCGCCCGCTTGGTACGCAGACTGTTGGAGGAACGCCCCGCTGACGATCGTGATCACGAGCAACCATGTTTCCCAGTTGTCGACGACGGTGTCGAGGCCGTCGTCGACGCCGCGGACCACAGACTTGGTCAGCGCGTCCGTCACGCCGTAGCAGAGACCGGCTGCTGCACCTAGCAACAATGCACGGATCGCGCCGCGACGTGAGGTGGCCGATGCGACCAGCGCCACGATGACGGGATAGATGATCAACAACATGACGAGCCAACGTCGGCCTTCGCCTCGTTCGACTCCGGCGGTCGGGTCGCCGATGATCAGGAACGAGGCCAGCCCTGTCGTGAGGATCAGCGCCCACATCCAGTCGCGCCTGGCCAGCCGCCGACCGGCGAATCGGGCTCCCAACGGGAGCGCGAACAACAGCATCGTGACGAGTAACGGTTGGACGACGATGAGCGTGCCGAAGGCCAACGCCACGGCCTGCGTGAAGTAGCCGGCCGCGTCCAATCCGAAGCCGGCCAGCCATGACGGCTGCTTCACCAACCTCTTGACGAGGCTGGCCTTGAGCGCATCCTCGTCGGGCACGGTGGCAGCGGCCCGCTGCTGAAGCACCGACGCCAGCGCGAACAGGAAGGCGGCGACGAGAGCCAGAACGGCGGCAACCAGCATCGAAGGGGTGAGAGTAGCGTCGGACCCCGATGAACGAGTCGACAAACGTCCTGTACGAACGTGAACCGCCGATCGCGGTCGTCACGATCAACCGTCCCAACGTTCGCAATGCCGTCGACCGGCCTACCGCCACTGCACTGGCTGATGCCTTTCGAAGGTTCGACGGCG
>Ga0299914_10000195_pt1 | contig 35640 bp, 35 predicted proteins | sample RVTome_10_FD_201361 | JGI IMG/M metagenome (GOLD analysis project Ga0299914, IMG submission 201361) | Soil microbial communities from uranium-contaminated site in the Upper Colorado River Basin, Wyoming, United States - RVT153D57 (version 2) ... | reverse complement strand
AGCTGGCGTTCCCGCTGACGGCGGCCGCGGTAGGGCTGGCGCTGGGGCGCAACCTGGACTGGAGCCAGTGGCTCGGGTTCGGCATCCTGCTCGTCGCGGTGACCGCGCTCGCGTTGCACGAGAACCGGAGCAGCAATCCCGCCGTCGCGGTTCCGAACCGGGTCGAGGACGCCATCCCCGCCCGCTAGCGTCCCGCTTCGACCGGACGTCAGCTGAAGGCGGAGTGGCCGGTCAGGGCCTGGCCGATGACGAGCTGGTGGACTTCCGACGTGCCCTCGTAGGTGAGGACCGACTCGAGATTGTTGGCATGCCGCATTACCGGGTACTCGAGTGTGATGCCGTTGGCCCCGAGGATGGTGCGGCAGGTCCGGGCGATCTCGATGGCCTCGCGGACATTGTTCAGCTTGCCGAGGCTGACCTGCTCGGGGCGGAGCTTGCCGTCGTCCTTGAGCCGGCCGAGGTGCAGGGCCAGCAGGAAGCCCTTCTGTAGCTCGAGCGTCATGTCGGCGAGCTTGGCTTGGGTCAGCTGGAACGAGGCCAGCGGCCGGTCGAACACCTCGCGGTCGGCCGCGTAGGCGATGGCGGCCTCGAGGCAGTCGCGGGCCGCTCCGAGGGAGCCGAACACGATGCCGAACCGGGCCTCGTTCAGGCACGACAGTGGCCCACGCAGGCCGGTGACCTCAGGCAACACGGCGTCGGCCGGCAGCCGGACGCCCTCGAGTACCAGCTCACTGGTGATCGAGGCGCGCAGCGACAGCTTGCCGCCGATCTTGGGCGCCGAGAACCCGGACGTGTCGGTCGGCACGATGAAGCCCCGGATGCCCTCGTCGGTGCGGGCCCAGACCACCGCGAGGTCGGCCACCGAGCCGTTGGTGATCCACATCTTGGTGCCGTCGAGCACCCACTCGTCGCCGTCGCGCCGGGCGCGCGTGCGCATGCCGGCCGGATTCGATCCGAAGTCGGGTTCGGTGAGCCCGAAGCAGCCGATCAGCGAGCCTTCGGCCATGCCGGGCAGCCAGCGCTGCTTCTGCTCCTCGGAGCCGAACTTCCAGATGGCGAACATGGCCAGCGAACCCTGGACCGAGACCAGGCTCCGCACCCCCGAGTCGGCCGCCTCGAGCTCCATGCAGGCCAGGCCGTACGACACGGCGTTCGTCCCGGCGCAGCCGTACCCGGTCAAGTGCATGCCGAGCAAGCCGAGTTTGCCGGCCTCGCGGGCCAGCTCGAGCGGAATTTCGCCGGCCTCGTACCACTCGGCGATATGGGGGCGGACCTGGTCGGCGGTGAACCGCCTGACGGTCTCCTGAATGGCCTGCTCCTCGTCAGTGAGCAGGTGGTCGATGCTCAGCAGCTCCAGCGGAGCGGTCATTGTGTTCTCCTCGTACGAGGCGGACGGCCGCCGCCTCTATCTCGTCTTCGCCCAGCAGCACGTCATGGGCCGCCGGGCCGAGTGGAACAAAGCTATCCCGGCTGGTGACCCGGGCCATGGTGCCTGAGTACCCTGCATCGACTAGCGCGGCCAGCACACCTTCGGACACGCCGCCGGAGCGTCGGGTTTCGTCGACCACGAGAAGCCGTCCGGTAGCGCGGGCCTCCCGCACGATGTCGGCGACCGGCAGTGGGGCGAGCCACCGCAGGTCGAGGACGCGCGCCTCGATGCCCTGCGCGGCCAGCCGGCGGGCCACCCGCAGGGTCATCGCCACCCCGTTACCGAACGTCACCAGCGTCAGGTCGGCGCCATCGCCGTACGTGCGGGCCGATCCGATCGGCACGTGGCCGGCCGTCCAGGCGTCCGGTCCCTCGTACGGGTCGAGCCAGCCCTCGTCGCCGTCCTCGTGCAGGTCACGGGTGTGGTACTGCGCGATCGGCTCGAGGAACACACACACGCTCCCGTCCACGGCTGCGCTGGCCCAGCAAGTGCGCAGCATCGCCGCTGCATCCGAGCCCCTGGCCGGGCAGGCGGTCACCAGGCCGGGGATGTCACGCAGGACGCCGACGGCGTTGTCGTTGTGGAAGTGGCCGCCGAAACCCTTCTGGTACCCGAGCCCGGCGATTCGCACGACCATCGGGTTGCGGTACCGGCCCTGGGAGAAGAACGAGAGCGTGGCCGCCTCGCCCCGGAGCTGGTCCTCGGCATTGTGCAGGTAGGCCAGGTACTGGATCTCCGGAACGGGCACCAGCCCGGCCAGCCCGGCGCCGAGGGCAAGGCCGAGTATCGACTGCTCGTCCAGCAGTGTGTCGAAGACCCGCCCGGCCCCGAAGCGGCGCGCCAGCCCGCGGGTCACGCCGTAGACCCCGCCCTTGCGGCCGACGTCCTCGCCGAACAGCAGCACGCGCGGATCAGCGGCCAGGAGGTCACCCAGCGCAGTCGTGATGGATGCCGCCAGAGTCAGCCCACCCTTCTCCGGCCGATCCGCAGCGTTCTCCGGCTGCGCGGCCCGCACAGTGCCCACGACCACGGAAGGGGAGGAGTCAAGGTCGGGTTTGGCGGCGGCGGCCAGATCGGCGATCGCATCGGCGATGGCGGACGATCGCCGGGGCGCCAGTGGGGCCATCACTCGCTCGGCCGTGGCCAGCCGGGGCACGTCGGACAACTCGTCGATGGCCTGCTCGACGGCGCCGGCCGCCGCGTCGTAGCGCTGGAGCAACTCCGCCGGCGTAGCAGCGCCGGCCTCGGCCAACGCGCTGGCGGTGCCGAGCAGCGGATCCCGCGCGTAGTCGGCCTCGATCTGCGACGGGGTTCGGTAGCTGATCTCGGCGTCGCTGCCGGCATGCCCGAGGAAACGTACGGTCCGCAGGTGCAGGAACGCCGGACGCCCTGACCTGCGGACGTACTCGGCCGCGGCCAGCGCGGTGTCGTAGGTGGCGGCCACGTCGAACCCGTCCGCGGTGAAGTACCGTAGTCCCGGCCGTAAGCCGTACGCCTGCACGATCCAGTCTTCCGGCGTGCGGACGGAGATGCCGAGCCCGTTGTCCTCGCAGACGAACAGCACCGGCACCGGCAGCCGCTGGTGTGCGGTTTGGAGCGCGGTGTTGATCGCGCCCGTAGCGGTCGAGTGGTTTGCCGAGGCGTCGCCGAACGAACACACCACAACCGAGTCGGCCGGCCACGGCGGTGCCACGCCGAGCTTGGTGGCCCGCCGCAGCGATACCGCCAACCCCACCGCTCGTGGCAAGTGGGAGGCGATGGTCGAGGTCTGCGGGATCACCGCGAGCTCGGCATGCCCGAAGACCTTGTGCCGGCCTCCCGCTATCGGCTCGTCCTCGGCGCAGAGCAAGCCCTGCAGCACGTCCCGCACCGGCGTCGAGCCGGGCACCTGAGCGGCGCGGGCCTGGTAGAACCCGCCCGAGCGGTAGTGCAGCAGCGCCGGGTCCGTCGGCCGCAACGCCGCTGCGAGCGCCGCGTTGCTCTCATGCCCGGACGAGCCGATCGTGTAGAAGCCCCGCCCCTCGGACTGCAGTCGCCGCGCGGCGAAGTCCAACTGCCGACTCGTCGCCTGCGCGTCGAACAACTCCAGCGCAGCGCCCACAGTCAATGCTGTTCCGGCCCGCAGCGGTTCACCCATCCGTGCGCTGGCGTCGCCGGCGGTATCGACAAACGACAGGCCGGCGACCGCCGCCCGGAACGCCTCGTCGAGCGCGTTGGCCGTCACTCGCCCAGCCGGACGTCCAGATCCGGCTCCAGCTCGACGACGTCCATCTGGGCCTTCTGGAGCTTCCCTGAGTAGTCCCAGTTCATCGACTGCCAGCGGGTGAACTGGTCGAGCACCCACATCCCGGACTGGCGTGATCCGTTACCGGACTTGCCGTTGCCGCCGAACGGCAGATGCGCCTCGGCGCCGGAGGTCGAGTTGTTGATGCTGACCATCCCGGCCGAGATCCTCCGCCGGAACGTGAACGCTTCCTTCGGGTCGTTGGTGTAGATCGACGAGGACAGCCCGTAGCCGGGGGCGTTGGCCAGCTCGAGCGCCTCGTCGAGCGTCGAGTACGTCGTGACGCCGACCATCGGCCCGAACGTCTCCTCGTCGAAGATGGCATCGCCGGGCCGGACCCCGTCGACGATCACCGGGTGGTAGAAGAGCCCGTTGGACGCATCTCCGGAGACGCCGGCGCGCGCGTTGTCGGCGGTGATGCGGCCGGTCGCGCCGTGCACCGTGTGGTGCGGTTGCACCCAGCTCAGGTACTCCTCGTACCGGTCGGCGAACTTCTGATCGAGCAGCGGGCCCATCAGTACGTCTCCGGCCGGATCGCCGACGACGGCGTTCTCGACCGCCTTGGTGAATCGAGCCAGGAAGTCATCGTGCACCGATTCGTGCACGATGACCGTGCCGAGCGACGTGCACCGCTGGCCGGCCGTCCCGAAGCCCGAGAACAACGCACCCTCGACCGCGAGGTCGAGGTCGGCGCTGGGCGTCACGACGAGCGGGTTCTTGCCACCGAGCTCGAGGCACGCGGTCTGCAGGTGGCGGCCGGTCAGCTCGCCGATCAGCTTACCGACGGCGGACGAGCCGGTGAACCCAACCTTGTCGATATGCCTGGCCTCGAGAGCCTGCTCGAGCCCGGTGAAGGTGGCCGGGCCGTCGGCGTAGACCACGTTGAACACGCCGTCGGGCAGCCCGCCACCGCGGACGAACAACTCATGAAATGCAGCCGACGCAGCGGGGGAGTACTCGGCCGGCTTCCACACGATGGTGTTGCCGGCCAGCAGCGCGGGGACGATGTACCAGGACGGAACCGCCACCGGGAAGTTGCCCGCGGTGATGACGGCAACCGTCCCGACCGGGTTCCGGAAGGTGAACAGCTGCTTGTCCGGCATCTCGCTGGGCACGGTCTGCCCGTACAGCCGGCGCCCTTCACCGAGGAAGAAGTCGCAGGTGTCCACGATCTCGCGGACCTCGCCGAGCGCCTCGGCGTACGGCTTGCCGATGTCGCGAGTGACGAGCCGTGCAAGCGCCTCGGCGTTCGCCTCGACAACGCGACCGATGTGCGCGATCGCCCGCCCCCGCACGGGAGCCGGGATGTCGGCCCAGGCCTGCTGAGCCCGCTTCGCCGATGCCGCGGCCGCGGCGAAGGTGTCCGCGTCGCCTTCGACTACCTCAGCTACGACCTCGGCCAGATTCGCGGGATTGGTGCTGGCCACGCGCCGGCCGCCGGTGACCGGCTTGCCGTCGATAATGGAGGTGATCTGTGTCATGGCCCGATCTCCTTTCACGCGATGGTGTCGAGCACGCGGCCGAGCGCAGCAGCGGCCAGGTCGAGCTCCTCGTCCGTCACCGAGAGCGCGGGACGGAACCGGATCGCCCGCTCGCCGCTGGTCAGCGCGAGCACATGCTCATCGTCGCGCAACAGGGTGAGGACCTGCCCGCGGGTGTGCCGATCGGGCAGATCGAAGGCCACCAGCAGTCCGCGACCCCGAATGTTCGTAAGCAGGTCGGGGTGCTTGGCGGCGACTTCGTTGAGCGCAGCGAGAAGCCGGTCTCCCTTCGGGCCGGCTTGCTCGATGAGCCCATCCCGCTCGATGATCTCGAGGATTCGGCGGGACCGCACCATGTCGACGAGCCCGCCACCCCACGTGGAGTTGATCCGGCCCGACACGGCGAAGACGTTGTCCGCCACCTCGTCCACCCGCCCGCCGGCCATGATCCCGCCGAGCTGGGCCTTCTTGGAGAACGCGACGATGTCGGGCTCCAGACCGAGCTGCTGGTAGGTCCAGGCAGAGCCGGTAGTGCCCACGCCGGTCTGGACCTCGTCCATGATGAACAGGGCATCGTTGCGATGCACGAGTTCCTGCATCGCTTGCAGGAACTCCGCTCGCATGTGGTTGTCGCCGCCCTCGCCTTGGATCGGCTCGGCGATGAACGCGGCGATGTCGTGCGGGTAGCGCTCGAAGGCCTCGGCGGCGTGCCGCAGCGCGCGGTCCTCGGCAGACCTGAGCTCGTCGCTCGATGCAGCCAGGTGGATGGCGGGCACCTCGATGCGCGGCCAGTCGAACTTCGGGTAGCGCGCGGTCTTGTTCGGCTCGGTGTTGGTCAGCGACATCGTGTAGCCGGTGCGGCCGTGGAACGCCCTGGTGAGGTGCAGCACGCGGGTGCCGAGCTCGGGGTCCCGGCCCCGCGCCTCGTTGAGGCGGCTCTTCCAGTCGAAGGCAACCTTGAGCGCGTTCTCGACGGCAAGCGCGCCACCTTCGATGAAGAACAGGTGGGGGAGCCGGGGATCGCCCAGGACGCGGGCGAACGTCTCGACGAACTCGGCGTAGTGGACGCTGTAGATGTCGGAGTTGGCCGGCTTGTTGGCGGCGATCTCGGCCAGCAGAGCCATGAACTCGGTGTCGTCGACGATTCCCGGCGGATTGGCGCCCAGCGGCGCCGAGGCGAAGAACGTGTACATGTCCAAGTAGCGCTGGCCGTCGCGAGCATCGATCAGCCAAGACCCTCGGCTCGCCTTGGTGTCAAGCACGAGCTTGAACCCGTCAGTGAGCAGGTGCCTTCCGAGCACCTCATGTACATCGCCCGGCTTCACCCCGGTGTGGTCCGTCACGTCGCCTCCTGGTAGTTGGAATGTCGAAGAACGTACGGCTGCGTCCTCGTCGAGCCAAAATTCTTACCGTCCAGGCCAACAATATCCGTAGAGCGTCCGTAATCCTTGCGAGGCGTGCGAGGCTGGCGCGGCCGTCCGCGAGGCTTTGCAGTGCGCACCTGTAGGAAGCGCGGATGCTTCCCAGTGGTGTGCGTTGCAAAGCCGTGTCCGCGCCACTTGCTGGCCGACGGCCGGCGCGATCATGGCAGACTTCCGATCGTGTCGAAGTCCACATTGCTGCGAAACGGCACGGTGTACAGCCCCGCCGATCCGTCCGCCACCGCGATACTCGTCGCTGGTGATCGCATCGTCTGGGTCGGCGGCGAAGCGGAAGCGGCCGCGCGCGCGAGCGCCGCCGATGAGGTCGTCGACCTCGGCGGTGCGCTGGTGACTCCGGCCTTCGTGGACGCGCATGTGCACGTCCTGGGTACCGGGCTGGGGCAGCGGGGGGCCGATATCGGTGACGCGCGGTCTCTGGACGAGTTCCTCGACCGCCTCCGGCGGCACGCGCGGGCACATCCCGGTGAGCCGATCGGCGGGCAGGGCTGGGACGAGCACGATTGGCCGGAACGCCGGCCGCCGATCCGGGAGGAGATCGACGCGGCCACCGAGGGCGCCGTCGTGCTCCTGAGCCGGGTCGACGGCCACAGCTCGCTGATCTCGACAGCGCTGGCCGACCGGGAACCCGGTATCACCACGGCGGACGGGTACGAGGGTGCCATCGTCCGGCGGCAGGCGCAGACGCTGGCCCGGCAGGCGGCTGAGCGAAGCATCCCCGACCAGACCCGCCGTGAGATCCACCGAGAGGTGCTGTACCGGGCGGCCGGCCTGGGAATCGGCGCGGTACACGAAATGGCCGCTCCCCACATCAACAGCGAGGACGACGTGCGAGCCCTGCTCGAGCTGGCCGCCGCCGAGCCGCTGCCGGAGGTCGTCGCCTACTGGGGCGAAGCCGGCGCGGACGGCGTACAGCGGGCGCAGGGCATGGGGGCGGCGGGTGCGGCCGGAGATCTGACGGTGGACGGATCGCTGGGATCACGCAGCGCCGGTCTCGATGAGCCGTACGCGGACGACCCGTCGACGTCGGGGCAGTTGTATCTCGACGTCGAGGCCGCGAGTGACCACGTGGTCGCCTGCACCCGAGCGGGCCTGCAAGCCGGCTTTCACTGCATCGGCGAGGCCGCGGTGCGGATCGCCGTGGCCGCGATCGCCGACGCCGCCCGGCGGTGCGGCGAGGACGAGGTCGTCAGGGCGCGGCACCGGCTCGAGCACGTCGAGATGATCTCGCCTCCGTTGGTCGAACAGATGGCCAGGTTGGGGATCGTCGCCAGCGTCCAGCCGGTGTTCGATGCGCTGTGGGGCGGGAGCGAGGGCATGTACGCGACCCGGCTCGGAAAGCGGCGGGCAGCGACGCTCAACCCGTTCGCGTCGATGGCCCGCGCCGGAGTTGGGCTGGCCTTCGGCTCCGATTCGCCGGTGACGCCGCTCGGCGGCTGGGAAGCGGTCCGGGCCGCCGTCTACCATCACAACCGCGAGTTCCGGATGAGCGTGCGCGGTGCCTTCCAGGCAGCCACAGGTGGTGGCTGGCGGGCAGCGAAGGTGCAGGACGCCGGAACGCTCGCGGCGGGCATGGCCGCGACTTTCGCGGTGTGGGAACTCTCGGGTGGGCAAGCGGCAGTCGAGCCCGTCGATCAAGACGCGCCGGGTTCCCGGTCGCAGGCCGTGGTCCTGCCCGACCTGAGGCCCGGACAACCGCTCCCGCACTGTGTGCGCACGGTCGTACGTGGTCGTACCGTGTTCGAACGGTGAGCCGGGATCGGCCATTCGGCCGATCCGAGGTCGGCCGAATGATGCCCAGCACGCCGGGAGCGAATAAATTCCTTGATCTTTTGCTTGATCACAGGGCCTTGCTGACCTGCGAAAACACCATATTTTCCCTGGTCAGCGATAAGTTGACAGGTTCCTGAAGCGTGGGCAGAGTCACGTGAGTCCACCAGCGGACAACCACACTCGATTGGCCGAGGTGTCGGCCGTGCGTTCGGGGTCCAGACGGGGAACTTCGGCGAGAGCCCTGATGAGCCAGGCCCACGAGCGGATGGCACGGCGCCGCCAGCCATCGAAAGTGGCACGGGGTGAGACGAGGTCGGGCCCGGCCCGCCCAGTAGACAACGGTCCGCGGATCGCATCCAGCGGTGCGGGGAACCGGTTCGAAGGGCGGGGCCGGGTCTCGTCCCGGAGGTAAGGGCCCGGGCACCCACGAGATCCACCAGACGTTGTACGGTCACGCACTAGACCGTGACCGGCCGACGGACGGAGCAGATCGCTGGTGAACGCGTACCTACGGCCCGCGGCCGCCCTGTTCACCGGTGCGGCGCTGATCTTTGCGTTCCAGCCGTACGATCTGTGGTTCGTGGCCGTCCCGGTGGTGGCGTCGTTCACCTTGATCGTTCGGGATCAGACAGCCTGGCGTGCCGCCCGGCTCGGGCTGCTGGCCGGTCTCGGCTTCTTCGTGCCGTTCCTGCCCTGGATCGGCGACGAAGTGGGCCCAATCCCATGGCTGCTCCTGTCGTCGTTCGAAGCGCTGTTCTTCGCCCCGCTTGGCGTGGCGGTCATGCTGCTCCAGCGGCTACCGGCGTGGCCGCTGTTCACGGCAGCGGCGTGGGTCGCCGCGGAGGCGGTGCGGGGGCGCCTACCGTGGGGCGGGTTCACCTGGGGAAAGCTGGCGTTCTCTCAGGTCGACGGCCCGATGCTGGGCCTGGCGTCGCTCGCGGGATCGGTGGGCGTGTCTTTCGCGGTCGCCCTCGCCGGGGGTCTCGTGGCGTGGGCCGTGCTCGCCCGTCCGGCGTGGCGCCGGGCCACCGCCGTTGCTGGTGCGGGCGCCCTCGTGCTGGTCGGATTGATCATTCCCGCCGCGGCGCCGAATGGCGACCGCTTGACCGTCGCGGCCGTCCAGGGCAACACCCCTGGAATGGGCCTGGACTTCAATGCCCGGCGCCGAGTCATCCTGGAGAACCACGTCGAGACCACGCACCGCCTGGCGGCCGAGGTGCGAGCGGGAACCCAGCCCCAGCCCGACATCGTCGTATGGCCGGAGAACTCGTCGGACATCAACCCGTACGCCGACGCCGAAGCGGACGCGGCGATCCAGTCGGCAGTGACGGCCATTGGCGTCCCGACCCTGATCGGAGCAGTCGTTCCCACACCTGACGAGCAGAACGTCGAGAACACCTCCATCGTCTGGGACCCGGTCACCGGCCCCGGCCAGACCTACGTCAAGCGGCACCCGATGCCGTTCGGGGAGTACATACCGTTGCGCGGCATCGCCCGGATGATCGCCGCAGATGCCGTTGACCGGCAACCGCGCGACTTCGTCGCCGGTCAGCAGGTCGGCGTCCTGGACATGGCCGGCGTGCAGGTGGGCGCCATCATCTGCTTCGAGGTCGCATTCGACAACCTGGCCCGAGACGTGGTCCGAGACGGCGCCGAACTGCTCGCAGTGCAGACGAACAACGCCGGGTTCGGCTACTCGCCGATGACCGAGCAGCAACTCGCGATGGCGCGGCTGCGCGCAGTGGAGCACGGCCGCTGGACATTCGTCGCAGCCCTGGCCGGCGTCAGTGCCGTGGTAGACCCGTCCGGTGATGTCACACAGCGGATCGAATTGTTCGACCAGGACGTGATGATGGCCGACGTGGAACGCTCGGACGCTCGGACGGTGGCGACGGTGATCGGGGAGTGGCCGGAATGGCTGCTGACGGCGCTTGCAGTCGCTGGACTCGCCGTTGTGGTGGCGCGGGCGCGGGCTGGCGCATCGCGGCAACGCACGCCCGAGGGCGCGGTTCGGTCCCGGATCGAGGTGGACGCTCGATGAGCGAGGCCGGTGGTGCGGTCCTGGTCGCGATCCCTACGTACAACGAAGCCCAGTCCATAAGCAAGATCATCGGCCGAGTACGCGCCGCCGTTCCGGATGCTCACGTCCTTGTGATAGACGACGGATCTCCGGACGGGACCGGCGAGATCGCCGACCGGATGGCCGCGGTCGACAATCAGGTGCACGTGCTCCACCGGACGGCGAAGCGCGGCCTCGGGGCGGCCTACGTCGCAGGTTTTCGCTGGGCGCTCGAGCGCGGGTACGGCACCGTCGTGGAAATGGACGCCGACGGTTCACACCAGCCCGAGGAGCTAACCCGGCTGCTGGCCGCGCTGGATCACGCCGATCTGGTGCTCGGTTCGCGCTACATCCCCGGCGGACGGGTCGAGAACTGGCCGCGCAGGCGAGAGGCGCTCTCGCGTGGCGGCAACGCCTATACCCGGCTGCTGCTCGGTATCGAATTGAGGGACGCCACCGGCGGGTACCGGGCGATCCGCGCCGATGCGCTGCGCAGCCTGGACCTGGACGACGTGGCGTCCCAGGGTTACTGCTTCCAAGTCGACCTGGCCTGGCGTGCGGTCCGGGACGGCTTGCGCGTGGTGGAAGTGCCGATCACGTTCGTCGAGCGCGAGGAAGGCAGGTCCAAGATGAGCGGCGCGATAGTGCGCGAAGCCCTGTGGCGGGTGACCCAGTGGGGCATCCGACACCGACTCGGTCAGATGAGATCGACGGTGAAATCCCGATGAGGCCGCGGTTGCGGACCAGGGTGGCGTTCCTCGCGCTGCTTATCGCCGAGATCGCCGTCATCGTGCTGGCAGTCCGGTGGTTGGGCGGCTGGGTGGTGTTCTGGCTCATGGTCGCGACCGCGATGCTCGGCGGCTGGGTGGTGCGCAACGAGGGCGTACGAGCGTGGACTGCGCTTTCGGAGGCGGTTCGCGCCGGTCCCGTGCCTGAGCGGGACAAGCAGGCATCCGGGACCGCGATCGCCGGCGGGTTCCTGCTCATCCTGCCCGGCTTCATCACGGACCTGGTGGGGGCGGCGCTGGTGCTGCCACCGACCCGCGACCCGACGACGCGGTTGCTCTCACGCTTTCGGCCGGCCGCCGCATTGCGGCCGGGACCGTACGCCGGCCCGCCTTCCCGTGGCGAGGTCATCGAGGGCGAGATCGTCGACGACGACGAACCGAAGCAGTAGGCGGGTAAAAGGGACCGAGCCGCGCCGTAGGGGGGTTACGACGCGGCCCGGCATAGCCGAGGGGGCAGGCCGGGGGGTGACCCGCCACCGACGGCGACTAGGCGCTCTTCTTGCGGCGGCGCGAGGACGCCAGGTGCGCAGCACCCGGAAGGCGTCCGGTTCGCAGCAACTCGAGCCGCTCGTCGAGCAGGACCTGCAGCTCGTCAATGGACCGACGCTCCAGCAGCATGTCCCAGTGGGTACGCGCCGGCTTGGCGATCTTTTCCTCGGGGCGGTCGGTGGCGATGCGAAGCGCCTCCGCACCACACTTCGGGCAGTCCCACAGCGCCGGAACTTCGGCGTCGACGGAGAACGGCACGTCGAACGCGTGGCCGCGAGGGCACTCGTACGACACCCGCTGGCGCTCCGCGAACTCGACGCCGCGCTCGTCCTCGTAGCTGGTGGCAACGAGACGAGAACCGCGCAAGGTGGAACGCTCGGACATCGTGAGAGGCCCTTCCGGAGCTTGTGGCCCCTGGGTCGTCGGAACGGTGTTGTTGCTCTTTAAGGTGTATTCCCCGGTCACCGGTCGGGCAATCGTGGAACGACACTCAAGTAACGCGCATGGCCCGCGAATTTGTTCCGCCACCGCTGTGATAACGGCGGGGTCTCACGTGATCTGCCTCACGGCTCATGAACGCCCGTAGCATCGCGACGCCGGAGGAGCCGCGTCCCGGTGTCCGCCCGTACGCTGGATAATCTCAAAGATCCGTACCGTCGATGCTGGTCCGGTCGCGACAGGTCAGATTGCGGCGAGTTTCTTGTGAGGTGGAGCCATGGCGGTCCGTGAGATTCGGCTCTATGGCGACCCTGTGCTGCGCACGGTCGCCGATCCTGTCGAATCGTTCGGTGACACGACGCGAGCCTTGGCCGCCGACCTCCTGGACACGCTGGATCTGCCCGGCCGGGCGGGAGTCGCAGCCCCGCAGATCGGTGTGCCCGTTCGTGCGTTCTCCTATGGTGTCGACGGCGGGCGGGGCGTGGTGTTCAATCCGGTGATCGTCGAGCTTGACGGTATCCAGACGGGTGACGAGGGGTGCCTGTCCGTGCCGGATCTGTGGTTTCCCACGCCTCGGGCCGATCACGCTGTGGTCGAGGGCTGGGACGCCGAAGGGCGGCCCGTGCGCGTGGAAGGCACCGGTGAACTGGCCCGAGCCCTCCAGCACGAGATCGACCATCTCGACGGCATCGTCTACTTGCACCGGCTGGATCGCCAGACGAGGCGGGCGGCGATGCGGGCGGTCCGCGAGTCGGGTTGGTTCATCTCGGCAGGCACCAGTCGTTAAGCGGCGAGCAGGTCAGGCGCCGGCGATGGACGCACCTTGCGAACTCCATACGGCGTCGCGACATAGGTGCCGTGGCAGGTGAGGCGCGCGATCCGGCAGCACTGCACGAGCGCGTCGTGCCAGCCGAAGTCGCTACCCCGGGGCCGTGGATCTCCGCGTCGGCTCACCGCCATGGCCACGCCGGGCGGCTGACCGAACTCGGCGATGTGCTCGAGCAGGACGGCCAGCGCGCTGACTCGTTCGTCCTGCGGCGGATCGTCAGGTACCTCGTCAACGGCGATGGGCAGCACGAGGCGGCCGGACTCATCGGCGACGAGGACCAGCAGGCTCGGCGGCGGTAGATCGCCGGCGCGCTCTGCCGTGACCAGAAACTCGATCGTCTGGTGCTCGAGGTGCAGGTAGAGGGTCTGCATGTCCGTGATCATCGATGACCACGCCTGTGGAACGATTGAACGATCCACAGCCCACCTGTGGTAAGCGAGTCCTGCCGCGTTCGCGGCTAAGAAATGATCTGTTCGGGCCACGCGTCGCGGGCCAGCAGGATGTCTTTCAACACGTCGGCGCGGTCGGTCACGAGTCCGTGGACGCCTATGTCCAGTAGCCGGTGCATCCGGGACTCGTCGTTGACGGTCCAGACATGCACCTGCTTGCCGGCCGCCCGGGCCGCGGCCACGGTGGCCGAGGTGACGATCCGCACGCGGCCGGCTCGTTCGGGTACCTGCACGCAGTCGACGTCACGCAGGGCCCGTGTCACGAGTGCTGCCCAGCGCACGGGCGAGGCGGCGAGCCTGAATCGTGCGATTGTCCACCGACCACCGGCCGTCGCCACCGGTGCCGACAACCGGCGAAGCACCGCGCGCCGCCGGCGATCGGAGAACGAGGCGACGCAGACCCGATCGTGGGCCTTCGTCCGCTCGATGGCCCGGGCCAGGGGCGCTACCGCCGCGGCGTCCTTGACATCGATGTTCAGCCGGATATCCGACCACGCGTCCAGCACGTCGTCGAGACGGGCAAGGGGCTCGCTGCCTCCGATCAGCGCCCGCCCGGCTTCTGACCAGTCCAGCTCGCAGATGCGACCGGTGCGGTCGGTGACTCGGTCGAGCGTCGGGTCATGCAAGGCGATGGCCACACCGTCACGAGTGGCGCGCACGTCGGTCTCGAGGTAGCGGTAGCCGAGTTCCACGGCGGCAGCGAAGGCCGTCAGGCTGTTCTCCAGGCCGCGCGGGGAGAAGCCGCGGTGCGCGAAGGCCAGCGGCGTGGGCGCGTCGAAGAAGGCGCGGTCGCACAGCTCGGTACGGATCCGGGTCCGGCGTCGGGCCACCCGCTTACCGTACCCAGCCGCGCGCAGTTTACGGCCGATCGGCGACACCGAATCGGTGCGTGAGGTCGCGCAGAAGCGCGCGTAGCAGGTCCGAGAGCTGTTCCTGCTGCTGCTCGGTGAGAGCCGACAGCAGCGACTGCTCGTGGGTCAGCAACTCGTCGACCGTTCGCTCGATGAGCGCGTGACCGGCGGGCGTGAGCTCGACTAGCACAGCACGTCCGTCTGTCCCGGGCCGCAACCGGCAGACCCAGCCGTCCCGCTCGGCGCGTGCTACACGCTGCGACACCGCTCCCGGGCTGATCAGCACGCGCTTGGCGATCTCACTCGGAGAGAGGCGGTACGGCGCACCGGCGCGCCGCAGGGTCGCGAGCAGGTCGCGGGTCGCCGCATCGACGCCGAGTCGCATATGGGTCCGGCGCCGCTCGTCCTCCAGCAGCTTGGCGATACGCCAGATCCGGGTGATGATCCCGATCGAGCGCACCGGAGTTCCGGGACGCTCGCGAAGCCAGGCCTGCTGGATGCGGTCGACGCCGTCGGTTGTCCCGGTGGCGGGGGAGGAGCTAGGGTCGGGCACAGAGATACTTTAGACCTAAAGGAGATAGCGTGCGACAGGTCATCATCACAGGCGGCGGCACCGGGATTGGGCGCGCTATCGCGGCGGCGTTCCGAAGCGCCGGTGACGCGGTGACCATCACGGGTAGGCGGGTCGACGTCCTCGAACGCGCGGCGAAAGAGCTTGGGGCCACCGCCGTGCCGTTCGACGCCACTGATCCAGACGCCGTGGCAGCAGCGCTGGACCAGCTGCCGGAGCAGGTCGACGTGCTGGTGAACAATGCGGGCGGCAACACCGACCTGGACCGTCCAGACCCTGAGAACCTGGCCGAACTGGCTGCCGACTGGCGGGCCAACTTCTCGGCGAATGTGCTCTCCGTCGTCCTCGTGACGGCCGCCTTGGCCTCACGACTCGCGGACAACGCCAGGATCGTCACCATCGGGTCGATCGCCGCCCGCTTCGGCGCCGGCTCCTATGGCGCCGCCAAAGCCGCGATCGAGGCCTGGACGGCCACCGCCGCGACCGAGTTCGGGCCGCGCGGCATCACCGCGAACGTCGTCGCACCCGGCCTGGTCCTGGACACCGAGTTCTTCCGCGGGCGGCTCGGCGATGCCGGCATAAAGCAGCGGGTCGACGCTACTCGCAACAAGCGGGCCGGCCGCGTGGATGACGTCGCCGCCACCGTCCGCTTTCTAGCCTCAGCGGAGGCCGGGCACATCACCGGTCAGGTCATCCATCTCAACGGCGGCGCCTACCTCGGCCGGTGACCAGACGCCGGCGCGACAAATGGGTTGCTCGAAGGGCGCTGGTTGCTGGACTGGTCCGGTCCCGAGTCGGCCCGGGACCGACCGGAATCCGCTGGACCGCGAGGAGTACCTGCTGCGGGTCGCGTGCCGGATGTAGGGGAGCTAACCGGCGCGTGACCCGTTGCGGTCAACGCGGGCAGACGTGAGCCCGGTAAGCCGTGATGACCTCGCGCAGCACCTCGTGCCCGGGCCGAGTCCAGAGATCGGCGTTGAACACCTCGACCTCGATAGGGCCGTCGTAGCCGGCCGCCTCGACGCACTCGCGAAGGTGACGGTGGTCGATCGGGCCGTCGCCGGGTAGCGCGCGCCCGAGCAAGGGGTCCGGCAGCGGGACGAGCTGGTCGCAGACGTGGAAGCCGGCGATCCGGCCCGCCGCGGCCGCGATCGACTGCTCGATGGCGGGTCCCACCACACGTGGAACTCGTCGACCACGACGCCGACCGCCTCTGCGGGGTACGGCGCGGCCAACTCCACGGCCTGGGCCAGGGTGGACAGCACCGACCGCTCCGCGCACTGCATCGGATGGAGCGGCTCGAGTCCTAGGCGGACGCCCCGATCGAGGGCGTGCGGCACCAGTTGATCGAGCGCTTCGGCGACCCGGCGCCGGGAGAGCGCGAGGTCGCGGTCGGCAACGCCACCGACCACCAGTACCAGCACGTTCGCGCCGAGACGAGCTGCCTCGTCGATGGCCTGTGTGGTGTCGGCGATGCCGCGCGGCGTCGGGCCGTCGGGACCCATGCCGGTGAAGAAGCCACCTCGACACAACGACGACGGCCGTACCTGGTGCTCGCGCATCAGCCGGGCGGCCTCGTCGACACCGACTTCGGCGACCTTGTCCCGCCAGAGTCCGATCCACTGGACGCCCGCGTCCGCGCATCCCCGGACCGCCTCGGGTAGCGACCAGCGCTTGGTGGTGATCTGGTTCAGGCTGAGCCGGTTCACCGGATGCCCGCCGCCTCGAGCAGCGGCCGCGTCCGGGCGACTGCGAGGTCGGGGTCCGGCAGCACGCCGGCCGCATCGGCGAGCCGGAGCACGTCGGCCAGGTGGACGATGGAGCGCGCCGATTCCAGCCCGCCGACCATCCGGAAGTGGTTCTGGTGACCGGCCAGATAGGCCAGGAACACCACACCGACCTTGTAGTGCCGGGTAGGCGCGCGGAAGATCTCACGGGCCAGTGCGACGGTCGGGTCGAGGAGTTCGCGGAAGCCGGCGACGTCGCCTGCGTCCAGGCGGGCCAGCGCGGCCGACGCCGCCGAGGCGATCGGGTCGAAGATGCCCAGCAGGGCGTCGCTGTGCCCGTGCTCGTCGCCGGCGATGAGCTCCGGAAAGTTGAAGTCGTCGCCGGTGTAGCAGGTGACACCGGCCGGCAGGGCACGCCGGAACTCGGCTTCCATGGCCGCGTCGAGCACGGAGACCTTGACCCCGTCGAGGACCCGGGCGTGCTCCCGGCAGAGGACGGCGAGTTCACGCCCGGCGGCACGGACGTCCTGATGACCCCAGTAGCCGGCGAGCGCAGGGTCGAACTGCGCGCCGAGCCAGTGCAATATCACCGGGCCGTCCACGCCGGCTAGAACCTTGCCGTAGGCCCGGTGGTAGTCATCAGGCCCCGTCGCAGCTGCCGCGAGCGCCCGGCTGGCCATCACCACGGGCACCGCTCCGGCAGCGCCGACGACCTCGAGTTGCTCCTGCCAGGCCGCCACCACGGCATCGACCGACGCCGGGCCAGCAGGCAGCTGGTCGGTACCGACGCCGGCACACCAGCGTCGTCCGTCGGCCTCGGCACCGGTGCGAGAGATCAGCTCGCGGGCGGTGGGCCAGTCCAGGCCCATACCGCGCTGGGCGGTGTCCATGGCCTCGGCAACCCCGAGCCCGCAGGACCAGATGTGCCGGCGGAACGCGAGCGTCGCGTCCCAATCGAGAGAGACGAACTCGCGGGGGTCGGCGGGGGAGAGGGAATCGGCGACGACGTGCACGGCGGCGTAGGCGAGGCGGGACACCGCGGGCCGATCCGGCGGAGTCACACTGTGCGCCGCCGACGGAGTCCACGGCTCCAGCGTGCCGCGGCGGGTGGGAAGGGTGAGCGAAGGGTTCACTTCCTCACGCTCCGGTCTTTGGTGAGCGGTGCGGCACGTCGACCCAGCGCCGCTCGGCCGCCGAGCGGAGCGCGAGCTCGACCAGCAGCGAGCCCCGGGCACCTGCGGCCAGCGTCTGGTCGTACGCCTCGCCGGTGACGACGTGCCGGAGGAACGCCTCCCACTGGTATCTGAACGCGTTCACCTCGGGTTCGACCGTCGGCGCGGCCACCCAGGTGGAGCGAAAGTCGATGGGGTTCGGAATGTCGGGGTTCCAGATCGGCCGCGGGGTCGCCGCCCGAGGCTGTAGGCGGCACTCCCGCAGCCCGGCGACCGCAGAGCCATCGGTCCCGTCGACGTGGAACTCGACGAGTTCGTCGCGCCACACCCTGGTGGCCCAGGACGAGGTGATCGAGACGACCGCGCCGCCGTCGAGTTCCATCAGCGCGTACGCGGTGTCGTCGGCCGTCGCGGCGTAAGTCCGGCCATGTTCGTCGACACGCTCGGGGATGTGAGTGGCGGTGTGGCAGAGCACGGACCGGATCTCACCGAACAGGCCCTCGATCACGTACTGCCAGTGCGGGAACATGTCGAGGACCATGCCCCCGCCGTCCTCGGTCCGGTAGTTCCAGCTGGGCCGCTGGGCCGGCTCGAGGTGTCCCTCGAACACCCAGTAGCCGAAGTCGCACCGGATGGACAACAGCCGGCCGAAGAACCCGCTGCGCAGGGCCCGAGACAGCTTGCGCAGGCCGGGTAGGTAGAGCTTGTCGGTGACGATGCCGTTCTTCACGCCGGCGGCGGTGGCCTGCTCGGCGAGCCGGATCGCCTGTGCCGCGGTGGTGGCCAGTGGCTTCTCGCAGTACACGGCCTTCCCGGCCGCGATGGCCGCTTGCACCCCGGCCGGGCGGGCGGACGTGGCCGTCGCGTCGAAATAGACGTCGGTCTCGGGGCTCGCGAGCACCTCGTCGAGGTTCGTGGTGTACCGGTCCAGGCCGAACTGCTTGGCGATGCGGATCAGTTTCGCTTCGTCGCGCCCGACGAGGATCGGTTCGGGCCAGATCAGCTCGCCGTCGGGCAGGGGTATGCCGCCGCCCCGGCGGATGGCGAGTATCGATCGATCGAGGTGCTGGTTGCGTCCCATGCGGCCGGTGACGCCGTTCATGGCGATCGTGACGGTTCTGGTCGGCAAGGCAGTGGGCTCCGAGCATGTCGTGATCGGCAAGCGCTTTCCAACAGCGTAGTGTACTGCCGGTCGCCCGAGCAAGGGTGTTAGGCGGTATGGGGAAGGAGGGTGCTTTCGCGGCGCACTACCTCGCCAGGGATGGAGACCTCGCGGGTCGCCTCGCCGAGAGCCAGGGCCACCGCCTGTTCGCCGAGTTCGTTGAGAGGCAACCGGACGGTGGTGAGGCCCGGCACCGAGTCGCGCAGCGTGGGTATGTCGTCGAAACCGGCCACCTGGACGTCGTCCGGCACCCGCAGCCCGGCATCGCGGAACGCGGCGATCGCTCCGATGGCCATGACGTCGTTCACGGCGAACACACACAGGGGCTGGCCGGCGCCGGGGGAGATGCCGAGATCGCCGGCGAGCCACCGCCCCGCGTCGAACCCGCCATCGCGGGTGAACTCACCGAAGACGGTGGCGACCGGTGCGAGACCGTGCTTGGCCAGCGCCGAGGTGAAGCCGGCGGTCCGGTCGCTGGCCGTGACGAGCGCCTGCGGGCCGGCAAGGATCGCGAATCTTTGGTGCCCGTCGGCGACCAGCGCGTCCGCCAGGTCGGCGGCGCCGCCGTAGTTGTCCGGCAGCACCGCACTCGCACCGGGCAGCCGCTGCCCGATTATCGCGACGCGTCCGCCGTTGCGCCGGTAACGATCGAGGTCGCCGGCGAGCGTGGCGTCGTCGACGGTCGACCACCGCGAGCCGGCCAGGATTATCGCGTCGGTGCGGTGGGCGGCGAACGCGAGCACGGTTTCGCGCTCGACCTGCGGGTCGCGGTCGGTGTAGGCCAGGAGCACCTGCCGGTCGTGCTGCCGGGCCGCGATCTGCACGCCGCGCGCGATCGAGGAGAAGTACGGGTCCGCGATGTCGTGTACGACCAACCCGATCAGCTGGGTCGCCGACCTGGCCAAGGCCTGTGCATAGGCGTTCGCGACGTAGCCGAGGTCCTGTGCCGCCTGCCGAACCCGCTCGCTGACGTCTGGTCGGGGGGTTCGCGCCGAACCGTTGAGCACACGGGACGCCGTTGCGAGCGACACCCCGGCCCGGTCGGCGACGTCTTGCAGCGTGACGGCTGCCACTTCTCACCTCGATGTGTCCGGGACCTGCGTGGTCATTGTGTCGCACCGGCTAGCCTCTTGGCCCAGATGCTTGACGTGACATTCTTGATCATTGCCGGGGGCGCGGTGCTCGTCGGCGCCGCCGTCCAGACCGGCGTCGGGCTCGGTCTCGGCCTGGTGGCCGCTCCTGTCGTAAGTCTGCTGGATCCCACCCTGATGCCGGGCTCGGTACTGATCACGACCGCCCTGCTTCCGGTCCTTACCCTCAGCTCGGAGTGGCGGCACATCGACCTGCGCGGCATGTCGTGGGCCTTGGCCGGCCGGTTGGTCGGTACCGGGGCCGGTGTGTGGGTGGTGGCCACCCTCGCGCCGCGGTCGCTCGCGATTCTGGTGGGAGTCATGGTCCTGGTCGCCGTCGTACTGACGGCGACCGCCGTCCGGGTGCGGCCGACGCCGGGGACGTTGAGTTTCGCCGGGTTGATCTCGGGCGTGTCCGGCACGGCGACCTCGATCGGCGGGCCTCCGATCGCTCTGGTGTACCAGCACGACCCCGGGCCGCGGGTCCGCTCGACCCTCGGCGCGTATTTCCTGGTGGGTGTCGTGGTCTCACTGGCCGCACTGGGGCTCGCCGGCCAGCTCGACTCGCGCGACGTGGCCGCGGGCGCGGTGCTGCTGCCGTTCGTGCTCGCCGGCTTCCTGTTGGCCAGGCCCCTTCGCCGAGTCGTCGACGGCCATGTCCTGCGCGCCGCGCTGCTAGTAGTGGTGACCGTCTCCGGTGTCGTGCTGATCGTGCAGTCGCTGCTGAGCGGCGCGTAGCCTGGCCGGGTGGACCTGCGAGCCGAGTTGATGGTAGGCGAGTACCACCTGCGTACCCTGACCCTGGACGACGCGGAGCTTTTGGTCGAGGCAACGGCTGGGGAGCAGGCCCCCGCAGCATGGGGTCCGCGGCCGGCCGGTCCCTACACGCTCGATGACGCGGTGACCGCGCTGCGGGCATGGGCTCCCGGTTCAGCCGGGCGGGCGTCGATCGGAATCTTCGACGGTGACCGGTTGGTGGGCGCGATCGGACTGATGCCGGACGGGCCTTCGAGCGCGGAGCTGGGCTACTGGGTGCGGCCGGAATACCGGGGCCGCGGTATCGCGTGGCGCTGCGTCGCCGCGCTGACCGGCTGGGCCCACCGCGCCGTTGCGTTGGACCGGATCTGGCTGGAGATAGATCCCACCAACGCGGCGTCGAGCCGGGTGGCCAAGCGGGCCGGATTCCATCTCGAGGGGCGCCTGGCCAGGCACTGCCGGAGCTGGACGCACGACGATCCGGCGCTGGATTCCTGGCATGACTGCGACATCTGGGTTCATTCGGGCGGTCAGAAGCCGAGCCTTGAAGCCGCTGATTCGGACCTTTCCCGCCGAGGGGGGATGTTGTGCTGACGGCCTTTGCCGACCTGTCCACGCCGCTGGTCGCCGATGCTTGTGTGCGCCAGGAAGTGCCCGTGCGTGCCGCGCCGCCGGGTGTCGGCCCCGTCGTCCGAGGCCACCGAGTCGCGGGCCGGGTATTGCCCGTTCGCCATTACGGAAGCGTCGACGTCTTCCTCGAAGCGTTCGGCCGGGCCGAACCAGGCGACGTGCTGGTCATCGACAACGGCGGCCGACTGGACGAGGCGTGCGTTGGGGACCTTGCCGTGCTGGAGGCCGCGTCGGCCGGGGTAGCGGGCCTTGTCGTGTGGGGACTTCATCGTGACACGCTGGAGCTTGTGGAGATCGGCGTGCCGGTGTTCAGTTACGGCAGCTATCCACCGGGCCCGCTCCGGCTGGACGACAGGGAACCGGAGGCCCTCGACAGCGCCCGATTCGGGCCGCACGTGGTCGGGGTCGACGATGTCGTCTTCGGCGACGCGGACGGCGTGCTGTTCGTGCCCGCCGAGCGGGTAGACGAAATTCTGGCAACGGCCGCCCAAATCTGGCAGACCGAGCGCGAACAGGCGCGCAGAATCCGAGCCGGTGAGCCGCTACGCCAGCAGACGGCGTTCAACGACTATCTCGCGCGGCGGGCGGCCGATCCGTCCTATACGTTCCGGCGACATCTGCGCCGAGTGGGCGGAGCCATCGAGGAGTAGATATGTCTACAGCGAGTCTGACGTCGAAGATCTTTGCGATCGGAGACCACGCCGCTATGTCGCGGCGAATCCTCAACGTGGCACGATTCCAAGGTGACCAGTAGTCCTGCTCCTACGCAGCAGCGGCTGCGCGACCTCGCGCTGCTGCGCCGCGTTCGGGACCGGATCGACCGGGAGTACGCACGGCCGCTGGACGTCGAGGCGCTTGCCCGCGGCGTGAACATCTCGGCCGGGCACCTGAGCCGCCAGTTCCGGCTCGCCTTCGGCGAGTCGCCGTACAGCTACCTGATGACCCGGCGCATCGAGCGCGCGATGGCCCTGCTGCGTCGCGGCGATCTCAGCGTCACCGAAGTTTGCTTCATGGTCGGGTGCTCGTCTCTAGGTACCTTCAGCACTCGATTCACCGAGTTGGTCGGAGTCCCGCCCAGCGTATATCGAAGTCAGGCGAGGACCGCGACGGCGGGAATGCCGCCTTGTGTCGCGAAGCGGGTGACCAGGCCGGTCAGGAATCGAGAAGCCCGGGACAACGAGGCGCAACTAGCCTGACCGCCATGGACCTGACGATTCACCAGACCTTCCTCCCGCACACTGACCCGGACGCATCTCTTGCCTTCTACCGCGACATCCTCGGCTTCGAAGTCCGCAACGACGTTGGATACGGCGGGATGCGCTGGATCATGGTCGGGCCCGTTGACCAGCCCGGCACGTCCCTCGTCCTGGAGCCGCCGGCGCCTGATGGCTGCGGCAAGACCGAGGACGAGATCCGCGCCATCACCGAGATGATGGCCAAGGGCACCTACGCCGGCATCAACCTGGCCACCACCGACCTCGACGGCACCTTCGAAGAACTGGCGGCACGCGGCGTCGAAATCGTCCAGGAGCCGACCGACCAACCGTACGGCGTCCGCGACTGCGCGGTCCGCGATCCCGCAGGCAACCTGATCCGAATCCAGGAGTTGCGCTGAGGCATCCGGGGGCTTCGCAGGCGGCACGCGGCTGGGACGAGGACTATCCGACCGAGCGCAAGCGGAGCGGCTCGGCGGGTTCGAGTGCGACGGCCAGCTCCAAGGGGCCCAGCTCGGCCGCGATCCGGAAGAACTCGGCGGCCAGCCGGCCGATTTCACCCGAGCGACGCACCAGACCCCAGCGCATCGTCGGCCGTTCGTCGATCGGGACGTAGACGACGTCCGCACGTTCGAGGTACTTGATGCCTTGCGCACACGCGAACGCGACGCCGTCCCCGGACATGACGGACCACAAGACCTCCTCGCGGGTTCGCGGGGAGGTTGGACGATCGGAATCCGAAGCCGGCACCGGGCTCACCGCCTGCTCCCAGAATTCGGGAATCGGCAAGCCGGAGGGCAAGACCGTGTGTGCGGGCAGCTCGGCCAGGGACACCGATGACCGGGCGGCCAACGGGTGCGTACGTCCGACCGCGAGCACTATCGGCTCGGTGAACGTCACGGGCCCCACACTGAGATCCGGTTCCTCGACAGGCAGCCAGAGCAGGGCGACATCGACCTCCCGCTCGCGGAGTAACCCGAACGGATCGTCGATCCGTATCTCGCGCATTCGCAGATCGACGTCCGGATACCGGCTTCGGAACAGTGCCGTGATCGGGGAGATCTCCTGCCACATCGGGCCCAGCACGCCGAGCGTCAACGCATCCGGCCCGCCGCGGGCGAAGTCTCGGGCCGACTCGACACCCTCGAGAATGCGACGATAGCCGGCCTCGAGGTCGGCTTGGAGCTGCGCGCCGAGCGGTGTCAAGCTCACCTTGCGACTGGTCCGCTCGAACAGTGGAGCGCCGATTCGCCGTTCCTGCTTGGCAATCGCCTGGCTGACCCGCGGTGGCGAGATGTGAAGCCGCTCTGCCGTACGGCCGAAATGGAGCTCCTCGGCAAGAGTCAAGAAGATCTCGATATCGCGTAGTTCCACCAGGTCATCTTCGCACCATCATCGGCACCCGAATATTCGATCACGCCCCCTCTGCCATCTGACGAGCACCGTTAACTCTGTACGCAACCGACGTTTCGCGATTGCCCATTGTTCGCAAATCGCCTCGACGGAAGGCTGTGAGTCGTAGGGAGAACCAGCCAATCCACGATCAAGAAAGGACACATTATGGCTGTCGTACGAACACACCGATACACCGTCGAGACCGGCAAACTGGCACAGCTGCTCGAGAAGCGCGCGGCGTTGATCCAAGGTATTCGGTCCGCCAACCCGGCGTTCACCGTGGCCACCTTGATTCGGCAGGACGACGGGTCCTACCTCGACGTCTGGCGCTGGGAGTCGGCCGAGGCGATGCGGGCTGCGGCGAAGGCGGCCGAGAACTTTCCGCTGGTCGGCGCGACCATGGCCCTGACGTCCGACCACTCGGCAGCGGACGGCGAAATCCTCGACGAGCAGTGACACCTCGCAAGCCGTGACGGCGGCGTCCGGCCGGCACCGGCGAAGCGATGTCGGCAGGCCGGGTGGGCTCGCGGGGCGCAGCAGAGCCCACCTGACCGGTCAGGAATCGAGAAGCACCCGCCACCGATACGCACCTAGCGTGACCGCTAGTGAGATCAGGTTGACCGACTGGAGGAAAGCCGATGACTCAGAACCAGCAGGTAGGACGTAAGCCCGGAACACCTGGGGCGCTGTCGCGATGGATACAGCGAACGATGAACGCCCGCACGAACCGCAAGATCCGGCGCGGACGCGGCCATTTCATGGGGATGGACGTACTGATCCTGAATACCGTGGGCCGCCATAGCGGCCTGCAGCGAGAGACGCCGTTGGCGTGGTTCGACGACGGTGCGGCCGCCTGGCTGATCGTCGCTTCGGGTGGCGGCAGCCAGCACCCGGACTGGTACGTCAATCTGATGGCGCACCCCGATCGGGCGTCGATCGAACTGCCCGATGGCGACATCTTGCCGGTGACACCGCATCGGCTCGACGGATCGGACCGTGAGCAGGCGTGGCAGCGCATCGCCGCCGCCCAGCCGCGCTACGCGAAGTACCAGAGCAAATCCGACCGGGAGTTCCCGGTGATCCGGCTCACCCGGCGGTGACTGGATACGCTCGCGGTTGCGGATCGTAGGTTCCAAACCACCTTGCAGACAGATGGAGATACCCCGATGAGCCCGGCCCAGACGACGCACGCGAAGTCGACCGCGCTGCACCCTGCGGACAGCCACGACATGATCCGCGTGCACGGCGCGCGAGAGAACAACCTCAAACACGTCAGCGTCGAAATCCCCAAGCGCCGGCTGACGGTGTTCACCGGCGTCTCCGGCTCCGGTAAGAGTTCGCTGGTGTTCGACACGATCGCCGCGGAGTCGCAGCGGTTGATCAACGAGACCTACAGTGCGTTCGTGCAGGGTTTCATGCCCTCGCTGTCGCGGCCGGAGGTCGACGTCCTCGACGGCCTGACGACCGCGATCATCGTCAGCCAAGAGCGGCTCGGGGCCAACCCGCGCTCCACGGTCGGCACGGTCACCGACGCCAACGCGATACTGCGAGTGTTGTTCAGCCGATTGGGATCGCCGTACATAGGCCCTCCCATCGCCTTCTCGTTCAACGTCCCCGCGCGAAAGGCGAGCGGGGCGATGACCGTCGACAGGGGCAAGGGCGAGCGGATCGTGGTGCGAGATGCCATCTACCACGGCGGCATGTGCCCGCGCTGTGAAGGCCGCGGCACCATTTCTGACCTCGACCTGACTCAGGTTTTCGACGAGTCCAAGTCGCTCGCCGAAGGAGCGATCACCGTTCCCGGCTACAACGCCGGCGGATGGAGCGTACGGCTGTTCGCCGAATCCGGATTCCTCGACCCGAACAAGCCGATCCGCGAGTACACCAGGAAGGAGCTCGACGACTTCCTCTACAAGGAGCCGACCAAGGTCAAGTTCGTGGGCGCGAACATGACCTACGAGGGGCTCATTCCGCGGATCCAGAAGTCGTTCCTGTCCAAGGACGTCGACGCGCTGCAGCCGCACATCCGGGCCTTCGTCGAGCGGGTGGCGACGTTCACAGCCTGCCCCGACTGCGGCGGAACCCGACTCAGCGAGGCTGCCCGGTCGTCGAAGATCAAGGGGGTCAACATCGCCGAGGTGTGTGCGATGCAGATCACCGACCTGGCCGAATGGATCCGTGGTCTCGACGAGCCGTCGGTGGCGCCGCTGTTGACGGCACTGGGGGAGAACCTCGACTCCTTCGTCGAGCTCGGGCTCGGCTACCTCAGCCTGGACCGGCCGTCCGGCACCCTGTCCGGCGGGGAGGCGCAGCGCATCAAGATGCTCCGGCACCTCGGCTCGTCGCTGACCGACGTCACTTACGTCTTCGACGAGCCGACGATCGGGCTGCACCCGCACGACATCCAACGGATGAACGACCTGCTGTTGCGGCTGCGCGACAAGGGCAACACCGTGCTGGTGGTCGAGCACAAGCCCGAGACGATCGCGATCGCCGAGCATGTCGTCGACCTCGGGCCCGGTGCGGGTACGGCCGGCGGGACTATCTGCTTCGAGGGCACCGTGGAGGGGCTGCGCGGCAGTGACACCGTCACCGGTCGGCACCTGGACGACCGGGCCGCCCTGAAGCAGTCGGTGCGCACGCCCTCGGGCAAGCTGGAGGTGCGCGGCGCCGACCTGCACAACCTGCAGGACGTCGACGTCGACATCCCGCTCGGCGTGCTGGTCGTGGTCACAGGTGTGGCGGGCTCCGGTAAGAGCTCGCTGATCCACGGTTCAGTCTCCGGCCGCGACGGCGTCGTGTCGGTCGACCAGAGCGCGATCAAGGGGTCACGTCGCAGCAATCCGGCGACGTACACCGGGTTGCTCGAACCGATTCGCAAGGCGTTCGCGAAGGCCAACGGCGTGAAGCCGGCCCTCTTTTCGGCCAACTCCGAGGGTGCCTGCCCGACGTGCAACGGCAACGGGGTCATCTACACCGAACTCGGATTCATGGACACGGTGGCCACGCCGTGCGAGGACTGCGGCGGCAAGCGATTCGAGGCGTCGGTCCTCGAATACATGTTCGGTGGGCGAAACATCGCCGATGTACTCGAGATGTCGGTGACCGAGGCGGAGGAGTTCTTCAGGGCCGGCGAGGCTCGGACGCCGTCCGCGCACGCCATTCTCGAGCGGATATCCGCTGTGGGGCTCGGTTACCTGAGTATCGGTCAGCCACTCACGACGTTGTCCGGCGGTGAGCGGCAGCGGCTCAAGCTGGCGACTCACATGGGGGAGAAGGGCGGAGTGTACGTGCTCGACGAGCCGACGTCCGGCCTGCACCTCGCCGATGTCGAGCACCTGCTCGGGCTGCTGGATCGGCTCGTCGACACCGGCAAGTCGGTCATCGTCATCGAGCATCACCAGGCGGTCATGGCGCACGCCGACTGGATCATCGACCTCGGTCCCGGCGCCGGGCACGACGGCGGCCGGATCGTCTTCGAGGGCACCCCGGCGGACCTCGTCGCCACCCGCTCGACTCTCACGGGCCAGCACCTCGCGGAGTACGTCGGCGCCTGACAACTCAAGGCCGGCTGGGGGCGGCGCCCGATCGTCACCTCGCGGGCGCTTGACGACAGGGTGCGGACCGGTGTAGACAACCACTAGGTTATTGAACCAAGAGGTTATGAACTGATGAACGAAGAGCGCCTTGATGCGACATTCGCCGCGCTGGCCGACCCGACTCGCCGGGCGATCCTGGCCCGCTTGCGGCGCGGCGATGCGACCGTCGCCGAGTTGTCGGCGCCGTTCGCGATCAGCCAACCGGCCATCTCAAAGCACCTCAAGGTGCTCGAGCGAGCTGGGCTGATCTCTCGTGGCCGTGAGGCGCAGCGCCGTCCGTGCCGCCTGAAGGCGGCCCCAATGCGCGAAGCGGTGGACTGGCTGGCGAACTACCGCGACTACTGGGAGCAGAGCTACCAGCGGCTGGACGCCCTTCTCGACGAACTGCAACGCCCGGAGAACGAGCGGTGACGCCCAGCCGGGTCGAGGTGACCACGCCCACAGACCGCGAGATCGTGCTGGCCCGGCATTTCGGCGCGCCGCCGAAGCTGGTCTTCGCCGCACTGACGACTCCGGACCTGCTCCGCCGGTGGTACGGGGCACGCGGCTGGAACCTCGTGTCGTGCCAGATCGATCTGCGGGTCGACGGCGCGTGGCGATACGTATCCGAAGGGCCGAACGGCGAGCGGATGGTGCAGTCGGGGGTCTACCGCCTGGTCGATCCGCCCAGGCGACTGGTGAGCACTGAGCGGTTCGATGACCAGTCCTACGAGGGGGAGTCGATCGTCAGCCACCACCTGGCCGAGCGCGATGGTGGCACCAAGCTCACCACCACGGTGCGGTACTCATCGCAGGCGGCGCGCGACACCGTCCTGCGCTATCCCATGGCCCGCGGGGTCGGCGAGAGCTACCAGCGCCTCGACGTCGTGCTGGCCGAGTCGCTCACATCCCGGAAAGAAACGAATCGAGGAGATCAACCAATGAACTGGACACTCGAAGTAGTCGTCGTGCCGGTGTCGGACGTCGACCGCGCCAAGGAGTTCTACGCAGACAAGCTCGGCTTCAACGTCGACCACGACACCGTCATCGGTGAGGGCAAGCGCATCGTGCAGCTCACGCCGCCGGGCTCTGGGTGCTCCGTCGTCATCGGCGAGGCAGTCGTCCCGCCGATGGAGCCCGGTTCGCTGAAGGGACTCCAACTCGTGGTGCCGGACATCCGCAAGGCGCACGCCCAACTCGTCGAACGCGGGGTCGACGTCACCGACATCCAGGTCTTGGGGGAAAGCCCGACACCCACGCCGGACCCGCTGGACAATGTCGGCTTCGTGTTCTTCAGCGACCCGGACGGCAACAGCTGGGGTGTGCAGCAGATCTCCTCACGTGCGGCCGCCTAGCGTCCCGATCGCGAAAGCGGCCCGACCAGCACAACTGACAGGGTTGTCATTAACGGCCGGCACCGCTGAAAGACAGCGCTGATTCGTTCGCCGATAATGCACATTATGTCAAGTTGGCGATCTGGCGTCCTCATTTCACCGTCCCCCACCGTCGTGGTCGGATGTCGCAGGCACCGAGGGACGCGGAAGAAACACTGATGTAACTCGGCTGCGGCAGGCTGAGCAGGTGAATGTGACGGTTGCGATCGAATCGCCACTGCAGGACGACGTACGTGAACTCGTGTCGGCGCTGAGTGCTCACCTGCTGCCGTTGTCGCCGCGCGAGTTCCAGTTCGGGATCGGCGTGGAGGAAATGGCCGAACCCCGAACGACGGTGTTCGTCGCACGTGACGACGATGGTGTCGCCGTCGGGTGCGGTGCGCTCACCGTTCACGACGGCGGCACCGGCGAGGTGAAACGGATGTTCACTATTCCCGAGGCGCGCGGCGCACGGGTCGGCGAAAGAGTACTTTCGGCGATCATTGAGCTGGCTCGCCGCCACCGGCTTGATCGGCTCTTGCTCGAGACCGGCGCGAGTCCGGATTTCGCCAGCGCCCATCACCTGTACGCCCGCACCGGATTTCGGCGCCGGGGGCCGTTCCACGATTACCCGGACAGCGGCTGGTCGGCCTTTTACGAGCTGGGGCTCACCGCCGGCGGCAGGGCAGAGCACTCCCCTGCCGCGCGGCGGTAAGCCGGTCCGGCGAGACCGCACACCGCCGCGGGGCAACGCCGGTCTGGATCAAGGAGCCGGCATTTGGCGCCGGCACCGCACGGTCGACCGCGCCTCGACGGGATCGGATCACCACTCCCCTGCCGAGATCGAATCATTCTTGATCGCCTGTGGAGTGCTTACGATCAAGCAATTCTGATTCGGCCGGCGTGCTGAAAGATCGTCATTTGCATACGACCCTGAGTGTCATTGCCTGCGACACTGAGTAAGTACGACTGGAACAGCGGGGCGGTGGTTCCACACCTGGGCGTCATTGGTTAGTCTGCCCTCGCTCACGGAGTGAGGAGCACCATGCCGGGACGCCATTCAGTCGGTCGCCGTCGTCGACGACGGTGGCCCCGCCGACTTGCCGTGACCCTGGTAGTGCTGGCGCTGCTGGGAACCGGTGCGTACTTCGCGCGGGATTACTTCGTCGACGACGCCCAGGCCTCCTGCGAAGGGTCGTTGCCGGTGTCGGTGGCCGCCGATCCGGCGATCGAACCGGCGGTCAGCGCCGTCCTTGCGGAGTACGAGGGCAACCCCGACCTGGCAGTCGACGGAACCTGTGTGACCGTGGAGCTCACGGCCGAAACGCCGGCAGCGGTGGCGAGTAGCCTCAGCGGCGACACTCATCCTGACCTCTGGATTCCAAATTCCAGTATGTGGACCCAGTTGCTGTCCAGCAGCGGGATCGCGCTCGGCGAGATGACCTCCCTGGCCACGTCCCCGCTGGTAGTGGTCGCCACCGAGCCGATCGCGAAGGCCCAACTGGGTTGGCCGGACACCGAGATCTCCTGGTCCAGCCTGCTTGCGAACACCGGCAGCGCCACCGTGGCCGACCCACTGACAACGAGTGAAGGTCTGGCGACTCTGCTTGCCGTCCAGGCCGTCGTCGGCGAATCCGAAGAGAGCCGGACCCAGCTGGTGCAGGCCATGACCGCAGTCGCCCAGGCCGCAGTGCCCGACGTGGCGACGGCGTACGAGGCGGTGCGCTCCGACCCCACTACGGCCCCGCTGTTCACCGCGGCCGAGCAGTCCGTGGTGGCGCACAACCAGCAGCATCCGGCGAACCTCGTCGTCGCGCTCTACCCAACCGAGGGCACGCTCGCCTTCGACTATCCGGCGATCCCGATCGAGGGACGCGAGACCACAGTGGAGACCACCCGCGCGGTCGGGCAGCTGGTCAACGCGCTGCAGGCAGAATCCGCGGTGGCCGCGTTCCAGGACGCCGGGTTCCGCACGGTAGGCGGAGTTGCCCTCGACGACGCGTTCGTACAGGGCATCCAGGTGCAGATGCCGACCGCGATGCCGAGCCCCGATCCCGCGGTCGCCGGGCAGTTACGGCAGCAGTGGGCCGCGCTGTCGCTGGAGATGCACATGCTCGCGGTCATCGACGTCTCGGGCTCGATGGTCGACACCGACGGCGGCGACCAGACCCGAGCCGAACTCGTGCGCGACGCCGCCGCGGCCGCGCTCGGGCTCATCCCCGAGAGTGGTTCGGTCGGCGTCTGGTTGTTCTCCTCGTTCGAGAACGACGAGGCGCACTGGGAGGAGCTGGTCGAAGTCGGGCCGCTCACCGAGGAGGTCGGGGGCGTCGTGCGAAAAGAAGCGCTGATCGCCGCCACTCGGGAGATTCCGCCCCGGGCAGAGGCGAACGTCGCCGACGCGGTGCGCGGCTGGACCGCCCTTTACCCCACCGCCCTAGCGGCGTTCAACGAGGTCAAAGCCGGCTACGAACCCGGCAAGGTGAACTCCGTCGTGCTGCTGACGGACGGCCGTGACGAGTGGCCGGAGGGCAGTGAGCCGGAGATGACCCTGGACGAGCTGCTCGACGCGCTGCAGGCCGGCTACGACCCCGCCCGCCCGGTGCACATCATCACTATCGGGATCGGACCCGAAGCCGATGCCGATGCGCTGCGCACCATCGCCGAGGCGACAAACGGCACGCACCACATCGCCCGCGACCCGTCAGACATCGAACAGGTGTTCCTTGAGGCGATGGTAGCCCGCCAGCAGCGCTGAACAACGCCCTGCGATGGCTTCGGCGCGCCTGCGCGCCGAATGCCGGCTCGCCCCGTAACGTCGCATGACATGGCCGATGGGTGGCGTCCCCTGGCGCTCGGTGGCATCGTCCTCGTGGTGATCCTTACCCCGGCCTTCCGTGACGCAGAACCTGCCGAAGCGGAGGAGCCGAGCATCACGCCGGCGGCTGCCGAGCAGGAGAACGAGCCTGCTCCGACTGATCCCCCGGCGGCGTCCCAAACCGCCGTCGAGGGGGCTCCCGTGCCGGAAGTCGATGGCTCCGGCACTCGCCTGCTGGCCGGTGGCGACGGCGCGATGGCTGTCGCGTTGACCTTCGACGACGGGCCCCATCCGGAGCACACCGAACAGGTTCTGGCCGTGTTGCGCGACCGGCAGGTCGTCGCCACGTTCTGCTTGGTCGGCGGGCCGGCGAGGTCCAACCCGGACCTGGTCAAGGCGATCGTGGCTGACGGCCATGTGCTCTGCAACCACACCGTCGACCACGACATGGGCTTGCGGCACAAGAGCGACGGCGAGATCACCAGCGACCTCGAGGACACCCAAGCCGCGATCCTCGCGGCCGCGCCGGACGCGGACATCAGGTTCTTCCGTGCGCCGGGCGGCAACTTCGCCACGAACCTCAACTCGACCGCAGCCGCGCTCGGCTTCACCCCCCTGGGCTGGAGCATCGATACCCGCGACTGGCAAAAGCCCGGTGCGGCCGCGATCCGCGACACTGTGCTGACGCAAATCCATCCGGGAGCGGTAGTTCTCCTGCACGACGGTGGTGGCGACCGTTCGCAGACCGTGTCGGCGCTTCCAGAGATCATCGACGGACTGGCCGAGCTGGGGTACAGCTTCGTGGTGCCCTCGACATGAAACGCGCCTACGCGGCCGTCGACCTCGACGGTGTCGTGGCCGACGTCCGGCACCGGTTGCACCATCTGGCAGGCGGACGCAAGGACTGGGACGCGTTCTTTGCCGGGATCGCGGACGATCCGGTGCATCCGGAAGGGCTCGCGGTGGCCAAGGAGCTGGCTCGCGAACATGAGCTGGTGTACCTCAGCGGCCGCCCCGAGCGGACCCGGGCAGCTACCGAGCAGTGGCTCGCCCGGCATGGCGCCCCGGCCGGCACCGTGCTGTTGCGGCCCGACGGCGATCGCCGGCCGGCCCGCATCACCAAGATCGGGATCTTGCGCCGGCTGGCCCGCGAGCGGCCCGTCGCCGTGCTCGTGGACGACGACGCCGCAGTGTGCCGCGCCGCGCGCGAAGCCGGCTTCACCGTCATGGAGGCCACCTGGAGCCGCCCCGACGCGACGCTCTTCGAGGCTCAGGAGCGGCTCGGCGAGACCTGAGTCGGGTTGAGGGACGGGTCGTGGAGGTGACACGCCACGTCGACGCCGTCGAGTGCGAGCAGTCCAGGGTCGATACCTTCCCGGAATCGGACGACCAACTCGTCGCCTTCGGGACTGATGCCCGCAACGCCGCGCCAGATCGGGTCGTCGGGCATTTCGGCTCTCGTGGCGTCGAACAGAGCCGTGAGCTCGTCGATCGATCGTCCCGAGGGGGTTGGCAGGCGTACCTCGGCCTGTCCCGGTGCCACGTCGTCGAGCGCGGCCACGAGCGGCGCCTCGTTCGCCAGCGCCTCCTCGCCCAGGTCGATCCACCGCAGCTCGAACAGAGCCCGCAGGTCGCGGGCTTCCCAGCCGCACGGCTCGAACGCGAACGGGCAACGCGGGTGGAACGAGCAGCCGTGAGGCGGCGCGGCCGCATCCGGAATCTCGCCGCGCGGCAGGTCGCGTGGCACCATCCGATCCGGGTCGGGGTCCGGGATGGCCCTGAGCAGCGCTTTGGTGTACGGATGTTTCGGGTCCGCGAAGATCTGCTCGGTGGGACCGAGCTCTACCACGCGGCCGAGATACATGATGGCGACCCGGTCACAGAAGAACTTCGCCGTCGCCAGGTCGTGCGTGATGTAGACGTAGGTGAGATCGAGATCGCGCTTCAGATCCAGCATGAGCTCGAGAATCTTCGCGCGAACGCTCATGTCGAGCATCGAGATGGGCTCGTCGGCGACGAGGAGTTCCGGACCGCAGATGATCGACCGGGCGATCACGGCGCGTTGCTTCTGCCCACCGGACAACTCGGACGGCAGCTTGGTCAGGAACTGCCCGGCAGGGCTAAGACCGACCCGTTCGAGCGCTTGGACGACCCGTTGGCGGAGCTCGTCCTTGTTGCGGACGAGCTTCTGGATCCGCAGTGGGTGGCCTATCGCCGTCTGCAGGTCCATGGCCGGGTTGAGCGCTGCATGCGGATCCTGGAACACCATCTGCAACCGTCGGCGCAGCGGGCGCAGCCGCCGCTCCGGCAGTTCGGCGATGTCCTGACCTCCGTACTCGATGGTCCCCGCGGTGGTGCGCACCAGGCCCAGTAGTGCCCGGCCCAACGTGGTCTTGCCACTACCGGATTCACCGACCAATCCCAGCACTTCACCGCGACGTAGATCCAGGTTGACGCCGTCGACGGCCTTGACCGTATCGCTCGCGCCGCCGACGAGGCGCGCAAGCGCACTAGCGCGCAGCTCGAAGTGGACCTCGACGTCGCGCATGGAGATGAGCACCTCGTCGCGCGCTGTGCCGCCGCTGGACGGCGCGTTCGAAGCCGACGGGTCGGCAACGCTCGAACCGTCGTCGGGGATGTTCGCAGCAGGTGTCCCCTGCACCTCAGGCCTCGTCGGCAACGGTGATCTCCTCCCGGATCAGGGGCTCGCGGCCGCCATACGGAATGAGCTCGTCCGGGCCGTGCAGCCAGCACTCGACCCGTTGCTCGCCGACGTCCATCGGCTGCGGGAACCGCTCCCGGCAAACCTTCATCGCCTCCGGGCAGCGAGGATGGAACCGGCAGCCGGCAGGAGGATCCACCAGGTCGGGAGGGGCCCCCGGAATGTAGTGCAGCCCGGTCGTGGACAGCGAGATCGTCGAGCGCAGCAGCTCGCGGGTATACGGATGCTGGGGCCTGACGAACACGTCGCGCACCGGGCCCTGTTCGACGATGCGTCCGGCGTACATGACGGCCACCCGGTCGCACGCCTCGGCGACTATTCCGAGATTGTGCGTGATGAACAGCAAGGCGGTGTTGAAGTTGCGGCGCAGATCGGCCAGGATCCGGATGATCTGCGCCTCGACGAGTACGTCGAGGGCGGTGGTCGGCTCGTCGGCGACCACGAACGAAGGCCGCAGCACGAGCGCGAGCGCCATCATGATGCGCTGGCGCATGCCACCGGAGAACTCGTGTGGGTACGCCCGGTAGCGGGTGGGCGGGATGCCCATTCCGCGCAGCGCCTCGAGGGCGCGGTGGCGGGCGTCATCGGGGTTGAGGTCTGGTTCGTGCGCCCGGAGCGTCTCCTCGAAGTGGTCAGAGATCCGCAGCAGCGGGTTGAGCCGGGTCAACGGCTCCTGGAAGATCATCCCGAGATGTGGGCCGCGGAGCGCCTGGATCTCGCGCGGTCGAAGACCGACGAGGTTCGTGTCGCGGTAACGGACTTCGCCGGCGACCTTCGCCCCATCCGGCAGCAGCCCCAGCAGGCCGCGACCGAGCGTGGTCTTCCCGCATCCGGACTCGCCGACCAGGCCGAGCGTCTCCCCCGGACCAACGTCGAAGGTGACCCCGTCGACAGCTCGCACCGGCCCGGATTCGGTGCCGTACCAGACGCGCAGGTCGCGGGCGCTGAGCACCGGTTCGGTCATCGGGTCACCTCCTCCTGGTCCGGGGTGCGGCGCGGGATGACGACAGGAAGCAACCGCCGGACCCGAAGCGCCGGGTTCATCGTCTCGTTCATTCCTTCACCCACCAGGGTGAGTCCGAGCAC
>Ga0299914_10000194_pt1 | contig 35643 bp, 42 predicted proteins | sample RVTome_10_FD_201361 | JGI IMG/M metagenome (GOLD analysis project Ga0299914, IMG submission 201361) | Soil microbial communities from uranium-contaminated site in the Upper Colorado River Basin, Wyoming, United States - RVT153D57 (version 2) ... | reverse complement strand
AGTCCCTCAAGTCGCGCCACCGCGACTGCCGCGTGATCCGCCGCCGGGGCCGCACCTACGTCATCAACAAGACCCATCGCCGCTTCAAGGCCCGCCAGGGCTGAGGCCCCGGCGTCGGTCTCTGTTCTCGGGCGATCGCCCGGGCTCAGCTTCGAGGCTCCTGCAACAGGACCCCGACTTTCGCCGGGGAGCGCCATGATTCATTCTGATTCTGCACCGACGGCCGTCATCTTCGATGTCGGCAACGTCCTCTACGGCTGGGATCCCGACAGCTTCCTCGTCCGCCAGATCGCCGACGACGCGGCGCGAATGCGCTTCGTCGACGATATCGGGCTGTGGCAATGGCACGAGAGCCTCGACGGCGGCCGGTCCTATGACGAGGCGGCAGCGGAGCTGTCGGAGAAGTTCCCCGAATATGCCCATCTGATCGCCGCCTGGGGCGAGAGGTTCGGCGAGACCATCACCGGCCCGTTGCCCGGCGTCCATGCCGTCGTCGAAGAGCTCCACGCCCGCGGCGTGCCACTTTATGCCATCACCAATTTCTCGGCCGATTTCTGGCCGCCGTTCCGCGCCCAGGAGCAGGTCTTCTTCGCCCGCTTCCGCGACATCGTCGTGTCGGGCGAGGTCAAGCTGCTCAAGCCCGATCCGGCCATCTACTATCTCGCGCTCGACCGCTTCGGCCTTCGGCCCGGGGATGGCCTGTTCGTCGACGATCGGCTGATCAACGTCGAGGGTGCTGCCGCGGTCGGTCTTCACGCCCACCTCTTCACTACCGCCGAGGACCTGCGCACCCGGCTGGAGGCGGAAGGGCTGCTCTAGCTCACGGAGCCACGGCGCTCCCCGCAGCGGCATGACCCTTTCCGGGCAACCCAATCCCCGCTCGGGCTTGGTTCGCCCGTGAGACATGCGCCGGACCTGGTCCAGGGGCTGTTCCCGGACAGTCGCCAATTCCTTCCCGCAAATGCCGGGAGGAACCTTAGCTCGTCTTGTGCCGCTCGAGCTCGTCGCCGATCACCTGGGCGACATGAACGACATTGGTCGACCCGGGCGTCCCGAACGGCACGCCGGCGGTGACGATGATCCGGTCGCCGCCCTTGGCGAGGCCGTGCCGGAGCGCCATCCGCTTCGACTTGCCGACCATCTCCTCGAAGCTCGAGACGTCGCGGGTGCGCACCGCATGGGCGCCCCACAGCAGGCCGAGCCGCCGTGCGGTCTTGAGCTGCGGGGTCAGGACCAGCAGCGGCACGGTCGGCCGCTCGCGCGCGAGCCGGCGGGCGGTCGAGCCCGAGCTGGTGAAGCAGACGATCGCCGAAGCGCCGACGGTCCGGACGATCTCCGCCGCCGCGCGGGCGATGGCGTCGTTGGTGGTCGCGTCGGGCAGCGTCTCGGTGAAATGGACGCGGGCATAATGGGTCGGATCGGCCTCGGCGCTCGCGGCGATGCGGTTCATCATCGCCACCGATTCGAGCGGGAACTTGCCCGATGCGCTCTCCGCCGAGAGCATGATCGCGTCGGCGCCGTCATAGACCGCGGTGGCTACGTCCGAGACCTCGGCGCGGGTGGGGGAGGGCGCGACGATCATCGATTCGAGCATCTGCGTCGCCACCACCACCGGCCGGCCCAGACGGCGAGCCGCTTCGACGATCCGCTTCTGCAGCGGAGGCACTTCCTCGGGCGGCATCTCGACGCCCAGGTCGCCGCGCGCAACCATCACCGCGTCGGCCAGCTCCAATATGCCTTCGAGCCGGTCGATCGCCGCGGGCTTCTCGATCTTGGCGAGCAGATAGGCCTTGCCGCCGATCAGGCGCCTGGCCTCGGCGACGTCCTCGGGCCGCTGGACGAACGACAAGGCGACCCAGTCGACGCCATGCTCGAGCGCGAAGGTCAGGTCGGAGCGGTCCTTTTGGGTGAGCGCGGCGAGCGGCAGCAGCACGTCGGGGAGGTTGAGGCCCTTGTTGTTGGAGATGGTGCCGCCGACGTCGACCCGCGTCTCGATCCGGTCGTCGCTCACCTCGAGGATCCGGAAGACCAGCTTGCCGTCGTCAACCAGCAGCCGCGCTCCGGGCTCGACCGCCTCGAAGATCTCGCGGTGCGGCAGGCTGACGCGCTGCGAATCGCCCGGTGCCGGATCGCGGTCGAAGCAGAAGACCTGGCCCTTCTTGAGCTCGGCGCGGTCGTCCTTGAAGCGGCCGACCCGCAGCTTCGGGCCCTGCAGGTCGGCGAGGATCGTCGTCGGCCGCTCGAGCTCGCTTTCGAGGCCGCGAATCGCCGCGATCAGCTTCTCGTGATCGGCGTGGCTGCCGTGGCTCATGTTGATGCGGAAGGCGTCGGCGCCGGCCTCGGCGAGCTGACGGATCATGTCGGGACTGTTGCTCGCCGGCCCCAGGGTCGCGAGAATCCGGACCTTTCGGCTGCGCGGGACGAACCGGCTGGCCGTCCTCTCTTTCCTCGACGTGGTGGCCCTGCTCATCGCAGCGCCCATAACCGCTCGTGGTGACAGTGCAACCCGCTTGAGCGCGAAGGCGCGACGCCTAAGGGTCCGGACCCATAATCGGCAACGGCCGTGACGGAGCGGGTTTTGGTGCAGGGCAAGGAGCGAGGAGGGAGCGATGCTAAACGCATCGTGACCGACGAGCGACGCCGCCATGCGCCAAAAACCGCCCGCCCCTTCGGGGTCGCCCGGAGAAGGCCGCTGGACGGCGTCGCTTGCTTGCGCGTAGCGCCAGCTACGCGTCTGCGCTGCGCTCCTTGCCAGCGGCCTTCTCCGGGCGATCACGACCATTGCCGATTATGGGTCCGGACCCTAAAGCGGCGCCTCAACCCGAAATCATGGAGTGTGAATTGGCTGAAGGAAGCGTCGCGGCCGACGAATTGAGGCTGCTGATCGAGCGAATCGAGCGGCTCGAGGAAGAGAAGAAGGCGATCGGCGACGACGTCAGGGACGTCTATGCCGAGGCCAAGGCCCGCGGCTACGATCCCAAGACGATGCGGGCGATCGTCCGGCTGAGGAAAATGGAGAAGAATGACCGCGACGAGGCCGAGGCGCTGCTCGAGACTTACAAGGCGGCGCTGGGGCTCGCCTGATCGAAGGGGAGAAACGATGATCCTGACCACGACCACGGCCATAGAAGGCCGCCCGGTTGCCGAATATCTCGGCGTCGTGACCGGCGAGGTCATTGTCGGCGCGAACATCTTCAAGGATCTGTTCGCCGGTGTCCGCGACATCGTCGGCGGCCGCGCGGGCGCCTACGAAAGCACGCTCCGCGACGCTCGTTCCGAAGCGTTCGACGAATTGAAGGCCGAAGCGCGGGGGCTCGGCGCCGACGCCGTCATCGGCATCGACATCGACTATGAGGTTCTCGGTCAGGGCGGGTCGATGCTGATGGTGACCGTGTCGGGAACGGCGGTTCGGCTCTAGGCTGCCGCAGAGGAAAGGAGCGGCTTGGCATGGCCGGCCACAGCAAGTTCAAGAACATCATGCATCGCAAGGGCGCGCAGGACAAAAAGCGCTCGGCGATGTTCTCCAAATTGTCGCGCGAGATCACCGTCGCGGCGAAGATGGGCGTGCCCGATCCGGACATGAATCCGCGCCTGCGCGCCGCCGTCAATGCGGCGCGCGCCCAGTCGATGCCCAAGGACAATATCCAGCGCGCGATCGACAAGGCGAGCGGGGGCGACGCCGAGAATTACGAGGAGCTGCGCTACGAGGGTTTCGGGCCCGCTGGCGTGTCGCTGGTCGTCGAGGCGCTGACCGACAATCGCAACCGCACCGCCACCAACGTGCGGACGATCTTCTCCAAGAATGGCGGCAATCTCGGCGCCTCCGGCTCCGTCACCCACGCCTTCGAGCGGGTCGGGCTCGTCACCTATCCGGCCTCGACCGGGTCGGCCGACGCGGTGTTCGAGGCGGCGATCGAGGCCGGCGCCGAGGACGTCGAATCGGGCGACGAGATCCACGAGATCTGGACCGCCCAGGAAAGCCTGCACGAGGTCGCCCGCGCGCTCGAGGCGGCACTCGGCGCGCCCGAGAGCGTCGGCCTCGCCTGGCGCTCGCAGACGTCGGTCGAGGTTTCCGGCGACGATGCCGAGCAGCTCATCAAGCTGGTCGAGACGCTCGAGGAGGATGATGATATCCAGACCGTCTGGGGCAATTACGAAATGTCCGACGAAGTGATGGAGAGGCTGGCATAGCCAAGGTGGGGGCCAAGGTGGGGCAATGCTGATCATCGGCCTGGACCCTGGCCTCGGCTGCACCGGCTGGGGCGTGATCGCCGCCGAGGGGAACCGGCTGAGTCACGTCGCCAACGGCCAGGTCCGCACGGATCCGAAAGCCTCGCTGTCGGCGCGTCTGGTGCGGCTCGAGGCCGCACTGGGCGAGGTGATCGACGCTCACCGCCCGGCCGCCGCAGCGGTCGAGGAAGTGTTCCTCAACGAGAATCCGCAATCGACCCTGAAGCTCGGCCAGGCCCGCGGCGTCGTTCTGCTCGCCGCCGCGCGGCGCGGCATCGAGGTCGGCGAATATGCGCCGCGACTGGTCAAGAAGGCAGTGGTCGGCTTCGGCGGCGCGGAGAAGGCGCAGATCCACGCGATGATCCAGCGGCTGCTGCCGGGCGTGAAGATAGCCGGTGCGGACGCCGCCGATGCGCTGGCCGTAGCGATCACCCACGCCCACCATCTCGCCAGCCGCCGCGCGATCGGAAACGCGGCATGATCGCCAGATTGAGGGGCCTGCTCGACGGTTTCGGGCCCGACTTCGCGGTGATCGACGTGGCGGGAGTCGGTTATCTGGTCTCAGCGTCGAGCCGGACGCTTTCGCAGCTCGGCGCGCTCGGCGACGAGGTGGTGCTGCATACCGAGATGCTGGTCGCCGAGGATTCGATCCGGCTGGTCGGCTTCTCGACGGCGGCCGAGCGCGACTGGTTCAGGCTGCTCATCTCGGTGCAGGGTGTTGGCGCGCGCGTTGCGCTCGCCATCCTTTCGGCCTTGGCCGTGGACGAGGTGCACCGGGCCGTGGCGAGCGGGGACAGCGGCATGGTCAGCCGGGCCCAGGGCGTCGGTCCCAAGCTGGCCCAGCGCATCGTCAACGAGCTCCAGGACAAGGCCGGCGGCGTCGCGCTCGGACCGGCGGGCGGCGTCCCGGCCCTCGGCGCCGGTCATGCCCAGGACGCGGTCTCGGCTCTGCTCAACCTCGGCTTCCGTCCCGCGGAAGCTTCGGCGGCGGTGGCGAAAGCGGAATCGGAGCTGGGGCCCGACGCCGGCCTCGACGCGCTCGTCCGCGGGGCGCTCAAGAAAGCGGCGCGCTAGAGCGGGATGATTTTAGGTTCGATAGCCTGAGCTTTCGAGGTAATTTGCGCATTCCTGCGGCGTGAACGTGTCGAGCAGCTCGCCGATTGCGGCGAGCACGGCCTCGCTGGTTCGCGCTGCGGCCTTGCGCAGGAGATGCTTGAACTTGGCGAAGGCCTTTTCGATCGGATTGAGGTCGGGCGAGTATTTGGGCAGGAACAAGAGCTTGGCGCCGGCCGCCCGGATCGCTTTGCGCACCGGCGCCCGCTTGTGGCTGCCCAGATTGTCCATGATCACAATGTCGCCGGGCGCGAGCGTCGGCACCAGCACCTTTTCGACATAGGCGAGGAAGCGGTCGCCGTTGATCGGTGCGTCGAGCAGCCAAGGGGCGTCGATCCGGTCGTGGCGCAGCGCCGCCACGAACGTCATCGTGTTCCAGTGTCCGTACGGGACCTTGGCATTAAGCCGTTGGCCCCGCGGCTCCCAACCCCTCAGCGGTGCCATATTGGTCTTGGTCCAGGTCTCGTCGATGAAGACCAGTCGCGAAGGGTCAAGCCGGCCCTGATATTTCTGCCACTGCTCTCGCCGGCGCGCGACGTCGGGACGATCCTGCTCGAGCGCCAGCAGTGTTTTTTTTATAGCTCAGGCCTTCAGCATGGACGAACTCCCACACCGAACGATAGTCGACCCTGAGGCCGCGCTCCGCCAGCTCGGCAACCAGCCCACGCAGCGTGAAGTCCTGCCTCTTGCAGCGCTCGATCAGCCAGTCGCGATGCTCGCCCCGGATCGTCTTGGGCTTGCGACCGCCCATCTGGCCGGGCGCGACGCTCCCAGTCGCACGGTAACGCGCCACCCAGTTGATCGCCGTGCTCACTGCCACCCCAAATCGCGCCGCCGCCTGGTTACGCGACAGGCCGTCATGTTCGACCGCCTCCACAACACGCGCGCGAAGGTCATTCGAATAGGGCTTTGCCATCCATGCTGGCCTCCATCCCAGCCAGCATCATGAATCAGACTTCTACCCGAATGGGAATCCCCTATCGATTCAGACTCATCTCATCCCGCTCTAGCTTCCCCAGACTTCGCCGAACAGGCGAACGAAATTGTTGCCGAGCACCTTCTCGACCCGGGCCGTGCTCCAGCCGCGACGCCTGAGGTCCGCGCCGATCCGGTCGTAGCGATCGGCGCCGTTATAGCCCTCGACGTAGAGCAGCACCTCAGGGTCCTCGCCCGGTGCTGAAATACCCCGGCGGACCCGTTCCTCAGTCGCCTCCCGGTGGCGCCGGCGCGTCTCTTCGTTGAGCTCGTAGCCCATGAACGGATTGTCGGTGCCGATGCCGACATGGTCCTCGCCGCAGACGTCGACCGCATGGTCGAGGTGGCGGAGCAGGTCCTCCTTGCCAGGCTGGCCTCGCATGCGCAGGAACGGCATCAGGTAGATGCCGAACACGCCGCCTTTGTCCGCGAGCGCCCGCATTTCGGCGTCGTGCGTGTTGCGCGGCAAGTCGGCGAGCGCCCGGCAGCCGCTATGGGTGATCGCCGGCGGCGCGGTGCTGGCGGCGATACCCTCGGCCACGGTGCGCTGCCCCGAATGGCTGAGATCGAGCAGGACGCGGGCACGGTTGATCCGGGCAATCACCTCGCGGCCGAAATCGGAAAGACCGGCATTGGCGCGCTCGAGGCAGCCGTCGCCGGCGAGGTTGCGCTTGTTGTAGGTCAGCTGGATGACCTTGACCCCGAGAGTCGCGAACGTGTCGACCTTGGCGGCGTCCGCCTCGAGCGGCGTCGTATCCTGGAAATTGTAGATGAGGCCGAGCTTGCCGTTGTCGCGCGCCGCACGGATGTCGGCGGCGCTCTCGACCTTGGCGAGCAGCGAGGAATGCGCGTCGATCAGCCGGTTCCAGGAGGCCAGCGCCTCGACCGAATCGCGGTACCGGTCCGGTCCGTTGCCGACCGGGGCGATCGTGGCGCTGATCACGTCGATCCGGCGCTGGCGGATCGCCTCGATCAGCCGCTCGGTGGGGACGTAGCGGCCGTCCTCGGACTGGTCGAACCCGTCGAGGGCGCCCTGGGCGTCGACAAAGAAGGAAGCGGCGTGGCGTGCTCGCGGCGGCGGGTCCTGCGCGGCGGCCCGAATCGGCAGCGACAGCGCGGCGCCGGCCGCGCCGGCGGCCAGAAGGAACTCGCGACGATCCACGGCTGGCCTCCCTCTCTTCGTAGCCAGCCTATGGAAGAATCCTCTCCGCCTCAAGCACCCCGGAAAGCGGTTCGACAGCGCGGACGCTTGCGCTATGGCTTGCCCTCAATGGACCAGGATCGGATCATCGCCGGCGACCGCAAGCCCGAGGATATCGACACCGCTTTGCGTCCCAAGACGCTCGACGAGTTCGTCGGCCAGAAGGCGGCGCGCGAGAACCTTCGGGTGTTCATCGAGGCCGCCAAGGGCCGCGGCGATCCGCTCGACCATGTCCTCTTCTTCGGTCCGCCGGGCCTCGGCAAGACGACGCTCGCACAGATCGTCGCCCGCGAGCTCGGTGTCGGTTTCCGCGCGACCTCGGGTCCGGTCATCGCCAAGTCGGGAGACCTCGCCGCCATCCTCACCAATCTCGAGGATGGCGACGTGTTGTTCATCGACGAGATCCACCGCCTCAATCCGGCCGTCGAGGAGATCCTCTATCCGGCGATGGAGGATCGCGTCCTCGATCTGATGATCGGCGAGGGGCCGTCGGCCCGCTCGGTTCGGATCGACCTGCCGAAATTCACCCTGGTCGGCGCGACTACCCGCCAGGGCCTGATCACGACGCCGCTTCGCGACCGCTTCGGCATTCCCGTCCGGCTCGCTTTCTATTCGGTCGCAGAGCTCGAGCAGGTGGTGCGCCGCGCCGCGCGCCTGCTCGGGCTCGCCCTCACCGACGAGGGTGCCCGCGAGGTGGCGCGACGCTCGCGCGGCACGCCGCGCATCGCCGGCCGGCTGCTGCGCCGTGTGCGCGATTTCGCGCAATCGGCCGGCGAGGTGGAGATCGACGCCAAGGCCGCCGACAGCGCCCTGACCCGCATGGAGGTCGACCATCTCGGCCTGGACGCGATGGACCGCCGCTACCTTCACATGATTGCCGACATCTATCGCGGCGGCCCGGTCGGCGTGGAGACGCTCGCCGCGGGCCTCAGCGAGCCGCGCGACACGATCGAGGAGGTGATCGAACCTTATCTGATCCAGCTCGGCCTGGTCGCCCGAACCGCGCGCGGACGCTGCCTCAACGGGCCCGGCTGGATCCATCTCGGCCTGCCCCAGCCCAAGGGCCAGCCCGGCCTTTTCGACGGGAAATGAGGGAGAGAGAATGAAGAGAATCATCATCGCGCTTGCCCTGGCAGCCGCCGCAGCGCCAGCGATCGCTCAAACGCCCGAGGCCGCGCCGGCACTGGTCGATTATGGCGACGAAGCGAGCTGGCTGTGCCTTCCCGACCGCCAGGACGCCTGCGGTCAGCCGCTTCCCACCACGGCGCTCACGACCGCGGGCTATGGCTCGAACGGCCTGGTCCGGCCGAGCGCGGATCCCGCGGCGGACTGCTTCTACGTCTATCCCACCGTGTCGCGCGACGCCGGCCTCAACAGCGACATGAACGCCGGGCCGGAAGAGCATGGCGTCGCAGCCGGCCAGCTCGCCCGCTTCGCGACAGTCTGCCGGACCTTCGCGCCGCTCTACCGCTCAGCGACGCTTGCCGCGATCCCGCGGGCGATCGCGGGCGAGGATCTCACTGCCACCTTCGACCTCGCTTTTGAGGACGTCCGGGCCGCGTGGCGCCACTATCTCGAGCATCGCAACCAGGGCCGGCCGTTCGTTCTGATCGGTCACAGCCAGGGGACGATCCACCTGACGCGCCTGATCACCGAGGAGATCGAGGCCAGCGAAGCGGCGGGCCGGATGCTGTCGGCGATGCTGATCGGCTACAATGTCGAAATTCCGCAGGGCCAGCTGGTCGGCGGCAGCTTCCAGCGCACGCCGCTCTGCACCGAGGCGGGGCAGACCGGCTGCATCATCACCTACGTGTCGTTCCGCGCCGACAGTCCGCCGCCGCCGGTCTCCGTCTTTGGCCGCACGCCACGCCCGGGTTTCACCGTCGCCTGCACCAATCCCGCCGTCCTCTCCGGGGGCGCAGCCGCGCTCGATTCCTATTGGTCTACCACGGCGCCGCCCTTGCCGGGCGCGCCAGCGATCGACTGGTCGCCCTCCGGGCCTCCGCCGACACCTTATCTGCGCACCGAAGGTCTGGCTTCCGCGCAATGCGTCCATGACGGGCAGATGGGCTACCTCGCCGTCACCGTGAACGCCGATCCCGCCGACGCGCGCACCGACGTGATTCCGGGCGACATCTATTTCCAGGGAACGCGCGTCCCGGGCTGGGGCCTGCATCTCGCCGACGTCAACCTCGCGCAAGGCGACCTGATCCGGCTCGTCCAGGCGCAATCGCAGACCTGGGCGAGGCGCTGAGGCGCCACTTCCCGCTCTCCGGCGCAGATTCGGCTCGGCTCGTCCCGGCGCGCCCACTTGAGGGTTCGCACCGACGGCACGGTCGATAGGGAGCAGCCGTGAGCGGTGCAGTCGACAAGGCCTATCAGGGCGCCTGGATCGGCCGCACGCACCATTTCGCCCTGCGTGTCTATTTCGAGGACACCGACGTCGCCGGCATCGTTTACTACGCGAACTATCTCAAGTTCATGGAACGGGCGCGTTCGGACATGCTGCGGGCCGCGGACATCGACCAGCGCGCCGTGCTGGAGGCCGGACTGGGGGTCTATGTCGTTACCGAGGCGCATGTCAGGTACCGCCGCCCCGCCCGGCTGGACGACGAATTGCAGGTGCTGAGCGCGGTCCGCGACGTGCGCGCGGCAAGCTGCATCATTCATCAGCGAGTCATGCGCGGGAGTGAAACGCTGACCGATGCGATGATAACGGCCGCCTTCCTCTCTCTGGAGGGACGGCCGAAGCGCCAGCCGCGGGAATGGGTGGCGAGATTCGAGCGGCTGAAAGAGGAAGGGGTGGAGTGACCGAGGGAATGCCAAGCGACGCGATGTCTCCGATCGCCCTGTTCATGCAGGCGGACATCGTGGTCAAAGTCGTCATGGCGGGGTTGCTGCTCGCCAGCATCTGGACCTGGGCGATCATCGTCGGCCAGTGGCTCAAGATGCGCCGCGCCGGGCGCGAGAATGAGCGGTTCGAGCGCGATTTCTGGAAGAGCGAGGATATAGACAGCTTCTACGACGCGAAAGGGCGCAGCGAGCTGCCGTCGGCAAAGGTGCTCGCTGCGGGCATCGCCGAATGGCGGCGCTCGACCGCCGGCCGCGCGATCGACAAGGAAGGAACGCGCTCGCGGCTCGCGGTGGCGCTGCACTCCGCCGTCGCCGCCGAGACCGACCGCCTCGCCGCGCGGCTCAACATCCTCGCCACGGTCGGGTCCGTGGCGCCGTTCGTCGGCCTGTTCGGCACGGTTTGGGGGATCATGCGCAGCTTCAGCGACATTGCCGGCCAGCAGAGCACCAGCCTGGCGGTGGTGGCGCCGGGCATCGCCGAGGCCCTGTTCGCGACCGCGCTCGGCCTGTTCGCCGCAATCCCGGCGGTGATCGCCTACAACCGCTTCAGCTATGGCATCAACCGCCTGGAAGCACGCCTCCAGCGCTTCGCCGACGGCTTCCACGGCACCCTCAGCCGCGAGCTGGAAGTCGAGGGATGAACGTGATGAGGTCGGACGCGGGAGCGACGATGACGGCGGGAGGGGCGGCTTGATGTCGATGGGCCCTATCCTCGGCCCAGGGCGGCGCGGGCGGCGCTCGCCGATGGCGGAGATCAACGTCACGCCGATGGTCGACGTGATGCTCGTGCTGCTGATCATCTTCATGGTGACGGCGCCACTGCTCGCCACCGGCGTCCAGGTCGATCTGCCGGAGAGCAAGGCCGCGGCGCTCGATCAGGACCGCGAGCCGGTATCGATCACGATCGAGGCGAACGGCGCCGTGTTCGTCGACGACGCGCCGGTCCCGGACAGCGTGCTTGCCGACCGGCTGCGCCAGATCGCCGCCGGCTCGCGCGAGGAAGGCGGCCCGCGCCTCTATCTGCGCGCTGACCGGGCGCTGGATTACGGGCGGGTCATGCAGGTGATGGGCGAGATCAACCGTGCCGGCCTTCGGCGCATGGCGCTCGTCTCCAGTTCCGCTTCCGAGCCGAGTGGAGCGCCTTGATGGATCGGGCCGAGGCCACCGGCGTCGGCGTGTCGATCGTCGGGCACGGCGCGGTGCTGGCCGTCCTGGTGTTCGGCCTCGCCACCTTCGGGCGGGATCCTCCCCCGTCGAGTGCGATCGAAGTCTCGTTCGTCGACGAGGTCGGCCTTGTCTCCGCCTCGCCGCAGCCGACACAGGAGCCGCCGGCGCAGGGCATGGCTCCCGATCTCGGCCCGATCGAAGACGCGCCGGCCGCGCCGAGCGAGTCCGCGCCGACCGTGCCCGACCCGCGGCCGACCCCGGCCGCGCCGCAACCCGCACCGAGGCAGGCGGCTCCGACTCCCGCGCGCGAGACGCCTACGCCGCCGCGCGAGACCCGCGCGCCGCGTCAGCCTCGGTCGGGGACGACCGGGAGCGGTCAGCGTACCCGGCGCTCGCGCCTCGGCGACGACATCCTCAAGGGGATCGGCGACGATCCCTCCCCCTCGCGCTCCGCCCGCTCTACCGCGACGATGACCGGGGAAGCGCGCGCCAGCATCAATGCCGCGATCCGACGCGCCCTCGTCCCGTGCGAGCGTCAGCCGCTTCCGGCGCCGGAAGCGGGTGCCATCCGCGTCGATGTGGCGGTCACGCTGAACCGCAACGGCAGTCTGGCGGGCGCCGACGTGCGACGGGTCCACAACGATGATCCCGGCCTCTCCGGCTATGAGCAGAGGATGCGCGACCTCGCACTGGCGGTTGTACGCCAGTGCACACCGATCCGTGGCCTCCCGCCCGAGCTCTACGACGTGCCGCGCGGCTGGCGTCAGTTCACCTATCAGTTCGATCCGAGGCAGACCCGATGATGCACCTTCGTCCGCTCGCAACACTTCTTGCCCTTTTCGCCCTCGTGGTGGCGCCGCTGCCGGCGCAGGCCCAGCAGCCGCCCGCGCAGGCCGAGATTCCCGAAGACGAGCCGATCCGCGTCGGCGAGGGCATCACCGCGCCGATCCCGATTGCCATTCCCTTCATGCCGACGCCGCAGTCGGCCGATACGCCGGCAGGCAACACGACGAATCTCGGCCGCCAGGTCGCCGAGATCGTCGCCGCCGATCTGCGCGGCTCCGGACTGTTCACCCCGATGGGCCCTGCCGGGCTGCGGCCTGTTTCCTTCCCGCAGGTGACGTCGCCCGACTTCCCCTATTTCGGGAGCACTGGCGCCCAGAATCTCGTGCAGGGCTTCGTCCAGGCCAACGCCAACGGCTCGATCACCGTCGGCTGCTATCTTTATGACATAGCGGGGCGGGTCGAGCTTACGCGCCAGGGCTATGTCGTCCAGCCGCCGGAATGGCGCCGCGCCGCGCATCGCTGCGCCGACACGATCTACACGCGCTTGACCGGCGAGGGCGCCTATTTCGACACGAGGATCGTCTACGTCTCCGAGACGGGGCCCGCCCGGCGGCGGATCAAGCGGCTGGCGATCATGGATTATGACGGCGCCAATCACCGCTTCCTGACCAACGGCCAGTCGACCGTCCTGACGCCGCGCTTCGCGCCAAACCAGCAGACCATCACCTTCATGACCTATCAGGACGATCGTCCGCGGGTGATGGTCTACGAGCTGGATTCGGGCCGCGCCCGGCCCCTGGTCGACCAGCCCTACATGACCTTCGCACCGCGCTATTCGCCCGACAGCCGCTACATCATCTTCTCGATGGCGGTGAACGGCAATACCGACATCTACCGAGTGCCGGTCTCGGGCGGGCGGCCGCAGCGGCTGACCAATGCGCCCGGAATCGACACAGGTGGCAGCTATTCGCCGGACGGCGGCCGGATCGTGTTCGAAAGCGACCGTGGCGGCAGCCAGCAGCTCTACGTCATGAGCGCCGACGGCTCGAGCCAGCGCAGGATCAGCTTCGGCGGTGGCGGCTATGCGACCCCGGTGTGGAGCCCGCGCGGCGACCTCATCGCCTTCACCAAGACGAGCGGCTTCCGTATCGGCGTGATGCGCCCCGACGGCTCCGGCGAGCGGATCGTGACCAGCGGCGGCTTTGCCGAGGGGCCGACCTGGGCGCCCAACGGCCGCGCGGTGATGTTCACCCGCGGCGCGAGCCAGGGGCAGCTTCACTATGTCGACGTCGCCAGTGGAGTCACCCGCCAGGTGCCGACGCCGCTCGGCGGATCGGATCCTGCCTGGTCGCCGATCCGCGACTAGAAGTTCAATCAGCGACTGAAAGGGAGAAGATGATGAACAATAGAATGATCAGTCTGGTGGCTCTCGCCGCAGCCTTGTCGATGACGGCCGGCTGCGCCCGCCGGTCGGCTGACCTTCCGCCCGAGCCGCCGAGCTCGACGACCCCGGGTGAAGATCTGGGCACCCAGGATAGCACGATCGGGGGCGCCCCCGTGCCCGGCTCGCGTGCCGACTTCCTTCAGAGCGTGATCTCCGATCGCGTCTTCTTTGCTCTCGACAGCTACGCGATCGACGCGGAGGCGCGGCGCACGCTCGACGCACAGGCGGACTGGCTCAACCGCAACCCGACCGTGAACGTCACCATCGAAGGTCATGCCGACGAGCGTGGCACCCGCGAATATAATCTCGCTCTTGGCGACCGGCGGGCCAATGCGGCGCGCGACTATCTCCAATCGCGCGGCATCGCGTCCAACCGCATGCAGACGCTCAGCTGGGGCAAGGAGCGGCCGGCGGTCGAAGGCTCCAATGAATCTGCATGGGCGCAGAACCGCCGCGCCGTGACGGTGGTGCCGGAGTAATGCTCGAGCCCTCTCCCGCCTGGGAGAGGGCACCAGCGAACATCGTGGCGGCGGGGTTGGCGTGGATCAGGACGCGGCCTCGTCGCCGTAAATGGCGACATGGCTGCGGTGCGGCGAGGCTTCGCCGCGATACATTCCCGGCGTGGTGAAGCTGAAGACGGCGTCGCCCCGCCGCGTCACCAGGATGATCCCGCCGGCGCCGCCCAGCTCGGCGACCTCGGTCAGCACCGAATCGGCGATCGCCTGGGCCTCCTCGTGCGGCAAGGCGGCGTCGCCGCGCGCCGCCTGGCCGAAGCGCAGCCGGGCGCAGATCTCGTGCGCGACGCCGACCCTGACGAAATACTCGCCCGCCCCAGTGGCGGAAACGGCGCCGGCCCGGTCATCGGCATAGGTGCCGGCGCCGATCACCGGCGAATCGCCGATCCGCCCCCAGCGCTTGCCGGTAAGCCCGCCCGTCGAAGTGGCCGCGGCGACATGGCCGGCGCGATCGAGCGCGACCGCGCCGACCGTTCCATATTTGACGTCGATGTCGAAATAGTCGTCGCCATGCCGGCGCATCTCGTCGAGCTGGCGGCGGCGTTCCGGCGTGTGGAACCAGGACGGCGGCGCCTGCTCCAGATCCTGCTGGCGGGAGAATTCGTCGGCGCCTTCGCGGCTGAGGAAGATGTGCGGCGAGTGCTCCATCACCGCCCGCGCGAGGCTGATCGGGTTCCGGGTCGCGGTAACGCCGTTGACGGCGCCGGCATCGCGGGCGGCCCCGTCCATGATCGCCGCGTCCATCTCGATCGTGCCCTGATAGGTGAGGACCGATCCGCGGCCGGCGTTGAAATGGGGATCGTCCTCGAGCGCGCAGACTACCGCCTCGACGGCGTCCAGGGCGCTGCCGCCGCTGCCGAGGATCGTCGCGCCCGCCTCGAGCGCCCGCCCGAGCGCGTCGCGGACCGCCCGATCCTCCTCGGGCGTCATCCGGCCGCGCTCGAGCAGGCCGGCACCGCCGTGGAGGACGAGCCGCCATTCTGGCCGCTCGTCACGGCTCCGGCTGTCGCTGGCGGTTGAGGTCATCGCGATCGGCTCCCGTCTCCTTTGGGGCCTCCCTGTCGGCGAGGGCGAACTGGGTCCAGCCTTTTCTCGTTCGCCCAGTGGGCGGACACGATTTCGGGGCCTTTTCGATTCCGCTTGCGCGACTCGGCTGGATATAACTATGATATCATGATTAAACGGGAGGTACGAACATGGCACAGGCAATCGAACTGGCGACGGACGTCCACGCCCTGCGGCTTTCGCGGGAGCGTCCGGCACGAACCCAGAGCGGCTATCCGATGCTGCTCCTGCTGCTGCTCTTCGCCGTGGCCGGGGCAGCGCTCATCTGGCTCGGCCTCGCGCGCGGCGATCCCTGGATAATCGGCCTATCCGCCTGGGGCTCCGGTCTTCCCCTTCTGTTCGTCGCGGTCGGCTTCTATTTCCTGCAGCCCAACCAGGCGGCAGCGATCCTGCTGTTCGGCGACTATAAGGGCACCGACCGTGTCTCCGGGCTTCGCTGGAGGCTGCCATGGCTGACGCGGACCAAGATCTCGACCCGCATCCACAACATCACGTCGGACAAGCTCAAGGTGAACGACCTGCGCGGAAATCCGATCGAGATCGCCGCCAACGTCGTCTGGCGGGTGACCGACACGTCGCAGGCCCTGTTCGACGTCGACAACTATATGGAGTTCGTCGAGATCCAGATCGAAAGCGCCGTCCGCGCGATGGCCGGCCAGTATCCCTATGACGATTTCGAGCATAAGGACGTGACCCTGCGCGGCAATGCCGAGATCGTGAACGCCGAGCTGGAGCGCGAGCTTCAGGAGCGCGTGTCGCGGGCCGGCATCACGATCGACGAATCGCGGCTTACCCATCTGGCCTACGCCCAGGAGATCGCCCAGGCGATGCTGCGGCGCCAGCAGGCGGAAGCGGTGGTCGCGGCGCGCGCCACCCTCGTCCACGGCGCCGTCGGAATGGTCGAGATGGCATTGCAGATGCTGTCCGAGAAGGACGTCGTCGAGCTCGACGACGAGCGGCGGGCGGCGATGGTCTCGAATCTGATGGTCGTGCTCTGCTCCGAGCGCGACACCCAGCCGGTGGTCAACGCCGGCTCGCTCTACCAGTAGGAGCCCGTCCGCAAGCCATGTCCGCCCCGCCGAAGAAGGCCTTCCCGCTGCGCATCGAGCCCGCTTTGTGGGCGGCGCTCGAGCGCTGCGCGGCGGCCGACTTCCGCAGCGTCAACGCCGAGATCGAGGTGCTGCTGCGCGAGGCGCTGGGGCGGCGGGGAATCAAGGTCGCGCCGCCCGAGGATCGCAAGCGCGGCCGGCCGCCGAAGGAGAAGGAATGATGCTGATCGTCTTCTACACGACGCCGCGTCGCCGCCCCTGGCTCGTCGCTCTGCTCACCTTGCTGCTGGGCGCCGGCGCGACGCTCCTGGCGGTGTCGGCATGATCGCGACGCGGCAGACCTTGCCAACTCGCGCGGCCGCGACCAACGCTTTTGCCGGCATGGCGGGAGAGACGGGATGCGAGTTGATCGGCGGCATTTCATCGGGTTTGGGCTGGCAGCGTTCGGCGCCATCGCGACTCCGCCGATATTCGCCCAGGCGCCCGTCCCGGAGCTGCGGCCTATGACCGACGGCGTGGTGCCAATCGGCGCCGAGGAGCATCTGGCCCGGATCGCCCGCGCGCAGCGGCTAATGGCCGAGCAGGGCCTTTCGGCGCTGCTCATCGAGCCTGGCGCGTCGATGACCTATTTCAGCGGCGTCCAGTGGTGGAGGAGCGAGCGGCTGACGGCGCTGATCTTGCCGCGCGATGGCGAACCGGCCATCGTCACGCCCCATTTCGAGGAGCCGTCGGTCCGCGAGAGTCTGAAGGTGTCCGGCGAGGTCCGCACCTGGAACGAGCATGAGGATCCGCTGGAGACGGTCGCCGGCTTCCTGCGCGATCGCGACCTGACCGGGCCGCTCGGGATCGAGGAGACGGTACGGTTCTTCGCCGTCGACGGCCTCAGGCGCGCAATGCCGGGCGTCGCGCTACGCCCAGGCGCGCCGGTGGTACGGGGCTGCAGGATGCGCAAGACGGCGCATGAGCTGGCGCTGATGCAAAAGGCCGCTGACATCACCATCGCCGCCTACCGCCACACCGCCCCGTTGATCGAGCGCGGCATGACTCCGGCCGACATCGGCGCGATCATGAACGAGGCGACCCGTGCGCTCGGCGGCAATCCTGAATTCGCCCTGATCCTGCTCGGCGAGGCGAGCGCCTATCCGCACGGATCGGGCCAGCCGCAGCAGGTTCGTGACGGCGAGGTCGTGCTGATGGACTGCGGCTGCACCGTCCATGGCTATCAATCGGATATCTCGCGCAGCTTCGTCTTCGGCGAGGCGACCGCCGAACAAAGGCAGGTGTGGGACCAGGTCCATCGCGGCCAGCAGATCGCCTTCGCGGCGGCGCGGCTCGGCCGCCCGGCCGGCAGCGTCGACGACGCCGTCCGTAGCCAGTACGAGCAATGGGGCTACGGCCCCGATTATCGCCTCCCCGGCCTCTCGCATCGGACCGGGCACGGCATCGGCCTGGAGGGCCACGAGCCGGTGAACCTGGTTCGCGGCGAGACGACGCCGCTGGCGCCGGGCATGTGCTTCTCGAACGAGCCCGGCCTCTACCTGCCCGGCAGGTTCGGAATCCGGCTGGAGGACTGCTTCTACATGGCCGAGGACGGCCCGAGCTGGTTCTCGACGCCGCCGCCCTCGATCGACGATCCGTTCGGCTGATCTCGGGCCGCCCCGGGCCTGGGGCCCGGACCCTAGCTGCAGCTGCTTTCGTAGGCGAGCCGGCGCGGCGTCCCCGTTTCGACGTCGCGCAGGATCCCGCACCGGCGGTAGTCCGAATCCGCAAGCGGCGCGGCGGCCGGACAGGTCACGCTCTCGATCTCGATCAGAGGGTGCGCGCGATTGCCGCGCCGAATCGCCCCGCCGCTGCCGATCCACAGAAGCTCGTCGCCATGGTGGAGCAGCAGCTCGTCGCCCCGGATGGCGAGCAGTCGATAGTCGACAGGCGCGCTCCATCGGCGCATCGTCCTGCCGTCCGCATCGATCTCCGCGACCAGCTCGGGGGCGAGCGACCCCTCCGGCTCCTCATGCGGCGGCATCGATTGCACCCTCAATACGGCGATCGCGCCGCAGGGGTGGTCGGACGTCGCAACCAGATTGGGCAGCCGCTCGACGCTGCCGTCATTGGCCCATAGCGCGATCTCGAAAGTTCCGTCGTCGGTAGGAGGAGGGACGGCGTCAGCACCGCCGATCATCAGCGCCGCCAAGGCGATGGTCGCTGCGGCACGCCTTTTCCCTGTCATCGAAACCCCCTATGTAGCGAGAAGCGCCTTTTTCCGAGAGTTTGTCATGTCCGTTCGCCCCTGGCGAGACATTCAGCGCCGCGCCTCGCGGCAGATCATGGTCGGCAGCGTGCCGGTCGGCGGCGATGCGCCGGTCACCGTGCAGACGATGACCAATACGGTCACCGCCGACGCCAAAGCGACGATCGACCAGATCCGGCGCTGCGAGGAGGCCGGCGCGGACATCGTCCGCGTCTCCTGTCCCGACGTCGAATCCACCGCGGCGCTCCGGCAGATCGTCCGCGCCTCTCGGGTGCCGATCGTCGCCGACATCCATTTCCACTACAAGCGCGCGCTCGAGGCGGCCGACGCCGGCGCCGCGTGCCTCCGGATCAATCCCGGCAATATCGGTTCGGCCGACCGGGTCCGCGAGGTGGTCAACGCCGCCAAGGCGAATGGCTGCTCGATGCGGATCGGGGTCAATGCCGGCAGCCTCGAGCGCGATCTGCTGGAGAAATATGGCGAGCCCTGTCCGGAGGCTTTGGTCGAGAGCGCGCTCGATCATATCCGCCTGCTCGAGGAGCATGATTTCCGCGACTATAAGGTCGCGGTGAAGGCGTCGGACGTGTTCCTCGCCGTCACCGCCTACCAGCAGCTCGCCGAGGCGGTGGACTGCCCCCTCCACCTCGGCATCACCGAGGCGGGCGGGCTGCGCGGCGGCACCGTCAAGAGTGCGATCGGCATCGGCTCTCTGCTCTGGTTCGGGATCGGCGACACGATCCGCGTCTCGCTCTCGGCCGAGCCGGAGGAAGAGGTCAGGGCCGGCTTCGAGATATTGAAGAGCCTCGGCATCCGCAATCGCGGCGTCCGCGTCGTCTCCTGCCCGAGCTGCGCGCGCCAGGGGTTCGACGTCATTCGCACGGTCGAAAAGCTCGAGGACCGGCTATCCCACATCCGCACGCCGATGTCGCTGTCGGTGCTGGGCTGCGTCGTCAACGGCCCGGGCGAGGCGCGCGAGACCGACATCGGCATCACCGGCGGCGGCAACGGCAAGCATATGGTCTATCTGTCGGGCGTTACCGACCATCATGTCCGCGACGAGGAGATGATCGACCATATCGTCCGCCTGGTCGAGGCAAAGGCCGCCGAGATCGAGGCGGGGACGAGCCAGGCCGCGGCCTGACCGGCCCATCCGGCGGACCTTTGCGCCGACCGAAAATCGTCACACGCGCCGGCTATGGTCAGGCCTCGAACGAGGCTAGTATCCACCCATGAAAGTGACGCTCGGAGTCGGCGCGGCCGCCGGCCTGCTGATCTTCACCGCTCAGGCGCAGGGTGGCCAGGATCACGCGGTCGCGCCGACTTCGCCCATGTCGTCCGGACCGGTCGTGGGCTGGGACAGTCTGGCCGGTTCGATTTCAGGGCCGGCGACGGCGTTGCCTGCGTCGCCGTCGTCCTTCGCTTCGGCCGAGTTCGACCCGATACCCGATCTCGACGTCGTCGATGCGCACTGGATGGCGCTGACCCTGTGGGGCGAAGCGCGCGGCCAGGGCGAGGAAGCGATGCGGGCGGTCGGACACGTCATCGACAACCGGCGGCGCGCGAGCGGCTCGGACCCGGACTTCGTCACCGACACGGTGAGCGAGGCATTCCAGTTCAGCTGCTGGAATCCGGGCGACCCCAATCGCGAGGCGATGCTGACCGTCGATGCCCTGCCGCCCGAAGGCCACGATCACCTCATGTGGCTCGCCGCCCGGCGGATCGCCGACGAGATACTGGCGGGCCGATCGCAGGATCCGACCGGTGGCGCCCTGTTCTATCATAGCGACGCGGTGGCGCCGTCTTGGTCGCAGGGATTGTTGCCGGTATTCCGGATCGGCCGGCATCTGTTCTTCCGGGCGGCGCGCCGCGCGTGAGCGTCTATCGGAACCGGGTCACCTTGTAGACCGCCCCCGTCCGGTCATAGGTCGTCCACTCCCCGACCTGCTTGCCCTTGTCGAAATGGCCCGATCGCAGCTTCGTGCCATCCTTGCGGAACCACTCCCAATAGCCGGCCGGTTCGTTGTCGACCGTCTGGCCTTTGACCCAGAGGCTTCCGTCCCTGTGGCGCTTTTCGAAAGGTTCGGATTTCGTCGGAATCGTTCTGCCTCCATGCCCGCGCCCGACGTCGACCGGATAGAAGGCGCCGGAGCGCCGGCGGTCAAGCCGCGGAGGCCGTCCGCGCATGGCGGTGACTCGCCTCCGGCCTGCGGCTATGCGGCGGCGATGGACCGGCACGCCAGCATCGCGCTTCCGATCGCCGTGGCGACGCTCGGCATTGCGCTCTTTTCCGGCATGGACGCGGTGATGAAGCATCTGTCGCTCGCAATCGGCGCCTACAACGCCTTGCTGTGGCGGACGATGGCGGGGGCGGTGCTCGGCGGCCTGTTCTTCTTCGGCCTGCGCAAGCCCTGGCCCGCGCGGCCGGCGCTGCGCATTCATCTGGTCCGCGGCGTGATGTCGTCGGTGATGGCGATCCTCTTCTTCTGGGGGCTGGCGCGGGTGCCGCTGGCGCAGGGCGTGGCGCTCGCCTTCGTCGCGCCGCTCATCTCGCTCTATCTTGCCGGGCTCATCCTCAAGGAGCGGATCGAACGGCGGGCGGTGCTCGCCTCTCTGCTCGGCTTCGCCGGCGTGCTGGTGATCCTCGCCGGCCAGGCGCAGGCCGAGCTCGGGCCGGACGCCTTTCGCGGCGCGCTCGCCATTCTCGCCTCGGCGGCGCTCTACGCCTGGAACATCATCCTCATGCGCCAGCAGGCTTTGGTCGCCCGGCCCTTCGAGATCGCCTTCTTCACGAGCGCGATTATGAGCACTTGTTTCCTTCTCGTTGCGCCATTCCTCGGCGCGCTGCCCGATGGCGAGCATGCCCCTGCGATCCTCGCTTCGGCGGGCCTCGCCTTTGGATCGCTGATGCTGCTCTCCTGGGCCTATGCCCGCGCCCAGGCGCAATTTCTGGCGCCGGTCGAATATAGCGCCTTCGTCTGGGCGTCCCTGTTCGGCCTGATCTTTTTCGCCGAGCCGGTGCGCCCGCTCACCCTCGCCGGCGCGGCAATGATCGTCGCCGCCTGCATCGTCGCGGCCCGCCGCACCGTCTCGCCGGTCGCCGACGCGGCGGCGGGCGCATAAGCAGGATCAAGGAATCCGGAATGGCCTGGTTCTGGCTCATCCTCGGCGGCCTTTTCGAGATCGGCTTCACAACGTCGCTGCGCTTCGTCGAGGGCTTCCGCAATCTCCCCTGGACGCTCGCCTTCCTGGGATCGGTGGCGATCAGCATGGGCCTGCTCGAATATGCCGCCCGAACGATCCCGATGGGCACGGCCTATGCGGTGTGGGGCGGTATCGGCGCGATCGGAACGGTCGCCGTCGGCATGTTCTGGTTCGACGAGCCAGCGACGACGTTGCGCCTGCTGCTGATCCTCGGCATCGTCGCCTGCATCGCCGGGCTGAGGCTGACCGCATGAGCGTCGACGAGGGACTTTACGCCTGGGTGCAGGAGGCCATGGAGCCGATCGGTGTCGTCACGATGCGCCGGATGATGGGTGGGGCGACGCTCCATCTCGACGGCACCATCTTCGCGATCATGGACGAAGGTGAGCTGTGGCTGAAGGCCGATGCGGACACCGACGCGATTTGGGACCAGGAAAGTTGCGAGCGCTTCTCGGTCACCTTCAAGGACGGCCGGATCGACACGATGAATTACAGAAGGGCCCCGGCCGACGTTTATGACGACGCCGAGGCGCTGCAGCGCTGGGCGGCGCTCGCGGTGGAAGCGGGACTGCGGGGAGCGTCGAAGAAGCGGAAGGGATAGTGGCGCGCGTTCCGGTCGGCAGAGCCTTTCCCTCGTCCAGCGCGATCGATCGCGCGACCTACGATCCCGATACGCTGAAGCTCGACATCCGTTTCTCGGGCGGCGACCGCTACAGCTATTTCGACGTGCCCGCGGAGGTCTATGACGCGCTATGCACGGCGGAATCCGCCGGCGAGCTCGTCAATCGCTTGATCAAGCCGCATTTCCGCTGCGAGATCGAGCCCGGTCGCCGGCGCTTCAGGCCGAAGGCGGACGAAGCCTAGAATGGGTTGCGAGCACATAGAACCGCTTACCCGCTCATTCTGGGTAGATCGGGCCCGACAGGCTCACCGGCTACTCAGGATGAGCGGTTTGTGCGTTGGCAAATGGCTTTACGCGCTTTCGCTCAGGCGCCGGCTCCAGGTGGTGCGCCACTTCGGGCGAGGTTTCGATCGATTCGAGAAAAAGCGGGTCGATCCGCCGTTGTGACGCCTGCTCATAGGCGTAGCCCAGCGACAGGATCAGTGCGTCCGACCATTTCGGGCCGATGAAGCTGAGGCCCACCGGCAGGCCGCGCACCTGTCCCATCGGCACAGTCAGATGCGGATAGCCGGCCACCGCCGCCAGGCTGCCGCCGCCGCCGCCCGGATATTGGTCGCCATGGACCGTGTCGATCAGCCAGGCGGCGGGCATGGTCGGCCCGACCAAAGCCGTCAGGTCGTGCCCGCGCAGCAGCCGGTCGATGCCATCCGGGCCGGCGAGGCGAAGGCTGGTCTCGCGGGCGCGGCGATAGTCGCCGTCGAGCCCGGGCATCGCCTCAGCCTGCTCGAACAGGTCCTGGCCGAACAGTGCCAGCTCGATGTCGGCATGCTCGCGGTTGAACGCGATCAGGTCGGCGAGGGTACGGGTCCGCACATTCGGCGGCAGGGTGGCGAGATAGGCGTTCATGTCGGCCTTGAGCTCGCGCAGCAGCACGATGAGCTCGTTGCGGCCGATCTGCGGCCGCCCTTCGAATTCGGTAATCTCGACCAGGAGGGCGCCCTGCGCGCGCAAGTCGGCCAGCGCCTCTTCGAAGACGGCATCGGTGCCGAAGCCGGCGGCGAAGCGCATCACGCCGAGGCGCACGCCGCGCAAAGCGTCGGGCGACAGCGAAGCCGCATAGTCGACCCGCCGCGCGTCGGCTTCCGCCGTGGCGGGATCGGCGGGGTCGTTGCCGGCGATGGCGCCGAGCACCAGGGCGGCGTCGCGAACGGTCCGGGTCATCGGGCCCGGCGTGTCCTGGCTATGGCTGATCGGCACGACATGGGTGCGGCTGACCAGGCCGACGGACGGCTTGAAGCCGACAATGCCGTTGATCGAGGCGGGGCAGGTGATCGATCCATCGGTCTCGGTGCCGATCGCGGCGGGCACCAGGCCGGCGGCGACGGCGGCGGCGCTGCCCGAGCTCGACCCGCAGGGATTGCGATCGAGCGCATGAGGATTGCGCGACTGGCCGCCGACCGCGCTCCACCCGGAGATCGAATCGCTGGATCGGATGTTCGCCCATTCGGACAGATTGGCCTTGCCGACGATGACCGCGCCGGCGGCGCGCAGCCGGGCGACCAGAGGGGCGTCGCGGCCGGTGACGTTGGCGGCGAGCGCAAGGCTTCCCGCCGTGGTCGGCAGCGGTCCCGCGGTCTCGATATTGTCCTTGATCAGGATCGGCATGCCGAACAGCGGGCCGCGGGCGCGACGGATCCGGTCGAGCGTGCGCGCCTGGTCGAGCGCGGTCGGATCCACGGCGAGGACCGCGTTGAGGCGCGGGTTGAGCGCCTCGATCCGCTCGAGGGCATGGCGAGTACGCGCTTCTGCGCTGGCGGCATCGAGGACGATCGTCGATGTCCGCGCCGGCGCGGACGTCTGTCCGGTGGCGCAGGCCGAGAGAAGAAGGATCCCGACGAGCAGGCAGGCGCGCAGCATCACGTCCGATTCCCTCCCAATACGAGCCGTCCGGCCACAGTAGGACCTGCCCCGCGCCATCGTCCACCGTCGGGCGGTAGGAGTTCCCTCGCTCCCCAAAACTGCTAAGGGCGCGCCGATGAGCAAGGGCCCGCAGCGGATCAGGGGAACCCAGGATATCTGGGGCGAGGAGGCGGACCGCTTTCAGGCGGTCGTCGCGGCGTTCGATCGCGTGCGGCGGCTCTATGCCTTCGGCCGCGTCGAAGTGCCGGTGTTCGAGGCGACCGAAGTCTTCGCCCGATCGATCGGCGAGACTACCGACATCGTCTCCAAGGAAATGTACAGCTTCCCGGACCGCGGCGGCGATTCGCTGACGCTGCGGCCGGAATTCACCGCCGGCCTTTGCCGCGCTTACCTGTCCGAGGGCTGGCAGCAGCATGCGCCGCTGAAGCTCGTCACTCACGGGCCGGTGTTCCGTTACGAGCGGCCGCAAAAGGGACGTTTCCGGCAGTTCCACCAGCTCGACGCCGAGATCATCGGCAGCGATTCCCCGCTCGCCGATATCGAGCTGCTCGTCCTTGCCGACCAGCTGCTGCGCGAGCTCGGCATCGCCGATGGCGTCCGGCTCGAGCTCAACACGCTCGGCGACGCCGAGACGCGCGAGGCGTGGCGCGCCGCTTTGGTGCGGCATTTCGAGGCGCATCGCGCCGACCTGTCCGAGGACAGCCTGTCGCGGCTCGACCGCAACCCGCTGCGGATCCTCGACAGCAAGGATGCCGGGGATCGCCCGATCGCCGAGGCCGCGCCCGGCATCGACGATTTCCTCTCCCCGGCCGCGGCCGATTTCTTCGCCGAAGTGACCGCGGGCCTGGATGCGGCCGGAGTCGCCTGGACGCGCAATTCGCGGCTCGTGCGCGGGCTCGATTATTACCGGCACACCGCCTTCGAGTTCGTCACCGATCGACTCGGCGCGCAAGGCACCGTGCTCGCCGGCGGCCGCTATGACGGGCTGATAGAATCGCTCGGCGGACCGGTCACGCCGGCCATTGGCTGGGCGGCGGGGATCGAGCGGCTGGCGATGCTGATCGAGGCTCCGGCGCCGCTCCGGCCGGATGCCGTCCTGGTTCCGCTCGGCGAGCGCGCCGAGGCCGCGGCGATCGGACTGCTGGCCGATCTGCGGCGCTCGGGTGTTGCCTGCGACATGGCGTTCAAGGGCAATATGAAGCGGAGGATGGCGCGTGCCGACGCCAGTGGGGCGCGCTTTGCGGTCATCCTCGGGGACAACGAGCTCGCCCGAAGCGAGGCGGCGGTGAAGGATCTCGGCACCGGCGGCCAGCGATCCGTCGCGCTCGCCGATCTCGTTGAGGCGCTGCACGCGCGATGACCGGGATTTCCGCCGAACGGATCGCGGCGATCGAGGCGCGCAAGGAAGAGCTGCAGGATGCGATGTCGGCGCGCGATCTGGCGCCCGACGCCTTCGTCAGGCTGTCCAAGGACTATGCCGAGATCTTGCCGGTCGCCGAGGCGGCGCGCGAATTGCAGCGGCTGCGCTCGGAGCTCGAATCGCTCGGCGGCATGATCGAAGATCGCGACGCCGAGCCCGAATTGAAGGCGATGGCGGCGGAGGAAGCGGAGGAGATCCGCCGCAAGCTGCCCGAGGCGGAGCGGGCGCTGGCGCTGAAGCTGCTGCCGCGAGACGCCGCCGACGAGCGACCGGCGATGCTCGAAATCCGTGCCGGCACCGGCGGCGACGAGGCGGCCCTGTTCGCCGGTGACCTTCTGCGCATGTACCAGCGCTATGCCGAGGCCCAGGGCTGGCGGCTCGAGATCATCTCCGCCAGCGCCGCCGAGGTCGGCGGCTATAAGGAAGTGATCGCCTCGGTCACCGGCCAGGGCGTGTTCGCGCGATTGAAGTTCGAGAGCGGCGTCCACCGCGTCCAGCGCGTGCCGGTCACCGAGAGCGGCGGGCGGATCCACACTTCGGCCGCGACCGTCGCGGTGCTGCCCGAGGCCGAGGAGGTCGACGTCCAGATCGAGGACAAGGATCTGAGGATCGACGTCTACCGCTCGTCCGGGCCGGGCGGTCAGTCGGTCAACACCACCGACAGCGCGGTCAGGATCACCCATCTGCCGAGCGGGATCGTCGTCATCCAGCAGGACGAGAAGTCGCAGCACAAGAACAAGGCCAAGGCGTTGAAGGTGCTGCGCACCCGGCTCTACGAGATGGAGCGCGAGCGGCTCGCCAGCGAGCGCGCCGGTGCGCGCAAGTCGATGGTCGGCTCGGGCGACCGGTCGGAGCGCATCCGCACCTACAATTTTCCGCAGGGGCGAGTGACCGACCACCGCATCAATCTCACTCTCCACCGGCTGCCGGAAATATTGGAGGGCCAGCTCGACGAGCTGATCGGCGCGCTGATTTCCGAGGACGAAGCCGAGCGGCTGGCGAGCCTGGATGATGCCTGAAACCCCTCTCCCCCGGCGGGGAGGGGAGATGACCGTCCGTGCTTCGCTGTCGGCCGCTGCCACGCGACTGGCCGCCATCACCGACACCCCCCGGCTCGACGCCGAGCTGCTCATGGCGCATGGGCTGGGCATCACGCGCGAGAACCTCCTCCTTCACCATTTCGACCTGGCCGCGCCGCCGTCCTTTGAGCCCCTCCTGCAACGCCGCCTCGCCCGCGAACCGGTCGCCTATATCGTCGGCCGGCGCGCTTTCTGGACGATCGAGCTCGAGGTCGGGCCCGGCGTGCTCATCCCGCGTCCCGACAGCGAGACTTTGATCGAGGCGGCGATCGACATTTTCGGCCCGGAGGGCCCGGCGACGATCCTCGATCTCGGCACCGGGCCGGGCACGCTGCTGCTGGCGGCGCTTGACCAGTGGCCGCGCGCCACCGGCCTGGGCATCGATCGGTCCGAGACGGCGCTCGGCTATGCGTCGCGCAACGCCGCGCGGCTCGGCTTTGCGGGCCGCCTCCGCTTCGCCCGCGGCGACTGGGGCGAGGGGCTGGCGGAGCGGTTCGACCTGGTCCTGTGCAATCCGCCTTATGTCGAAGCTGGCGCGGCGCTGGCACCGGAGGTGGCGGATTGGGAGCCAGCCAAGGCGCTCTATGCCGGCGCCGAAGGGCTCGACGTCTATCGCCGGCTCGCGCCGCAGCTCGGCCGCCTGCTCGCGCCGGGCGGCGCGGCCTGCGTCGAGATCGGGGCCGGGCAGCTCGCTCCGGCAGCGGCGCTGTTCGCCGAACGGGGATTCACGGTTTCGTCACGCGAGGACCTTAACGGTGTGCCGAGATCCCTGATCCTGCGCCTTGATTAACGATAATGCTTTTCCGCTTGGATTTGCGCGTGGCCGTAGCTACATAGGGTTTCAGGGACGGGGCCGACCACAGCATTGATGCGTGAGGGCCTGACGTCGCCGACCCCCGATTGCTTGGTCGCTTGGCAGGCGATTTGGTGAGGTGCCTGGTTCCGTTCGCCGGAGCCATGCCTCCGGGGTCGTGCAATGAAGCGGCCGGGAGTGGCCCGGCCGGTAGGCAGAGTTGAACCCAACATTGGTGAGGATTTTCGTTTGATCAGCAATCGTCAGGGCGGCCGCAGACGCGGTCGGGGCGGCGGGGGACGTGCGCCCAATATTAGTTCGGGCGGCGGTAACCGCCAGGACAACAGGCAGCGGGGCAATGCCGCCCAGCTGCTGGAGAAATATAAAGGCCTCGCCCGCGACGCGCAGATGCAGGGTGACCGCGTGCAGACCGAGACCTATCTGCAGTTCGCGGACCATTATTTTCGAGTCCTCAACGAGAGTCGCGCCCGTTACGAGGAGCAGCGCCGCCAGCGCGGCGAGAGCGGCTACGATTCCTATGACGATGAAGACCAGGACGAGGGCGACAATGTCCGCGAGGCCGGGGATCAGGGCGACGAGCCCGACGCGCGCGACGAGGAGCCTCGGCGCGAGAGCCGCCGTGACGCCAATCGCGAAGCCAGCCGCGACGGCAATCGTGACGCCGGTCGCGACGGCAATCGGGACGGCAACGGCGAATATCGCGCCCGCCGCCCGCGCGCCCGGCGACCGGACGAGAGCGCCGGCGACGACGAGGGCGGCGACGAGCGGATCTCCGCCGAGACGCTGCCGCCGGCCATTTCCGCCAGCACCGACCAGGACGAGGGGGAGCGCGCGCCACGCCGCCGCACTCGCCGTCCCCGCTCCTCCGGCGAGGAAATCGCTCCCGCCGCTTGAGCAGACGTTGACCTGAGACCGACACTGTAGGACGCTCCCCCGGCAAATCACCCGGGGGAGCGTTTTCATGCGTGCATGGCTCTTGCTGCCGGCCTTCCTGGCCGCGCCCGTCGCCGCCCAGAACCAGATTCCGGCGCCCTCGCAGAATGCGCAGGGCGAGGTCGCGGTCACCATCTACAATAACGATCTCGCCCTCGTTCAGGACACGAGGCAGCTCGACATCGCGTCCGGCCGCTCGCGCCGGGAATTCCCGGACGTTTCCGCCCAGATCCGGCCCGAAACGGTCACCCTGACCGGCGCCGGCATCGGCATCGTCGAGCAGAATTTCGATTTCGACCTGCTCTCGCCCCAGGCCCTCATCCAGAAAGCGGTGGGGGAGACGATCACCCTGGTGCGGACCAATCCCGCGACTGGCGCCGAGACGCGCGAGCGGGCGCGGGTGCTCGCCGCCAATGGCGGCGTGGTGCTCCAGATCGGCGACCGGATCGAGGTGCTTCGCGACGACGGCCTGCCGGTGCGGGTGATCTTCGATCGGGTGCCCGAGAATCTGCGTGCCCGTCCCACCCTTTCGGTCACGGTGCAGAGCGAGCGCGGCGGCCGCCGGCCGGTCACGCTCACCTATCTGACCCCCGGCCTCGCCTGGCAGGCCGACTATGTCGCTCTGTTCGACGAAAGCGCCGGCCGGATGGACGTCCAGGGATGGATCACCCTCACCAACAATAGCGGCACCGAATATCGCAACGCCGATACCCTGCTGGTCGCCGGGGCGGTCGGCCAGGCCAACCAGAACTATCGCGGCCGGCCGATGCAGCCGCCGGGCGGCCCGATCCGCGATCCCGGCACCGAGACGTCCGACCGCGAGCGGCTCGGCGATTTCTATCTCTATCCGCTGCCCGAGCGGACGACGATCGCCAATCGCCAGACCAAGCAGGTCAGCTTCCTCGACGTCGGCGGGGCGCCGGCGCAGCGCGCCTATGAATATCGCAACCCCTGGCTCGGCACCCAGGAGCAGCCGCAGAGCGCCAACACCGTGCTTCGCTTCTCGAGCTCGCGCGAGCAGGGCCTGGGCGACGCGCTGCCGGCTGGCACGGTGCGGGTCTATCAGCGCGACGCGCGCGGCAATCCCCAGTTCGTCGGCGAGAGCGCGATCGGGCATACGCCGATGGGCTCCGAGCTCGGCCTGGTCACCGGCCAGGCGTTCGACGTGAAGGTCCAGCCGGTCGTCGAGCGCCGGGAGCGAATCAACAGCGCGCGCTGGCGTACGACGATGCGCTACCGGCTGACCAATGCCCGGCCGCAGCCGGTCACCGTCGATCTGATGCAGTCAGGACTGTGGGGCGACACGCGGATCGTCGAAGAGAGCATGGCGAGCCAGCGCCGATCGGCGGACGACGCCCTGTGGCGGGTCACCGTTCCCGCCAACGGCGAGGAGAGCGTGACGGCGACCTTCGACACGCGCTTCTGAGAAGAGAATGCTGCGGCCGCCCCCTTGTTCCTCCCCGGCTTTTGCCGGGGAGGGGGACCATGCGAAGCATGGTGGAGGGGTATTCTCCTTTTGCGCGGTTCGGCCTCGGAGGAGGGCGTTGAATATCTCGCGACCCAAGCCCGATGCCCGCTTCACCGAGCGGGTCTCAACCAAGGACCCCTCCACCGTCTTTCAGGCGGTCCCCCTCCCCGGCAAAAGCCGGGGAGGAATTAGCGTCGCTTTCCTCGTCGCCGCCTTGCTGATCCCCAGCCCTGCTCTCGCCCAGGCGATCGTCACTTCGTCCGCGCCCGACAGCGTCGACGTCACAGTCTATCGCGATCCCGGCCGCGCCGCCGACGTCCCGCCGAACCTGGGCTGGCTCAACGGCTTCGCCCTGATCAGCGAGACCCGGCAGGTGAGCCTGCCCGCCGGCGAATCCGATATCCGTTTCGAAGGCGTCGCCGGCGGCATCCTTCCGCAGAGCGCGATCGTCACCGGACTTCCCGAGGGCATCGTCGAGCGCAATCGCGACGCCTATCTGCTCTCGCCGGCGACGCTGCTCGACCGATCGCTCGGCCGGCGGGTGCATCTGCGGCGCACCTCGCTGGCGACCGGCGAGGTGCGCGAGCACGAGGCGGTGGTCCGATCGGGCGCCGGCGGCGCGGTCGTGCTGGAGACCGAGCAGGGGATCGAGGCGCTGCGCTGCTCGGGCCTTCGCGAGACGATCGTCTATGACGAGGTACCCGTGGGACTGTCCGCCCGGCCGACCTTGTCGGTGCGCGCGCGCAGCCTGGAGGCCGTCGCCGCGACGGTGACCCTGTCCTACCTCGCCTCGGGCCTCGACTGGCAGGCTGATTATATCGCCACGCTTTCGCCGGACGGCGACCGCCTCGCTCTGTTCGCCTGGCTGACGCTCGCCAATGGCGACGAGACAGGCTTCGTCGCGGCCGACACACAGGCGGTCGCCGGGAGGCTCAACCGGGAGAATGTCCGCGCGGCGCCTTCGGAAGGCGGGCCGCTGACCCTGCAATGCTGGCCGCAAGGGACGACCAGCGACGTTCTGCTCGCGGAAAGGGAAAGGGTGGTCGTCACCGGCTCGCGCCTCGGTGCGGCGCGGCGGGCCGAGGCGGACAGCGAGATGCAGTTTTCGGCGGCGCCGGCCACGGTCGTTGGCGCCATGGAGGCGGTGCAGGAGGAGTTGGGCGACCTCAAGCTCTACCGCATTCCTGAGCCGGTCACCGTCGCCGCGCGCAGCCAGAAGCAGGTAGCTTTGCTGCGGCGGCCGGACGTGCGGGTGCGGACCGTCTATCGCCAGCGCCTCCACCTATCCGATTCGGACCTGTCGGCCGAGGCGCGCCACGTCCTCGTCACGCGCAATCGCACCGAGGAGGGACTCGGCCTGCCGCTGCCGGCGGGCCGGCTGCTGCTCTTCTCGTCGGGAGGGCCGCGGCCGATCCTGCTCGGCCAGGCCACGGTTCGCGATCACGCCGTTGACGAGGATGTGGAGATCGAGCTCGGGCCGGTCCCCGGCGTACGGACCGAATTGCGGCTGCTCAGCCGTGAAAAGGGCGCGCGCGATTACGAGCTGGTCGTCACCAGCGACCGGGCGCAACCCGTGCGTTTCGAGGGCGAGATCGATTCGGGCGGCGCGCGGGTGCGCTCGTCGACCCGGCTCGGCCGGCGCAACGGCATGGCGCTCTGGGCAGTCGACGTGCCCGCCAACGGCAGCCGAACGCTGCGCTACCGAATCCCCTCTTAGATTCCGTCGTAGATCCCGTCTGCGCCGGGGCTCGAATGCTCAGGCCTCGGTCCGCCTGACCGGCCGCGGCCGGTGAAGCTCGTCGATCGCGACGAAGGTGAACAGGCCTTCGGTCACCTTGACCTCGGTCTGGCCGCGCTCGCGGGTCGCGATGACCTCGATCCGGATCGCGATCGAGGTTCGGCCGACCCGCTCGATCCGGGCGAAGACCGAGATGACGTCGTGGAGCAGGATCGGCGCGATGAACTCCATCGCCTCGATGGCGACCGTCGCCACCGGTCCGTCCGCCTCGCGCGCGGCGACGATGCCGGCGGCGATGTCCATCTGGCTCAGCACCCAACCGCCGAAGATATGTCCGTTGGCATTGATGTCGCCGGGCCGCGGCACGACCCGCAGGATGGCCTCGCCCTTATCGTTCGTCATCCCGCCCTCCGCCTGCCGCATCCTCGTCGTGGCCCGAACGGTTGCTGAGGAAGACCAGACCCATCAGCCCGGTGCCGACCAGCACCGTCAGCCCGACCCCGGCGATCGTCGCGACCACCAAATGAAGCGGCATCGGGCCGCCGGACTGCCACAGATAGAGAAGCGAAAGGCCCACCGTGATCGCCGCGGCAAGCACCATCCACTTCATCATCGTCTTGTAGCGCGCCCAGGCTTCGGCGGCGCGCTCATAATCCGCCTGGCGGCGGGAGGGAATCGGGTCGTGCTCGGGCATTAGGGTCCACCCCTGCGGCCGGAGGTGGCCGGAATCGGCCGGAGAAGCCGGCTGAGTAGGAGAGAGCCGAAGGGCGGGCCGGGCAGCCCGTCCGAGGCACTCGACGCCCGCAGCCGGCTTCTCCGGCCGACCGCGGAGCGGCGGGCTGGCTTTTGCCGCCATGAGCCGGTCGCCATTCCCCCGGAATGGCTGCGGATGTCCGGGGGACATCCGCACCGGCTCATCGTCGTCGATTCGTCGGTCACAATGGTATCTCCATTGCTCCCTCCTCTCTCCTAGCCGGACGACAAAATCCAGCCCGTCACGGCCGCCTCCGGCCGCAGGGATGGACCCACCCTTCCCTTTGGCGCCCGCACATGGGATCATCAAGGGCGAGTCGGCAACAGACAAGGAGACGCGCGCCATGACGATCGCCGCCATCCTCCAGAACAAGGGCGCCGAGGTGCTCAGCGTGCAGGCGGAAACGCCGGTACGCGATGCGGTCGAGCTGCTCGCCGTCCGGCGGATCGGCGCCCTTCCGGTGCTGCGCGGCGAATCGGTCGCCGGCATCATGTCGGAGCGCGACGTCATCTACTGCCTCAGGAGCGACGGCGCCGCCGTGCTCGAATGGCCGGTCGAGCGGATCATGACCGCCCCGGCCATCACCGTGCCTCGGGACCAGCAGGTGCTCGGCGCGCTCTCGCTGATGACCCGTCGCCGGATCCGCCACCTGCCGGTGGTCGAGGACGATCGGCTGATCGGGATCGTTTCGATCGGCGACCTGGTCAAGTATCGGATGGACCAGATCGAGCGCGAGGCGGAGCAGATGCTCAACTACATCCAGAGCGCCTGAAGCTCGCGCCGATCTTTCCGACCCATCCGTTTCCGCTTGCCGGCCTGGCCTTGCGTCAGGCCGTGGCGGGGCGCGGCCGGATCAGGGCGACCAACTCGTCGATCACCGGCCGGGCGAAGACGAACAGCAAGGCGGCATAGAGTGCGGCGCCGAACGGCACCAGGGTCGCCAGCCGCGCGCCGCCGCCGATCTCGGGCAGCACAGAATCGAGCGCCGCCACGGCTGCCCCCATGGCGGCCGATGCGCCCAGGCCCGGCGCCACCGCGCCCGCCAGCGCGCGGCGGCCGACGCCGATCGCGGGCAACGAGATCAGCAAGGTCGTCGCGAGCAGGGCCGCCATCCCGGCCAGCCAGGCCCAGGCGAGCCCCAGCGTGCCCCACTGGATTCCGGCGAGGAAGGCGGCGGGCATGAGCATGGCGCCGATCAGGCCGATGCGGACCGCGAGCGCCGGCCGGCCGAGCGCGTTGGTCGCCGGAGCGAACAGGATCTGGAGGGTCATAAGCGGCATCGCGCAGGCCAGGATCGGGACCAGGGTCGCCGCTTCGCTCCATTTCTCGCCGAGGAACACCGCCACCAGCGGTTCGGCCGTCACCGCCAGCCCGAAATAGAAAGGCAGCGCGATCAACATGATCAGCCGCACCGTCTTCAGAAAGGCCGAGCGCATCATCGCATGGTCGTCCTGGATCCGGGAATAAGCGGCGAAGGCGACCTCGTTGAGCGGCGGCACGAACTTGGCCGCCAGGATCTGGGTCAGGAACAGGCCGGTCGTGTAGAGGCCGAGGTGGTGTGCGTCGATCAGCCGCCCGGCGATGAACACGTCCGCCTGGCTCTGCACGAACCAGCAGAACTGGACCAGGATCATCGCCCCGCCATAGCGCGCCATCGCGCCCGCGCCTTCGAATCGGAAGATCGGTCGGATCCACAGCCGCGCCGCGATCGCCAGCCCGATCGCCCGGGCGTACCAGAGCACGAACGGTGCGGCGACCAGGGTCCAGACGCCCAGACCGGCCAGAGCGCAGCCCAATGCCGTGAAGGCGCTCAGCACCGCCGCGATCAGATTCACCTGCGACTGGCGGCGAAAATCCATGCGGCGAATCAGCAGCGCATTGGCCAGGGCGGTGAACGGGTTGGCGAGGAAGAAGAGCGCCTGCACGCGCAGCAGATCGGCCACCATCGGCTGGCGGAAATAGTCGGCGGCGATCGGCGCCGCGATCCACTGGACCGCCGCCAGGCTGCCGTTCATCAGCAGCAGCATGCCGAACACCTGCCCGATCCGGCGCGAATCGATCCGGTCGTCGCGGACCAGCGCGCTGGCGAAACCCCAGCCGTTGAACAGGTCGAGAAAGGCCAGCACGACCGCCGTCATCGCGACCAGGCCGTAATCGCTCGGCTCGAGCATGCGGATGACGAGGAAGGTCGAGGTCCAGGCGATGAGCTGCCCGGCGATCTGGCTGCCCGAGCGCCAGATCACCGCGCCCTTCACCTGATCGGCGAAGGTCCGGGTCTCGATTCCGTTCCTGCTGTCCACCTTGGCCACGTTCGACCGGTCGCTCCATCCTGCGCGTTCGGTGGCGAGGCCTAGAGCAAAGGCGTTAAGGCCCGATTGAGGGCGCCCGACGACGGGGGCTTGACGGACGCCGGAGCCGCCGCCATATGCGCCCCTCGCAGCGGCTATGCCCTTGGCGGCAAGTCACTGTTTTCTATGAAGCTTTCGTGAAGTCGGTCTTGAAATGGAGGCGATGTCTCCCTATCTTGACCATGTGGGCGGAGACGGCTTGTCCGGATCCCCGTCCGCTTTCGGATCGGCGGCCCGTTCGGGGCTGTCACTTTTCTGAAAAAAGGCCATTGACGGTCGGCTTCGGCCTCCATATATGGCGCTTCACCGACGGGGCAGGGTCTCTGCCCAACCCCGTTGCGCCTCTCTCAACCGCTAGTCGGTATCCCGGTCCAACCGGGATGGAGAGGCGTCGGCTCTTTGACATTGTCGGTTTAGATGAAGGGACATGTGGGCGGCGGCCCCGGTCACCGAGGAGTTCAAGGCCTCGGAGGATCGGTAAAGCTAAGTCGTTCCATGTCTCGTTACATATCCACAGTAATATGTGATGTGCAGGAACGGCTCCTTGAAGCCGGCCCTGGAGGTTCGCGGTTTTCCCCGCGGGCGCCGGTGGTCGGACATTAACTTGAGAGTTTGATTCTGGCTCAGAACGAACGCTGGCGGCATGCCTAACACATGCAAGTCGAACGAGACCTTCGGGTCTAGTGGCGCACGGGTGCGT
>Ga0299914_10000193_pt1 | contig 35746 bp, 37 predicted proteins | sample RVTome_10_FD_201361 | JGI IMG/M metagenome (GOLD analysis project Ga0299914, IMG submission 201361) | Soil microbial communities from uranium-contaminated site in the Upper Colorado River Basin, Wyoming, United States - RVT153D57 (version 2) ... | reverse complement strand
CGATCAGCCCCAGCCCCACTCGGTTGGCGATGATCTTGCGGTCAAGCAGCCACGTCTTCGCCTCCGGGACCGCCACCGTCTGGGCGAGGACCTCGTGCAACTCCACGACGTCGACTCCGCGGCTGCGGAGCTTGTTCACGAAGTCAGCGTGATCGCGCTGAGCGTTCTCGACCCACATCACGTCGTCGAACAGCAACTCGTCGGCGTTGGTGGGGGTCAGTCTGCGGTGCGCGAGCCCGGGGGCGCAGACCAGCACCTTGCGCAGCCTGCCCACCTCGGAGTGCACGCCGTAGTTCGTCGCGGCGGTGTCCTGGCCTGTCATGGGTGCACCTCCACTCCCCTCACAGCACGGACTCCGAAGTCAGTGAACCATGAGACGATCACACGCCTGGGCAGAGTGTGTGGCTCGTTGGCTGCGTTGCCACGGAGTGGCGTCACCACAATGGCCACGTTCGCCGAAGTGCCCGAGGAGGAGGCTCACGGTGACGAGGCGAACCCGACGTGCGCCCGTCGCCTTCGTGTCCACGGTGCTGCTCGTCCGTGACCCTCTCCTTCGAGTCGGACCGGGTGTCGGCGTCGGCCGGGTGCAACACGTTTCACCGGGGCAGCCTCATGGGACGACGGCACGCTCGCCCTCGGCGACGAGGAGCTGGCTGCGACGATGATGGCCTGTTCTCCCGAACAGCAGGTACAGGACGACTGGTTGACCGGATTCCTCGCCTCGTCACCCGACCTCGCGCTCGACGGGTCCACTATGACCCTCGGGTGACGACATGTCGGGCATGACGCTCGACGAGCAGTGACTGCTTCCCTCCCGGTGCATCCGGAGAGATCCGCCGATCGCCGATCGCCACGTTCCTGATCCCTGAGTCGAACCCAGCGGCACAGCACGCTAGCCGAGTCCCAGCCGACGCGTGATCTCCGCGGCCGCTCGCTGCGGAGCGATCCCATCGACGTCGACCATGATGTGGGCGACCTCGGCGAACACCCGCTCGCGGACGGAGGCCATCTCTCGTAACGATTCCTCGAGGTCGCCGGTCAGCCACGGTCGGTCAGCAGGATCACGGCGAATGCGCTCGGCCAATGTGTCGATACGCGCGCGAAGCCACACCAAGGCCACATCGTCGGGGGGATCCTCCAACGGAGCGGCGTGGTCGGGGTCGAGGACGACACCTGCGGCTATTCCGGCCACGAAGGGTCCGGGCCGACGAATCGCCAGGCGCAAGGCTTGCGCCTCGGCGGCCCGCAGGCCAACAGCACCCTGCGCGTGCACCAGGCTGGCCTTCGTGGCGCCTGCGGACTCCTCGACGAGATCGTCGTTGTCGACATAGGACCACCCCAGCCTGCTGGCGAGCGCTTGCCCCACAGTGGTCTTGCCCGACCCCATCAGACCGAGGAGCAGCACCCGCCTGACAGCCATGGGTTCCGCCTCGGCCGGATGGGAGTCAGCGCGTCAGCGTCACAGAGGTCGCTGGTCGCCTTCGTCTGCGACACCGCGACCGTTCTCGGCATCGGGCCGCCGGTCGACATCGGGCCGCCGGTCGACATCGGGCCGCCGGTCGACATCAGGCCGCCGGTCGACATCAGGCCGCCGGTCGGCATCGGGCCGCCGGTCGGCATCGGGGTCGAGTTCGTCCGCGCGAGTCTGTTGGCGGAGCGCCTCACTGCGCGAGCTCTCTGCTTCTCCTCGGAGCCGCTGCGCTGCGGCCTCCCGCTCCTCGGCCTCGATGTGCTGCCGCCGCGCCTGTGCGGCGAGCTCGTCGGCGCGCGCACTCTCGCGCTCGGCGGACCGGGCGACCTGATCCGCATCTTCGCGAGCCTCGGCCGCCTCTGCACGGCGGGCCTCTTGCCTGCTCCGGCTTGACCGAGAAGTCATGATGCCGACGACGAGCACCACCGCTATCACCGCGAGCGCAACCAGGAGAACGATCACCCACGTGTCCATCTCATGGCACCTTTCGGGTCTGCCGCCGTGAACAGGCGGCCACTGTCGATCACTCGTACCCTGCTCTCCGATTTCCCATGCACGCCACGGCCCCTCGTGTAGTCACGCCGGCAATGGGTACCTGGCATGCCATGCGGATCGGTCCGATCGGCAGGAAGGATCCCCACGGGTGATGTGTCATGGCTCAGATAGAGGTTCACAGCCCGGATTTCGACGACGACGACTTCATTCCTCGACGGCACGGCCACGACGACGAGAACGTCTCGCCCGCGCTGGAGTGGGAAGGTGTGCCGGGCAATGCAGCCGAACTGCTGCTCATGTGCGAAGACCCCGATGCGCCCTCGGGAACCTTCCTGCACTGGTTGGTGACGGGCATCGAGCCGACGGCGACACGAGTTGCTGAGAACGACACACCGCCCGGAGGACGCGAGTGGCCGAACGACTTCGGTGACACCGGCTGGGCCGGCCCGGCGCCACCGCCCGGCGACCACGCGCACCACTACGTCTTCAGCGTGTTTGCCCTGTCCACACCAATTGAGCTTCCGGCGGATCCCAGCGCTGATGACGTGCACCGGGCGGCCGAAGACATCATTCTCGCGCGGGGGACGCTCACGGGGCTGTTCAAGAGGTAGCAGGGCAACTCGACTCGGTCAGCCGACGTTGTCGAGCAGTGCCCGGCACGCCTGCTCGCATGCCCGGCACGCCTCGGCGCAGACCCGGCAGTGTTCGTGCATCCCCGCGTGACGCTCGCACTCTTCTCCACACGTCTGACAGGCGGTGATGCAGGCCTGGAGTGCGGCACGAGCCAGGTCCGTATCGGCGCCGGCATGCCTCGACAGGATCCGCCCGGTGGCGTCGCACACGTCGGCGCAGTCGAGGTTGGTCCGGATACAGGTACGCAGGTGTGCGACCGAGTCTTCGGCGAGACACGCGTCTGCGCACCCCGTGCAGGCCTGGGCGCAGTCGAAGCAGGCGTCGATGCATGCCACGAGATCGCGATGAGTGATCGTTACATGGGCAGGGTGGCTGTCGAGGATCGCGGCCGCGTGTGTCATCACTCCTCCTTCGTCCGTCGTCATCCCGCCCATACCCTGGCGGTGGCGGCGAAACCACGTCGGCACCGACCTGCGCCAGATCGAGTCGGATCAGCGCGGCTGCACGTCGCGCGCGTTGCGCATCGTCTGCGTGTCGTCCAGCCCCCACGCAACGATGCGTTCCGGGTGTATGCGGATCACCGGCTCGGGTCCATCGATCGCCTCGGCCCGTCCGCGGACCTCGATGCCGCGAGGTCTGAACGGCGGCAGCACGTCGTCGACGACGATGGCCCCACGTCCGGTTCGGACGACATCACGCCACTTCTTGGTCGTGGTCAGCTCGCGGCCCATCGTGTCGATCACATCGGAATCCTCGTCCAGGCGGTAGATACCGACCGGCATCACGTGCGGCGTCCCGTCGGGTCCCACAGTCGCCAGCCGCGCGAGCGGATGTTCGTCGCGGAGGTATGTCCGCTCGGCATCCGTGAACACGTTCATCTGCGTTCTCCGAACAGTTGCAGATTGTAGAGTTGCATGTGCAACACTGTCGCCCAGAACCATTCCGGATGTCAACCGCCGTCGAGGGTGCCGACGCCATGAGCAATGCCTCGCTCACCATGATCACCTGGGCCACGCTGCACCGGGCTCACGCGCGGGTCAGGGGCTACCTGACCCGACGCATGGAGTCCGAGCTGGGCGTCTCCGTGCTCGAGCACGGAAGCCTGTACGAGCTGAGCAACGCACCGGACCTGCGCCTGCTGATGGCCGAGCTCGCGGACCGGCTCGGCCTGAGCCCCAGCGCCACCACACGACTCGTGGACAGGCTGGAGGAGCGCGGCTGGGTGCGTCGCGAGTCGCCACGGGAGAACCGGCGCACGGTCAACGTGATCATCACTGCCGATGGTCGCCGCGCGTACGTCCGGAACAACCGGCTCTTCGCCGCCACCGTCGATGAAGCCGTCGCAGCGCACATCAGCGAGGACGAGATGTCGACGCTCATCTCCCTCCTGCGCCGACTCAGCGAGGCCGGTAATACCCTGGAGCGGGCCGAGGCACCCGGAGAGCGGGACGGCCTGGAGTCGGCGCGGTGACGCCATTCGAACCACCCCCGTGGACGATCGGGCGAGGTGACCGGTTCTCCGTCACCGCCAGCGCCGTCGCCGGCCGGTCGGGGCGGTTCGGTTGCCCTGCCAAGGTGTCCCTGGGCGCTCGGCGCATTGCCAAGTCCTTGCAGCCGAACGACGCCACCCGTTGGTGGCGGACGTGGGACCCGGCGTCGCGGCTGTTCTTCGCGCTGCGCGACGCGGCCGAGGCCGTCGACAAGGGCGCAACGATCGACGAGGCCACCGCGGCGGATCCACGCCTGACGGCGCCGCAGCTCAGGTTCGTCCGGCATGCGCTACACCTGCTCACTGACCTGCCCGACGCCGCCAGCCACTCCGCCGGCCGTCCGTTGGAGGTGGGTCCCGAGATCGAGCTGAGCGGTAACTGGGGAATCGTGCGGGCAACCGGTGTCCACCTGGCCAGCGCCGACGGCAGCATGCGCGAAGTGTGCCGGCTCCGCTACAAGGCGGTCAGGGGCGTGCTCGACCCCGGGCGCGACGACTTCGTGGCGGTCACCTGCTGGGTGATTGCGGGCGGCCGTCATCCGCATCACGTCGGGCCGCCCGAATGGGTGCGAGTCAGTAGTTCAGCCTCGCCGACGGGACCTACCAGGTGCTCTTCGACGGCAGCGCCGACGCGGCGAAGCAGACATACCGAGACCGTGGCTGGCCGGTGCAGGAAGCGATGGCCGACGTCGGACTGAACCCGGGCTCCCAGTGCGCCGACTGCGACTTCCTGAACGTCTGTCCCGCTGTCGCCAAGATTCGCGGTGCACTCGGCCTGCCCGACCGGGCCGTCGCCACCCGCGCGGTCACCGCAGCCGATCTCGCCACCTACGACAGGTGCCCCACCCAGTTCCACGTGCTTCGACGCTCGCACCTGCCGCCCGCACCGCCGGACGGCGGGCCGGACGGCGGTGGGGACCACCGAAGGGAACGCGGGATGGCGGCTCATGCGTGGTTGCGGTGGGCGCACGAACGCAGCCCGCACCGCGCGTGTGTCCCGGAGGACATCCCCGACCCAGCCACTCAGTCGGCCGCGGCCGCTGCCCTGACCGCCGAGTTGGGCGTGCCGGCGGAGGCGTATGCCGCCGCGCGGCCGTACCTGGTCCATCACCTCGAGCAGTGCCTGCTGGGCTTCGGCGGCGTCCACGACGTCCGCTGCGAGCCTCTTCACGTCGTCTACGACCCCGACGCCGACATGGTCGTCGTCACCGAGCCCGACCTGACGGCACACCTTGACAGTGGCGGTGTCGTCTGGCGTGAGACCAAGACCTCGGACCGCGTGCCGACCGACGTCATCGACGCTCTGCACAGCCACCCCGGCTTTGCTCTCGACGTCCCGCTACTAGCGGCCGGCGTCGGCGGGGAACGCGACGCCGGCGGGGCCGAGCTCGAGGTGCTCTCGGCCCACCGTGCGGCCCTGTACTTCGTCCCTCTCGACGACGGGATCCTGGTCTCGACGGCACAGCGGGTCGTGGCCGGGATCGGTCATGCCATGTCAAGCGATCTCCGGTACGAGCTGCGGCCGTCGGGTGCATGCCGGTTCTGCGACGCATACGGCTGGTGTCTCCCACCCGAGGTGGCGTCGACCGGGCCACCTGAGTTCGACGACGACAAGTTCGCGAACATGCCCGACCCGTTCTGACTGCCGCTCTATTCCGACACCCTCGCACCGGCCGGGCATGTGCGATCGGCCTACTCCCTGACGAGTGTGACGTTCGGCGTGGCGACGGTGGCCAGTAACACGGACACGAGGATGCCAAGCGGGAGCGTGCCCCAGTAGGACAGCTGAAGGCCGACGTTTCCGGCGAAGAGCATCAGCAGCCAGGTCGCCGGAAAGGTGAAGATGAGGAAGAAGATGAGATTGAACACGAGCGCCTTGATCATGGCGGTCCTCTCGACGATCACGCGATGCGCAGCGGCAGGCCTGCGCCACCTCATCATCGACGGAATTCACTACCTCGCAGACCGCGACACGCGACAACTTGCCGAGCAAGCCGCAACAGCGCAGCGGACGTGAGCATCTCGGGGGGATTTCCAGCCCATGAGGCACCGAATTACAGGAACAGTACGGGTGACCAAGGCTCTGATCTGGGCTGATGGCGGGAGCCGCCTGTCGGAATCGAACCGACGACCTACGCATTACGAGTGCGTCGCTCTGGCCAACTGAGCTAAGGCGGCGAGTGCCGGTCAACCGGCAGCCTGGACGAGTATAGGTGGCGCCGGCGACGGTGCCCGAATCAGCCGGCGAGGGGCAGCGTGGTCACCTGCTGCCCGAGAGCCGAGCCCGCAATGTACTCCGACCAGGGCAGGTTCCAGTCGGCCATGCCGGGGTCGCCGCGCTCGACGAGGTCTTCGGGCCCACGGGTCGAGTTGGTCACCGTCACCACGTCGCCGTACTGGGCCATCTCGTAGTAGGTCTGCCCGTTCGCCTCGCTGAGGTTGAGGCAGCCGTGGGACACGTTGGCGCTGCCCTGGGAACCCACCGACCAGGGAGCCGAATGCACGAACGTGCCGCTGTTGGTCAGTCGGACGCTCCAGTCGACCTCGAGGTCGTAGTACTCGGGGCTGCTCTTGTCGCAGGTGATGTTGGCGCCGCACGAGGTCATCCGCCGGGTGGCGTCCTTCGACAGGACGACGTACGTGCCGTTGCGGGTCGCGTACTCGGGCCGCCCCAGGCTGGCGTCCCAGGTGCCCACCGTTGTCCCGTCGACACTCACCGTCATCGTGTGCGCGGCCGCGTCGACCGTCGCGACCTGCGCCCTCCCGATGGTGAACTGGTAGGTATAGGCGCGCCCGCCCCACAGGTCGTCGCCCGCGCGGACACCGTTGAGGTCGAGATCGACGCCGACCTGCGTGCCCGCCGGCCAGAACTCCTGCGGGCGGAAATGTGCCTCCGTCGAACTGAGCCACCGCCACGCGCCGACCACCTGGGGGTCGGACGAGACGTGCATCGCCGCTTCGACCTCCGCCTGTTCGGTGACCTGCTGGTCGAAGCGGACGATGATCGGAGCACCGACGCCGACGACATCGGCGTCACCAGGCTGCAACGTCAGCGTGAGTCGTCTCGCGTCGGGCACGGCGGCGACCACGAAGCTGCCGGTCAGCGTGACCGGATCACCGACCTCGTCCGCGACCTCGGTGCTCACCGAGTACGTCGCTCCGGGCAGGGGCAGATCCGCGCTCACCCAACGCGCCCCGTCGTCGGCGACCTCGCCGTCCAGGGCCTCCCCTCCGTCGGAGGTGACGGTCGCGGCCTCGATGGTCCCGTCCTGCACCTCGACCGTCACCGGCTGGTCGAACGGCACCTCGCCGAGGGGGACGACCAGTTCCGGGGCCACGGTCGCGGTCGGCTCCGGCTCCCCGAATCCGAAGCCCCCGTCGGAGCTACAGGAGCCGATCACGAGGACAGCGACGAGAGCGAGGGCGAGGGCAGCGGGCGTCCGGGGCATCATCACCGTCGACGGTACCTCCGCCCGCACCCGACGCCGAACGCCGACCCGCCCGCGGTGCCCTGACCGCCAGCGACACGTTTCGGCTGCGCATGGACCGGCTCGGCGTTGATCGTTGAACCGTTCCCGGGGTTCCGGGCCCAGTGACGGTTCAACGATCACGGGTGGGGTTGGCTCATGTGCAGCGCAGATCGTCGTCGGGCGCCGTGCCGTCGAGCAGGAACGTGTCGACGGCATCGTCGACGCACTCGCTGCCCTCCCGGTAGGCGGTGTGCACCGACCCCTCGTAGCTGACCAACACCCCCGACTCGAGCTGTGACGCCAACGACTCCGCCCATTCGTAGGGTGTCGCCGGGTCGCCGGTCGTGCCCACAACGACGATCGGAGCAGCGCCCGAGGCCGACACGCGTGCCGACTCCGTGGCGGGCGGCACCGGCCATTCCACGCAGGTCAGCTCGTCCCACGCCAGGAAGGGACCGAAGATCGGCGAGGCGGCTTCGAACTCCGCCGTGGCGGCCTCGATGTCCGCGATCGAGGCCGAGTGGGGCCGGTCCAGGCAGTTGACGGCGTAAATGGCCTCGTTCAGGTTGCCGTCGTACGTGCCGTCGGGATTCCGGAACAGGTAGAGGTCGGCCAGCGTCTGCAACGCCGCGCCGTCCCCTGAGAGGGCATCGTCGAGGGCGAGGCTCAGCACCGGGTAGCCCTCGTCGGGGGTCAGGTAGAGAGGCAGGGCGATCCCTCGGATGGCCAGGCCTTGGGTGAGCGGCCGGGACTCGTCGCCGGTGGGCAGCGGCGTGGCGTCGATGACGTCGAGCAGGTTCGCCAGGGTCGAGCGTGCCTCGGTCTCGATGCGGCCGAGCGGACACTCCTCGCCGTCGAGGCAGTAGTCCAGATACGAGTTCAGGGCCGCCTCGAAACCCTCGGCCTGTCCGAGCGCCAACTCCGTCCCGGTCAGCCCCGGGTCGATGGCGCCGTCGAGCACGACCCGCCCGACGCGCTCGGGAAACTGGTCGGCGTAGATGGCGCCGATGTAGGTGCCGTAGGACTTGCCGAGGTAGTTCAGCCGGTCGTCTCCCAGCGCCGCCCTGAGCACGTCCATGTCTCGCGCGACATCCGAGGTGCCGATATGCGGCAGCATTGCGGCCGCATCCGTCGCACATCCGTCGGCGAGCCCCGCCGACTGCGCCTGGAGCAGCATGACCTCGCCGGCATCGTCCGGTGAGCCGTCGGCGGAGACGAACTCGTCCAGGTCGGCGTCGGACAGGCAGTCGATCGGAGTCGACTCGCCGACCCCGCGAGGGTCGAATCCCACGATGTCATAGCGCTCCCGGACGGCGTCGTTGACGACGGTCGACGTCGCGTAGTCGACCCCTGATCCTCCGGGACCTCCCGGGTTGACCAGCAGGGAGCCGATCCGGTCGTCGCCCGTGGCCGGCGCGCGCAACAGGGCGAGCTCGATCACCTCGCCGTCGGGCGTGTCGTAGTCGAGCGGCACCCGCGCGGTCGCGCACTCGAACTCGTCGCGGCAGGTCTCCCACTCCAGGGTCTGTCCGTAGAACGGAGCCAGCGCCGCGTCGATGCCGGCCGTGGCGTCTGGCGCCGGCGTCGAGGTGGGCTCCCGGCCGCTCGCCGGCTCCTCGGACGAACAGGCCGCCGCGAGGACCGCGACGGCCGCGAGTGCGGACAGTGCGCGTCGTGTCACGCATCCTCCTGGTCGGAGGTCGCCCGCATGCCCGAGGCGACGGCGCCTTCGTACGCCTGCCGTGAGCCGCAGACGCTCGCCTTGGGGCAGGCAACCTTGCGCCCGGTCTCGCGGTCGCGTACGTACACCGTCTGGGCGGGGACGTTGTAGCCGACGACCGTGCCCTCGACTCCCTCGTCCGTGCTCACCCCGCATCCGAGCGCAGGGATGCTGACCTTGAAGTCCTGGTACAGGGGGTGCTCGTACTTGAGGCAGCACATCAGCCGCCCGCAGGCACCGGAGATCTTCAACGGGTTGAGCGGCAGGTCCTGGTCCTTCGCCATCCTGATGCTCACCGGCTCGAAGTCGGTGAGGAAGGTCGAGCAGCAGGTGTCGCGGCCGCACGGTCCGATGCCGGCCTGTACCCGGGCCTCGTCACGCGCGCCCAGTTGGCGCAGGTCGATCCGGGCGCGGAGCGACCGCGCGAGGTCGCGCACCAACTCGCGGAAGTCGACCCGGTGAGGGGCGCTGAAGTAGATCGTGATGAGCTGGTCGACATCCTCGCGGGTGTCGACGTAGTCGACGGCGACGACCTTCATCGGCAGCTTGTGCTGGCGGACCAGCCGGCGCGCCACCACCTTCGCCTCGGCGCGGCGGCGTCGGTTCCGCTCGTCGCGTTCGACGTGCTCGGAGGTCGCCGGTCCGGCGCAGACGGGCAGCCCGCCGATCTCCTCGCTCACCCATTGCGGTGCCCACATGCACTCCGCGACCTCGGGGCCGTCGTCGGTGGGCACGAGCACCTTGTCGCCGACCCGCGGGCTGTGTTCGCCCGGGTCGAGGTAGTACAGCCGGCCGTATCGGGTGAACGCGACGGCCATGACCATGCCCACGCCGCCACCCTACGACCCCGGTGCGGGGGCGGTCCCTCGGTCACCACTCCCGCACCACATCGTGCGCCCTCGTTACCGTCAGCAGCCGGAGCCCCAGTTGGTGTGCACGGTGATCGCATTGCTCGGAGCCGACGCGTTTCCCGCCTTGTCGACCGCGACGATCGTCACCACGTTGAGGTTGTGCCCGGATGCAGCCCTGCCCAGGTGGCGGAGGTCTCCGGCGCGGTCACTGACTGCACCCGGACAAGCCCACCACCCACACGACGCGGGGTTGCCCCGAGGTCAGCCCTCACGGAGGGCCAGCGCCATCGCCTCCAGCGCGAGCAGCGGGGCGCCGTTGGCCTCGAGGGCCTCGCGAGCCACGACGACAGCCTCCATCCGACGCACCGTGCTCTCCGGACTGGACGCCCGGGCCAGCCGGTCGATCGACGGTCGGATGTGCCCGTTGACCAACTCTGCCGAAGCACCGAGCTGGAGCACGAGGACGTCGCGGTAGAGCGCCATCACATCGACGAGCGCCCGGTCGATCGAGTCGCGCTGGACCCGGGTGCGGCGCAGCTTCTGCTCGCGCTCGAGCTCCTTGACCGCCGCCTCCACGTTGCGCGGGCGCCGGCCGATGGTCCCGACGCCCAGTGCCTGCTTGAGCTGGTCGACCTCCCGGGAGTCCAGCTCGTCGCAGTGGCGCTCGGCGTCGGCCTTGGCGGCCTCGACCAGCCCGGCCGCGGCGTCGAGGCAGGTGCGAAGATCGGCCAGCGCGAAGGGCAGCCGCAGCACCTCGGCGTGCCGGGCCCGCGTCTCCTCGTCGGTGGCGAGGGCACGAGCCCTGCCGATGTGCCCCTGCGCCGCACGTGCACCGAAAGCCGCCAACTCGGGATCGGCCCCTGCGGTGCGAACCAGATAGTCGGCAACGTCGTCGTAGGGCGGCGTACGCAGTGTGACGACCCGGCAGCGAGAACGGATGGTCGCGACGATGTCCTCCGGCGTGGGGGCGCACAGCATCCAGACCGTGCGCGGCGGCGGTTCCTCCACCGACAGCAGGATGGCGTCGGCGGCGTCCTCGCCGAGCCGGTCGGCGTCCTCGACGACGACGACCTGCCATCGGCCGCGCGATGGCCGCAGGGCCGCCCGTGGCACGAGCTCCCGGATCTGCTTGATCTTGATCGACAATCCGTCGGTGTCGACGTTCGCGACGTCGGGGTGGGTGCCGTTGCGAACGTCCCGACACTCTGCGCAGCGTCCGCAACCTCCTTCCGGACACTGCAATGCCGCGGCGAACGCGCGCGCCACCACGGATCGCCCCGACCCGGGCGGGCCGGTGAACAGCCAGGCGTGCGTCATGGCCCCGCCGGCGCCCACGTCGTCGAGCAGCGCGGCTGCATCGGCGACCGTGCGCTGTAGTTCGGGCACCACGGTCTGCCCGACGACGGCGTCCCAGACGGTCACGGCAGTCCGATCTCCTTGACCCGGTCGAGGATGACGGCATCGAGATGGTCGGTCGGAAGCGTCGCGTCGACGACGAGATAGCGGTGTGGCGCGGTGGCGGCGGCGTCGAGGAACGCCTGCCGGACCCGTTCGTGGAACACGTCGGACTCGCCCTCGAGCCGGTCTGCCGGGCCGGCGAGCCGGCTGCGTCCGATCGACGGGGGGACGTCGAGCACCACCGTGAGGTCGGGGACCAGGCCGCCCGTGGCGAACGCGGACACCGCAGCGACGGCGTCGACACCGAGGCCACGGCCGACGCCCTGGTAGGCAAGGCTGGAGTCGACGTAGCGGTCGGTGAGGACCACCGCGCCGCGGTCGAGAGCCGGCCGGACGACGGAGCTGACGTGCTCGGCGCGGTCGGCTGCGTAGAGCAGGGCCTCGGCCCACGCGTCGAGACCGGCGCTGGAAGGATCGAGCACGAGGTGGCGCACCTGCCGGCCGATGCGCGTGTCGCCCGGCTCGTGGGTGAGCACGACCTCGCGGCCGGCGGCGCGAAGCCGCTCGGCGAGCGCCAGGGCGCGACTGGACTTGCCCGCACCCTCGCCGCCTTCGAACGCGATGAACACGCCTGCGGTCCCGGACACGGGCCCAGCGTAGTGACGGCCCAGGACACCCTCTCGACGGCAGGCACGGCCATCGCGTGGTCGTGGATTGCCCCGCAAGGGTTCACCCCGGCTTCACCCTGGACTCGGGGCGACGCCATTGCCATGGACAGCATCCGGACGGACGCTGGACCGTATGGACCTCGCCGCACTGGTTGCGACGCCCCTGCTGGCCTACCTGCTCGTGGTCGGCCTGGTGGCTCTCGACGCCACGTTCCCGGCGATCCCCTCCGATGCCTTCGTGGTCTCCGCGGGTGCGCTCGCGGCGGCCGGGCACCTCGACCTCGCGTGGGCGGCGGTCGCGGTGGTCGCCGGCGCGATGACCGGCGACCACCTCGTCTACGCCGTCGCCCGGCACAGGTTGCCGAGCGTTCTGGAGCGCTCCCACCTCGGCCGGCGGCTACACCGCAACGCGGAGCGCGCCTACGGCCGGATCGAGAGCGTCAGCACCGTCACCCTGGCGATGGCACGGTTCATTCCCTTCGGCCGCACCGCGGCCGCCGCCACCGCCGGGCTGGTCGGCATCCCGTCGCGTCGCTACGTGTGGATCAGCCTGCTCGGGGCCTCGACCTGGGCGGCCTGGATGGTCGGGCTGGGCTACGTCGTCGGTGACACCACCGACGGCCCGATCTGGCTGCAGGTCGGCATCGCGGTCGTGGTGGGTTTCGTGGTGGCGGCGGCCCTGGCAGTGGTACAGCAGGCCGTAGCCCGCCGCCGCGCCACGTCGAACATGAGCGGTGAGAGCGAGCAAGCCGAGCTGACCCTGGTGCGGTAGCGGACTCAGCTGCGGCTGCGGGAACGGGTGCGCTTCTTGGGAGCAGGGCCCTTGGCACGCTTCTCGGCCATCAGCTCGGCGGCCCGATCCAGCGTCAGCGTCTCGACCGACGTTCCGCGCGGGACGGTCACGTTCGTCTCTCCGTCGGTGATGTAGGGGCCGAAGCGGCCGTCCTTCACGGTCAGCGACCTGCCGCTGGCCGGGTCCGCACCGAGTTCCCGCAGCGGCGGTGCGGCGGCTGTGCGACCACGCCGGCCCTTGGGCTCCGCGAACAGCTTCTCGGCCTCGTCGGCGGTCACGGTGAAGATCGACTCCTCGTCGGCGAGAGACCGGAAGTCCGAGCCCTTCTTCACATACGGCCCGTAGCGTCCGTTCGCTGCGACGATCTGGGCACCGTCGGCGCCGGTGCCGACCAGCCGCGGCAGTTCGAGCAGCCGCAGCGCCTGCTCGAGGGTCACCGTCTCCGGCGACATCGACCGGAACAGCGATGACGTCGGCGGTCTCTCACCCTTGGGGGCATCCTCGGGTAGCACCTCGGTGACGTACGGACCGTAGCGGCCGCCCTTGGCGACGACGACCCGGCCCGTCGCCGGGTTCACACCCAGCTCGCGGTCGCCGTTTCCGGCGGTCAGGAGCTCTCGGGCGAGCCCGGGCGTCAGCTCGTCGGGCGGCAGGTCCTCGGGAATGCTGCCTCGGTTGCCATCGCCATCCTCGACGTACGGGCCGTAGCGGCCGACCCGCACGACGAGACCGTCGGCCAGCGGGAACGACGAGATTCCCCGTGCGTCGATCTCGCCCAGGTTGTCGACCAGGTGCTTGAGCCCTTCGAGTCCCTCGCCGCCGTTCCAGAAGCGGTCGAGCTCGGTCGGGCGGTCCGCTCGGCCGCCGGCGATCTCGTCGAGACGGTCCTCCATCCGGGCGGTGAACTCGTAGTCGACCAGCCAGCCGAAGTGCTCCACCAGCAGACGGACGACGGCGAACGCCAACCATGACGGCACCAGGGCCGTCCCCTTCTTGAACACGTACCCGCGGTCGAGGATCGTGCGGATGATCGACGCGTACGTCGATGGCCGGCCGATCTCGCGTTCCTCGAGCTCCTTGACCAACGTCGCCTCGGTGTAGCGGGCCGGCGGTTTGGTCGCGTGGCCCTCGGCCACGACGGCGGCCGCCGTCAGCGCCTGACCCTCCTGCAACGCCGGGAGTCGGCGCTCACGGTCGTCGAGCTCGGCCTCCGGGTCGTCGGACCCCTCCACGTAGGCCTTGAGGAAGCCGAAGAACGTGATCGTGCGCCCGGACGCGCCGAACTCGACGGCCTCGCCGGAGGTCGCGGTCGCGGCGACCCGGACGGTCAGCGTCTGACCGACGGCGTCGCGCATCTGCGAGGCGACGGTCCGCATCCAGATCAACTCGTACAGCCGGAAGTCGTCGCCGGTCAGTCCGGTATCGGCAGGCGTGCGGAACGACTCGCCGGCAGGTCGGATCGCCTCATGCGCCTCCTGGGCGTTCTTGACCTTGGTCGCATAGGTCCGCGGCGTCTCCGGCAGGTAGTCGGCGCCGTACAGCTCGGCGACCTGGGCCCGGGCGGCCGCGACGGCGGCACCTGACAGCGTCGTCGAGTCAGTCCTCATATAGGTGATGAAGCCGCTCTCGTACAGACGCTGGGCCACCTGCATCGCGCGGGCGGCGCCGAACCCGAGCTTGCGCGACGCCTCCTGCTGCATCGTCGTCGTCCGGAACGGCGCGTACGGGCTGCGCCGGTAGGGCTTCGCCTCCACGGAGCTGACCTCGAACGGCACGTCGCCCAGTGCCGCCGCCAGTGCCGCCGCACGGCGCTCGTCCAGCACGACGACATCGGCGGACCGGGTCCGGAGCTTTCCGGTCGAGTCGAAGTCACGGCCCTGGGCGACCCGGCCGCCGTCCACGGTCAGCAGCCGCGCCTCGAACGCGCTCGCCTCTTCGGAGGCACTGACCTGCAGGGTGGCTGCGAGGTCCCAGTAATCGGCCGACCTGAACGCCATGCGCTCACGTTCGCGGTCGACCACGAGCCGGGTGGCGACGCTCTGCACGCGTCCGGCCGACAGGCCCTGCATCACCTTGCGCCACAGCACGGGAGAGACCTCGTAGCCGAAGAGCCGGTCGACGATGCGCCGGGTCTCCTGGGCGTCGACGAGGTTCTCGTCGATCTCGCGTGGGTTCTCGACGGCCGCCCTGATGGCGTCGCCCGTGATCTCGTGGAAGACCATCCGGCGAACGGGGACCTTCGGGCGGAGCTCTTCACGGAGGTGCCAGGCGATCGCCTCGCCCTCACGGTCCTCGTCGGTGGCGAGCAGGAGCTCGTCGGCGGTCCTGAGCGCCGCCTTGAGCTTGCGCACCTGGTCCTTGGCGCGTCCGGCCGGGACCACGTACAGCGGCTCGAAGCCATGCTCCACGTCGACGCCGACGGGGGCGCCGAACCGGTCGCGCTGCGCGGCGGGCACCTCGGTCTTCTTCGACGGCAGGTCGCGGATGTGCCCGAACGAGGACTCCACGACGTAGCCGTCGCCGAGGTACCCGGCGATCGTCTTCGCCTTGGCGGGCGATTCGACGATGACCAGGCGGCGCGGTACGTCGCTGTTCGTTCGGGCCAACGGGGGTGCTCCTTCTCGGGGGTTGCCGAGGGTGAGTGTGCGGCCATGGCGGCTGCTGCTGTCAACTCGACGGACAACGCACCGTATACGACATCTCTTCCGCGTCGGTTGATGTCGAATCGCAAAGAGAGCTTTGCAAAGTATGTTTTGCGGTCTAGGCTGATCGCATGGCCCTGACCAAGAAGCGCGTCGAGGACCTCGAGACGCTGCGCGCGTTCACGCATCCGCTGCGCATGCGGCTACTCGCCACGCTCCGATTCGACGGGCCGGCCACCGCGTCGGATCTCGGCCGACGGCTGGGCGAGTCCAGCGGCGCCACGTCCTACCATCTGCGCCAGTTGGCGCGTTTCGGGTTCATCGTGGAGGACGACGAGCAACCCTCGCGTCGCGAACGGCGGTGGAAGGCCGCCCACGAGTTGACCTCGTGGGAGCCGACGGACTTCGTCGACGACCCTGCGGCCCGGTCGGTGCTTCGGATTCTCGCTCGCGAACGGATCCACTTCCTGGTCGAGCAGCTTCGTCGCTGGTACGAGGGGCGCCAGCACTGGTCCCGGGCATGGGTGGCCGCCGCTCAGGACTCGGACATGGTGATCCGGATGCGGCCCGCGGATCTGGATCGGATGGGCCGGGAGATCTGGGACGTGATCACGCGCCATGCGAACGCCCAGCGCGCATCAGACGACCCTGAGGCGGAGAAGGTCGTCCTCTTCCTGCATGCGATGCCGGCCAGGGACGTGGTCGCGTGAGTGCGCTCGAGCTGGCCCGTGTCCGGCGGCGCTTCCTCGTGCTGTCCGCACTGCGGTGGTTCCCGGTCGGACTCGTGATCCCGGTGATGGTGCTGCTGTTCCGTGCCCGGGGCCTCGACCTCACCACGGTGGCCGTCGTGATGGCCGCCTACAGCATCACCACGGCCGCCTTCGAGCTACCCACCGGTGGTCTGGCCGACGTGGTCGGCCGTCGGCCGGTCCTGATCGCAGCATCGGCGCTCTTCGTCGTCCAGAACCTCGTGCTCGGCCTCGGGCAGAGTGCAACAGCGCTCGCCGCCGGTGCCGTCGTCGGCGGACTGGCCAGGGCGTTGGACTCCGGACCGCTACAGGCCTGGTACGTCGAGGCCGTGCACTCCGTCGAGCCACGGGCCGACCTCAAGCCCGGGCTGGCCCGCGGTGAGGCGGTGGAGGCGGGCGGGCTCGGCGTCGGGGCGCTGGCCGGAGGTGCACTCGCCTCCCTCGTGCCGATGGACGCGACAGGTGGTGCCGTCATCAGCCTGTCGCTGCCCTTCCTGGCGGCCGCCGCCGTCGGGCTCGTCCACGCGGTCGCGCTCGTCGGGTGGGTGCACGACCCACCGCGCGAGCGTCGAGCGCCGCTGCGTCAGGTGCTCGTCGGGGTGCCGGCGACGATCGCCACCGGCGTGCGCCTGGCAGGACGGCCGGGAACGCTGCGGCGGCTCACCATCTTCAGTGCCTGCATGGGCGTCACGCTCGCCAGCGTCGAGCTGCTCTCGCCGGTTTCCTTCGCCCACCTCCTGGGCGGCGAACAGGCCGCGGCGGCGCCGTACTCGGTCCTCGTCACGCTGGCGTTCTTCGGGACGGCGGCCGGTTCGACGTTGGCACCGGGACTGGCCCGGTTGGTGCGCTCGTCACCTCGCGGCATCGCGCTGTCCATGACACTGGCGGCCGTTGCGCTGACCGGTATCGCCGCACCCAGCTTCGCCCTCGCGGCCGTGGCCTATGTGGTCATGTACGCGCTTCTCGGGCTCGGCAGCCCACTGGCCAGCGACCTCACGCACCGGGCGGTGCCATCGGCGCAGCGCGCCACGATCTTGTCGGTGCAGTCGCTGACGCTGCAGCTGTCCGGTGTCGTCGCGGGCCTGTCGCTTGCTGCGCTCGCGGACCGTGTGTCGTTCGTCGCTGCCTTCGGAGTCGCCGCCGCCGTGCTCGCGCTCGGTTCCACAGCCTTCGTTCGCCTGCGCGAGCCCGCTCGACGCCCAGCTACAGGGTCCCCAGCCACGTCCACATGATCGTCCCGACCCGGCCGAGCTGGTCAGGGTCGACCACACTGGGTATGTCACCCGCGGAGTGGTAGCCCGGATACGGGACGCTGCCCATCCGGGCCGACGGGATGTCGGCCTTCTCGAACGACCAATGGTCGCTTGCCCGGTTGTCCTGCGACCGCGCGGTGGGGATGCCGACCAGGTCGGACGCCGCCGACAGGGCGTCCATCACCTGCGTCGTCCCGGTGCCGCCGGTCGCCAACGGAACACTCGGGGCCGACACACCGACCCGGTCGAGCGACACCATCGCAGCGACGGCGGCCCGCTGAGCGGCGGGCAGGTCGCGGACGTACGCCTGCGACCCGAAATGGTGCAGGGAGTCGCCCCGCCCGCGCGGCTCCTCGGCGCCGAAGGCGACGAAACGCACCATGAGCGCGGGCGGCTCGGCAGCCGCCATGCGCGCGAGCTCGAGCATGACACCGATGCCGGACGCGTTGTCCTCTGCGCCCGGGGCCGCGGCCACCGTGTCCAGGTGGGCGCCGACGACGACGTGCGGTGCGGCCGGGTCGAAGCCGGGCGGGTCCGCGACGACGTTCTGCGAGGTGCCGGCGCCCACCGGCACGCCCCACGAGTCACCGGCGGGTACCGGTACCGGCATCTGCGTCACGGCATAGCCGAGGTCCTCGAACCGCGACTGGACATAAGCCGCTGCCTCGTCGAAGGCCGCGGAGGCAGCCTCTCGAGGGCCCACCCGAGTGGCCAGGTGCTCGACGACGGCCAACGCGGCCGCAGGGTCGAAGGCCACCGGAGTCGGCGTCGGAGTCGGAGTGGGAGTGGACGTCGGCGCCGGGGTGGTCGTCTCCGTCGGGGTCGGCGTCGGAGTGGAGGACGCTGCCGGCTCGTCATCGCTGCACGCGCCGAGCAGGGCGGCGCCGGTCGCGACGCCGACCCAGCCCAGGATCTGGCGGCGACTCGTGTCGACGGGCCGCCTGAGCTCTTTCCTCGGGTCGGCCACGACACCTCCGTAGGAGTGCACGCCGGTTCGCGTTGCGTGGTTCAGTCCATCACGGGAGGCAAGAACCCTGCGCACGCGACCGCCGCGGCCTCCCGCCCTCGAGCTCCTTCGCTCCGCACTAGGCGGTGATCTGTGCAGCGGGCTCGCTGTCGCCGGTGTCACCCGCGTCGAGCGCGACCGGGCGCCGCTTGGAGAACCACACCGCCCCGACGATGACCAGCGCCGCCCCGATCGCGAGGCTGTAGCGGAGTGCGTCGTTCGCGTCGTCGCCCACCGACATGGCCACGATGGCCGGTGCGACGAGCACCGAGACCAGGTTCATGACCTTGATCAGCGGGTTGATGGCCGGGCCCGCGGTGTCCTTGAACGGGTCGCCCACGGTGTCGCCGATGATCGTCGCCTCATGCGACGCCGAGCCCTTGCCGCCGTATTGGCCGTCCTCGACCAGTTTCTTTGCGTTGTCCCATGCGCCGCCGGAGTTGGCCAGGAACACCGCCATCAGCGTGCCCGTGGCGATCGCGCCACCGAGGTAGCCCGCCAGCGGTCCCACACCGAGGCCCAACCCGACCGCGATCGGCGCCAGCACGGCGAGCAGTCCTGGCGTCGCCAACTCGCGCAGCGAGTCGCGGGTGACGATGTCGACGACGCGGCCGTACTCGGGCCTCGTCGTGCCCTCCATGATCCCGGGGATCTCGCGGAACTGCCGCCGCACCTCGAACACGACCGCACCTGCGGCCCGGCCTACGGCGTTGATCGCCAGGCCGGCGAACAGGAACACGACGGAGGCGCCGATGATCACGCCGACCAGAATGTTCGGCGCGTCGACCGTGCGCAGGAACGAGCTGCCCGCGTCGGCGACGGTGGTTCCAGCGTCGGCGAGAGCGGTGTTGACGGCATCGTTGTAGGACCCGAACAGCGCAGTAGCCGCCAGCACGGCCGTTGCTATCGCGATGCCCTTGGTGATCGCCTTGGTGGTGTTGCCGACGGCGTCGAGCTCGGTGAGGATCTGCGCACCCTCGTCGCCCACGTCGCCGGACATCTCGGCGATGCCCTGGGCGTTGTCGCTGATGGGGCCGAACGTGTCCATGGCGACGATGACGCCCACGGTCGTGAGCAGGCCCGTGCCGGCCAGCGCGATGAGGAACAGTGAGAGGACGATCGAGCCGCCGCCGAGGAGGAACACCCCGTAGACGGCGGCTGCGATGATCAGCGCGGCGTAGACCGCGGACTCCAACCCGATTGCGACGCCGGACAGGATGACCGTCGCGGGGCCGGTGAGTGAGGTGCGGCCGATGTCGCGGACGGGACGCCTGTTGGTCCCGGTGAAGTACCCGGTGAGCCACAAGATGATGCCGGCCAGCACGATGCCCACGATCACGGCCAGTGCTGCCAGCGACCGCGGGTCGCCGTCGTGTTCGATGCCGCCGTCGAGCTCGAGGAACGAGGACGGCAGGTAGGCATAGGCGGCCAGCGAGCAGACGACCGCCGAGACGAGTGCGGACACGTAGAAGCTGCGGTTGATCGTGCGCAGGCCGTTCTCGCCCGGGCGGGGTCGGGTCAGGTAGATGCCCAGCACCGCCGTGAGCGCACCGATGGCGGGCACCACCAGCGGGAAGACGAGTCCCTCGGCGCCGAACGCCGCCCTGCCCAGGATCAACGCGGCGACCAGCATCACGGCGTAGGACTCGAACAGGTCCGCCGCCATACCCGCGCAGTCGCCGACGTTGTCTCCCACGTTGTCGGCGATGGTGGCGGCGTTACGGGGGTCGTCCTCGGGGATGCCTGCCTCGACCTTGCCCACGAGGTCGGCGCCGACATCGGCGGCCTTGGTGAAGATGCCACCGCCGACCCGCATGAACATCGCCAGCAATGCGGCGCCGAAGCCGAAGCCCTCCAACACCGCGGGTGCGTCGCCCCGGTAGATGAGCACGACGGTGGCCGCACCCAGGAGGCCGAGGCCGACGGTGGCCATGCCGACGACGCCGCCGGTGCGGAACGCGACCCGCATGGCGGGGTCGCGGCCCTCGTCGCGGGCCGCCGCGGCGACGCGAACGTTCGCGCGCACAGCCAGGGACATGCCGAAGTAGCCGATCGCTGCGGAGAACACCGCCCCCAGGACGAAGAACAGCGACCGCCCGATGCGAACCCCGGTGTCGCCGGGAAGCAGGAACAGCACCCCGAAGACCAGCACGACGAACACGGCAAGGGTCCGGAACTGCCGGTTCAGGTAGGCCGCGGCGCCCTCCTGGATGGCCAGCGCGATGGCCCTCATCTTCTCGGTGCCCTCGCTCGCGGCGAGCACCTCCCGGCGGAACAGTCCCGCCATGACCAACGCCGCCACCGCGACCAGCGCCACGACGACGACGTAGGAGAGGTTGTTGCCGGACAGCGAGATGGCCGAGCCGCCCTCTTGAGCCCGGATGAGCGCGGTCATTCGTCCTCCTTGACGTGGCCCGCCGTCATGCGGCCGGCCAATACCCGCTACCCGCGCGCGGCCCTCGCGGCGGGTACCTGACCGTGGTTGTCCACCCGGGGCCGACCGACCGATCGGCCCGACTGGAGCGGGAGTCTACGCAGTGCGCCTCATCGGTTCGCCACCGCCACCTCTGGCCAGCCCATCTCCAGGCGCATCCCGGCCCTGGAAGTCGTCACCTCGAGCCTCGGCGCGAACGCGGCCAGCACGGCCAGAGCCGCTCCGACGGGAAGCTCCTCGGCGGTGACAGCCGGCCGCGGAACGGCGGCGGCGAGGACGCTCAGTGCGTGGTCACCCGACGCCGGGTCGAGAGGCGCGGAGGTGCGCACGTCGACCGTGAGTCCAGCGCTGTCGTCGAAGACGAGCACGACCGGGTCGTCGGGCCGGTTCTGCCGCTGCAGCGAGAGGGCAAGACCGCAGGCCTCGCCCACGGCGAGCCGGATCTCGTCGAGAACGTCGTCGCCCAGCCCCGCCCGTCGGGCCAGCGCCACGGCCACCTGCCGCGCCGTCCGGACGTGCGCGGGCCGGGGAACGAAGCTGAGCTCGACCGTGGCCACCGTGCGGCCGGTCAGTCGCCTGCCGCCACCGCCGTGGCGACGGACTCGTGGATCGGGAACACCTTGGTCAGGCCGGTGATGCGGAAGATCTTCAGGATCCGCTCCTGGGTGCACACCAGGCGCATCGAACCGTCGTTCTGGCGGATCCGCTTGAGCCCACCGACGAGTACGCCGAGACCGGTCGAGTCGAGGAACTCGACGCCGCGCATGTCCACGACGATGTCGTTGCGACCGGCGTCGACCAGATCGGCGAGCTGTTCGCGCAGCTTCGGCGCCGTGTAGACGTCGATCTCGCCGGCCACCTCGACGACGGTACGACCACCCTCGGGGCGGGTCGACAACGACAGGTCCACCACGTCCTCCATACTTCCTCGACTCCGGGCATTCAATCACGGTGCGAGACTTTCCACGTGTGCCCGTCCGCTGACCTGCTCGCCGTGCTGACGGCGCCTGCCGGGCGCAAGGGTCGGGTCACACACGTCGAGATGGTTCCGGCCCGCGCGGCGCGAACCGTCGCATGGCCGGACTGGCTGGACGCACAGGTTCGGTCCCGTCTGGAGGTCGCGGGGATCGCCGCGCCGTGGTCTCACCAGGTCGAGGCGGCTTCGTATGCGTGGTCGGGACGGTCGGTGGTCGTGGCGACCGGGACGGCGTCGGGCAAGTCGCTGGCGTATCTGCTTCCCGCGCTGACCGCTGCCCGACAAGACAAGGCCCGCACCCTGTACCTCTCGCCCACCAAGGCGCTTGCAGCCGACCAGCTGCGGGCTCTGGAGGCCTTGGCGGTTCCCGACGTCGTCGCCGCGACCTACGACGGCGACACGCCGGTCGAGGCCCGAGACGTCGCACGCGCACATGCGACCTACGTGCTCACCAATCCCGACATGGTCCACCGCTCGATACTGCCTCGACACCACCGGTGGGTGGCCTTCCTCCGGTCATTGCGCTTCGTCGTCGTCGACGAGTGCCACGGATACCGAGGCGTGTTCGGCTCCCACGTCGCCCAGGTGCTACGGCGCCTGCGCCGGGTTTGCGCCCTCTACGGGTCGGAGCCCGTCTTCGTGCTGGCCTCGGCGACGACCGCCGACCCGGCAGCCAGTGCAGGCAGGCTCGCGGGTGTCCCGGTCACCGCGGTGACGGCCGACGAGTCGCCACGCGGTGAGACGGCGTTCGCCCTGTGGGAACCACCTCTGCTTCCCACTCGGCCGGCTGCCCGCGGACAGCGGTCCGCTCCGACCCGGCGACCTGGAGCCACCGCCGCCGGAGCGGGTGAGAACGGCGCGCCGGTCCGGCGCAGCACCGTGGCCGAGGCCGCCGACCTTCTCGCGGACCTCGTTCTCGCCGGCGCACGGACCGTGGCCTTCGTGCGGTCACGGCGGTCGGCCGAGACCGTCGCGACGCTGACCCGAGCCGCCCTCGCTCCGGTGGACCCCGACCTTCCCGAACGGGTTGCGGCGTACCGCGCCGGTTATCTCGCCTACGAGCGCCGCGCCATCGAGGCCCGGCTTCAGGACGGGACGCTTCGGGGGGTCGCGGCGACCACCGCACTCGAACTCGGCATCGACGTCGCCGGCCTCGACGCCGTACTCATGGCGGGGTGGCCCGGAACACGGGCATCGATGTGGCAGCAGGCGGGACGGGCCGGACGGGCCGGGCAGGGCGCGCTCGCCGTGTTGATCGCGCGGGACGACCCACTCGACACCTACCTGGTCAACCATCCCGCCGCGGTCTTCGGGCACCCGGTGGAGGCGACCGTCCTCGACCCCGACAACCCTTACGTGCTCGCTCCCCACCTGTGTGCCGCCGCGGCCGAGTCGCCGCTGACCGACGACGACGTCGAGCTGTTCGGCCCGTCCACGCCGCAGGTGCTGGCCTCACTCGAGCGGCGTCGGTTGCTTCGACGCCGGAACACGGGCTGGTACTGGACGCGCCGCGACTGGGCCTCCGACCTCGCCGACCTGCGTGGAGCCGGTGGCGAGCCCGTCCGGCTGGTGGAGGTCGCGACCGGCCGACTGCTCGGCACGGTGGACGAGTCTCGGGCCCACGTCACGGTGCACACCGGGGCCGTGTACGTGCACCAGGGCGAGACCTACGTCGTCGAGAAGCTCGACCTCGACGAGGGCGTCGCCACCGTGCGGGCCGACACACCCGATTACACGACCACGGCACGCGACGTGACCGACCTTCGGGTGCTCGCCGAGGAGCGGACGGCGAGGTGGGGACCCGCCCGGCTCGTCTTCGGAAGCGTCGAGGTGTCGAGCCAGGTGGTGGCGTTCCTCAAGCGGCGCATCGGCAGTGGCGAGGTGCTCGGTGAGGAGCCGCTCGACCTGCCCGCACGTCAGTTGCGCACACGGGCGGTCTGGTGGTCACTGCCGGACACAGCGGTGGCCGCCGCCGGCGTGTCCCCGGCGGCGGCGCCGGGTGCCGCGCACGCGGCGGAGCACGCCGCCATCGGGATGCTGCCGCTGGTCGCCACGAGCGACCGTTGGGATGTCGGCGGCATGTCGACGGCGAGGCATGCGGACACCGGCCTGTTGACCGTGTTCGTCCACGACGGGCACCCGGGCGGCGCCGGCTTCGCCGAACGAGGCTTCGACGCGGCCGCAGCGTGGTTGCGAGCGACTCGCGACGCGATAACGGCCTGTCCGTGCCCCGAGGGCTGCCCATCGTGCGTACAGTCGCCGAAGTGCGGGAATGGTAACGATCCCCTGGACAAAGCCGGGGCGGTACGACTCCTCGACGCACTGCTTGCCGAGGCGCCGGCCGAGCCGGACACCTGACACTCGTGCGAGGGAGGACCCGTCATGACCGTCATCGCCGTACTCCTGCTCGCCGTCGTGGTCGTGCTCATCGTCGTCGCCGTGACCGGCAGCAGCGACTCGGTGACCGTCGATGCGTTCAACGTGAGCATCGACACCACCGTCGCCGAGGTCTTCCTCGCCGGTGTGTTGACCGGACTGCTCGCCCTCGCGGCGCTGGTCCTGCTCCGGGCCGGGATGCGCCGTGGGCGACAGCGTCGCCAGGAGGTGCGAGAGCTGCGGAGGCGGGCCGACGCAGCCCCCGCCGTCGCCACCACGTCCGGCACCCGCGAAGAGCCCGCCACCCACGACGTGGTCGACACTCACGATGCGGCCGACACCGCCACCACGTCCGCTGACGCCGCGGATGCTGGGACGGACCGACCGGCAACGGCGACCGACCGGCGCGAGGCCGCCCCGCCCGGCGACGACACCGACACCGCAACGGAGCCGCACAGGTCCTAGCACCGCCGACGTTGTGGCGGGTCCGCAACGTCTGATTCGGCGTGGACACGGTGACCATCCGCCACATGTCGCAGCGGGCGGGCGTGACGAAAGCGCGAGAGCTCAGGGTGCTCGTTCGTAGCCTGTAGCGGGTGACCAGGCTGGATGCGGTACCCGCGCCCGCGTTGGTGCTGCTCGGGATCATCTCGGTGCAGGTCGGCGCCGGCCTGGCGAAGACCCTCTTCGACGTCCTGCCACCGACCGCGGTCGTGACGCTGCGGCTCGCGACCTCCACCGTCGTGCTCGTCGTGCTCACCCGCCGGGCGCTTCGCAGCCGCGCGAGGCGATGGTCGCGGAGCGACCTCACCGTCGCCGCTGCCTTCGGGGTGGTGCTCGCGACGATGAACGTGGCCATCTACGAGTCGTTCGCACGGATACCGCTGGGGATCGCGGTGACCATCGAGTTCCTCGGACCGCTCGGCGTGGCCGTGGCGTTCTCGCGGCGACGCCTGGACCTGCTGTGGGTGCTGCTCGCCGGTGCCGGCGTGCTGCTGCTGACCCGTGGCGACGCGGACAGCGTCAATGCGGCGGGGGTGGGGTTCGCACTGCTGGCCGCCGCTGGATGGGCGGCGTACATCCTGCTCAGCGCCGCAACCGGCCGCCGGTTCCCGGGCTCGTCCGGGCTGGCGCTGGCGAGCGTGGTGGGAACGCTGTTGGTGCTCCCACTGGGAGCCGTCAGCGGCGGGACCGACCTGCTGCGCCCTCAGTACCTGGTGATCGGAGCCGGGATCGGGCTGTTGTCGTCGGTGATCCCGTACACGTTCGAGCTCGAGGCCTTGCGTCGACTTCCGGCGAAGCTGTTCGGCATCCTGATGAGCCTGGAGCCCGCCGTGGCGGCGATGGTGGGGTTCGTGATCCTCGGCGAGGTGCTCGATGCGCGGGAGTGGGTGGCGATCGGGTGTGTCGTCGCCGCCTGCCTGGGGGCGACTCGATCACAGACCTCCCCGCGGGAAGCCCCGCAGGTGTGAGCCGGCCCAGTGGCAGAAGCCCGTGAACCGCACGGTCACCGGGCCGGGCCAAGCGGGCCGAGAAAGGCCTCCGGATCGCGCGCAACTCCCCCGACACGCACCTCGAAGTGCAGGTGGGGACCCGTGGCGTTGCCGGTCGTGCCGACGGATCCGAGCCGCTGACCGGCGGCCACGACCTGCCCTGGGTCGACCATCACACGCGACAGATGGGCGTAGTAGGAGACGACACCACCGTGGTCGACCACGACCACGATGCCGAGACGACCACCACTGCCGGGGACATCGACCCGGCCACCCGCGGCGGCCACCACCGGAGTACCGACCGGGGCGGCGAGATCGAGACCGCTGTGACGCCCGCTCGACCACAGAGCGCCCGTGTCGCCGAACTTTGCGGTGACGCGGTACCCACCGGCGACGGGGACCGTCCAACCCGGTGCGGGCAGCGCCGCTGTCTCGGCGCCGTCGCCGCCGGAAGAGCGACCGGAAGACGCACGGGGACCTGCACGGGCACGGCGAGCGGCATCACCGAGCACCGCGGCCGGCCCGGTGACCTCGACCGACGTGACGACCTCGACCTGCTCGCCGTGGACGCGGCAGGACCGTAGGACGGCCCCGTTGGCCTCGGCGACACCGCCGGCGGACGAGCATGCCGCCGCCGGACCCGACCACACCTGACCGGCGGCAGCCAGGGCCGCCAGGTCGGCGGCTGCGGCTGCCCGGTGCCGGGCGAGGTAACCACCGCCCAGCGTGGCAACCATCAGGAGCGCGGTCAGCACGACCATGACGGCGGAGAGAACCAGGATCGAGCCGGCACCCCGTTCGACCTTGCTCCAGCCTCGGCGCCGGGTGCGGGTCACGGCGCCTCCTTGACCGCGACGGCGCTGGCCCGCACGGTCGGAGCCGGGACATGGTCGCCGAACGGCAGGGGCGGGGGAACCCGGGCCGCGACCTCGACCGTGACGATGTCGCCCTCCACCCGCACCTGGACCGCCGCTCCGTCCGGCGCCGCGGCTTCGGCCACGCTGGAGACCACCGCAGGGTCATCGCCACGCGCGGCGGCCCGGGCGGCCTCGCGCGCCGCGTCGGCGCACCGCAGCTGGGTGAGGCCGACCGACACCACCCAGACGGCACCGATCACGACCACCACCAGCGCCGGCAGCGCGGTGGCGATCTCAGCCGTGACGGCACCGCGGGCCCGATCGCCCCTGACCCGGCGCCGGCGGGGTGTCCCCCGCCGGCGATTCGCAGCCGTGGTCACCCGAAGACGCCGAATGCTCGGCGGACGAGATCGGTCAGCAGACCGGTCACGGTCTCGCTCGTGAGCAGCTTGTAGAGAACGCCCCCGAAGCCACATGCGGCCACGGTGCCCACGGCGTACTCCGCGGTGGTCATACCGCGCTCACCGCGGCGCAGGACGGCGACGATCTTGGACATGGAACCTCCCGGACCCGGCAACGGCCGGTGCGGGCCCCGCGACTGCGGGGCTGCGTTCAAGCTCAGCGACCCGCGATGCGCGGTCCCAGGGGGACGGCGCCACCTGGGGACGAACGGCGCCCCGTTCGCCGGCCTGTGGACGACGACCGACCGGTGCGCTGCACGCGAGCGACCCGACGGCTCACGGGAGCAGCGGTCCCACGCCGGCGACCACCGGAACGATGCCGACCAGCACGAACGCCGGCAGGAAGCACAGCCCCAGAGGTGCGGCGGCACGGGCCCCGAGTGCTCGCGCGCGCGCCTGCGCGTCCCACCGGGCCGCGTCGCGCGCATCCTCGGCGACCCGCTGGAGCATGGCGACCGGCGACACGCCATGTGCGCCGGCGCCGGCCAAGGCCCGGGCGAGGGGGCGCAACACCGGCTCGGCGGCGAGGCTCGCCCATGCGGCCGAAGGCTCGAACCCGACGCGTGCCGTGGCGGCCGCCGTCGCCAACGCCGACCCGAGCCGGCCTCCTACTGCTCTGCCGACGGCCTCGGCCGCGACCACGGGCGGACTACCTGCGGCAACTGCGGCCGCCAGCAATTCTGCTGTCAGGGGCAGAGCCGCCACGGCGTCCTCCCTGGCCCGCACCACGCTCGCCGACTCCAGCCGGCCCAACCAGACCCAGGCCGCGGCCCCGACGCCGATGCCCGCGACTGGAGCGGCAATGCCGCCCACCAACCACGCCGCGGCAAATCCGACCATCGCCACTGCGACCACCCGTGCGGGTGCAGATCCGAGTGGGCCACGCCCGGGCTCGGGCCTTGTGCCACTGACCGCTCGGTGAGCTCCCGGACCCCCCACCGACCTCGGCCGGTCGGCTACGGCTGCACCGACCCGTGTCGTCGACTGGGAGCTCACGATCCGGCGCAGCCGAGCGGGTCCCGGCCGCGGCCCGACGCCGACCGCTGCGGCCACCGCGGCGAGCGCGGCCGCTAGCGTCGTCGTCGTGGTCACGGCGGTCTCGTCCCGGGACCGAGCCGCCTCATAAGGTCCACGGCGACCGGACCGCGGACTGGGCAAGCCGGTGGATCCACCACACGCCCGAGCCGGCGAGGGTCGCTGCGACGATCACACAGGCAACCCCGAACGGCGATCCGAGCAGGAAGTCCATGGCCGCGCCGTTGCCACCGGAGAGCAGGAGCAAGGTGCCCACCGGCAGTAGCGCAAGCAGCCGGGACGTTGCACGGACCGTCGCGAGCTGCGCATCCGCCTCGCGGCGCACGGCAGCCTCACCGCGCAGCGAGTCGGCGACAGCCACGATCACATGTGAGAGGGAGGCCCCGGTGCGTTCGGAGACCTCCCACCCGGCGGCCACACCGGCGAGGGCGCCACAGCCGGGCCTCGTCGAGGCATCGCGAAGTGCGACCGGGATGTCGCCGCCGATCGCCGCCCGCCTGGCCGCGGGTCCGAACAGGTCGGGCCACTCGGCGGCGGCGGTGTCGAGCGCCTGCCGGGCTGCCACGCCGGTTCGAAGGGTGGACGCGAGGAGAAGGCAGGCCTCGGCGACCTCGCCCTGCCGTCGCCGCCGACCTCGCGCGGCGGTGACCCGGCGCCGCAGGCCGGCGACGGGACGCAGAGCCCCGCAGGCGCGGCTACGACCGTGGTGGCCGCGGTGCATCGGTCCGAGACGGGATGCGAGCAGGCTGGGCCGGCCACCGACCGCAAGCGCCGCGGCACTCGCCGCGAGAAAGATCGCGAGCAGGCCGCTCACCGTGACCTCCGGCGTTCGTCGAGCAACGCGTCGAGTCCGGCCGCGCCGGCTCCGTGCCGCAGCTCACCATCCGCGTCGGTGTGCAGCGCCGGAACGGTGACCAGCCGTCCCGCGGGCGTGCACGACAGGAGGTCCAACTCAGCCACGCGCCGGCGACCCGGTCCGTCCTTGGCGAGGTGCACGACGACGTCGAGCGCCGCAGCCGCCTGGGTGTGTACCGCGTCTCGTCCGAGCCCCGCGGCCACCCCGAGCGCCTCGAGCCGTGCCGGCACGTCGGCGGCCGAATTGGCATGAAGAGTGCCGCAGCCTCCCTCGTGCCCGGTGTTGAGAGCACCGAGCAGATCGACGACCTCCGGACCTCGGACCTCGCCGACCACCAGGCGGTCGGGACGCATCCGCAACGCGTGCCGCACGAGGTCGTCGAGCCCGATCCGCCCGGCACCGTCGACGTTCGGCGGTCGCGCCTCCAGCCGGACCACGTGCGGGTGTGCCGGACGCAACTCACTGGAGTCCTCGACGATGACCAGACGCTCGCCGGGATCGGCGAGGCCGAGAAGCGCCCCGAGCACCGTCGTCTTGCCGCTGCCCGTGCCACCCGTGACCAGGAAAGCCAGCCGCGACCGGACCACAGCGACGAGTACGGGAACCATGTCCTCGGGCACGCTGCCGGCGGACACCAGGTCGTCGAGTCCGAACGTGCTGGCGGCCGGCACCCGGAGGGAGACCAGTGTGCCGACCGGCGAGACGGGCGGCAGAACGGCATGGAGCCGCACACCGCCGGCCAACCGCGCGTCGACGAAGGGCTGGGCGTCGTCGAGGCGGCGTCCGGCCGAGGTGGCCAGTCGCTGTGCCAGCGCCCGCACGGCCGCTTCGTCGCGGAACCGGACCGTCGACCGTTCGAGGCCGAACCCTCGGTCGACCCAGACAGCATCCGGTGCGTTGACCAGCACATCGGTGACTCCCGGTTCCCGAAGGAGGGCGTCGAGCGGACCCGCGCCGGAGATCTCGGCCCGAAGCAGCTCGGTGACCTCGAGCACGACGGCGTCGCCGAGCACCGACCCGGCCGAGCGCAGCGCGGCGGCGACTCGGGCCGGGGTGGGGGCACCCGGTTCGACGGCCAGCGACGAGCGCACCCGCTCGAGCAGGCGGTCGTCGGGTCCGGCCTGCAGATTCATGCCGCTGTGCCCGGCGCCGACGGGAGGAGGTCCGAGAGCAGTGACTCGCAGGCCTGTGCCAAGGGTCCCTTCCCCGAACGCCCCGGGGCCTCACCCCGCTCGAGCCGTTCGTCCAGCCGAGGCTCGGCGTCCATCTCGACCGCCAGCCTCAGGCCGAGGGCCTCGGCCACGTCGGTGCCGCCGAGGCCGGACGGGGACGGACCACGCACGACGATTCGAACGTCGCGGGCTGCGGCAGCGAGCCCGATGGCGACCCTGGCCGCCGCCGCGACCGCCCGGACCTCGGCGGGCACGACCAGCATGGTGCTCGTGCACCGAGCCAGTGCGTGCTCGGTGGCGTCCTCGACCCGCCGGGGCAGGTCGAGGACGACCACGTCGCAGGAGTGCTGCGCGGCGGCCAGCACGGATCGCACGGCCTCGGCGGGCACGGTGAGAACGTCGCCGCGGTCCCACGACAGCACGGTGAGACCGAGGCTGGCCGGCAGCAGATCACACAGCTCGGCTCCGCCGAGACGGCCGCGGGCCTCGGCGAGGTCGGGCCAGCGCATGCCGGTGCAGTCCTCGGCCCCGATGACGAGGTCGACGCCACCACCGAGCGGGTCGAGATCGACCAGCATCGATCGTCGACCACTGCGGGCCGCGGTGAGGGCAAGTGCCGCCGACAGGACCGATGCGCCGGCACCCCCGCGGCCGCCCACGACCCCGACCAGCACGCCGTCACGCCCGCCGCCCTCGGCGGCGTCGGCGAACCGGTCGACCAGCCACGGCTCGGCATCAGGAAGAAAGACCACGTTGTCGGCGCCCAGGGCCACGGCTGTTCGCCAGACGCCGGCGTCGTCGAGGTCGAGACCAACCAGGATCACCTTGCGCCGCCGGCCCAGATCTGCGGCGGTGACCGCGGTGGCCCGGTCGGCACCGACGACGACGACCGGCGCCGCGAGCCACCGCGCCCTCGCCGAGCCGGGATCGGTGGCGACGTCGACCTCGACACCGGCCGCCGTGGCCAGCCGGAGCAGGTCGTCGAGCAGTCCGTCGTCGGCCGTCACGACGAGCGGGCGAGCCGGCGGGGGCGGCGCAGGAGAAGTGTTCACGAGAGTGACCTCCGGGAGGGGCGGAGGTCCACCGTCGCTTCCGGAGCAGCTCGTCGACCATGGGAATGGCCGGCCTGTGGACGGGCCGAACCGCGTGACCGGGCATGTGGACGACCACGGTCGGCGACGACGTCGATGTGTCCAGGACAGACGCACGGCCCCCGCCGGGGGGCAGCGGGAGCCGTGGTGGGACCCAACCAGGGGGGCGGGTCAGGTCCGAGCGGCGGGGGGTGCCGCCAAGACCATCACTTCCCCCCATTCCGCGGGCCCAAACGCATCAACTCGAGAAATCTCCGCGGCACCTCTGTCCGCCCTGGCCGCCTATCCTCGAACTCGTGGACATCGATGTCGATCCGGCAACGGACGGGGCCGTCCCCGCCAGCCGGGTCAGCCCGGCCGTCACCCACACAGCCGCCTTCTTCGACCTGGACAAGACGGTCATCGCCAAGTCCAGCACGCTGGCGTTCTCCCGCAGCTTCTACCAAGGCGGTCTGATCAACCGGCGTGCCGTTCTGCGCAGTGCCTACGCCCAGTTCGTCTACCTCGTCGGTGGCGCCGATCACGACCAGATGGAGCGCATGCGCGAGTACCTGTCCGGACTGGTCACCGGGTGGGAGGTCAAGGCGGTCAAGGACATCGTCGCCGAGACGCTGCACACCATCGTCGACCCGATCGTCTACGACGAGGCCGTCACGCTGATCGACGAGCACCACCTGGCCGGTCGCGACGTCGTGATCGTGTCGTCGAGCGGGGCCGAGGTGGTCGAGCCGATCGGCGAGATGCTCGGCGCCGACCGGGTGGTCGCAACCCGGATGGTGGTCGGCGAGGACGGCCGCTTCGACGGCTCCATCGAGTTCTACGCCTACGGCGACACCAAGGCCGCCGCGATCCGCGAGCTGGCCGAAGCCGAGGGTTACGACCTCACCCGGTCCTACGCGTACTCCGACTCGGCGACCGACCTGCCGATGCTCGAGGCCGTGGGGCACCCGTACGCCGTCAACCCCGACCGGGCGCTTCGCAAGGCCGCGGCCGAGCGCGGCTGGCCGGTGCTCGTCTTCTCCAAGCCGGTCGCGCTCCGGCAGCGGGGCGCGTCGATCCGTGACGCACCGAAGCCGGCCCTCGCCGCCGCGGCCATCGGCGCCGGCGCCGCGGCGGCCGGCCTGGTCTGGTACGCCGCTCGCCGCCGGGGGCGCACGTCGTGACCGAGCCGCAGGAACCCCCCGCCGAGGTCCTCGATCTCGGTCCCCGCCCCCGGTCCGAGCGGGGCAGTTCGTCGCGCTCGCTTCCGCCGCTGCGCCTCGACGGTCCACCGCCGGCCGACGACGAGGACGGGCCGCCGTCGTGGCGCCAGTGGGCTGCCCTGGCGGTCGCGGTCACCGTGGGCCTAGCCGTCGGCGTGCTCGTGTCCAACGCGCGTCACGAAGCCGCCGACGTCACGGCCGCCGAGGAGGAGGTCCGACTGGTCGCCGGCAACCCGGAGATCACATTCATCCAGGCTCCGGCCGTCGACCTCAGCTTCCCGCTGTACAACGCCGGACCGCTCGACGTCGTCGTGCACAGCGCACGCCCCGAAGGTTGGACGATCGTCGACGAGTCGGACGACCCACGGCCGACCACTCTCCGACCCGGCACCTGGACCAACGTGCTCACCACGGTGGCGGCTCGCGAGTGCGCCGGTCCGACGCCGACAGTCCTCGAGTTGACCGTGCGTACACAGGCCCGCGAGCAGGGGGCTGACGTGGACCTCCCGGCGGGAAATGTCCTGCGCGAGGCGCAGGACGTGGCCTGCGACACGAATCCGGCGTATCAGGTCGGCATCGGGGTCGAGCGCGTCGAAGTCCTGCCCTCCACCCCGGACGTCCTGGTCACGCGACTGTACCTGCGGGCCTTCGATCCGAATCTGCGCTTCGATCTCATCAACATCGTCGGATCCGCCGCCGGCTTCGAGACCGTCGCCGCCACGGTCCCGGTGTCGTTCCAGCCCGGCGGCCGGTCCCCGACCCAGCTCGACGTCACCTGGGGAGTCGTCGACTGCACCTTGACGGGCCTGCTCGGCCAGGTCGTCTTCTCCACGGAACTGGTCGACGCCAACGGCCGTACCTCGAACCACCGGATCGTCTTGGCCGAGGAGGGGATCGCCGCCCTGGCCCGTTTCGGCGTCTCCAGGTGCGAGTGAGCCGTACACCCGAACGTAAAGATCTTGGCGAAACCCTTCCGACACGCCGAAGGCGTGTTCTACAAACAGGAGTACGGCCCGCAAGGACCGCGCACGGCAGCTGGGCACCCACGCGGCGATCAGCCCATGTACGGGCAGTTGTCCCGGGTCAGCCGGGGCGACAGACGAGCTGCACGCTTGGTAACCCACACTGACGTGCCAGCGGCGGCGCCCCTACTCGGTTCACCCGGGGGCGCCGCTCGCATGTGCGAGTCCTGCTTCGGCACCCCGGGCGTACGCCTCGCAGCAGTGCCGCACCCAGGCGGCCACACCGTCCGGTCCGCCGCTCCCGTAGGCCGCGACCAGCGGCTCGTACGCTGAAGCGAGCTCGAGATGGCCCGCCTCCGGCACACCGACAGCCAGCGTGTCCACTCCCCGAGCCACCAGCACCAGCCGCTCCGTCGCCCGCGCCACCAGGCCGCCGGCGGAGCCGAACGGGTCGAGGGCGCGCAGCTCGCCGTGGACCAGCGCCGCGACGATCACGCCGGGAGCGCTGGTCCGGGCGACCGCCAGGCGAAGCAACTGCTCGAGCCGCCGGGTGTCTGCGCCGCGGCGCGGCCGGCCGAGTGAGTCCGACAACGCCAGATCGCGTGCCGCCAGCACGTGGATCCGGGCGAGCGCCTGACCCGGCGCTCGCTCCCAGGTGGCCGCCAGCGTGGCGACCCCGCCGGTCACACGCAGAGCTCCCTGTGTGATCGGGTCGAGGAGTTCGTCGGGGTTCCCGCCGGCGAGCACCGCGGATGCTCGGGATCCACGAAGCACCGACTCGGCCGCCAGCCGGGCTGCGTCACGCCGCATCGACGGGTGCCGCAGCAAGGCGTCGAGCGCATCGCGCGCATGGGACGCGGCGGCTCCGACACCGCTGAGGGTGGCGATGTCCGCGAACGGGTCTGTCGGTCCGTCCTCCGGCACAGCACCCGACCCTATGACCTGCGTTCGGGCTGGGTCGTGAAGATCGTCGTGCAGAGTGCGGCCTCGTGGAAACCTGCCCGATCCTGCACGACGATCTTCACGACCGGTTGCTGCCGCTTAGGCTGCGAGGCGTGGCCGCCGACAGCGTCGAGCGTTACCCGCGTGGGCGCGCCGACATCTTCGGTGAGGTCGCGGACGCTTACGAGCGGTCCCGTCCGGGCTACCCGTCGCGGGCCATCACCTGGATGGTGGGCCCGGATCCGCGCCGCGTCCTCGACCTCGGTGCCGGGACCGGCAAGCTGACCCGTGCCCTCGTAGCGGCGGGACACGACGTCGTCGCCGTCGACCCGTCGGCGCCCATGCTCGACATGCTGCGCCGCAACCTGCCGGCCGTCGATGCGCGGAAGGGTTCGGCGGAGGCGCTGCCGGTCGCGGACGCCGACGTCGAGGTGGTCGTGGTGGCGCAGGCGTTCCACTGGTTCGACCAGGACCGGGCGCTGACAGAGATCGCCCGGGTCCTCCGCCCGGGCGGACGGCTCGGCCTGGTCTGGAACCTCCGCGACGAGACGGTGCCGTGGGTAGCCGAGCTCTCGCGCGTGATCGGCAGCAAGGACGCATTCCCGGAGGACGTCGTGGGTAGCCGCTTCACCGCCAGCACCCGTGTTGGCCCTGTCGAGGCGGCGAGATTCAGCCACAGCCAACGCGTCGACCGCGAGGAATTGCTTGCGCTCGTCAGGTCCCGCTCGTACGTGGCGGAGCGTCCGGTCCAGCAGCGCGAAGAGATCCTCGGCGAGGTCGACCGGCTCTTCACCCGGCACGCAGGCGACGGGAGCCTGCTGCTTCCCTATGTCTCGCAGTGCTACCGCTGCGAGGTGCCACAGTCGTCTGCACGTCGAGCGCACGGGTAGTGGGTCGGCGCCGCAGAGCATGGCGAACGCGGGGTTCGGAGCGCATCCGGTCCGGTTGTCGCCGGCGGTGACGAGCAGCTGCCCGGCGATCTCGATCCCGATGCCGTCCGTTCAAGCAGGTGTGGCGCGAGGTCGTGGCGATCGGGCGATGAGCTCGACCGCCGTTCTCCTGGGCGGCGGTGGCCTACCAGGCCGAGCCTGCTTGCGTTCGTGCGGGCGGTTCGGCACCAGTGCTGTCGTCGAGAGCGGCCGGGCCCTCGTCAGGCGCCCGATTTGTGGTGTCTGGTCCGGCGCGCATTCATGCGCAACTGCGTGACCCGGGCAACTCCGGCGATGGCCACGAGCACACCACCTCCGACGG